>JAESFZ010000071.1_pt1 | contig 322005 bp, 279 predicted proteins | sample 9269561 | NCBI WGS metagenome assembly JAESFZ01 (sample SAMN14515552, study PRJNA621657) | algae metagenome | isolation source: Tildeniella nuda ZEHNDER 1965/U140 and co-occurring heterotrophs from wet... | place: Switzerland: Stansstaad, Zurih | collected 1965-01-01 | reverse complement strand
ATGGACAGACGATTGCTACTGCCAGTGGGGATAAGACCGTGAAGCTGTGGAACCGCCAGGGGCAGGAGTTGCAGACGCTCAAGGGACACAGTGGCGATGTTTTGAGTGTGAGTTTCAGCCCGGATGGACAGACGATTGCTACTGCTAGTTGGGATAAGACCGTGAAGTTGTGGAACCGCCAGGGGCAGGAGTTGCAGACGCTCAAGGGACACAGCGACTATGTTTATAGCGTGAGTTTCAGCCCGGATGGACAGACGATTGCCACTGCTAGTTGGGACAGCACCGTGATTCTCTGGAACCTGAATCTGAATGATTTGATGGCTAAAGGCTGCAACTGGTTGGATGCCTACTTAAGCAGCCATCCTGAAGATCTGGCGACGCTTCCAGTGTGCCAGACCTCCGCCAATCTCATCGCTGCATCCAAAGCATGGGTTAAAACCGCAGAGCAACAGGCAAGCTTAGGCAATGTAGACAAGGCAACGACCATGCTCCGCACTGCCCTCAAATGGAATCCCAAGCTGGGTATTCAGCTAGACGCAAAAGTACAGCAATTCAAAGCACTCGCGCTTGTGGCTCAACTTGTGGCTCAAGGCGATGCGTTCGTTGGCAAGGGCGACATCAAAGCCGCGATGGCTGCTTACACCCAGGCGCAGGCACTCAACCCTCAGTCCGTTTCTGCCGAAACCTGGAACAGTCTCTGCTGGGATGGTAGCTTACAGGGCAGTGCTAAAGTTGTGCTAACCGCTTGTGAGACCGCCGTTAAGCTTGCACCTGGCAATGACGGCATTCGAGACAGCCGTGGGCTTGCTAGAGCATTAACTGGCAATACAAAAGGAGCAATAGAAGACTTTCAGGCATATATCACTGGCACTGAAAACCAGGAGCATAAGAAGCAACGGCAACGTTGGATTGATGCCTTACGCGCTGGCAAAAATCCCTTTACACCAGCAGAACTGAAAAGCCTCGAGGGTGAGTAGAGCGGGGAGAGTTAAGAGTTTTGAGTTAGGAGTTTTGAGTTGAGGAAATTGACCAAAGCCTTGGAGGTTTGAGCCGATCGATTCGGTCACGCTGCTTGATGCCTGGTTAAACCTCCGAGGTTTGCGTACGTCCTTGAAACCTCGAGGTTTAGGACTATCGATCAAAGCAACTTAAACCCTAAGCTCTGCTATTTGTAATAGACAAAATATAATGGACAAAACTACGACTGGCGGTTCGACGACGATGCAAACCTCATATCGCCTCAATGCCAAAGACCTGGATCACCATTTTCTAGAATCACTTAAGACTCTTTTTCAAGACAAAGAAATCGAAATTATTGTCTACGATATTGATGAAACCGCTTACCTCTCTCGCTCTGAAGCAAATCAAAAGCGCTTACTTGAAGCGATAGAAAACGCTGAAAATGGCACTAACCTCATTACGGTCAGTTGTAAATATCACTATTCGTAATGCGATTCGGTTTAGAGAGCCTACGCGATCGACTATGGGACAGAGGCATGATTACTCAAACAATGGTGCAACCCTCCTCCTGGGTTGAAGCGGGTGTCACAATTCAGACCATCCGTGGACTCAACCTGTTCAAATTTACCGACGAACTGCAAGCTCGCCTAGAAGCCCTGATTGACCAGCAAAAAGCCCATACCCTGACCGCGCAAGAAGAAGCTGAATTGGCGGGGATTACGGAACTCGATCGTATCTTTACCCTCATCAACGCCCGCATCATCGCGGAATCATGAGCATCAGCCATGCCATGCGCCAGCATATTCGCCAACGAGCCAACTTTCTGTGCGAATATTGCCACTCTTCTGAAGAAGCAAGTACTGCTCTATTCACCCTCGATCATCTGATTCCTCAATCCCTCGGTGGCAACGACAATGAGGATAACCTTGCGCTTGCCTGTCACCGCTGTAATGGTCGCCGCTATAACTTCACAGATGGTCTTGATCCTGAAACTCAAGCCGTTGTGCCGCTCTTTAATCCCAGACACGATCAATGGTCAGAGCACTTCATTTGGTCTGCTGATGGTCAACTCATCTTCGGTGTTACCAGTATTGGACGTGCCACTGTAGAACGTTTAGATATGAATGACAATTACCACGACGATCGTTCCATTCAACGTGCTCGTCGGCTGTGGATTCGCGGTGGTTGGCATCCGCCTCAGCAAGATCCATGTCAGTTGTAGAGTAGGCATTGCTCACCTTCTGCTAAAGTTGAAAACTCCTACACTTCAGCCCCAGCATTACCCCCTGTTAAAATTTGGGCAGAACCCATCCGTTTTAGACCCATGCAAGCGATTGAAGCCACTGGAACGATCGATGCTCACGGGCAACTCGCGCTGGATCAGCCGCTACAGGTGACTCATCCCGGTCGGGTCAGAATCATCGTGCTACTGACAGAAGGATCTAATCAACTACCTGAGCAGACTACGCCGAGTGCAACCAGTAGCCAATCTTTACCAGAAAACCAATCATCTAACAAGCGCCCTATTTGGGAACGAGTAGCGGACATTTCAGCCCAGGTGCCGCCCGAAGAATGGGCAAAACTGCCCAAAGATTTGTCGAAAAACGTCGATCACTAAAACCTCGGAGGTTTAAGCCAACATGCTTGGTCACGATGGTTGATCTTGGGTTCAAACCTCTGAGGTTTGCGTAACCGTATAAAAGAAATCCCCCAATCGAAGGCTCGATCGAGGGAAAGTGTCAGGTATGTTTAACAACCGAAATGAATGAGCGACCCGTGAGGGAAGACGGCGACAGACTAGACCAGGCTTATTTAATCAGGTCAGTGTCTGCATTCACCCTAGGCATTGCCTGCCGATAGCGTGAGAGCGCGTTTGTAAGGCACTACGTCGTCACCAAAGTAGCGGACATATTCAGCGCTATCCACGATCGCATCTACAACTGCTTTCAATCCGCCATTAAGCAGTTGGTTGTACTGCTCGATTTCAGCCTGATTGGTAGGCGCACGACCCAGTAGGTGACGGAACAGGATCTCAATCACTTTTGTGCTGGGATACGGCGTGTAGAAGCGTTGGCTATAGGCTTCGGAACTTGCCAACGATCGCACAAACTCCCGTACTGAGAGTTCGTTGTTGCAGAATTTGCTTTCCAGGTCAGAGCGACGGAATGCCTCTGGAACCTGACCATCGAACACATCCATCACTTGACTGTAAAGCGCATTGAGCACCAGCGCCTTTTCAGCGTGCGTCATACCGGGCGTGAGGCGATAAATACGGGCAGGCTTGCGACGAGCCGTATCAGCGTCTACCGCAGCGGATTGAGCAACACTGCCGATCGAGCGACCTGACTCAACCAACTGAGCCGTGCCGCGATCGGCTTGACGTGTCTGTACCGCAATGTCTGCCAGCGCTTGATCCATCAGCGGCATTGTCGCTGCATCCATACGCGACTTCAGGGTGTCAAAGCTGGGTACCACAACTTCGGCATCCTGCTTCGTTAGCTTGTTGTAAAGCGTCTGAGTATTGGGGAAGTTAGCGGCGGGCAACGTCAGGAAGCGGTTGTACGGCACTGTATCCTCACCAAATGCTTCCGAGTACTCAACCGTGTTGAGTAGAGCGCTAACAAATGCCTTCAGACCTTTCGTTGCCAGAATTTGGTTGTATTTGCGGATTTCTGCCTGATCCAACGGTGCGCGACCCAGGAAATGCTTCGTTCCCAGTTCGATGACTTTCGTGTTGGGGTACGGCGTGTAGAACTCTTTGATGTAGAGGCTAGAGGAACCCAACCCTTCGATGAACTCTTTGAGGTTGATTTCGCCGTTGCCTAGCTTGCTTTCCAGCGCCGAAAATTCATTCTCGACGATGTAGGGAGCAATATCGCGTTCAAACACTTGTCTGTAGGCAGCGCCAACCAGGGTTCTGAGCGCCATTTTGTCTTGTAGCCCGGTGAGCTTGAAGACTTTGGTTTGTTCGCGCTTTTTGCTGACACCTTGACTGCTGCGGAACTCAATGTCAGGTTCAGAGCGGTTTTCCGTGACCGTGCCCAGCGTGACAAAGCGAGGGGTTTCTTCTTTGTCCACCCGATTGCCTTTTTCACCCAGGCTACCGAGGCGAGAGGTGCGCTGAGATACGCCTGCGGGAGTCAGGTAGCGCTCGTAAGGCACGGTGTCTTCGTTGAACGCATCGCTGTATTCCTGGCTGTCGATCAGGGCATCAACGAGGGCGTAGAAGCCCTTCTTGGCGCAGATATCGAAGTATTGGTTGATTTCCTGACGACCGTAGGTGGGGCGACCAAGGAGGCGACGATGAATATATTCAACTGCCTTTGTCACATAGAGCGGTGTCCAGTAGAGCGATCGGAACAAGTTGGACTTTGCTAACCGACGCACAAACTCCCTTACGGGGATTTCGCCGTTTTCCAGCTTGATTTCATCCACTTTCAGACGTTGACCGTCGTAGACATCCCGCCCAAACACTTGCAGATAGGCTGCTTTGATGACTGCCTGAGTGGAACCCTCAGAGAACTTGGTGCTGATGCCCTGCGTGTTGGTTTTGCGCCGTCCCGTGCCACCACCGGTAAAGCTAGGCAGTTGATCGAGCTTGAATACTTTGGGTCCCAGTGAACCAGGAGCAACACCACGAGCGTCGGGGTTGCTCAGCTGGTTGTTGATACCTGCACCCTGGTTGATCAAAATCCGGCGAGTGTCTTTGCCAAACGGTGCAGGGCTGGCGCTGGGGTTGCGCGTTTCTTTCGGGAAGATGGCACCGAACTGGATTTCCAGTGGATCGTTGCCGGAGCCGTAAACGTGCTGGTCGGGCAGGGGGCGATCGTAGTTTGCAAAAGTCACAAGGAACTGGGGAATTTTGCGGAAGGGCGCGCTGAAGTTAAACAGATCTTGCTGCGGACCCCAGTTGCGGCATTCTTGCGCTTCTTGACCCAAACCGCGCAGGTAGGGCACTGTTTCTTCACCGAAGTAATCGGCATACTCTTTCGAGTCTACGAGCGCGTCAATCAGGGCAGGTAAGCCACCGTTGGAGACGATCGCAAAGTAAATCTGCACTTCTTCGCGTGAACTGGGACCCCGACCGAGAATGTGACGAAACGCCAGTTCTAGCGCACGGCTGTTGATGTAGGGTTCATAGAAGTTTTTGCGGTACAGCGGCGACTTGGCAAGGCGACGCACAAACTCCTTCATAGAGATTTCGCCGTTCTTGACCTTCGAGGACAAGTCCGAAATGCTGAGGGAGTAGGCACGGGTAATATCGCGCTCAAACACCTGCCGATACGCAGCTTTGACCACATCGTTCTTTTCAGACGACGAGAGACCGGGCTTCATCGCAAACTTAGGACGGCGCTCTGCCGCATTGAAGTAGATTTGGGGCAGTTCCAACCCTTGCAAATCACTGGAAGGGCGCTGGCGTAGCTTGGTTGACGGGGTGGGCGCTTTGAATTCTGTGATTAACACATCAAAGTACTCTGTCACCATCACGCCTGCTGCATCTTCACGCCGGAAGTAGCTCAGGGCAGCCGCCTTCATCTCCTGGAGCGCCACGATCGTCGCTTCGCCAGAGCAGGCACGTTCAATAATTTCGCGCAGACCGCGCACGTTGACCGCAATGATGCTGGGGTCGCCTGCCACGATCGCATACGTCACATACCGCAGAAACCAGCTCATATCCCGCAGGGACTTCGCCATGTTGCTGGGACCGTAACGCGCTACGTTGATGGGGCGAAAGCTGACTGGAGTGACCCCACCAGTAGTACTGAAGAGCGATCGGATGCCATCCAGAAAACCACCGCCAGAGCTGACATAGGTTGTCGTACCGACCTTCAGCGACTCACGCGCATCAATGATACCGCCACCAGCCGCCACCAGTGCAGGTTCTTCCTGCGGCTTTTCTAAAAACGCCATCGGGGAACCGCCCACAAAAATGCGGTTAGCAGCCCGCGATACGATGATTTCCGAATTTTGAGTCAGTATTTCAGAGATTTCGAGGCGCTTTGCCCCAGAGCTAAAATAACGAGCCAACTCGTCCAGTTCACCGCGTCCCAAAAAACGATCCTGCTGTTCAGCCTGAGAAATCGTTGCGACTGGAACGGTTTGGTAAAGTTGCGGACGGGCGACCGAGCTTCCACCACTTGCTTTAACACTCATTGATTTCAAAAGCTCCCTTTAACGGATCGTGACTGTGTTAAATCTGACCAGAGTGGCACCTGGCAACCATCCCAAAGCCCTTGCTTTCTAAGGAAAAAGCATTTTAGGACTCAAATCTAATGACGGCACAGGGTCTACCAGTTCAATCTTTAGGTTAGAACGATGCGAGCCTCAAGACTCGTTGATTAAAAAGTATGTAGACTGCGATCGCTCACTGTATCGTCCGATCATAGGGGATGGAGGTAACGCTCCTGAGAAGGCACAAACGTTTTGTTACAAATCTTCGTCATGCGCGGACTCGGCAGCCATACAAGACTATTTCTGCCTACAGTGGCTCGCTCCCAATCAGGACAAGTCGACGCAACACTCAGTCCAGTCATCAAAAAGATGGCTTCAGCAAGTGCCGAGATGGGTTGAGCAATCTTGAAGCTGAGTCAAGCCGTCTTTGAACTGGGTCGAGCAGCCTTTTTGCTTAGTTGAGCTGTCTCTGAAATCGGTCGAGTTATCTTTGATCTGGGTCGAGCGATCTTTCTATCTGGTTGAGCAGTCTCTAAGCTGGGTCGAGCAGTCTCTAAGCTGGGTCGAGCTATCTTTTTGCCTGGTCGAGCTATCTCTAAAATTGGTCGAGCTATCTTTGAACTGGGTCAAGCACTCTCATGAGGATGTCTCGACAGTATTGAAACGATTCACAGTCACGCAATTATGAGTGCTGATCCAGCCTGGTTTTTATTTCGAGTGCTACCTGAAAACGCTTCAGAGGCGCGGAACGCCTTTGAGAAAGCTGCTCAGCAGGCTCGTATACCCGAAAAAACAAGAGAATTCCTACGCAATCGAGCTTTAGATCCGGATTTAAATCCTGATAATTGGAGTGATTTGTGTCTTGCGTATGACTTGTTCTACCCAGAAGCGTTTGAAGCGATCGTCAGCAACATCTTTAGTAATCAGGTTTCGTTTATACCTAAAGAAGCACGGGATGAAGCGCACCTTGAGGCTGTGATCACTAATCGTATTGGTGCTGCAATGATGCTTTGGTGTGGCTTAGGGTTTGAACGTGCCAACAGACTTCCAGGGGCTTTCGGAAATATGTTTGTTTCACCCGAAGCCGTCGCGAGTACTTTGCATCAGGTAGAGGAGATTTTCGGAGAAGTCGAGCCAAAAACTTTCATTGAAAGGGCAGACGCGATCCTTATTGGTACTGCTACAGGCACAGATGTTGCACCACAGCTTCTAACAATACTTTCGTCCTCTCTTCGTAGTGTTTTAAGGGAAGGGTATGGGCTTTTGGCTTTAAATTACGGATACATCGGTGCATTACCTTATTCTGAGTCTGAAGATCATTATTCTGAGCCTGAAGATGATTATTTAAGGTAGTAAAGAACAAACTCCCTTCAAACTAATAGCTGATGATGAACTCAGAAAGCTGATTGAGAGCAGCGCAAGGGTAGTCCAGACGATGCTGGATGCTAGAGCAGAGGAGCGGCTGAAATTTCAAGCGTTTCAGGAGCGGATGGAAGCGTCGGCTTCAGGCTTTCAGGATGTCACCGTGCGACTGGCGCATTTGCAGAAGGACATCGATCGCCTGCTTGACCAACGCGGTCGGGCTAACGACGCATGATTCGGTACACTCAAGATCGCTGCAATAGTGTGTGCCATGTCAGATTCTCAAGCCATTAGTGCTGCTGTCGCCAAACTCTACGACACCTATCCCTTTCCGCCCGAACCCTTATTAGACGAGCCACCACCGGGCTATAACTGGCGCTGGAACTGGCTGACGGCATATAGTTTTTGTACAGGACGAAAGCCTGAAAAGGATGATCCAAGGATTCTGGATGCGGGTTGCGGCACTGGTGTTGGTACTGAATATCTGGTGCATCTGAATCCGAAGGCGCAGATTACGGCGATCGATCTCAGCGCGGGAGCCTTAGCGGTTGCCAAAGAACGCTGTCAGCGATCGGGAGCCGATCGTGTCGAATTCCATCACCTCAGTCTTTACGATGCTGATCAGCTTTCGGGTGAGTTTGACCTCATTAACTGTGTCGGTGTACTGCATCACCTGCCTGACCCAGTCCGAGGCATTCAGTCATTGGCGGCAAAGCTGGCACCGGGCGGCATTTTTCACATCTTTGTCTATGCTGAACTGGGACGCTGGGAAATTAAATTGATGCAAGAGGCGATCGCGCTCCTCCAGGGCGATCAGCGCGGTGATTATCGAGATGGGGTAAAAGTCGGTCGCCAGATTTTTGCAGCGTTGCCCGAAGACAATCGCCTCGTGCAGCGTGAGAAAGAACGCTGGTCGTTGGAAAATCAGCGGGACGAGAATTTTGCTGATATGTACGTCCATCCTCAAGAGATTGACTACACGATCGACACCCTTTTTGATCTCATTGAAGCGTCTGGACTGGAGTTTCTCGGTTTCTCGAATCCACGCTCATGGTCATTAGAGGCGCTGTTGGGTAAAGAGCCAGAGTTAATGAAACGAGCAGAAGGGCTGAGCGATCGCCAGCGCTATCGTTTGATCGAACTACTTAATCCCAGTGCGATCACTCACTACGAGTTCTTTTTGGGTCGTCCACCGTTACCAAAAGTTGATTGGTCGTCCGATGAGGTGCTGCTGAACGCCGTTCCCGATCGAAACCCCTGTATGGAGGGTTGGGAGAGTCGCTGTCTCTTCAACGAAGACTATCAAGTCATAAACTTGAGTGAAGAAGCCTTTGCCTTTCTTCGAGCCTGTGACGCTAACGCGGCTGTATCAGCGCCTTCGCATCGCCAAACCATTCGAGCATTGCTTGCTAACACAGACATTGATTTGGCGCAGATACGAACACTCTGGGAGCAGCGCTTAGTACTTTTAACCCCAGCTTAATGTCTGAGGTGTTAGGTATTATTACTCCCTGCGTGATATGATGACAGCGGTCTTCAGTACGCCAGTGAGCGACTGGAACTCATCAGTTAGAGAGTTTCTCTGAGAAAATCTTGCGATCGTTGAGTTTCTTTGTTGCGTCAGAATAGCTGAAACAGTGAGCCAATCTTTTAACGATGCAAACGCCTGAAGGGGTCTCTTCACAGCCCAGTGACCGTCAAGCTGACAATCCCTCAGCGGAGCCAAACGCTTCGATGCAGGAGTACTATCAGCTCCAGCAAGAGTTGCTTGTCACGACGCTCGTGCTGGCAGGGATCATTTTTATCACTGTTTGCTTTTTTTACCCCACTAACATTGCTCTGAATTATTTACTTGGAGCGTGCACAGGTGTGGTTTACTTAAAAGTGTTGGCTAGAAACGTGGCGCAGCTAGGCAATGGGAAGAGCCAAGTTGGTAAATCCCAGGTTGCAATTTTTGTTGGGTTGATTATAGTAGCAACTCAATGGGATCAATTGCAAGTATTGCCGATCTTTCTAGGTTTTCTTACCTACAAGGCAGCGCTCCTGGTTTATACGTTTCGGCTCTTGCTACCGTCTGACTCTCGTTAGTCATCCGTTTCCGTTTTTCACCCCTCATATCCATTTGGGAAAACCGCTCAAAGTCTAATGCTAAGTTTTCTCCCAACTCTTAACTTTCCGCTTGCCAGTCTCGAAGTAGGACACCATCTTTATTGGCAGATTGGCAACCTTAGAATCCACGGACAGGTGTTTTTGGTTTCATGGGTCGTGATTGGGCTTCTACTGCTTGCCTCGATCGCGGCAACGCGCAACGTTCAGCGCATTCCTAAAGGTATGCAAAACCTGATGGAGTATGCTTTAGAGTTTGTGCGTGGCATCGCTAGAGACCAGCTTGGTGAAAAAGAATATCGTCCCTGGGTACCGTTTATTGGTACGCTTTTTCTATTCATTTTTGTCTCTAACTGGTCGGGTGCGCTGCTTCCGTGGAAGCTAATTAAGCTCCCTGAAGGTGAATTGGCGGCTCCTACAAATGACATCAATACAACGGTGGCGTTGGCACTGCTGGTTTCTTTGGCGTATTTCTACGCTGGCTTTAGCCGCAAGGGCTTGGGATACTTTGCAAAGTACATTCAGCCCACGCCAATCTTGCTGCCCATTGCGATTTTGGAGGACTTCACTAAGCCACTCTCACTCAGTTTCCGTTTGTTTGGCAACATTCTTGCGGATGAGCTAGTGGTGGCAGTGTTGGTGCTTCTGGTGCCATTATTCGTACCGTTGCCCGTAATGCTATTGGGTCTGTTTACAAGCGCGATTCAGGCGCTGGTGTTTGCGACACTGGCAGGTGCCTACATTCATGAGGCGCTTGAAGGTCATGGAGACGAGCACGAGGAACATGCGTAGCCTCGGCTTCTTGACTGTCGTGCGATCGATTCAATTGCTTTGAAGGCGATCGCAGAGAAGAATCTGCCTGCTCAGGTTTCAACGTTGTTCATTTAGTCTGTTCATTATTGAAGGAAAGAATCATGGATCCATTAGTTGCTTCTGCGTCTGTCGTTTCGGCTGCGTTGGCGATCGGTTTAGCGTCTATCGGTCCTGGCATTGGTCAAGGTAATGCCTCCGGTGCAGCCGTAGAAGGGATTGCCCGTCAACCGGAAGCAGAAGGCAAAATTCGCGGTACGCTTCTGCTAACTCTAGCGTTTATGGAATCCCTGACCATCTATGGCTTGGTGATTGCGCTTGTGTTGCTGTTTGCTAACCCCTTTGCTTAAGCATTCTTTGGGCAATGCGAACGGTTTGAGGCGGATGAGTGATGGGTAATTGGTAGCGCACGAATCATTTGCATTCCGTTATCAATTACTAATCACTCAGCAGCAGTAACAGAAAAATCTTCATCCAAATTTCAGGCTCAAGGCAATGTTTGATTTTGATGCCACTCTGCCACTGATGGCGGTTCAGTTTTTAGTTCTGGTTGCTTTGCTCAATGTGGTTTTTTATAAGCCATTGACTAAGGCGATAGAAGACCGTAGCGACTACATTCGCACCAATGAAACCGAAGCGCGTGAGCGGCTGGCGAAAGCTGAACATTTAGCAGCGCAGTACGAGCAGGAACTGGCAGCGACTCGTAAGCAATATCAGCAGACGATCGCAACCGCGCAGGCAGAGGCTCAGGCGCTTGCCGATCAGCAAATTGCGGCTGCTCAAAAGGAAGCGCAGGTGCAGCGCGAACAGGTGCAGCGTGAGCTTGATCAGCAAAAGCAAGAGGCAATGCACTCGCTAGAGCAGCAGGTTGAGTCCTTAAGCCGCCAGATTTTAGACAAGCTTTTGGTTAGTTTTTAAGTTGTTGGTCGTTAGTTTTTGGGTTGAAGCCTGACAGCTAAACGCTAGTAACTTCAGCCGTTTTGGATGTAGCGATATGGAAATTTTCTTAAAGTTGGCGATCGGTGCTAACGTCTTGGGCGCTGAAGCGGTAGAGTCAGCCGAAGTCGGTAGTTTTGGTCTTAACTTCAACATCTTCGAGGCAAATCTGGTCAACCTGGCGATCGTTGCTGGAGTTCTGATCTACTTCGGGCGTGGTTTTTTGGGTAAAACGCTGGTTGATCGCCGTGCCGCGATCGAAACAGCGCTCAAAGACGCTGAAGATCGTAAGAAGAAGGCGGTCAGCGCTTTAGCTGAACAACAGCAAAAGTTAGCACAGGCTCAGGGAGAAGCGGACAAAATTCGCGCCTCTGGGCAAGAAGCTGCTGCCGCCGCTAAAGCTGAGATTGCTGCAAAAGCCGAGCAAGACATCCAGCGGATGCGGGAAGCGGCGAACCAGGATCTCAACGCTGACCAGGCGCGAGTGATTAACGAACTGCGTCAACGAGTGGCAGCACTGGCAATTCAGCGCGTTGAATCAGAGTTGCCATCACGACTGAATGACTCGGTGCAGCAACAGCTCATCGATCGCAGTATTGCCATGCTAGTAGGAGGCGACCAGTGAGCGACAGCACCATTACCAGTGAAATTTCTGCCCCCTATGCCCAGGCGTTGATGTCCTTAGCGAAGTCTGAGAACGTGAGCGATCGTTTCGGCGAGGATGCCAGCAGCATTTTGAATCTTCTCAAAGAATCGCCTGATCTCGATCAGTTCTTGACTAGCCCCGTTATGAGCCTGGACGCAAAGAAAGCGGTCTTGCAGCAGGTTTTGGGCGATCAGGTGCATCCCCACGTTCGCAACTTTTTACTACTGATTGTGGATCATCGCCGCATCGCCTTTTTGAGCGGCATTCTGAAGCAGTATCAGGCACTATTGCGAGAGCTGAACCAGACCGCACTGGCAGAAGTTATTTCCACCGTGCCACTGAATGAAGCGCAGCAGCAAACCGTGCGCGATCGAGTGATTGCGCTCACAGGCGCACGAAACGTTGAGCTAGAAACCACCATTGACCCTGATTTGATCGGCGGTGTCATTATTAAAGTTGGCTCCCAAATTATTGATGCCAGCCTCCGGGCACAGCTCCGACGCATTTCGCTACGACTCGGCAGCACTACTTAAGCTGTTGGTTGTTGGTCTATGCGCTAACGATTAACAACTAAAAACTGAATCTCCTCTCATCCTTAACAACGAGCAACTCCTATGGTAAGCATTCGACCAGACGAAATTAGCAGCATTATCCGCCAGCAGATTGAGCAGTATGACCAAAAAGTCAACGTATCGAATGTAGGCACAGTACTGCAAGTTGGTGATGGTATTGCCCGTATCTACGGTTTAGATAAGGCAATGGCAGGCGAACTCGTAGAGTTTGAAGATGGCTCTGTCGGCATGGCGCTGAACCTGGAAGAAGATAACGTCGGTGTCGTGCTGATGGGCGATGGACTGAGCATTCAAGAAGGCAGTTCAGTCACATCTACAGGCAGAATTGCTCAGATTCCAGTGGGCGAAGCGATGCTTGGTCGAGTGGTCGATGCTCTCGCTCGCCCCATTGACGGCAAAGGCGACATTCACACTACAGAGACGCGCCTGATTGAGTCTCCGGCTCCTGGCATTATTGAGCGGAAATCGGTGTATGAGCCGTTACAAACTGGGATCACCGCGATCGACTCGATGATTCCCATCGGTCGTGGTCAGCGCGAATTGATTATTGGCGATCGTCAGACGGGTAAGACTTCGGTGGCGATCGATACCATCCTGAACCAAAAGGGTGAGGATGTGATTTGCGTTTACGTGGCGGTCGGTCAGAAAGCTTCGACTGTTGCCAACATTGTGAGTGTGCTGCGTGAAAAAGGTGCCCTTGAGTACACCATTGTCATTGCTGCCAATGCCAACGCGCCTGCGACACTGCAATACTTTGCGCCGTATACGGGTGCAACCCTCGCTGAGTACTTCATGTACAAGGGCAAGCACACTCTGGTGATTTACGATGACCTTTCCAAGCAGGCACAGGCATATCGCCAAATGTCTCTGCTGCTGCGCCGTCCGCCCGGTCGTGAAGCGTATCCTGGCGATGTATTCTACGCTCACTCTCGCTTACTTGAGCGGGCGGCAAAACTCAGCCCTGAACTGGGTGAAGGTAGCATGACTGCACTGCCCATCATCGAAACGCAGGCGGGTGACGTATCGGCGTACATTCCAACCAACGTCATTTCGATCACGGATGGTCAAATCTTCCTCTCCTCTGACTTGTTTAACTCTGGTCTACGTCCAGCGGTGAATGCGGGTATCTCGGTCTCACGGGTGGGATCTGCTGCCCAAACGAAGGCAATGAAGAAAGTCGCGGGAAAGGTGAAGCTCGAGCTGGCGCAGTACGACGATTTGCAGGCATTTGCTCAGTTTGCCTCTGACCTGGATAAAGCCACCCAAAACCAGTTGGCACGAGGTCAACGTCTCCGCGAAATTCTGAAGCAACCTCAGTACTCGCCGTTATCGGTTGCGGAACAAGTTGCGTCAATTTACTCTGGCATCAATGGCTACCTGGATGATATTCCAGTGGATAAAGTGGTCTCGTTCCTGAAAGGCTTGCGTGACTATTTGAAGAATAGCGCACCGAAGTATGGCGACATCGTCCGCTCGGAGAAGCAGCTTACACCCGAAGCGGAAGGTCTGTTGAAAGACGCGATCGCCGAATACAAAAAGACATTCGCTGCTGCTTAGGTGAGGAGAGAGGGGTGAGGAGAGAGGTGTAGCTTCTCACTCTGTTTCTTCATCTTGGACTTGGACTTTTTGACCTCATGCAATCGGTTGGGTACTCCTCACCCCTTACTCCTCACCCCTCACCCAAAAATGGCAAATCTTAAAAGCATTCGCGATCGCATTAAGTCGGTCAAAAACACCAAGAAAATCACTGAGGCGATGCGCCTCGTTGCCGCTGCAAAAGTGCGTCGTGCTCAAGAACAGGTGATTGCAACTCGCCCGTTCGCCGATCGGTTGGCGCAGGTGCTCTTCGGACTGCAAACTCGCCTGCGGTTTGACGAAGCCAATCTACCCTTGTTAAGCCGCCGTACGGTCAAAACGGTGGGCATCCTGGTCGTGACGGGCGATCGTGGTCTGTGCGGTGCCTACAACTCCAACGTCATTCGACGGGCAGAGATCCGTGCGAAAGAGCTACAGGCTGAAGGGATCAACTATCGCTATGTGCTGGTGGGTCGCAAGGCAACGCAGTACTTTCAACGACGTGAGCAGCCGATCGCTGAAACCTTCGTCAACTTAGAGCAAATTCCTACCGCGTCAGAAGCCTCGCAAATCGCTGATACACTGCTGGCACTCTTTTTATCTGAAACCGTTGACAAGGTTGAGTTGGTCTACACGCGCTTCGTGTCGTTAATTAGCTCTCGACCCGTTATTCAAACTCTTTTACCGCTTGATCCTCAGGGGTTAGAAGTGCCGGATGACGAAATCTTCCGGCTCACCTCTCGTGGTGGACAGTTTCAGGTCGAGCGGGAGAAAGCAACGGCGGCTGCATCCAGAACCTTTCCCCAGGACATGATTTTTGAGCAAGATCCGGTGCAAATTCTGGATGCGTTGCTGCCGCTGTATTTGAACAATCAACTGCTGCGCGCACTGCAAGAATCTGCTGCCAGCGAACTCGCTGCCCGGATGACGGCGATGAGCAACGCCAGCGACAACGCCAAGGATTTGATCAGTACGCTGACGCGGGGTTATAACAAAGCCCGTCAAGCTGCCATTACTCAAGAAATTCTGGAAGTGGTGGGTGGTGCTGAAGCGCAGCGCTAGTCTTGCTGTTTAACTCTTGGTCGATCGCTTATGCCTCAAACCTACACGGTTGAAATTCAGCGTCAAGGTAGCACTCATACACTTCAGGTGCCTGACGATCAGACGATTCTGGCAGTTGCCCAGGCATCAGGTTTGGACTTGCCCAATTCTTGCAACGCAGGCATCTGTACTACCTGTGCCGCTCAGGTGACGGAAGGCACAGTAGAGCAATCGGATGCAATGGGTGTCAGTCCAGAACTGAGAGCGCAAGGCTATACGTTGCTCTGCGTCGCTTATCCGCGCTCTGATTTAAAGATTGAAGCCGACAAAGAAGATACGGTGTATCACCTTCAGTTCGGGCAATTTCAGCAAAAGAAGTAAGGGCTAATGATGACAACGCATTTCATCATGGCAGAAATTGCACTTTGTACATCGCCTGCTGCCATGCACCAGGTGATCGAAGCCGAACTGCAAAAGCACGGCGAACCCTTGCGTTGGGCAGTTACTGACGTTGACGTAACCCAGCAGAAAGCGATCGTCGAAGCGATTGTCACAAAAAAGGCTAAAGGATAAAAAAGTTTTCTATTTAGCCTTAATACTTAATCCTTTAGCCTTTCCATGAAACGCCCTTTTACTGTTGTCTTGATTGTGCCAACGGGCATTGGGGCGACGATCGGTGGCTACGCAGGTGATGCGTTGCCAGTCGCACGGGCGATCGCGCAAGTTGCCGACTGTTTGATCACCCATCCGAATGTCCTTAATGGCGCGCAGCTTTACTGGAACCTCCCGAATGCGCTGTATGTCGAGGGCTATGGGCTAGATCAGTTCGCAGCAGGGCATTGGGGCTTGCGTCCAGTCCATCAAAATCGTGTGGGCTTGGTGCTCGATCGTGGCATTGAGCCAGAGCTACGATTGCGACACATTCAAGCAGCCGATGCTACAAGAGCCACACTGGGACTGGATCTAACCGAGTATGTGGTCACTGATGCTCCTTTGAACGTAAGCCTGCAAACGGCAGCATCGGGTGCAACCTGGGGCACGATTCAGAACCCCGATAGTTTGCTGCGATCGGCTGAAGCGTTGATCCAAAAAGCGGGCGCAACGGCGATCGCAGTGGTTGCCCGCTTCCCCGATGATGTTGACAGCGCAGCACTTCAGAACTATCGTCACGGTCAGGGCGTAGACCCGATCGCTGGGGCAGAAGCGGTCATTAGCCATCTTGTCGTACGGACATTTCAGATCCCCTGTGCCCATGCGCCTGCTCTTTTGCCGCTACCGTTAGATCCTCATGTCGCGCCCCGATCGGCGGCTGAAGAATTAGGCTACACCTTTTTGCCTTGCGTGTTAGTAGGCTTAAGCCGTGCGCCGCAATTTGTGACACGATCGCACCCTGCATTTACGCCTCAGCAGGGAGATCTGTGGGCAAATCAAGTGGATGCGGTTGTCGTGCCCGCAACCGCGTGTGGTGGTAGCGCTGTCATGAGTTTGAGCCAGTCATCTACTGCTGAACGGTCATCGACCCGCATTATTGCTGTACGAGACAATCAAACCACGATGCAAGTGTCTCCAGATGCCTTGGGTATTGCAGCGACACAAGTTGAGTCTTATCTAGAAGCTTTGGGTGTGCTGGTTGCTCAGCGCGTGGGGATTAGTGCCGCCGCTCTGAAGCCATCCATGCGATCGCTGACCTGTTTGCAGCAATCAGCCTCAACAAAAGGGACGGTGCAGTTTGAGCACAAGGCGCTAGACTGATTAGGATCATCGACCAGCAGCCTTTTTCCTGTGGCAGAACAACGTCCCGACCAACCAGAAATCGAGTCCCTTAGTCGCACTCAAGTGCTCATTGCGATGGGGGTTACAGCCGTTGTGCTGCTGCTGGTTGCTAGGCTATGGCTTCAGTTTGGCACTGTCATTCTACTACCGCTGAAAGGCTCTCCGATCGCAGTGCTACAAGGGCTGGGGTTAGGGGTTGTCATTACCCTTGCAAGCGCTGTGGTGTATCGCGTTTGGGCAGCATATCGGCAAAGTGCAGACTACTACCTGGCGCTGGTACTTAAACCACTCGTGTTGCCTGATCTCATCTGGTTGGGGCTTTTGCCAGGATTAAGTGAAGAGCTGCTGTTTCGCGGGGTCATGCTGCCTGCTTTTGGTTTGACGTTTGAAGGTGTGATCATTTCCAGCCTTTGCTTTGGTGTACTGCACTTGAGTAGCCCACGGCAATGGTCTTATGTCGTCTGGGCTGCAACGATCGGTGTCTTGCTAGGCTACAGCGCCCTACTAACGAACAACCTCCTGGTGCCGATCGTGGCACACGTCACTACCAATTTAATTTCTAGTACGATCTGGAAATGGCGCGATCGCGAAAAGGTTGTTGAGCGGTAATCTGCGATCGTGGTGCCCTATACACAACTTTCCACTTTGGCATGGAGATCGCTTACTCCGCTTCTCTAGGGTAGTGGTCATCAACTCTGGCATATAAGGCTTGATGCCTCTGTCAGCAGTCACACTTAGAGCTTACATTGAGTAACCAATAGCAGAACTTTTCTCACACCTGCCATCTATCTTTGGCATGGTTTATTGTGTCCAAAATTACATATCTCCCTCTTTAGCTTTAATATACTTACGTCTTGGTTTGTGTAATTACGTGGTGTGAGGATACGATGTCTAGTCTTAATAATCGATGGAACTCTTTGCTGCTTTCACCCACTAGCCTGTGGGCAGCGTTGTGCATTGCAGGCACGGCGGCAGGGGTATTAGCACCCGGTGCTAGCGCTTCACAGAATTTGCTCAAATCGTCACAACATGCGGCTGATAGTGAAAGTGCGGTGACTCTTCAAGAGTCTCTGCCCTTAGTAAGCGCTCAAGCGGCGGCTTCGTCAGTTGTCACGAATCGGCAGGAAGTGAACCCGCACTTAGTGGCAAGTGCAGCCAAGCCCGTTGAGGCAAGTGATCCCTTGGTTCAAGGGTCTGACGTGCAGCCGATGTATCCACCCGACGCTCAACCAGCCGAGCCTAACGAGCTGGATCAGGTGACATCTGTTTCTCAGTTGACCGACGTTAAGCCGACCGATTGGGCATTCCAGGCATTGCAATCGTTGGTAGAGCGGTATGGTTGTATTGTGGGCTACCCTGACAAAACCTATCGGGGCAACCGTGCGCTCACTCGCTATGAGTTTGCTGCTGGTCTAAACGCCTGCATGGATCGGATTAACGAACTGATTGCGGCAGGCACCGCTGACCTCGTTAAAAAAGAAGACTTGCTAGCAGTACAGAAGCTGCAAGAAGAGTTTGCGGCAGAACTGGCAACCCTACGTGGACGCGTTGGCGCACTAGAGGCAAGAACTGCCACTCTAGAAAAGCAGCAGTTCTCGACCACCACAAAGCTGAATGGCTTGGTTTGGTTTAACCTTTCTACTGCCAATGCGACTAGAGATGTCACCTATGAAGGTCCTGACAGTGGTCGTAACGACGCTGCCAACGGGCGGTTTTTTGCCACTCGTACGGGTGGTCAGCCAACCAGACAAGTAACAGGGGCACCAGAGCCAACGTTTAGCTTTTTGACCTGGCTCACCTTTAACACGTCGTTTTCGGGTAAGGATAGCCTTGTCACCCAACTCACGGCTGGTAACGGCATTTCACCCGTCAACCAGTATGCTTCGGCAGGGTTCTTCAACGCCTATGGCTCTCCGTTTACGGATCAGACTGCGGGAACGCTGAATGGTCGCAGTGATGTCGTGATTCACGATCTGTTCTACAGTTTCCCGCTGAGTGAGGCGATCAAGGTAACTGTTGGTCCTCGCGTGAACTGGTATCGCCATTTTGACTTCAACCGCTTTACCTTCTTCCTGACGGGGGCAAGCAGTTTTGACTCGATCGGCAGCACCCAGACCAACGCGATCGATCGTGGATCGGGCTTAGTGGTTGAGTGGAACATCAATAAGCAGTTCCGCTTTGCAGCAGCGTACCTGGGTGAGAATACAGAGTTTCTGCCCAGTCAATTTGGCTTCAACACGTCCAGTAATCCAAATTTCGGTCTATTCGGTGGCACCAATACAGCGACTGCTGAGTTGACCTTTTCACCCAGTCAGTCCCTCAACTTCCGCTTCACGTACAACTACAGCCGCATTCAGGCGTATGGGGGGCAGGTCGGTGGTGCCATTGGTGAACCGATTCCTTACGGTTATGTCGATGCTGGTCCGGGGTTCTCAGAAGGAGGCGTTGGAGGCGGTTTGAAATACGCCTTTGCTAACACGCTTGCTTTTAACTTTGACTGGCTGATTACACCTGGCTTTGGTGTCTTTGGACGCTATAGCTTTGGCAACACAAACCTGAAGCCGATCGATAAAGCAGTCGATGTGCAATCGTTCCAGGTTGGCGTTGGCTTCCCCGATTTGCTCAAAAAAGGTGGTTTGGGAGTGGTTACTTTCATGATGCCAATGGACATCATTCGAGGAGAGCGCTACTTTGCTGCTGGTGCGGGTGATGGTGGGACGATGTACGCGCTAGAGGCATCCTACTTTTATCCGCTGAACGACAACCTGGCACTGGTGCCTGCGTTCTATGCCATCTTTAATGCCAACAACTTTGACAGCAACCCGACGGTTTTTGTCGGCAACTTACGGGCACAGTTTAGTTTTTAGTGGTTGGTTGTAAAGCCCGTTGGGCATACAAGAAAAGTTGTTAGTTTGATTGGCTAACAACTAACAGCGAATAGCTAAAAACTACTTGAAGCGATCGGGCGAAAGTTGATCAATCAGCTCATCATTTTGTCCGGTCGCCTTGCTAGCAAAGCGTCTTGCCAGGGTTGGCACGATCGCTAAGGGATTGCTGAAGCCTGAAAACAGGTGAATGCCTTCTAGATTAGGGATCGCGCCAACAAGCGGTAAACGATCGTGGCTGAAGGCAATCAGGCAATGGTGCCATCTACCGGGCAGATCGACTAAAGCGGGTAAGACGGCTCCAACGTTTGTCCGCATGACTGTTTCACTAGCAACTGCATCAATGGGCGCGTTGGGATCGGTCAGCACTCGGCTCATTTGTCCAATTCGTAGACTGCCATCCAAGAGTTGGATCGCTCCAGCGTCGAGGATCGGTGGCATCGGTTCATTTCCAGGCTGATCCCACAGGTTGTCCAGTGCAACGGTGCTGGCTTCTGCTTCTAACTGAAAGCGCTTTGTATTAGCTGGCATGACGAGCGATCGCAGTTGCAGCTCAGCAGGCGGCGTTTCAATCAACTCTGCATGGGTGAAGTAAAGCCGAACAGGAATGCCTGCTGCTTTTAACAGCGATCGGCTCAAAGCCCCAGCACAAACAGCAACGTTGGCGCTGTGGTAGGTGTCCTGTACGCCGACAACGCCCGTAACGTGTAACGCTTCACCCCTTAGCAGTGCTTTTACCTCATCGATTTGGAGAATGCCACCTAACCTCGTGAATGCCTGTGTGTAGGCAGTAGCGGTTGCAGTCGTCGAAATGTGACCATGTTTTACCGTCATTGCGCCAGCGATCGCGTTTGGGTTAAGCAACGGCTCTAGTTCGCAAGCTTCAGCGACGCTCACCAGTTTTGGCGGTATGGCGAAGTGAGCATAGGAGCGAGCGATCGCCTTGGGATCTTCGTCAGCGGCGATCGTCAACACTAAGTCGAGTTCACGAAACTCTGTATCAGCGCCCAATTCTTCAGACAAGGTGTGATGCAGTACGATACCTTCAGCGCACAGTTGGCGTGTCAAGCCACTCGTTCCAGACCAGTATGCAATACCTCCATAACCAAAGCGGGTTGCGCCTTGCAGCGTGTCATGCCGCTCCAGTAGCAACACAGAAAATCCCTGTTTAACCAGCTCATACGCGAGAGCTGCTCCCGTAATCCCCGCACCAACCACAATCCAGTCATAGGTTCGCATAGCCCAAATGCTCAACGTAATTCGATCGCTTACTTCGCCATTTCATTGTATGGTTACAGGCTTTTCAGTGCTGTATTGTGCGATCGTGCGTAAACGGCACGCCACATTGCGCCTGATCGCGTATTTTTAATCAGCAGGCTGAGCAACTGTATGCAGGACAATTAGAATGCAGGACAATTAGATTCTGTTAAAAGATAATTGTTCAGACGATCGCTTGAAGGACAGCGATCGCAAGCCAACCTTTTCTTATCTTTCGCAAACCTTTTGAGGAGTTAACCGTGACCACAAAGCGTCCATTATCTATCCCCCGTCGCCAAATTATTCGAGGGCTTCTCGCGGCTGGTGCCTTCGGTGCTACCTCCCGTCTCTGGGTTGGTTGTAGCCCGACACCCACACCCGAATCCAGTTCTGGTAGCCCTGCCGCCAGTGGTGCAGCCAGTCCCAGCAAAGAAGTAATCATGGGCTTTATTTACGTCGGACCTAAAGATGACTATGGCTGGAACCAGGCGCATTTTGAAGGCAAAGAAGGCGTGGCTAAACTCCCTGGAGTCAAAGCGGTTGAGCAGGCAAGCGTCCCAGAAACCAACGAAGTCCAGGAAGTCATGCTCAATATGATTAACCAGGACAAAGCCAGCGTTATCTTTCCCACGTCCTTTGGTTACTTCGATCCGCACATCCTTAAAGTGGCACCCAGCAATCCAGACGTGCAGTTTTTCCATGCGGGCGGTCTTTATGTAGACGGCAAGCATCCCAAGAATGTTGGCAGCTATTTTGCGTATATCGACGAAGCACAATACGTTGCAGGCATCGTCGCCGCGCACATGGCAAAGAATGGCAAACTGGGGTTCATTGCTGCCAAACCCATTCCTCAAGTAGTTCGCAATATCAACAGCTACACACTGGGTGCACGCAGCGTTAACCCTAAAGCGACCACGCAGGTAGTGTTTACAGGCGACTGGTCACTACCTGTAAAGGAAGCAGAAGCCGCGAACAGCATGGCAGATCAGGGGATCGAAGTTATCACCTGCCACGTAGACAGCCCCAAAGTCATTATGGAAACCGCTGAGAAGCGAGGCATCTACTGCACGGGCTACCACACCAATCAATCGAAGCTTGCTCCCAAGGGCTATTTGACTGGAGCAGAGTGGGACTGGTCAAAGATTTACGGCGAATATGCCAAGCTCATCCAGGAAGGTAAGTTGGCGACGGATGGTGGCATTTCCCATCTCGTGCGCGGTGGCTATAAAGAAGGTTTCGTCAAAGTTTCAGCTTACGGTCCTGCTGTTACAGAGGCAGCGAAGAAAGACGCGGATGCCGCCAAGTCAAAGCTGGAGTCAGAAACACTCATCATCTATAAGGGTCCACTTAAAGATAACAAAGGCAAGGTTGTGATCCCTGCTGGAAAGGAGTTTAAGCAGAAAGACACTGAGCTAGAAAAGATGGATTGGTTAGTAGAAGGCGTGCTTGGAACGACGACAAGTTAGTAAATACAAAGTGGGGAGTAAGGAGTGGGCAGGGTCATTGAGAAGAATGCCATCGCCGACATCAATAGCAATCAGTTCTTGACCTGCCTCCCACTAATGAGCAGCCCGTAAAGCTCTCGGAATGATCACTGCCTTTCACTGGAACAACGGGCAACTTCCATCCGATTAGTACGTACAAGCAGTAAGGAAATGTAAGGATTCTAGCACTGGCTGCTAGAATCGATTGTGTTGGGCAAGCGCTGTGTTAGAGCGGAGTCAATAACTGTGTAAGGGCACGATCGCTCCCCATACTCCACTCATCTCGCTTGAGCGTTGAGTATTGGACGACATTGCCAGTTTCCAGTAGGTTGGAGAGACTGATTGGCTGTATGCGTGACCTTATGCAAAAGACTCGTGCCTTCGCTCTCCTGGCTTCGGTGCCAGAAACCGACTTAATCTCTGGGCTAGAAGCCATCGCCGCTCAGCTTGATGCGGATGATTTGCCGCCTGACCATCTACCCAAAGTTGCCTTTGGCAGTATGGCGTTTGAAGTGTTTGCGGAAGTCGAGAAACTGCGTAGTGGCAAGGCGATCGAGGTTTTCATCTATGCCTCTAACGCCAAGGGAGAGCAACCTTTAAACCCAGAGGCTACTTGGCGCGGGCTTTACGTCGGCTATGTTGGGTCTCGTCGTGGGCGCTATCCCGACAAAGCGATTTTTCGCCCCAAATCGACGGCTGCCGATCGCCCCAGTTGGGCAGTCTTCTGGGAAGTGCAAGAGCTAGAGTTGCTCAAAACGCCAATGCCGATCGGTTCGTTGCGCGGAAAAAATAAGAAAACCAATTTGCAGCCTCGGTTTATCCCAGAAGAACCGACTTTGGTGGAATATCCTTAGCGCGTGGTTGGTCAGTGGTTAGCGGTCAGCGGTCAGCGGTCAGCGGTCAGCGGTCAGCGGTCAGTGGTCAGTGGTTAGCGGTTAGCGGTTAGCGGTCAGCGGTCAGTGGTTAGTAAAAAGCTGATAGCTGATAGCTGATAGCTGATAGCTGATAGCTGATAGCTGATAGCTGATAGCTGATAGCTTTTACAACCCTTTAGCGATCGCCTTTCAAAATGACGCTCAGTAACTTCACTGAAACTTGGCTTGTCGCTGTACCGTCTCAATTGATATAACCTGGGGTAGAGATGGGTATTATCAAGCTGCCCTGATTCGTGAGGTTCACATGATTGAAGTTGAGCACTTAAGCAAAGTTTACGGCTCAACCCCTGCCATTGAGGATGTCACGTTCGCGGTGGAACCAGGGGAGATTTTGGGGTTCTTGGGACCCAACGGAGCCGGAAAGACCACGACGATGCGGATTTTGTCGGGCTATCTGCCTGCCTCAGCGGGAACGGCAAAGGTGGCAGGGTTTGAAGTCCACGACAATTCGATGGCAGTGCGGAAGCATATTGGCTACTTGCCCGAAACGCCACCGCTGTATCCAGATATGACAGTCGAAGGCTTTTTGCATTTCGTGGCACGGATTAAAGGTGTGAGTGCGGGCGATCGCCCGAATCGCGTCCAAACCGCCATCAAGCGCTGCAACCTGACCGAAAAGAGCCATACGCTCATTCGCAAGCTATCCAAAGGCTATCGGCAGCGAGTGGGTATCGCACAGGCGATCGTCCACGATCCGCCAGCCATCATTCTGGACGAACCAACCGTCGGGTTAGATCCGCGTCAAATTGCCGAAGTTCGCAGTCTGATCAAGAATCTGGCAGGCGATCATACGGTGATTCTTTCGACGCACATTTTGCCGGAAGTGAGCATGACGTGCGATCGCATTGCCATCATCAACAAAGGTCGTGTCGTGGCGACCAATACACCCGAAAACCTGATGGCACAGCTTACAGGCGGCTCTGGTTATGAGCTAGAAGTCGATGGCGAGGCAGCAGACATTCACTCCCGTTTGATGGTTTTTCTCCAGGGTTTGCCGAACGTCAAGCTGGTCGAGCGAGTGTCTACCGACTTGCCGGAGCACCACAAGCTGCGGGTGATTGCTGAACCAGGGACAGAACTGGTCGGTCGAGATATTGCCAAGACTGTCGTTGGTGCGGGTGTGGGGCTGTACGAAATGCGGCGATCGCAAGCCACACTCGAAGATGTCTTTTTGGAACTGACGACCGAGGAAAAGCCTCTGGATACCACCACCGATTTGGAGTCTGAGAGCGAATCTGAGGGCGAAGAGGCTGAACCATCAGCGGGAGAAGCAGCTTAATGCGTGTGATTATGAGCAACATTCTGGCAATTTACCGCCGCGAGCTACAGAGCTACTTTGCGTCGCCGCTTGCCTATGCGATCGCGGGTGTGTTCTGGCTGCTGGCAGGCTTTTTCTTTATTTCTATTTTGGGCGGCATTACGCAGCAGGTTGCTTACGCGGATAGTGCTGGTTATCAGTCGCCGATCGATGTGCCCTATCAGTTCTTGCAGTTCTTCTTGAGTACCCTGGGTTCCATTGCTCTCTTTATCCTGCCGATTTTGTCGATGGGCTTATATGCCGAAGAACGCAAGCGTGGCACATTGGAACTCTTAGCAACGTCACCGATTACCAATTGGGCGGTGGCGCTCGGTAAGCTGTTAGGCGTGCTGACCTTTTTTGCGACGATGGTGCTGCCGCTGCTGATCTATGAGGCGATCGTTTTCAGTACCACCACGCCGCCTTTCAGCTTTACCATTGTGTTGGTGGCGCATCTAGGCTTGATTCTGCTGGCAGCGGCGATTCTTTCGCTGGGAATGTTCGTCTCCTCGCTGACCGATAGTACGATTCTGGCTGCGATCGGCACCTTTGGCTTAGTCCTCTTTCTCTGGGTCGTCGAAATCCTTGGTCAAAAGCTCGGTGGACCTGCTGGCGCAGCGTTGAGTCACCTGTCTCTGCTGAAGCACTACAACAATTTGACCCAGGGCATTCTGGACAGCAGTAGCCTGGTTTTGTTTGCCAGCTACATTGTGTTGGGGCTATTTTTGACCGCGCAGTCGATCGATGCGTTTAGGTTTCAGCGATCGTAAACCGCAGAAATCGGGTTTCTTTGTAGGCATAGGCTGTGAATATCAAAGCTACGCCCAGAAACCCGATTTCTCTTCATTCCCATTTTTCTTGTTATATGAAAACGCTTTCTCCCAATCTGAAATACCTCAAATACCTCTTCTGGCTGGGACCGATGCTGGTGATTGCAGGCGCGATCGCGGGTATTGTCTCCGGTTCCTTTAGCCCCATCCCATTGGGACTCGTTATTGCAGGCGTGGTTGTCGTTGGTCTGTGGCTGGTATTTCAATCGACGTATGCTGACCACTCGACGCAGCCAGGGTTCTGGAGCCAGCGATCGACGCAGGTCGGTGCCAATGCGCTGATCACCACCCTATCGGTAGTGGCGATTTTGGGCTTGATCAACTTTCTAGCAGCCAATCATGTAGGACGGCTGGATCTGACGGAGAATCAGTTGTTCTCGCTGGCACCCGAAACGCAGCAGTTGGTGAAGAATCTGAAACAGCCTGTGAAAGTGTGGGTGTTTGTGCCACAGCCCAGTGCGCGCGATCGTGAGTTGCTAGAAAGCTATCACCGTCAGAGCGATCGACTGAGCTATGAATTTGTTGATCCCAACACGCAGCCATCGGTTGTGCAACGGCTAGAGGTCAAGAGTAATGGCGATGTCATTGCCGAACTTCAGCCCGAAGGTCGCAAGCAGTATGTGCAGACGATCGCGCCAACGACGGGAGATAGTCTGGTCGGCGATGGGGGATACCTATCGGAAGTCAAGCTCACCAGTGCGTTGGAGCAACTGATTAGCAATCGTCAGTCGTTTGCCTATGTGATTCAGGGGCATGGTGAACACCCGATCGACCAGTCTCAGGGCGCAATTTCGCAAGCCGTAAAAGGGCTGCAAGAGAAAAATTTCACCGTCAAACCGCTCAACTTGTTGGAAACAGCGACGATTCCTACCGATGCCAATGTTTTGGTGCTGGCGGGACCGCAGAAAGCGCTGTTAGCACCAGAAGTCAGCGCCCTGGATACTTACCTCAAAAGCGGTGGCAATCTGTTCCTCATGCTTGACCCCAACACCACTCCGGGTCTGGATAGTCTGCTCACTAGCTGGGGCGTGACTGTGGACAAGCGAGTCGTGATTGATGTCTCTGGCAGGCTGGCTCAGCTTGGTCCCGCGTTTTCGTCCGTCAGTCAGTACGGCAACCATCCGATTACCAAGGATTTTGGCAGTGCGCTTTCGATCTATCCGCTGGCGCAGCCGATCGATGTAAAGCCCCAGACAGACGTGAAATCCACGCCATTGCTGTTTACCAGTGAACGAAGCTGGGCAGAAAGCAACGTCAAAGCGCAACCGCTGAAGTTTGATCAAGGGAGCGATCGACCAGGACCGTTAGTCATCGGCTTTGCCCTCACTCGCACTGCCACCTCATCTACACCCAGTCCATCGCCCAGTCCTTCACCCTCCGCGTCAGCCAGCCCAGTAAGACCATCACCCAGTCCTTCAGCCAGCCCCTCTCCATCTGCTTCTGCGAGTTCATCCCCCAGTCCTTCACCAGCAACCGCTGCAACTGACCCAAAACCAAAAGAATCGCGTTTGGTCGTCATCGGCAATTCCCGCTTTGCCGAAGATGGTGGCGTGAATCAGGGCATCAACGGCGATGTCTTCATCAACTCAGTGCGCTGGCTTAGTCGCGCCGATGACCAATCTCTTTCCATTCGTCCCAAAGAAGCCAAAAATCGTCGGTTAGGACTGTCGGGTCAGCAGTCTAATCTGGCAATCTGGACAGCGATCGTCATTCTTCCCTTACTCGGCTTTGGCGCTGCGTTTGGGGTTTGGTGGCGGAGACGGTAGTGGAAAGGCTAAAGGCTAAAGGCTAAAGGCTCAATGGTCAGCTTTTAGCCTTTAGCATTCATGCTTTATCTTTTTCTTTTTTTAGCACTATGAAATTTCAAAAAACGCCTTTAATTTTGTTGGCGATCGCCCTTTTACTCGGTGCCTTTGTCTACCTGTATGAAGTGCAGGGAAAGCCTCAGCGAGAAGACGCAAAAGCACAAACCGAAAAGCTTTTCGCGTTCAAAGAGGATGAGGTACGATCGCTAACCCTAACAACGCCAACGCAAACATTAGCCTTTGCGAAAACTCCGGCAGCGCGAGTGACTGCGTCAAAAACGGATCAGGCAACGGCGCAAACGCCTGCTGATGCGCTGGTCTGGGCGATGACGGCACCCGACAAAACAGCGGCGAATGATGCCTCTGTTGCTTATTTGCTCAATTTGCTAACAACAGGAAAGCGTCAGCAAACGCTCACCGTACCTGCTAACAAGCAAGCGGAGTTTGGGCTAGACAAGCCGATCGCGATCGCTGACGTAAAACTTGCCAACCAGCAAACCCATCGCCTGGTGCTAGGTAAGCCAAACTTCGATCGTAGCGCCTTGTATGCTCAGGTTGATCCGCCTGCTCAGGCAAAGGCTGATTTAGCTGTGGCGTTAGTTTCTACCGACTTTGAGAATGCTGTGAACCGTCCGTTAGCTGACTGGAAGGTAAAAGAACCCGTTGCCCAGCCGTCGCCAACTCAAACGTTGAAGCAGTCGCAGCCTCAAAAGCCCTAAAATGTTTTGCGTTCCAGGATCAAAAGCTTATTTCAAATAGCCGCGCACTTTTGCATTAGCTATCAGCTATCAGCTTTTTTCTAAATTTATTGCTGACCGCTGACCGCTGACCGCTGACCGCTGACTGCTAACCGCTAACCGCTCAAGAGCTTGCCCTTATTTCTTTACAGGCACTAAATTTTTCTGCGAAACAACCAGCCAAAGTGCTTGCGACCGCGTGATTGATGCTGTCGGCGTGTAGCTGGAGTACCGTGCTTACGAAATCTAGCTCGTCGTGTTGGTTCGGTGACTGATGGCTCCTCTTTTCCTTCTTCTGCTTCCTCTTTTGCCTGCTGCTCTGCCTTCGTTGGCTCATATTCATCTTTGGGCTTGAGCCATGCTGCAATCGTCCCGCTGGCAATGCCACCGATCGCCCCAAAAGAAATACTCAGCAGGGGACCATAACCCAGCACAGCGAAACCAAGCATGAAGACTAGCCAGTACTTCACACCCGTAGCTAAACCGACGTTGACATCTGGCTTTTTGGACATTGCGTAGGGGCTGAGAGGTAAGGAGTGAGGAGTGAGGAGTGAGAGGGTTGAGTTAATGCTGGCTCCTTACCTTCCCAGTTTCCTCAGCCTTTTCACTCCCTTTTAGCCGTTACCTTCTCTAATTGTGCTGCCAAGTCTTGTGTTGTGTCTAACGCGGTAACATACGCTTGCTCAGCTTCCCCAAAAGCATCCATGTGCTGTTGTGAAAGCAGGTCAGCCGTAGCATCAGAAATATCGTCACGGCGTTGATGCAGGCGTTCTTGTAGAACAGGTAAGGGTGCCATGCAGTGGAGAATTTGCAGGGGTAGGTGATGCGCTTGTGCTTGCGCGATCGCCGCCTCCCTGAGTGCTTGACGATCGTACTTGGCATCCAAAATGACGGTGTAGCCTTGCGTTGCTAAGGTGATGCCGAGATGCAGGAGGCGATCGTAGGTTTTCTGAGTCATCTCAGGCGTGTAGAGGTCATTATTCCCGTGCGAATCTAAAGGAATGCCTGCTAAATGCTTGCGTACAGCGTCCGATCGGAGTTGGATACCTCCCAATTGTTGGGCAAGTTGGCGGGCAACGGTGCTTTTACCAGAGCCAGATAAGCCTGCCATCAAAATTAAGCGTCCCTGCTGCGGTTGGGTATACTCCCACGCCAGACGGTAATAGCGGGCAGCAGTGGCAGATGCCTCTTGCTTGGTGGCTTCAGGAACGGATGGATCGCTTAACAAAAAGGAGGTGACTTTTGCCCGCACATAGGACTGACGGCTGAGGTAGAGCGGCAATACCTGTAAGCCTTCCCAGTCTCCGGTTTGTTCAAGATACGCATTGAGGAACAGGTTGCTGAGGTCACGCCGATCGCGCGCATCCAGATCCATGATGATGTAAGCGATGTCGAACATGACATCCACAAATCGAAACGGCTCGTTGAACTCGATGCAGTCAAACAGCAAGATCTTGTCGTGCCAGAAGGCAATATTTCGCAGGTGCACGTCGCCGTGGCATTCACGAATCCAGTTGTGCTTCACGCGGCTGTCAAAGAGTGCCTGTTGCTCGGTAAAGAGGCGATCGGTGTATTGGCGCGTTTCGTCAAACTGCTGTTGGGTTTGCGGTCCACCGACGTATTGAATGGTTTGCTCGTAGTTTTCGTCGATCGCGGCTCGAATGTTTTCGACTGTACCAAAACTGCGAATGTAGTCACTGGTTGCGCCACGGGCATGAAAGTCTGCCAGCACCTGTGCCAACTGCTCCAGTAGCGACGCAGTTAGCTCGCCCCGATCGAACAGTTCTGTAAACAAACTCGATTGGGGAAACTGCTGCATCTTGACGGTGTACTCGATCGCATCGCCTGTGCCATCTAGCTGAAAGCGCTCTCCGGTCTGGATGATGGGGAGAACTGACAAATACAGTTCTGCGGCACCGCGCTGATTCAATCGCAGTTCTTCATCACAGAAATGGTGTCGTTTTTCTAGCGTTGAGAAATCAAGAAACCCAAAGTTCATCGGCTTCTTCACTTTGTAGGCATAGTCGCCTGTTAAGAGAACATAAGAAATATGAGTTTGAATGCACTGAATCGGCTCATTGACAGGATGAGGATAGAACGTTGGTTCTAGCATCTGCTGAATGAGAGCAGGAAGAAAAGCATCAGTCATGAGTCGTGATTTCGCTGAAAAGTGATCAAATCTAACAGAATCTCTTGGGGTGCAAGCTTTTTAATCATAGGGTTCTCGGTTCTGGTGTCAAATTTGCTTAGGCTTGGTTCCTTCGGCAAGTCGCGCCACTTTAAATGGTCATCGATCGCAGAAACTAACGCGATGTGCAACTAAATTTGCCCTCATCCCCACCCTTCTCCCTGGGGAAAAGGGCTTTCGGACTTTTCGGGGTTTTAGGAAAGTCGCACATCGCAGGATGTCCAGCGATCGAATCTATGTGTTTAATCAAGAGCCAGCGCAATGTGACAAAGCCTCTCGGAGCACGATTGAGCCACATTGTCGATTGCTTTCCTGCTCATTATCAGCCAGCTTACAGTCATCAGCAAGCTTAAGGTCATCAGCAAGCTCAAGGTCAGTGGTGTTTGCCAACTATTTTCGTGGTGTGAGTGAGACAAAATATGAAGAAGCTTTTTGGGAGTGCCCTGAGCGCAACGATCGCGCTTGCGGGTGGTGGCTTGCTGCTTGAGCAAGCGGCATTAGCTGATGTTAAACCGCCAGAGGGTACGATCGGTTCTAATGCAGCTACTCAAAATACAGCAAAACTGGATTTGCAGTCGTCAGTGCTGGTGGGTGAAGTTGCGAAGCCGTCAAGTCAGGCGCGATCGCTGGAGCAAGTGACAGCGCTGTCAGAGGCAGATGAAGCGATCGCCGAGGTAGATCAAGTCACGTCTGTTTCTCAGCTCACAGATGTAAAGCCTACCGACTGGGCATTTCAAGCATTGCAATCGCTGGTTGAGCGCTACGGCTGCATTGTGGGCTATCCCGACAAAACCTATCGCGGCAACCGTGCCCTAACGCGCTATGAGTTTGCAGCGGGTTTGAACGCCTGTATGGATCGCATTAATGAACTGATTGCCGCTGGCACTGCCGATCTAGTCAAAAAAGAAGACCTGCTGGCGCTGCAAAAACTACAGGAAGAGTTCGCCGCTGAGCTTGCCACTCTGCGCGGTCGCGTTGGTGCGTTAGAAGCACGTGCCGCCACGCTGGAAAAGCAGCAGTTTTCAACCACCACTAAGCTCGGTACAGAGCTGATTACGTATCTTGCAAATGCCTTTGGTGAGCGGACGAGCGCACGTAACAATACCGACATTGGGTTCCGTTTGCGCCTTGATTTCGACACCAGTTTTACAGGTAAAGATCGCCTGCGTACGCGTTTGCAAGCGACCAATCTACGGAAGTTTGACATTGGTAGTGACTTTGGTGTGTCGCCTGTGGGTCGAGCCACCAGCGATTTGTCAGATGAAACGCGCTTTCTGGCTACTAGCACTGGTTCCAATAGCAATGTGACGCTGAACCGACTCCAGTATCGGTTTCCCATCGGCGATAAGTTAACGGTCTTTTTAGATGCCAACACGATCGACCCGTCGATCGTCACTGATCCCATCACGCCGTTTAACGATCAGGCAACGGGTTCGCCGTCTAACTTCGCGCAGATTAACCCTGTCTGGTTTCCGATCGGCAACCAGGCAGGCGTTGCCGTTAACTACGCGATCAGCCCCAATTTTCAACTAGATTTTGGCTACCAGGGCGAGGGCGACAGTCCCAATAATCCTCAGCTTGGCGTGTTTAACAGCGGGTACAGCGCCTTTGCCCATCTCATTGTTTACTCCGGCACCTTCAAGCTGGGCTTTTTCTACATCAACTCTTACTCGCCACAGTTTGGGGTCGATACGCTCGCTGGCAGTAATGCGGCAAAGATACTGGGCGCGGGTCCCGTGGTGGGCAATGGCTACAGCATTGAGCTGGATTACCGCATTACCAGTTGGTTTGAACTGGGCGGCTGGGTCGGTCTTACACAGGCGCGAACATTAGGCGCGGGCAGCAGAGGCGATGCTGATATCTGGAACTTTGCCGTCAATTTAGCCTTCCCCGATTTGGGTAAAAAAGGCAATCTGGGCGGCATTGTGTTTGGGATGCAGCCAAAGCTGACAGGCACCAGCAATGCAGCGGTTGCCAGCGCGATCGGGCTGCCAGCGGGGCAACGCGACGATCGAGATACGGGCTACCACATCGAAGTGTTCTATCGCTACCAGTTGACAGACAACATCTCGATTACGCCCGGTGTCATCTGGCTTACGGCTCCTAACCACGACGATCGCAATCCTGATGCTGTGGTGGGCGTGATTCGTACCACCTTTGTGTTCTAACGTTGCTTGTAACGCGATCGCTCCAGGTCGAAAGCTTGGCTGAGGCAATTTGTGACGCTAAGAATTGTGCCAGGGGCTTTGCAACGTGTACCGATCGTGTGAAATTTGCCTGATTACAGACCGTTAACCTCAACGCCCCATTGACAAGGAACTAAGTTTGATGAAACGTCGATCGCTTTTAACATTGTCCTTGACTACGATCGTGGCTGTCAGTGCGCTGGCAAGCTGCGAACCACCCCAGCCGGGGCAAAACACCACCTCAAGCAGCGGCAAAAAAGTGCTGACAATGGTGACATCGCCCGACTATCCACCTTACGAGTACTACGACACTGGCGGTGGTGAACGTAAGATTGTGGGTTTCGACGTGGATATTGCTAACAAAATTGCCAGTGAATTGGGCTACGAACTCAAAATTAACGAATCGGACTTTAACGGTTTGGTGCCTGCACTTCAGGCAAAGCGGGCTGACTTTGTAATGGCAGGGATGACCCCCACGCCCGAACGTCAGAAGAACGTTGACTTCTCGACCATCTACTACGATGCCAAGAACACGATCATCGCGCCCAAGGCAAGCAATTTGAAAACGACGAAAGATCTGGCAGGCAAAACGGTGGGCGTACAGCTAGGCTCGATTCAAGAAGGCGATGCGAAGAAAATTGCTGCAAAAGTGCCGGGGATGAAGGTCAAGCAGCTCAACAAAGTGCCAGATATCATCCAGGAAATTAAATCCAGCCGCATTGATGCCGCGATCGTGGAAGATACCGTTGCCAAAGGTTTTACCGATTCCAGCACCGATCTGGTTTTCAACGTCATCCCGCCTGAAGGTCCGTCTGGCTCTGCGATCGCCTTTCCTAAAGGGTCACCACTGGTCGCCGATTTCAACAAGGCACTAGAAAAAATGAAGGCAAGCGGCGAAATCAAAACCCTCGCGGCAAAGTGGTTTGCGACCAGTGCGCCCCCATCCCCTGCTGCCTCGCCCTCTGGCTCACCATCGCCTTCTGGGGCAATGTCACCATCACCCAGTAAGTCACCCTAACGGCACTTACACAAGGTTTAGATCCCCGACTTCTGGCAGGAGTCTGGCGCTCTCTGCATCACCTTTCTATAGAAGTCGGGGATCTTTGCGTGAGTCCTACCTAGTAGTCTGACAAGCATTTTTGAGCGATTGGTTCAAATCTCTTCGTTTCTTCCGTAGTAGGGACGTTACAGGTAATGTCCCTACCCTGTTGCCCGCTGCATTAGAAGGCGCTTTATGTTTCTACGCTTCAACAAACGTGCTGTGATTCCTGTGTTGACCCGATCGCGCTGGGCGATCGTTGCCCTCCAAGCGTTTCTGGTGATTGTCTTTGCGGGTTACCTGGTGGCACAACCGCTACCATCGATCGCGCAAAGCCCTACCACTGCGATCGAACGCACTGGTGAGGCTCATCAGGGGGCGATCGTGGCTCAAGTACCCGCTCCCCCACCTGCCGAAGCCCCCGCCAGTAAAGGCGGCTTGGATCTTGACTTCGGACGCATCGCGCCAGATATTCCCTTCATTCTGGCAGGCATCCCCGTTACTCTGATTTTCACCATTTCGTCTGTGTTGTTGGGGTTAGTGTGGGGATCGGCGCTCTCCCTCTGCAAAATTTCGGGTGTGAAGCCGCTGCAATGGTTTTCCTTTCTCTACACCACCATTTTTCGGGGCACACCGTTGCTGTTGCAGTTGTCGCTGGTCTACTTCGCTACACCGCAGTTAACGGGCTATAACATTACGCCGTATCAGGCAGGTGTGCTCACCTTCACGCTTAACTCTGGGGCGTATATGTCTGAAACCATTCGAGCAGGTATTCAGGCAGTGGATAAAGGTCAGGCAGAAGCCTCACTTTCACTGGGCATCCCTTACTGGCTGATGATGTGGGATGTGATTATGCCGCAAGCGTTGAAAAACATTCTGCCTGCGCTGGTCAACGAAACCATTAGTTTGCTGAAAGATTCTTCACTGGTTTCCACGATCGGCGTGGTAGAAATTCTCCGCGCTGCGCAAATTGTGGGTGCCAACAAGTACATCTACTTTGAGCCGCTGCTGTTTGCTGGACTCATTTACTACATTCTCGTCATGGGGCTGACCTATGCTGCCAGTGCGCTCGAACGGCGCTTAAGGCGTAGCGAATGACGCAGTAATCCCAATGGCGGTTGCGACATGCTAGTAGCAGATTTACGCTTAGACCATTTAGATCAGGAGTTTAAAAACCATGAGCGAAACCATTATTAAAACTGAGGGATTGCATAAATCCTTTGGCAAGCTGGACGTGCTAAAAGGCATTTCTACTGAAATTCGTAAAGGTGAAGTAGTGGCGGTGATTGGTCCTTCGGGCTGCGGCAAATCGACTTTACTGCGCTGCATGAATCTGTTAGAAACGCCGACACAAGGGCAGATTTTCTTTAAGGGCGAAGAGATTACAGCACCCAAAACCAATATCTCTAAAGTGCGTCAAAGCTTAGGGATGGTGTTTCAGCACTTCCATCTGTTTCCACACATGACGGTGCTGAAGAATGTCACCTATGCCCCGACCAAAATATCCAAGGTTTCCTCTGACGAAGCGAGAACGCTGGGTATGGATCTGTTGGAAAAAGTGGGGCTGGAAGAGAAAGCAGATGTCTATCCCTCCAGGCTTTCGGGTGGACAAAAGCAACGCGTGGCGATCGCCCGTGCCCTGGCAATGCAACCCGACGTGATTTTGTTTGATGAACCCACCTCTGCGCTTGACCCCGAAATGGTGCAAGAAGTGCTGGAAGTGATGAAAGGGCTGGCAAAAACGGGGATGACGATGGCGATCGTGACCCACGAAATGGGCTTTGCGCGTGAAGTCGCCGATCGCATCTGGTTTCTCAACGAGGGTTGCTTAGCCGAAGACGCAGACCCCGATACGTTTTTCACCAACCCACAGTGCGATCGTGCCAAGCAGTTCCTCGAAAAGATGCTTTAGCGGTTGGAGTGATCAACTACTTCAGATCCCCGACTTCTTGAAGAAGTCGGGGATCTAGTTCAGCGAATTGAGTAACGATCGATCACCCGCCATCAATAACCCAATGGTTGCAGAAGTCGCTGTTTGAGCATCCAGCACGGCGAGAAACTGACCTTCGTAAAGCACCGCAATGCGATCGCTCATTGCCATGACTTCTTCTAGTTCTGTAGAGATGTAGAGAATAGCGGCTCCGCGCGATCGTTCGGCTAGTAATGCCTTTTGCACGTACTCGGTTGCGCCCACATCTAAGCCGCGTGTGGGCTGCATGGCGATAATCAACGCGGGTTCGCCTGAAAGTTCACGTGCCAACACGACCTTTTGCTGATTGCCGCCCGACAGTTGATTGAGCTGTAGTTTGCCGCTGGTTGCTCGAATGTCAAAGGTCTGAATGGCGTGGTTGGCGTGAGCGTCGATCGCCGATCGCTGGAGCAGCCAGTGACGACAAAAGGGTAAGCGCTGGAAGGCTTTGAGGATGAGATTGCGGGCAATGCTAAAGCGCATCACCAGCCCCATTTTCTGGCGGTCTTCGGGAATATAGCCGAACTTAAGCTGTTTGACTCGCTGTTGGGCTGTCCAATGGGTAATATCGGTGCCGTTTAGCGCGATCGTGCCTTGAGTGGCAGGGCGCAACCCGGCGATCGCGTCTGCCAGTTCTCGCTGACCGTTGCCATCCACTCCAGCTACGCCCAGAATTTCGCCTGCCTGTAGCTGGAACGAAACGCCCTTCAAGGCTGCCAGAGCGCGATCGTCACTGACATGGAGGTTATGGATCGCTAGAACGGTGCGATCGACCGCACTCTCAGCATGAGTGCCACTAGTTTTATCCAACTGAAACAGCACGTCTCGCCCGACCATCAGCTTTGCCAGATCCTGGCGAGTCGCACCGTTGGTTGTAGTGGTTGCAACCACCTGTCCCCGCCGCAAAACCGTCACAGCATCACAGAGACTCAGCACTTCCTCCAGCTTGTGACTAATGAAAATAATCGTATGGTCTGTTGCCGCTAACTGACGCAACACATCAAAAAACGTTTTGATTTCTGGTGGCGTTAGCACTGCCGTTGGCTCATCCAGAATCAGCAATTTCGCCTGACGGTACAGCGCTTTCAGAATCTCTACGCGCTGCTGTGCGCCTACGGGCAAATCACCCACTACCGCAAAGGGGTCAACCGCAAGACCGTATGCCTCTGACATTGCTGCAATGGCTTGCGCTTTCTGCCGCAGATTAAGCCGTAAAGACGCTCCCGTACCCAAAATAATGTTTTCAGCGACGGTTAACTGCGGCACCAGCATAAAGTGCTGATGGATCATGCCAATCCCCTGCTGGATTGCCACATTGGGCGATGTGATTTCGACAGGCTTTCCCTTAAGGTAAATCTGCCCTGCATCAGGACGGTACAGTCCGCTCAGAATATTCATCAGAGTTGTCTTGCCTGCACCGTTTTCGCCCAGCAAGGCATGGATGCCACCCGTTGGAATCTCTAAATTAATGCTGTCATTGGCGGTAAAGGTGCCAAAGCGTTTGGTGATGCGATCGAGACGGAGATAAGGGGGTGTAGGGTGTGGGGTGTGGGGTGTGGGGTGCATGGAGTAGTCGGACGGTGGAAGGGGTTATTGGCTGTTAGTTGTTAGAAAGCTAAAGGATGTAGCTTGCTTCTGCAAAGCAGTAGGCTAAAAGCTAAAAGCTAAATTAACTCAAAACTCAAAACTTTCTCCGCTCCCCTGCTTCCTTTGCTTCCCTTGCCCCTCGTCTTCCTCATCCCCTCATCTCCCTAACCCCTCTCTAAGCTCCTTTCACACAGCGGGTTTCCTTCCCGCCTTCCGAGCAGCTTTCAAAGGTGATCTTTTTGGCGAGAATTGCGTCTTCGGTTGTTTTCACTTTATCTTGTAGTGCCTTAGGGACAGCAGTGCCGTATTTACCAAGATAAAGAATGTCTGGTTCTTCGAGACCGAGGGAGTAAAGTTGACCTTTGAGTTCGTTTTTGGAGGAGAGATCGGCGAGTTTGCCGATCGCCAAATCGATTCGTTTCACCGCACTAGTTAAAATGGATTTGGGCGTGATGTCGAACTGGTCAACGGTATTGCCGATCGTATAGGCACCTTTTTCTTCTGCCGTTTTCAATGCAGTAGGCGCAGCATTGTCCAGCCAGGGATAGACCACATCAGCGCCCGCAGATACCAGCGCATCGACGGCTTCCTTCGCCTTCGCAGCATCATTCCAATCGCCTGTAAAGGTAGATTTAACCTGAATGGTAGGCTTAATGGACTTTGCACCCAGCGTAAAGCCGCGCAATTCTTCCTGCGTTGCCAAAAACTCTTGTCCAGCAATGTAGGCAAGCTTGCCCGTCTTACTCACTGACGCAGCCAAAATGCCGCAGAGATAGCTGACTTGCAGGTTATCCAGTCGGAGCGAGGCGACATTGGCTCCCGTTGCGGCTCCGTTGACGACAACAAAAAAGGTTTTGGGGAACTGGGCGGCAACTTGCTTCGCAGCCGCATCAAACTGTCCACCGTGAGCATAGACCAGGTTGAAACCACGGCGAGCAAAATCAGACAGCGCTTCTGCCTGGTCTGCCTGCCCCACTTTCTCAACGTAGGCAGTTTCGGCTCCTAGCTTAGACTTGATTTCTTCTAACCCTGTATAGCCCGCCTGGTTCCAGGCTTTGTCGGTGATAATGCCGGGTAGCACCATAGCTGCTTTGAAGCCAGAGGCACTGGGCGATGCTGATGGCGAGGCGGCGGACGGTGCAGGGCTATTGCTGGTAGTAGGACTGCTGGCACAGGCATTGAACAATAGGCTACTGCCGAGTGCTGCTGAACCATACACAAGAAACTGACGACGATCGTACTTTCCAGTCATGCTCTCTAGAATTCCTTTTGATAAAACAGGCGTTGGGCTGGGGACGTTGGAGGGACTAAAGCAGAGCGTTTCAAGCCATCAATAGCCTCAGGTCGGATGCTTGCAGTCCACTTTGCGCGCGATCGCCTCTAAGCAGTCATTAAACGGCTTCTGTATCAGCAAACTGTATCTCTACGCACATTTTAGTTGCCTAAACCGTAGGAAGCGTTTTTCAAAGTGGTCAGTAAGGGTTGCAAGACGACTGCGTTACACCCATACAGCATCAAACAGCGAAGGGGTCGGCGATCGCCGACCCCTTCAGCTCACCTCAAGTTGTACTGAGTCCTTAGCCTTGCTCTCCAGTGCTGCCCTTCTCTAAGGCTTTTTGTACAAGGTCGTCGCTCACGTTCCCCACGTTTGGCGTACTAGAGCTTGCATCACTTGCCATTTTTTTGTAATCGTTGGGGTTGCCTGTACTGTCTTCTGTCAACGTTGAGGGTTCAAGCTCAGAAACCTCAAGCTGTGGTGACGTTACAGCTTCTGCCGCAGTTGCACCTTCGCTGGTACGGTCGATGTCGCTAACACTAAACTGTTTGGATGCTTCATAATCTGCTTCTACATTTGCATCTGGTGCTTTGCGATCGCCCCCAGCTATATCTTCTACCGCTTGCTGAGCATCGTAGCTTTCAGATGTATCGACATTGTTATTAACTCCAGACATAAAGACTCCTTGTTAGAACTATGCAACTAATGCCGCTACCTTACCAAAGCGATCCCCGTTCAACTGAACCTCTTTGGATAGATCCTTAGAAGTTGTACAGAAATAACAGCATGGTCTGTAGCCGTCAGCCGTCAGCCGTCGCGAAAAGCTGATAGCTGATCCAAAAGTGAGCCGTCAGCGAAAAGCTGATAGCTGATAGCTGATAGCTAATAGCCGATAGCTGATCCAAAAGTGTACAGTTATTTTTTAGCAAGCTCTTAACTTCGCTCTCACAAGAGATATCAGCAAAAAACTCTGGGCAAACAAAACATCTCCACCCTGGGAAAGGTGATGCAGACTGTAAACTTCGATACACCTTAAATGGTCTTATCGTTTTGTATCGGAGTAGCGCTATGTCTCAATCTGCTAGTCAAAATGTGTCATCGACTGAGTATTTACCTGGGAAGACCCAAACAGTACTTGATGGGTTTAGCAAACTGGATGCCGACGCTAAACTGGCATTGCTCTACCTGGTGTATCAAAAAATGGGAAGCTCGATTACTCCTGCTGCTCCTACCGCCGCTAACCCTGAGCTGGCACCTCTTCTGATGGATGATTTTTACAGCCTGTCTCACGAAAAGCAGCTTGATGTCATGCGAGCTATCGTGAATTGTGCAAATACCGAATACTCTCATGCTTATGGGGCGTTGAAAGAAAACAACCAGTTGATGGTCTGGTTTGCCTGGGCGCAAGCAATGGGTCAGACGGTCGTTGGTTTACCAGCAGGTTATCAGGCAACGCAGGCTGTAACAGACGCACTCGGACATATTGAAGGATTGGAGTTTGAGGAGCAAATGTCCTTACTGCGCGAAATTGTCAGCGGCATGGGCTACAGCGACGTCAAGCCAGCTCCAACGCAGGCAGAGACAGGTAAAACTGCCAGTCTTTAAAGTGACTAATGGAAGCGTCGGCAAGCCCTTCTCTTTAGTGAGAAGGGTATGAGTGAGAAGGGTATGGTTCGCAAAACAGGCTTTAGGGGCTAGAGGAAGCAAGCTACAGAAAAGATACTGGGGTAAATTAGTCGCAGCTCTGTTCATGTAAAACGCTACTTGCAGGCACGATCGGAGCGGTAGCTTACAGCTTTGAGGCGCTTACAGCTTTGAGGCATAGAGAGCCGCCCCAATTAGCCCAACATGGGGATTAAGCACAATATGGACGGGCACCATCTCTAGCAATGGCAACATCCGTCCTTTGTCGATAAGGGAGCTAAGAAAACTACTGCCTTGAATGAGCGGTAGGATCTTTGGGGCAATGCCGCCAGCGATGTATAACCCACCATAAGGCAGCAGCTTGAGCGCCAGATTGCCTGCTTCGGCACCGTAGGCATCAACGAACATATGCATCGTCTGTTCTGAGAGCCGATCGCTCTTTGCTAAGGCAGCTTGGGCGATCGCGGCGGCTGGGTCTACGCTTTTTTCACGCCCAATTTCGCGCTCCCAAGTTTGCACAATCGTGCCGACATCAGGCGATTCTTCAGCAAATTGCCGATCGCGTAGAAACTGATAAATGGCGACAATGCCTTGTCCAGAAACCACGCGCTCGACCGAGATCCGCTGAATATTGTGCTTTTCGAGCAGATAGCGCGAAAGCTGAAACTCAATTTCCGATCGAGGCGCAAAATCAGAATGCCCACCCTCAGACCCATAGATGCGGTAATCGCCTTCCTGGTAGATCAAAAAGCCCTGCCCTAAGCCAGTGCCCGCACCAATGACACCGACCGGAGCATGGAGATTGCGCTTGCCAGCCTGCAAGGTCAGCAAATCGGAGTCTTCTAGTCCCAGTACGCCGTAGCCAACAGCGGCAAAATCATTAATCAGCGAAACGCGATCGATGGCTAACTCTTGGCTCAGGCGCGGCGCAGCCAGAGACCAGCAGAGGTTCGTGAGCTTAGACGTATCATCCACAACCGGACCCGCGATCGCAAAGCACGCCTTCGCCACAACGACGGATGTACCTGACGCTTGCTCTGCCTCTGCTAAAAACTGTCGCACCATCGGCACCAGATCGGGGAAGCTGGCACTACGATAGCGGTTCTCGTACAGCGGCTTGAGCGTTATTCCAATTTTGGATGGCTTTGCCTCAACCAATCGCAGAATCGTCTTTGTGCCGCCAATGTCGCCAGCCAGTAATACTGTCATGCGTTGCTTACTCCCTGTTCTGAACTAGCCTCTTCCCGTTTATCTTTGCCAAATTCCATGAAGGCGAAGGCAATCCAGTCTTCCACTACTGTAGGGATATACGATAAACCCCGCTTCAGAACTTACAAAAGAGATTGGCTTCTGAAACCCACCTGAAGGCTGAAACGGCATCTTCATTATGAAGAAACCTGGTTTCTATGTCAGCCCTAGTGAAGACGATGAAGTGTTAGCCAGCCAACACCTGACCGACAAAAGCAGTGTTATTCGACCTCTACTCTCATGACTGGGGCATTGCTGAATGCAAGTATGATTTGCCCTCATCCCCAGCCCTTCTCCCCAGGGAGAAGGGAGGTAGAAGTCCTGTCCCCTCTCCCAAAGGTAGAGGGTGAGGGCGACTTTCGCGGTTCATACCTCGATTCAGCAACGCCCTCTTATGACTGGCTGAACATTGAGTCAAGGCGTTTTTGTGCCGTAGTTAGTGCTTCCAGAGGCGTACCACGACCTAAAAGTGTGGCTTCGATCGCGCGTCCCAACTGCTCAGAAAGCCGATTGTAGCCAGGAAAAATGGGGCGCGATCGTCCAGACGCTGCCTGCGACAGAAAGACCTCTACGGCAGGTCGCTTTGCCTTGTAAGCTTGGTACGCCTCACTCTGGCGCGATCGCAGGTTAGTGGGGAGGTAGCCCGTGTCGATCGCCCATTGCGTTTGAAACCCTTCACTCAACACATATTCTGCAAAGACCTGCGCTGCCCGTTCTCGTGCGGGTGTGGTTTTGAGCAGAAACAGATTTTCGCCCCCGATCGCCGTTGCCTGAATGACCTGCCGCGGAATCGGCAGCACGCCAAACTCCACACCCGTTGCCTCAAGTTGTCCCAGCGTCCACGGACCCGATAGCTGCATCGCCACTTTACCCGCCAAAAAGCTGTCCAACTCGTAGCCTCGCTCTGGTGCTGACAACACCGCAGAACCGTCCTCAATCAAATCACGCCAAAATTGTAGGGCAGCGATCGCGCCAGAACTCACCAATTGAACGTTCGTTTTTGGTTCCCCTACGCGCGATCGCAGTGTCTCTTTCCCCCACTCCCCACTCCCCACTCCCCACCCCCCACGCTCCAAGTCACCGCCTCCACTCCACAAAAAAGGTAACCACATAAACACCGTCCACTCCCCTTTGCCCAAGGGCAGCAACAGACCGTGCTGGTCAATGCGTCCATCGCCGTTAGTATCACGAGTCAGCCTTTGGGCAACCTGGCGAAATTCTGTCCAGGTTTGCGGTAATTGGGTGATGCCTGCCGCCCGAAATAAACTCGGACGGTAAAAAATACCAACGTTGTTCGTACCAAAGGGAATCGACCAGAGATGGTTTTCTAACGTCATGCTCTCAAAGAGCGCTGGATCAAGCTGCTGCCGCAAGGGTGAGTTGTTGAGCCAATCATCCAGCGGACGGAGCGCATCCAGTTCGACCAGTTGCCCTGTCAGTAAGGGAGAGTACCACAGCAGGTCGGGAGCCGCATTGCCAACGATCGCCGCTAGAATTTTGGGCAACTGCTGGTCGCTCTGTCCTACATAGAGCGACTCGACCTGAATGGCAGGATGCTCACGGTTAAACTGGTCAACCAGGCGTTCCAGAACCGCGCGATTGGGGGGCGGATTGACCCCTTGCCAGAGCGTTAACCGCGTGACATTCGGGGCTGCGGCTGCCACTTGAAAATCCAACAAAATAAGCAGACAAAAGCAGAGCAAACAGCCTGTCAGGTAATGACGAAACTTCAGCATGATTGGCTTGCCATCTCCTGTGCCCGTTAATGCATTGCCTTGAGTTGAACGATCACAGATAACGACAGATAACAGTTCGACTTTAGAAGAAACTTACTTTTTTCGCCTCTGCCGTCGCATTGCCTCTCCGATCGTGACGTTTAGCTGGGCACCGATGAGCATCATCAGCGAACTGAGATAGAGCCACAGCAATAGCACGATGACTGCCCCGATCGCACCATACGCCCGGTTGTAGTTACCAAATTGGGAGACGTAGAAGCGAAACAGACCTGAAAGCACTGCCCAAAAAACCGCTGCGACGATCGCACCAGGAAGAATGGGCGTTCCAGCCGTCCAGCGACTTGGACCATAGCGATAGATGAAGGCACAGGCAACGGCAATGATGCTCAAAGCAACGGGCCACGTAAACCAATGCCAGAGAGCGATGACTCCTGGTTGCAAAGCGCCACTGCGATAGGCTAACACGCGTACAATAAAATCGCTGATAAAAACCAGCACTGAAGCGAAAATCACCAGTTGAATCGTGCCGATCGTCAGCGCCAACGAGACCAGTTTTGCCTTCCAAAAGGGTCGCAGTTGTTTCTGTGGCACTTGATGAATCTGATCCAGTGCAATCATCGCTGCACTGAGAACGCCAGACGCTGCCCACAGCGACACAATGAAGCTAACGGAAAAAAGCCCTCGATTCGGTTGAGCGCCAATTTCACCCACAAAATTTTGAATCAACGTCAGCGCCTCTTGAGGTGCCACCTGGCTCACCTGACTGGCAAGGTCTCGAAACGTCTTTTGAGAAACGCCAAACAGCCCGATCGCGGTTAGCAATGCCAAAATGCCGGGAAACAACGCCAGCATTCCGTTATATGCCATCTCCGAAGCAAGACCAGGCAAGCGCTGCCGCCCCGTCTGCTCGAAAATGTTGCGTAGCGTTGCCAGCGTGAGATATCGAAAGAAGCGGAAAAAGCGAATCTTGAACATGGCTGAAAGCGAGATTGAATAACCTTATTTGGTTTGCGAACACTACCCCGTTTTAGCTTTCAGCCGTCAGCTTTAAGAGGCTGTCTTAAAAGCATGGTTTCCTTTGTCCTGGCGGCTGGATGTTGCGGCTACAAAGACACTAGCGCAGCCATGCCCAGAGGGCTATAAGCTGCTTGAGTCTAAAGGACTAGCTTTAGCAACGCAGAGGCTCAAAACCTTGCTTTTGCGTGAGTCCACGTAGGCGGACTTCACCTTTGTAGTAACGAATGCGATTCGCCCAGTACTTCTTAAGCATCCTCTAACTTCTATGCTGACCGCTGACCGCTGACGGCTGACGGCTGACCGCTGACTGCTGACCGCTGACCGCTGACCCCTGACCGCTGACCCCTGACCGCTTCTACTTCAATCGTTACACTCTCATGCTTTTTAGTTTTGAATCTAGCCTTTGCGTGTAAGATGCAGTGCAGGAATTTTGCCGCGAACGTTTAAACAAATAACTTGAATTTGAAGAGGAGTGTTTTCGATGAAAGAAGCAACGAACAAAGCCAGATGTTTCCAACTGTCTGTTGGCGCTGTAGCCATAGCGATCGCCACTACAGGGCTGAGTGCACCTGTCCTTGCTGGATCTGTACTGAGTGAGCCTACCAATCTAGCTCAAGCACTGATTGGTCAGTGTCGCGCTGTTAACAAAAGGGTTTCGGTCTACAAGCAGGCATCGACTACGGGCGCAGTGGTGAGCACCCTCAATGCTGAGACGAAAGTCACGCTGGCTGACAACGGCAGTGGTGGCTTTATCGGCATCAGTAGCCCAGTCAGTGGTTACGTACAGGTTGCTAACTTGAAACTGTGCAGTGGCACTCCGCCTGTAGGCAACACGTGCCGCCGTGTCATTCAACCTCTGGGTTTAGCCATCCGCAGAGAAGCCTCACCCGATTCGGTTTACATCAGCGGTGTAGCGTATCTGGAGCGCCTTGATCTGACCACAACACCTGCTACGTCGAAGCGTGGACCTGATGGTCGTAATTGGATACAGATTGCCAAACCAGCGGCTGGATGGGTGTCAAATGGCTTCCCAGGTGGCAGCAGCAATCTGGGTGTTTGCCCTTAGAGCTTCAGGAGAAACCGGGTTGTTCTAAAGCGTTCTTGCGATCGCCCCGTGACAACCCGATTTCTTCATCTTTTACAGGTTTCTGAACTGAAAGCTGTAGCCCTTGATGCCTTCAGAGTGAGTTGGAAGTTACTTTAACTTGAGGTTAACCTGTGGCAAGGTAAGTCTATCGAAATCGAGCGATCGAAATGCAATCAAGATTTTTGGAGGCGATCGGAGCCTTCTCTGGTGTTTACAGCGGTTGGATTCTCTGGAATCTCTTTTTAGCATTTATTCCTTTGGTCTTGAGCTTCTGGCTCTTTCGGCGGCGAACGATCGATCGCTCAGCGTTGTGGTGGCTGGGGTGGATTGTGTTTATCGCCTTTCTGCCCAATGCGCCGTATTTGTTGACCGATATTATTCATTTGATTCGTGGCACCCGGGCTGGGTATGCGACCTGGATTATTGCGCTGGTTTTCATTCCGCTACACATTGCAGCAATTACGAGCGGCTTTGAGGCGTATGTGGTTGCCCTCATTAATCAAGGACATTACTTAAAGCAGCAAGGGCAACGGCATCTGGTTCTATGGTCTGAGCTGGCAATGCATGGACTGTGCGCGATCGGCATCTTTTTGGGCAGATTCCGCCGCTACAACAGTTGGGATCTCGTGACTGACCCTGGCAATGTACTGATAGCAACAATGGATGACTTAACCGCAAAGCTGCCTCTGCTGGTGATTTTCATTACCTTTATCGGTCTCACTATTCTGTATTGGATCATGAAGCAGATTACGCTTGGTCTAGTATTGCGCTTCCGTCAGATACGCCGCAACAGACTGATTAAATTTGATTAAGAGCTTGCTAAAAAACAACTGCACACGTTTGGATCAGCGATCAGCTTTTCGCTGACGGCTGACAGCGACAGACCATGCTGTTAGTTCTGTACAACTCCTAAGTAGGCGGCGACAATTGACCGATCGCCGAGGCTCATTTGTTGAGAGCGATCGGTACAACGGATGGTCGTTCGCAACACGATCGTACGCTGCATCATCTTCATGCTTACTCTTGACAATATGCTTACTCTTGACAATGCGTTGGTCTGAAATGCTTCGTGAACAGTATTATGTCAGCGTAGGATAGCTGGAGTTGGTAATACCCTGACGTTCTGCATTGGCTGCCAAAATTTTCGGGTCAGAGTTTGCCAGGGAAGAGGAATGAGCGATCGCATTGCGAATGATGACTGGAAAAGACGGGTTGCGTCGATCATCAAGGTCAACTTAATGGGTTTAGCCTGTGCGGTGTTAGTGGCGAGTTGCGGTCGGTCTGATCCCCTACTTAACCCTGATCCACTGGCACCGTTTGTGCAGGCACGCTACAGCGTCGAAGGTGCCATAGCCACCTTTAAGCAAGAATTTCAACCGACTGGTACGAGCGACAGTCTAAGTGAAACCGACTGGAACAAATACAGAAGGGGACGGCAGCTTTACAATCAGGCAGCGTCTGCAATCAACGCTGTCATTGTGCAAGTTATGCTGGCAAACCAGACTCGCACCGAACTCTCTGAGGTTGACTTTAAGCAGCGCTTGGCAACTGCCATCAATCAGGCTGCGGCGTTTCGAGAGTATGCCGAAACAGTCCGCAGAGAGCGTCCTGGAGCCGATGGCAGTTCGTCACAGGCACAACCGTTTTACTTTTCGGTGCCCATTAACCCGATCGGCGTTCCTGATTTGCTCAATTCCATCTTTGGTCAAATTAATACCGCTCTTGGGCAGGCTAGAAATGCTGAGCAAGATAAGCGCGATCGCATTGAAGGGGTACTGAGAAGCCTGCTGCTGCCGCCCTTTGACGAAACAGGCAAGAGAGCGCCAGATTCCTTCAGTCCGCCCAGTAGACGCTCTCAATGACTGCTACTGCGATCGAGTCAAAGGGTTCGGTAGCGATGGTCATCTTGGCATTTTTGAATCAAGGGACGAAACGCAAAATCCGCCCTCACCCTAGCCCTCTCCCAAAAGGCGAGGGAACTGGATTCCTTCTCCGTTCTCCTTGAGGAGAAGGGCTGGGGATGAGGGAAATCACCCATGCAAGCAGCAGCGATCGTCCATCTTCACAGGCGATCGCGCGTCGCTACAATCACAGCGACCAGGTTTCCTTTAGGATGAATGTTAGCGACACGGAAGCAGAACTTGTGATACCAGACGACACGAAGGCAGCGCCACCATCAGACCTACCGCTTCCATTAGCGCGAACGCCTCTGTTTGAGTTGGGGCTTAACCTGAAAGCGCGGATGACTGGGTTTTCTGGTTGGGAGATGCCCATCCAGTACAGCGGCATTACACGTGAGCACCAGGCAGTGCGATCGGCGGCTGGCATGTTTGATATTTCGCACATGGGCAAATTTCGGCTCACAGGCGATCGACTGGTGGAGCAATTGCAACGGCTAGTACCCTCTGACCTGAGACGGTTACAGCCCGGTCAAGCACAATACACCGTGCTGCTGAATGACCAGGCAGGCATTGTGGATGACCTGATTTTTTACTACCAGGGGTTGAACCAAACGGGTCAAGAGCGCTGGTATGCGATCGTCAATGCTTCGACAACGCTTAAAGACAAGACCTGGCTGTTAGAGCATCTCGATCGCAGCCGGGTCACGTTTCAGGATGACTCAACGACCAAAGTACTGCTGGCGGTTCAAGGACCTGATGCGGTGAAGCAGTTGCAACCGCTTGTCCTGGAAGATCTGTCAACAGTGCCAGCCTTTGGTCATTTTGAGGGCACCATTCTAGGGCAACCAGGCTTCTTAGCGCGCACAGGCTACACGGGTGAAGATGGCTTTGAAGTGATGGTTGATCCAGCGATGGGTGTGGAGCTGTGGCGATCGCTCCTCAATGCAGGCGTTATCCCCTGCGGACTCGGTGCGCGCGATACACTCCGGTTAGAAGCCGCCATGGCGCTCTATGGACAGGATATTGACGACACGACCACACCTTTAGAAGCGGGCTTGGGTTGGCTGGTACATCTGGAGAGTAAAGGCGACTTTAGCGGACGATCGGTGCTAGAGCAGCAAAAGCAAGCGGGTGTGAAGCGGCGGCTTGTTGGGCTACAAATGCAAGGGCGCAATATTGCCCGTCACGGCTACCGGGTGTTCTATGAGGGGCAGCCTGTCGGTGAAGTGACTAGCGGTACCCAAAGTCCCACGGTAGAGCAGGCGATCGCCCTCGCCTATGTGCCCACACCGCTTGCTAAACTCAATCAGACGCTACACATAGACATTCGAGGTAAACTTTACCCGGCTCTGGTCGTTAAAAAGCCCTTTTACCGTCGTGCAAAGTAGCGGTCAGCGGTCAGCCGTCAGCTTTGTGTAACGGGCTGTTGTCTAAACCAAACGATCGACACAATTCAAGTAGGATCACTATGGCTGACCGCTGATAGCTGACCGCTGACCGCCAACCGCTGACCGCTAACCGCTGATAGCTGACCGCTGATAGCTGACCGCTGATAGCTGACCGCTGACCGCTAACCGCTGATAGCTTGTATTCCAAATTGCTCTGAGGAACCCACATGACATTTGACTATCCTGATGATCTAAAGTACCTGGACTCGCATGAATACGCCCGACTGGAAGGCGAAATTGCAACGATCGGCATCAGTGCGTTTGCGGTCGATCAACTGGGCGATATTGTTTTTCTGGAACTGCCAGAGATGGGCGATGCGATCGCAAAAGGTGAAAAGTTTGGCACTGTAGAATCGGTTAAAGCGGTTGAAGACCTCAACGCTCCCGTTACAGGCACGATCATTGAAGTCAACGCTCCGCTCATTGAGACACCAGAGCAGCTTGCGGAAGACCCCTATGGCGAAGGTTGGCTGCTGAAGGTCAGAGTCAACAATCATAACGACTTAGATGACGCGCTCTCGGCAGATGAGTATCGCCAGCAAGTCGAAGGTGAGTAAGCTAACTGCCGGGTACACAGGCGCATCGGGAAAGCTAGGGCGATTTTCAGAAAAGATTCTACCCTTTGACTCCGCTCAGAGTGCAAACTGGTTGAGCGAAGTCGAAGCCAGCGGGTAGTTTCTTTGTCAGAAATCTTCTAGGTTCATGGTAATCCGCACTGTGCGATCGATCACGATGCCAGCGATCGCCTACACCACGCTTTCTGCCCAAATGTTGCAGAATATGAAGACAGCCTGTCGTAAATGCGTGTAGTGTGTCTTAATCTACAACGCGATCGGGCTGCTACTGTTTTCACTAACGCCCTACCGCAGAGCCGTCCATGCTAGAGCCTTCTCAATCCAGCTTCAGTGAGACCAAGAGAACCGAGCCGAAGGTGAACGGGGCTACCGTTTCTCCGCCCAGCGTCTCAACCTCTAACCCGCTAGAGTACACCGATGTTTTTGTCGATCGCCACATTGGTCCACGTGAGCCTGACATTGACCAAATGCTGGCGGCGATCGGGTTCGACAGCCTGGAAGCCTTGATTGACGCAACCATTCCGCGCGCCATTCGACTACGAAAACCACTGCGGCTCGAATCGGGCAAAGCAGAGTATGAGCTGCTGGCAGAGCTGAGAGAAATTGCGCAAGAAAACCACGTGTTTCGCTCTTTCATTGGCATGGGTTACGCCAACTGCATTACGCCACCTGTGATCCAGCGCAACGTTCTAGAGAATCCCGGTTGGTATACGCAGTACACACCCTATCAGCCCGAAATCGCGCAGGGACGATTGGAAGCGCTGCTCAACTTTCAGACAATGGTGACAGATCTGACGGGGCTGGAAATTGCAAATGCGTCTCTGCTGGATGAAGCAACGGCAGCGGCAGAAGCCATGACGATGAGCTATGGCGTGAGCAAGACGAAAGCAACCGCGTTTTGGGTGTCTGAAGCGTGCCATCCGCAGACGATCGCGGTAGTGCAAACTCGCGCTAAACCTTTGGGCATTGAAGTAATTGTGGGCGATCACCACACCTTCCAGTTTGATCAACCTGTCTTTGGCGTGCTGCTGCAATACCCAGCCACCGATGGGGCGATTTATGACTATCGGGATTTCTGCGATCGCGCTCATGCTGCTGGAGCCTTAGTTACTGTTGCCGCCGATTTGTTGAGCCTGACGCTGCTAGTGCCACCGGGCGAATTTGGAGCAGACATTGCGATCGGTAATACCCAACGGTTTGGTGTGCCGCTGGGCTATGGCGGACCCCATGCCGCTTACTTTGCCACCAAGGATGCCTTCAAGCGACAACTGCCGGGTCGCCTGGTAGGGGTGTCCAAAGATGTGCATGGAGCGCCTGCCTTGCGCCTTGCCCTGCAAACCCGCGAACAGCATATTCGGCGAGACAAAGCGACCAGCAATATTTGTACGGCACAGGTGCTGCTGGCGATCGTGGCTGGTATGTATGCGGTATACCACGGTCCCGTTGGATTAAGGCAGATTGGCGATCGTGTCCATCGTCTCACAGTCATCCTGGCAGAAGGCTTGCGACGGCTAGGGTATGCCCCCAGTGCAGAGCCGTTCTTTGATACCTTGCGCGTTACCGTCCCTGACGATAAAGTAGCCGAAATCACTCGGCGGGCACATTCCCACCAAATTAATCTGCGGCAGCTCAATGCCCAGACGTTCACGATCGCTCTAGACGAAACCGTTTCTTCAGATGACCTGCTTGCTCTCTTCCAGGTCTTTGCGGGTGCAGAAATTACTCACTTCACCCCCGAAGATTTGCTCACCGCCGCGCCGCCTCACCTCATCCCGTCATCGTTGCTCCGCTCTACGCCTTACCTGACGCATCCCGTCTTCAATGTCTACCACTCAGAAACAGAGCTACTGCGCTACCTGCATCGTCTGGAGTCCAAAGATCTATCGCTCACAACGGCGATGATTCCCCTTGGCTCTTGCACGATGAAGCTCAACGCGACTGCCGAAATGCTACCCGTTACCTGGGCAGAGTTCGGGCAGATTCATCCCTTCGCACCACTTGACCAGACACACGGTTACCAGACGCTCTTTCGGCAGCTAGAGCACTGGTTGGCAGAAATTACGGGGTTCGCTGGCGTATCGCTCCAACCAAATGCAGGCTCACAAGGTGAATATACCGGACTATTGGTCATTCATCAGTATCACGAGCAGCGTGGCGAAGGGCACCGCAATCTGTGCCTGATTCCTCAATCGGCTCATGGCACCAATCCTGCCAGCGCGGTCATGGCAGGGATGAACGTAGTGCCCATTGCCTGCGATCGCGACGGGAATATTGATGTTGCTGATCTCAAAGCAAAAGCAGAGCAGCATCGAGAGCATCTAGCCGCGCTGATGGTGACATACCCCTCCACGCACGGTGTCTTTGAAGAGGCGATTCAAGACATTTGCGAGACGATTCATGCTCACGGTGGACAGGTTTACATGGACGGTGCTAACTTAAACGCGCAAGTAGGCTTGTGCCGCCCCGGTGACTTTGGTGCGGATGTCTGCCACTTGAATCTGCACAAGACTTTCTGTATTCCACATGGCGGCGGCGGTCCGGGTATGGGTCCGATCGGCGTAGCAGCGCATCTTGTCCCCTTTTTGCCTCAACACCCGATCGTGCCCGTCGGTGGCAAACAGGGTATTGGTGCCGTCTCAGCCGCGCCATGGGGTAGCCCCAGCATTCTACCAATTTCCTGGGTTTACATTGCGCTGATGGGTGTAGACGGGCTGACTAAAGCGACGCAGGTGGCAATTCTCAGCGCAAACTACATTGCCAAACGGCTGGAAGGTCATTATCCAGTACTTTACAAGGGCAAGCATGGCTTGGTCGCTCATGAGTGCATTTTGGACTTACGTCAGTTCAAAAAAACCGCTGAGATTGAAGTGGATGACATCGCCAAGCGGCTCATCGACTATGGCTTCCATCCGCCTACGGTGTCGTGGCCCGTTGCAGGTACCATCATGGTAGAACCCACAGAGAGTGAGTCGAAGCAGGAACTCGATCGCTTCTGTGATGCCATGATTGCGATTCGCGCTGAAATTCAGGCAATTGAGGATGGTACAGTCGATCGCCAAAACAATCTTCTCAAGCACGCCCCTCACACTGCTGCGGCACTGATGTCCGACCATTGGGATCATCCTTACTCGCGTCAGCAAGCTGCCTATCCAACCGCATGGACACGCAACAACAAGTTCTGGGCGGCTGTGGGACGGATTGATCAGGCGTATGGCGATCGCAACCTTGTCTGCACCTGCCCACCCATGACTGCTTACGAAAGCTAAGTCGCCGTTGAAAAGCAAGCAGTCTGAGCTAGTGCGCCATCATGCACTGCCCGATCCTGCGTATTCATCTAACGCGTCAAGAATGCTTCGATTTCTGGTAGCCCCATTTTCCGTGGCTGCCGCTTGTGATGAAAAGCAACGTATCGCTTAATCCACTGAACATAACTTTTTCAATTTGACACGAGTAATGTTTGGGCCGAATTGTGTCCCGCACAACCTCCAATAGTATTTTGGGACGCTCATCCATAGAATTTTATGATTCTTCAGCAAAATAATGGTTCTAATCTTATGTAATCAAAATATCTAATGGAAAGTGAGGGAAAATACACGGAAAGTTTCAGGGTATCCGCCCAAATCAGGGAGATATACGGAAACTTTCCGTATAATCAGTAGTTAGGTGGCTTCATCTACTGAGTTGAGCAATGCGTAAGAGTTTTTCGTTAGAGTTTTGTAAGGTAATTGCTTTGAAATAACTACCAGACATGGCTAGTAAACCTGAATACCGATGGATACCGAAGCAAGAGATTGCGTTAGATTCCCTTGGCAGAATGCAAGCGCATTTCCACAAACCTTTGGAACCAATGGGTGAAGCATGGTTTATGAGCGAAAAAAGACGTATGTTCCATGAGCTGATGGAGCAACCTATTGAACAAGTCCCAGTCAAGATTTTGTCGAAAGCACTGACTGAAATATCTTCTGGAACTTGTTGTTTTGGTCATAGAGATGAGTGGGATCAATGGTTTAAGTATCTGCTGCCGTATTCAATTGCTCGCTGCCATGAGTTGGTAAGTTATGACGAAACGCTGCTGATTCAAGATATTGCAGCAGCGTTTATGTGTATTTATTGGAAAGGAATTCCAGAAGAATATCCTGAGTTTCGGGAGGATGTTATTTGCTCGTTATCTGTCAGTCTTATGGTTTCTGATTTATGGATTGATTATCAAGATGAACTTACGAAAAGTTCATACCCCAAATTTAACTTTCAAATCTGGAGAAACAAAAATGACACTTTACGAATGGATTGGAATGCAAGAAAAGCAAATTGCAACCTCTCATCCATGATGTTCTTCTGCTTAAAATATCTGGAGCCAAAAGAAATTTATACATGGATACATTCTTGTATTTCAATTTATGATCCATATTGGAGAGGTGCACTGTCAGTTTGGTTATTGGGCGCTAGCGATTTATTATGCAAATCTATAATTGTTCCTTCTGATGTGGATAGAGCCATTCCTCAAGTTATTTGGCAAGGCTCAAGAATGCTTGGTTCTATCGCTGGTTCGGTAGATGCAAAATACCCGCCAATGGAAGAGCACAACGACAATATATATTTCCTTCCTCAAGAGAAGACTGTGGCGTTGCGAGAAGAGGTAAATCGCTTAATAACGCCTGAGTTGATTTTAGACTGGGCAGAATTATTTTCGCATGACCCATTCCTTTTGGAAAGTACATACAGTGTTCCAGAGAGTCTACTTGAAAAAGTCCCATTACTGCCAGTCACCTAACAACTGCGCTGAACCGGACCTAGCCGCAAATTGTTGAATTTGCAGAAGTTACCGTTGTCCGGTTAGCTTAGACGTTAGGTACAAACGAAAACAGCGTTATTGGAATGCAGTCTTCAGCATTGAGTACAAAAAACCTCAGTACAGTGGCGATCGCAACCTCTTCAGTACATGCCTACCAATGGTAGATTACGAGAGTTAGGTGGCTATGTGAGAGCATTTGAATACGCTGCTGTCTTACACGCTGGCTTTGGCTTTGCGTGATGCTAAACGGATTCTAATGGCTCATCTGGGTTGTATTGCCCCAGGCAGGAGCAGGCGGAGTGATCTGAGTTGGTGGCATTGGTATCCGCTGTGGTGCTGGCTGCATTCCGGTCGGATAGCTGCTGATTTGCACAAAGCTCGGCGTGAACAGGAAAATATGCTCACCGATGCGCTCTTGGTGTCCATCAATGGCGAACGCTGCACCCGCAACAAAATCGACGCAGCGCTGTGCGGCATCGGCATCCATTAAGCTCAGGTTCAGGATGATCGATCGCCGTTCGCGTAATGCCGTTACCGCCTGGGGCATTTCCTCAAATGAGCGCGGCTCCATCAGGTACATTTCTGTATGCGCCATTTTACGGTTTGGCATCCCTACGACATTACTGGGCGGAGTCAGTTGCTGTTGCGCGGGGTCGATCGTGTCAGAGGCATAATAGGCAGAGCCGTCTTCTTCCTCGTACTCATAGTCATACTCGTTCTCGTCGTAGCGATCCTCAAACCCAAATGAGTCCCATACGCGCCGAAAGATATTCATGACGACCACTTCAGATTAGTTCATGCGTTCCATCTTAGCTGACGATCGCCATCTTCACCAGCGGTAACATTTGGTTGCGATTAGGAAGGGAGGATCAACGACTCGTCTAACGCCACCAGTTGATACCCTGCATCGGCTGGCGTTACCACAGAGATGAAAATCAGTGGTTCATCACCAGGATTGACAACCCCATGTACAGAGCCGATCGGTGCAATGACAATATCTCCGGCTGCGATCGGCGTGGTTATACCCGCTTGATCCAGGTAATAGTCTCCGCTCCCAGCTAAAATAGTCCAGGTGTCCTGTCCGTTAGGATGACAGTGTGCAGGAATTGTCTGACCTGGTTTGACATACCAGGCAACTACAACGGCAGCTTTAGATTCTGTGACGACCGATCGTATCGGCTCCTCATCCGTCGGCTGCAAAAATTGAGCGCTCTTAAAGACCCTGACCGTGCCCATCTTTGTTCTCTACTGCTGTTCCATCTACCAAGAGTAGCTTACACCAGCAAAATGGTCTTGACCTTAGAGGTTGCTTAGCGCTTTCTAAGGTATTCTTCATGCTTAATTCAGATGCGTTGTGCATGATAGTGGTCTAGCCTTAGCAATGATTTACAGGTCGGATTAACGAGCAACGTAGCAACGAAACTGAAACATGAAGAAGCGCTATTTTTTATGGGCTGGCACAGCTATGCTTGGCACAGCCTGGTTATCACGCCATGTTCCTGGGACACGAGCAGAAATGGCAACCACAAACTCGCAAAAGACAAGCAGCTTTGAGATTACGAAGACGGAACAAGAGTGGCGCAAAATCCTGACACCAGAGCAATTTAAGGTGTTGCGTCAAGAGGGAACAGAACTCCCTGGCACCAGTGCGCTCAACCAGCAGCATGGTGAGGGTACGTTTGCCTGCGCTGCCTGTGCTCTGCCGCTGTTCACATCAGCGACTAAGTTTGATAGCGGTACGGGCTGGCCCAGCTTTTACGCTCCTATTGAAGGGGCTGTAGATACCACAACCGACACGTCACTCTTTATGACTCGTGTGGAAGTGCACTGCCATCGCTGTGGTGGGCATCTAGGGCATGTGTTTGATGATGGTCCGAAGCCGACTGGCAAACGCTATTGCATGAACGGTGTGGCAATGACATTCATACCAGGATAAGCATCCCGACTTTCATAGACCAATCGATCTAGACCAACAGAAACTCTACGTCCCTATCGTTAGATCCTGGACACTATCCATTGCGGCGGCATACTGGGCGGCATTTAACCCGACGAGTAGATGCATCTTGCCCTCCGGCAAGCTCAAAATGCCCTCTACGCCAGCGGCTTGCAGCGCTTGTTCGTTTACGGCTGCACGATCGATCACCTCAACGCAGAGCCGTGTGAGTGCAACTGACTCAACCTGTCGAATGTTGGTTTGACCACCCAGACCGTTCACAATGGCTTGAGCTTTATTGGCAGCATTTGGATCGGGTGGAATCATTGCAGGCTGCTCTTCTAACGGTTTCATCTCGGTCACTACTGGTTCATCAGGCAGATCATCCACTGGATCAGCGTCTGCCCCAGCGGTCTTGAGATATTCAATCATGTCAGTTTTCAGGTTTTCCGATCGCGTCCCAAAAATCGCCTGAGCGCTGTCACCAATTTCCAGCACGCCCGAAGCGCCGAGAGCTTTGAGTTTTGCTTTGTTTACCTTCGTCATATCACTTCGGTGCGTAGCAGTCCTACCCCTTCGCCACCGAGTTCGACAGACTCTTTGGCATCGTGAAGGCTGCCAATATTAGCGACGACTTCAATCCGGTAGCCATCGATCGTCACGGAAGGTAGCGTTGCCCACTGGCGATCAGTCGTTTGCTTTGTCTGTTGTCGTGTGATGCGTTGCTGTACCTGTGCCAGTTCGTTAGGTGAGGCATTGAGGCGTAAGGTGCCCTTGCTGCCGTCGAGGATGACCGCTGTTCCGTCTGGCAAGTCTAAAAGGTGGGCTTCTGCGCCAACGATCGCGGGTATGCCCATCGATCGCGCCAGAATCGCCACATGAGAAGTCGCGCCGCCTGCCAGTGTACAGAAGCCTTTAACAGTCTCTCGATCGAGGGTTGTCATATCCGAGGGCATAAAGTCCTCCGCCAGCAGAATCGTATTGGGTGGATAGGTTGCTGTAACGGTGCTGGCTCCTATAAGCAGACGCAGCACGCGCTGTCCGACATCACGCAGGTCATTGGCACGCTGGGCAAACAGTTCATTTGGCAACTGGGCAAGCTGTTCTGCTTGCAAAGTAAACGCTTGCTTCCAGGCGTAGGCTGCGCTCTTACCCTGATCAATGTTGCTGTGTGCGACATCCAGTCATTCTGGAGCTGCCAATAGTTCACGGTGAGCCGCAAAGATAGCGGCTTTGTCTGGCTTGCCCTGACGTTCGACTTTGGCTCGTACTGCGTCTATCTCTAGCGATGCCTGGGCGATCGCGCCATCAAGCTGCTGTTTCTCCTCAGCCGGATTCTGAGCCGTTTCCACAAGCTCCAACGCCTGTTCGCGCACGCGATAGGTTTGACCAACAGCGAGACCGGGAGAAGCCGAAACACCCAACAGTAGGTTCGCGTCGGTAGAGCGAGGAGGTGGCGGCAGACGTTGCTGCGATTGCTCCCGCTTCTCAGATACGGCAGCGGGAACCGAGACATCCTCTCCTAAGCCACCGACGATCGCGTCCGTCAACGCTAAAACGGCAGCGTTGGCATCAGCTCGCGGTTAGCGTCACTGTCTTGTCGTGTCCTACTTGCAGACTCATGAGCGCAATCACGCTGCGGACATTAGCACTGTCCTTGCCGCGATGCAATTGAATCTTGGCTTGATAGTTTTTGGCAAGATTCGCTAAAACGGCAGCGGGTCGAGCGTGCAGTCCCACTGGGTTGGGGATGACGATCGGCTCTGATGTCACTTGCTCACCGACTGGGGTTGCGACCGCAGCGTCCACCCCTTCAGCGAGGGTGACTTCCAAGACTGTATCTTTTCCCACAGCGACTGACCCAGAGCGGCAAGACAGGCTGCCAACGCGATCGACATTCGTAATCACAATTTCCGTCAGCAAACTTTTCGCGTGCAGCGCAATGTAATCGGCATCAAAATCAATCAGCACATCACCCGCTTTTACCCGATCGCCCACTTTGACCTGCGGTGTGAATCCGTTGCCCCGCAACTCAACCGTATCCAGCCCAATGTGCATGAGAATTTCTAAGCCTTCGGCGGTTCTTATTGAGACCGCATGGTGCGAGGGATGGAGCTGAATGATTTCTCCATCGCACGGTGCCTGAAGGCTTTGACTGGTGGGGTCAATGGCAATGCCATCGCCTACTATTTTTTGGGCAAATACAGGATCAGGGACGCGATCGATCGCAAGGAGATAGCCGGACAGCGGTGCCAGTAAGCAAACGCTTGTTTGGGTCAGAGCAGAGGCTATAGCAGTATGCATGATGTTATCGACCGTTTATAATGGCTATTTAAAGAAGGCTGCACCAATCAGATTGATCGCCGAAATGCAAATACTACAAAATTACACCTAAAGTTGTGGTCTGCGATCGCTCCCACAATCGCTGCCCATCAATAACGCACTCAGTCCGTTATCATTTAAAGCGTAAACTAACCGTTCGCTTAACGGCGCTGAAGTTGTTTAAATCTGCCCTTCAAACTGAGCCAGGGCAGTTAAATTTCTTAAAGAAAACGGCTGTTTTTCGCAAACAAAAAGCAACCACGATCGTAGAATAGCTCACCAATGCTCAGTGATGAACATGGAGAAGCGAGTGCGTTACGCTAGACATTAGAGTAGATTGCGTAACCGATGGAACCATTTCTTTTGCATACACCGCAAGGGCAGACAGTGCCGATCGTCGCCAATCTTCCCCATAGCGGTCTGTTGGTTCCTGATGCGATCGCGGCACAGTTTCTACCCGCGCAATTGGAATCATTACCTAACACCGATTGGCATCTTGATCAACTATATCGATCGCTGCCTGCCTTGGGCATTACAGTATTGCAGGCAACCCACAGTCGCTATGTTGTTGACCTTAATCGGCAATTACAAGAACCCATTTTTGGTAGTTTTTGGGCATCGGTCATACCAGCACAAACTGCCTTTGGAAAACCGATTTACGCAACGGCTCCAAGCTTAGAACAGTTACAAGAACGCGTTGAAAACTTCTACGTTCCCTATCATCAAAAGCTAACCGAACTTCTCAAAAAACAGGTTGCTGTTTTCGGTAAGGTGTATCTTTTGGATTTACACAGCTTTTTTGGTCCCATTACTGAAGCGGTTTGTTTGGGCGATCGCAACGGTAAAACATGCTCGGAACGCTTAATTGCCTCTGTAGAAACCCAGTTCCGCCGCAAAAATTATCAAGTTGTGAGAAACAAAGTTTTTAATGGTGGCTACATTACGGGTCACTATGGTCAGATGCCAGGTGTTGAAGCGCTTCAGATTGAAGTTCGTTATCATGTGTATCTCAACGCTGCTGAGCTAGAGAAAGCAACGCCGCCATCGTGGAACGTGCCTGAGTTTCATGTTGCAAAGCAGGCGATCGATGACATTTTTAGTGCCATTGTTCATGATCTTACAAAAAGCAAGGCTGATGGCTGAAAGCTGATGGCTGAGAGCTGATGGCTGAAAGCTGATGGCTGAAAGCTGATGGCTGAAAGCTGATGGCTGAAAGCTGATGGCTGAAAGCTGAAAGCTGATGGCTGAAAGCTGATAACTGAAAGCTAAACTAACTCAAAATTACTCCAAACTCATGGTTGAATCTCTCACTGCATCTTACGGCTCCTGGAAATCTCCCATCTCTTCTGATTTGATTGTGGCTGGCACGATCGGGCTGGGTGGCGTTCGGCTGGATGGCGAGTCTGTGTACTGGACTGAACTGCGCCCAACCGAAGCGGGTCGTAATGTGCTTGTACGTCGAACTCCTGATGGCAAAATGACAGACATCACGCCCAAACCGTTCAACGTCAGGACGCGGGTGCATGAGTACGGTGGTGGCTCTTACCTGGTGCATCAAGGCACTGTCTACTTTTCTCATTTTGCAGATCAACGGCTCTATCGCCAGGATGCTGATGCAGAGCCAGTGGCAATTACACCCGAAGCCGCTTTGCGCTACGCCGACGGTGTGGTTGACGTACAACGGCAGCGGTTAATCTGCGTGCGGGAAGACCATAGTGGCGATGGCGAAGCGGTGAATACGATCGCTAGCATCAGTCTTGATGGCAGCACTGAACAGCAAGTACTCGTTTCTGGCAGTGACTTCTACTCGTCACCGCGCCTCAGTCCAGACGGTTCCCAACTGGCGTGGCTAAGCTGGAATCATCCGAATATGCCGTGGGATGGCACCGAGCTATGGATCGCAACGGTCGCAGCTAATGTGCTAGAAGCACCACAGAAGATTGCAGGCGGCATTAACGAGTCGGTATTGGAACCGCAGTGGTCGCCGGATGGGGTGCTGTACTTTGTGAGCGATCGCTCTGGCTGGTGGAATCTTTACCGCTGGCAAGGAGACATTGAGCCGCTTTGCCCGATGGCAGCCGAATTTGGCTCGCCGCATTGGGTCTTTGGCATTTCAAACTATGGGTTTGAATCGGCGCAGCATCTGATTTGCACTTACAGCAAAGAAGGGCTTTCTTACCTCGCCCGTCTCGATACGCAAACCAAGCAACTGGAGTTAATCGAAACGCCCTATACCGAAATTGGCGGCATTCACGTTGCACCCGAACGCGTGTTGTTTAATGCAGGTTCGGCAACAGAACCAGGGGCAATCGTGCAGCTAGACCTGACAACGCAGACGCTTGAGGTCTTGCAACGCTCCAGCACGTTGACGATCGATCCTGGCTATCTGTCGGTGCCACAGTCGATCGCCTTCCCAACTGAAAACGGCTTGACGGCGTATGGCTTTTTCTATCCACCTAAAAATCAAGACTACGCCGCTTCAAGTAATGAACGCCCGCCCCTGTTAGTCAAAAGTCATGGTGGTCCGACTGGCTCGACTTCAACCGTTTTCAACCTCAAAATTCAGTACTGGACGAGTCGTGGCTTTGCCGTTTTAGATGTTAACTATGGCGGTAGTACAGGTTACGGACGCGCCTACCGTGAACGCCTGAAAGGGCAGTGGGGCATTGTGGATGTCGATGATTGCGCCAATGGTGCCAGTTATTTGGCAAAGTCTGGGGCGGTGGATGGCGATCGCCTTGTCATCGACGGTGGTAGTGCAGGCGGCTACACAACCCTGGCAGCGCTGACCTTTCGCAAAGTCTTCAAAGCAGGGGCAAGTTTCTACGGCGTAAGCGATCTGGCAGCGCTGGCACAAGACACCCACAAATTTGAGTCCCGTTATCTGGACGGTTTGATTGGTCCTTATCCTGAAGCCGAAGCGCTGTATCAAGAGCGATCGCCCATTTATGCGACCGATCGCCTAGCCTGTCCCGTCATTTTCTTTCAGGGCGACGAAGACAAAATTGTGCCGCCCAATCAAGCAGAAATGATGGTCAATGCCCTTCGTGCCAAAAAGCTCCCCGTTGCCTATGTGCTTTTTGCAGGCGAACAGCACGGTTTTCGCAAAGCCGAAAACATCAAACGCACATTGGATGGAGAATTCTACTTTTACTCCAGAGTGTTTGGGTTTGCGATGGCGGATGATGTGGAACCTGTCGCGATCGACAACCTTTAGATAGCGGTCAGCTATCAGCTATCAGCTATCAGCTATCAGCTATTAGCTTTTTCTGCTTTCTGCCTCCTGCCTTCTTTCTACAACGGTCCTAGCACCAAAGCCTTTACTTTCTTTGTGCCCTTTGGTGGTGTAAAGGTAAATGTGTTAGTGCTGACAGGCGCGATCGCAACGCGGCTCAGAATGCGTTCGACCATTGAAATATCGGAGTCTAGATACTTTCCAACAATCCGCAACTGCTTGAGTACAGCAGAATCAGGTTCTATAAAGGCACTCATGAGAAAGCCTTGTTTCGCGGCGTTGTATTCATAGGCGTAGAACGTTTGGCTATCAACGGTGCGAGTACCTCCCTTTAAGTCGCTCAGCGCTAAGCCAATTTCCTGCAATAGATTCGTATCAGACAAGGCACCTTTCGCTACGGCGGTTTTTACCTCTAGCGGCGTTTGGGCAAACATCGTTGTGGCAAAACCAATCCAGTAGCTATCCTCTAACTGGTCAAATTTCTCATAATTGAAAATGGCATACTGCTTTAAATCGGCGCGGTACACCCACACCAGCTTGCCATCAGAAACAATCAGCGTTTTAATTTGCGTCTTTGTTCCTGGTTTAGCGAATAAAACCTCTGTCCGAAATTTATTGGGAAATTGAGCGGTTGTCTGTATTTGAGCATCGGACGTGACGGTTGTATTACCAATGACGGCATTCACATTCATCGTGGACTGCGTTTGATAGTCGTCACTCTTGAGAAACCCTGTGATGACTTTAGATAGAAGCAAAAGATCAGGTTTGCTGTCCACTTGACTGATGCGTCGAGTCTCTTGAGGTAAAACTGAAATCACCTGCTGAGACAACGATACGTCAGTCTGCATTTGCAAACGATCGAGATGCGTTTGTGACCGAAACGCCGCTGCTGATAAGGCAGAAGACTTTCCGCTCAACAAAACGGCGACGCTGACAGCCGCGACTGTGCGGAAGAAAAATTTCATGAGCTTTGCGATCGATTTCGTCAGGATTCTAACCTGCTCAACTCAACAGTGTCATAAAAGTACCGTGAAGGAGAAACGTTTTGCATGTTGAGTTGACTGCCTTGCACTCAGCAACGCCGTTTGTTTTTCCCGCAGTTTCCTCACGTCTCTGCAAAGACAACCGATCCGAAACACCGTACTTTACTTAAACGCCGCTTTACCTGCGAACCGTGCCGACTTACCCAACTGGCGTTCAATGCGGAGCAGTTGGTTAAATTTGGCAACCCGTTCGCCCCGGCAGCCAGAGCCTGTTTTGATTTGACCAGCGCTGGTGGCAACCGCCAGATCTGCGATCGTCGTATCTTCTGACTCACCGGAGCGATGGGACACGAAGTACTTGTAGTTGTTTTTGCCCGCCAGTTCGATCGTGTCCAGGGTTTCAGTCAGCGTACCAATCTGATTCACTTTAATCAGCACCGAGTTAGCCACACCCGCCTCAATGCCTTCAGCAAGAATTTTGGTGTTGGTGCAAAACAGGTCATCGCCGACGAGTTCAACAGTATCGCCGATCGTGTCTGTTAACAGCTTCCAGCCTTGCCAGTCGTTTTCGCCCATGCCGTCTTCGAGGGAGACGATCGGGTACTGCCGTGCCCAGGATGCCCACAAGTCCACCATTTCTTCAGACGTTTTGGTGGATTGATCGGATTTGAAGAAGACGTACTTGCCGTCTTTCCACATTTCGCTCGTCGCAGGATCAAGACAGATAGAAATGTCATCACCGGGCTTGTAGCCTGCCTTCTCGATCGCTTCTAAAATGACTTCTACCGCTTCTACGTTGGATTGGAGGTTAGGAGCAAAACCACCTTCATCGCCCACACCTGTACTCAAACCTTTTTTGTTGAGGATCGACTTAAGTGCGTGGAATGTTTCCATGCCCATGCGAATCGCTTCGGTAAACGAAGGCGCGTTGTGAGGCGCAATCATAAACTCCTGAAAGTCCACTGTGTTATCGGCGTGACCGCCACCGTTAATGACGTTCATGCAGGGAACAGGCAGCAGCGACGCATTGATGCCGCCCAGGTAACGGTAGAGCGGCAACTGTTGGTAGTTTGCAGCAGCCCTGGCAACCGCTAGCGAGATCGCAAGGATGGCATTTGCGCCCATTGCCGCTTTGTTGGGTGTGCCATCTAGCTCAATCATGGCAAGGTCGATCGCCCGTTGATCAGTGACGACCATGCCAACCAGTTCAGGCGCAAGTTTGTGATTCGCGTTCTCAACCGCCTGGAGCACGCCCTTCCCGCCGTAGCGTTTCGGGTCACCATCGCGCAGTTCGACCGCTTCTTTCTCACCCGTTGATGCACCTGAAGGGACGATCGCCGATCCCTCTGTGCCATCCTCCAGCACCACGCGTGCTTCGACCGTAGGATTGCCGCGTGAGTCCAGCACTTCGCTTGCAATAATTTCCTCAATGTACATGCTAACTCCTCCTTTCGGGTTGGTTGAGACGGTTAAGACCAGCGCGGGTTGCGTGTGCCACGTTTCGCCTAGACATCCTACAGTACGATGCCGCCTCGCAGGAGTACTACAGACAACAGACAAGATTGGAACGTCGGTTACAGTAGCAGTCAATGCAGTGGTCATGCATGCGATCGCCGATCGTGCTCTTTGAGTTCGTTGGCGGCTAAAACTGGGGACTCTAGAGAGAACAACGCTGTCGCAGCCCATCTCACTGCCGCCAGAAGTAAACGACTGTTTGCCCCTTTTGTCGCTTAAAGCTGCACAGAGGCTTGATGTCGCTCCTTTGTGTATGTTGTTAGCGACTAAAACTAGACCTCGCTGCAAAGTAAGGTTAAGGCTTACACTAGAACAAATAAAGAGACTTCCCACGCTTTTCCTTTTGCCTACGGAAAGATGTCCAGTTTTATCAGTAGCAGGGTGCGTTTTCAGCTAAATCAGCTATGTCAGTCGTTGTTTCCAACTGTATGTCCGATCGCTGAAGCGGCACCTCGCTCTAGCTGAGTCAAGCAAAGAACCTGACATGCTGAGATTGAGTTTGGTTAACTTAGATCCGTATATTCACGCTAGGCAAGGTGATATATATCACTGATAGCCAGGTTAACGTAGTGCATCATTTGTCTACCGCTCATGCTGCTGTAGTCAGTACCATCGCTGAAGCCGAGCTTTTACACTGCTGATGTCAAAGACTGAACCAGGTAGCACTACGTTTAACATCGCCGATTTAGAGCAAAGCGCAGCGGCATGTGAGCGATCGCAAGCAGAAGTGTGCCTTTTGCAAGAGATTACCGATGCGATCGTGGGATCGCAAACGTTTGATCGTGCGTTAAGCTTGGCGTTGCAGCAGGTTTGCCAGAGCCTAAACTGGGTGTTTGCTGAAGCCTGGGTGCCCAACACTGCCAAGACTCAGCTGGAATACAGTCGCGCCTGGTATGACAGTAAAGATGAACTGCAAGCCTTCAGAGCCGCCAGCGAAAACGTAGTGTTTGCCTGCGGTGAGGGGTTGCCGGGACGCGTGTGGCTCACCAAACAACCAGAATGGATTCCTGATATTAGCCGATCGTCTGACCGCGATTTTTTAAGGGCACGCCTTGCTCAAGCGGCTCAATTGAAAGCGGCGCTGGCAGTGCCCATCTTGGCAAAGGGTGAGGTTCTGGCGACGATTGTCTTTTTCCTGGCAACACCACGTTTTGAAGATGAAGCGTACGTACAAATTGTCTGCAATGTGTCGACACAGCTAGGCACCGTCATTCAGCATAAGCAAGCCGAAGTAACGGTGGAGCAGAACCAGCAGCGGCTACGTCGGTTGATTAACTCACTACCAGGGATTGTGTTCATGGGCGGTAGCGACCCAGAATGGACCATGCTCTACCTCAGCGAAGGCTGTTTGGCTATCACTGGCTATCGCAATGAAGAGCTTGCTGGCAGCCAACGACAGCGTTCCTACAACGATATTTGCCATCCCGACGATTTACCCTCTCTTCTCAGCAGCATTGAGCAGGCGATCGCCCGTCAAGAGCCGTATGTCGTTGAGTACCGTATCTACACCAAAGCCGGACCGGAAAAATGGCTATGGGAGAAAGGACATGGACTCTACGACTCAAACGGTGCCGTACTTGGCATTGAAGGCTTTATTACCGACATTACAGAACTAAAGCAAGCCGAAAAGTCTCTGCGCGAAAAAGAAGGCTTCCTGAGACTGTTGCTCGATAACCTTCCCCTCGCCATCTTCTGGAAAGACACGAACTCAGTGTATCTGGGCTGCAACAAACAGTTTGCTCAGAATCTTAAGCTTGATACGGTTGCCAGTGTGCTGGGCAAAACTGACTACGAACTGCCCTACAAGCGCCCCATCGCCGCACACTTTCAGCAGCAAGATCGTCAAGTCATTGCCTCTGAGCAGCCACTCCTGGGACTCATTGAAGCAAATACGCTCGCCAAGGAAGGTCAAAACTGGACGCAAGCAAACATCCTGCCGATTCACGATGCTGACGGTACAGTGATCGGTGTCCTGGGCACCATTGAGGATATTACCGATCGCCGTCAGGCAGAAGAAGTGATTCACCTTCAGCTTGCCGCGATCGAAGCTTGCACCGAAGGCATTGCGGTCATTAACGCCAGCGGCGAATTTGTCTACCTGAACCCGGCACACGCGCAGTGCTTCGGCTACGACCAGGCTGCCTTAACTGGCAAAAACTGGCGCATCCTCTATGCTCCTGATGAAGCACAGCGTTACGAGCGTGAAGTGTTTCCAGCCTTGCAGCAGCAGGGACGCTGGCAGGGAGAGGTCATAGCCAAACGGCGTGACGGCAGCAATTTTGCCGAAGAAGTCTCAGTTACACTGTTAAACGATGACAGCTTGCTCTGCGTTTGTCGGGATGTGAGCGATCGCAAGCGGAGTGAAGCCGATCGCAAACAGGCAGAGATCGCACTCAAACAAGCGGAGGAAAAATATCGCAGTATTTTTGAAAACGCCGTTGAGGGCATTTTTCAAACTACGCCAGACGGTCGCTACCTGACCGCGAACCCCATGCTGGCAAAGATCTACGGCTACGACTCTCCGCAAGAATTAACGACCAGCCTGATCGATATTCGACATCAGCTTTACGTTGACCCGCAGCGACGGGATGAGTTCAGTCGGCTGCTACAGGCGCAGGATGCCGTTTTAGACTTTGAGTCGCAAGTCTACCGCAAAGATGGAAGCATCATCTGGATTTCTGAACACGCCCGCGCCATGCGTGATTCTCATGGCTGCTTATTGGGTTATGAAGGCACCGTCGAAGATATCACGTCACGCAAGCAGGCAGAAGCCGAGCTGCTGCAACGCGATAACCTGCTGCAAGGCGTTGCCACTGCTATGACCTATTTGTTGACCGATACTAACTATGAAGCGGCGATCGCCAAAGTTCTGGAAACATTAGGACAGGCTGCTGGAGTCGATCGCGTCTATATTTACGAGAACCACCCTCACCCCGAAACAGGCGAGAGTGTTACGAGCATCCGCTACGAATGGGTGCGCGAGTCGATTTCAACTACCCTTCAGCAACCGTATTGGCAGAACCAACCCTATACTACGCCTGCGCTAGATGGCTGGTACGATGCCTTATCGAGTGGGCAGTCAGTGGGTGGGATCGTGGATGACTTTGACGCACCCAAACAGCAGGCGCTGCAACTCGATCACATTCTTTCGGTGCTGCTGGTGCCGATTCTGGTCGATAGTCAGTTTTGGGGCTTTATTGGTTTCGATGACTGTAAAACACAACGCCGCTGGTCTGGTAATGAAGAGTCCATTCTAGTAGCGATGGCTGCCAGCGTTGGCGGAGCGCTCAAACGCCAGCAGGCAGAAGCCACCATTCGTTATCAGGCATTTCATGACCTGTTGACAGGCTTACCCAATCGGATGTTGTTTAACGATCGCCTACCCCTGGCACTGGCAAACGCGCATCGCAACGAAACGATGTTGGCTGTGATGTTTCTCGATCTCGATCGCTTCAAAACTATTAACGACACCTTGGGGCACGCGATCGGCGATCAACTTCTGCAAGCCGTTGCCACACGCTTAGCCGAGTGTCTGCGAGAAGGCGACACGATCGCCCGTTGGGGTGGAGACGAATTTACCCTCTTGTTGCCTCAAATCAGCAATGCTGAAGATGCGGCTAAAGCGGCTCAACGCCTTGGCGAAGCGCTAAAGCCCGCTTTCTATCTCGAAACACACGAACTCTATATCAGCAGCAGCATTGGCATTGCCCTTTATCCCCACGATGGCGACGATGCCCAGACCTTGCTCAAAAATGCTGATGCGGCTCTGTACCGCGTTAAAGAGGAAGGACGTAACGGTTATCAACTTTACACCCCCGCTATCAACTCACACGCATCGGCATTGCTAGCGCTTGAGAGTAGCCTGCACCAGGCGCTGGAGCGCAATGAGTTTGTGCTGTACTACCAGCCGCAGATTAACCTTAACAGTGGGCGCGTGACGGCGATGGAGGCACTGATCCGCTGGCAGCACCCTATACTGGGGGCGATCGCACCGTCTATCTTCATTCCTCTGGCAGAAGAAAACGGTCTGATTGTGTCCATTGGCGAATGGGTATTACGCACTGCCTGTGCTCAAAACAAAGCGTGGCAGAATGCCGGATTACCACCACTGCGGATTGGAGTAAACCTTTCAGCGCGGCAGTTTCAGCAGTCTCGTCTGGTTACAACGGTTGCCCAGTTGCTGGCAGAAACTCAACTCGATCCTTACTACCTGGAGCTGGAGATTACCGAAACCGTAGCAATGCAAAATGTGCTGTCCACCACGTCACTGCTCAAAGAGTTGCAGGCGCTGGGTGTCCATATTTCTCTGGATGACTTTGGCACGGGCTACTCGTCGTTGGGCTACCTAAAGCATTTTCCATTAAACACGATTAAGATTGACCAATCGTTCATCAGCGAATTGACGATCGACCCGCATGATGCTGCGATCGTCAACGCAGTCATTGCCCTGGGACGCGGACTCAACCTGAACGTCGTTGCTGAAGGCGTTGAAACACAGGTACAGATGGACTACTTGCGATCGCGTCACTGTGAGGAGATGCAGGGCTACCTGTTCAGCCGCCCACTGCCAGCCACAGAAGCCACTCAATTTTTACAGACCCATCACGTTAACGCGCTGTTCACGGTGTTGTGACAGTTAGTAACAGTGAGTAAGGAGTTGTACAGAACTAACAGCATGGTCTGTAGCTGTTAGCCGTCAGCGAAAAACTGATAGCTGATCGCTGATCGCTGATCCAAAAGTGTGCAGTTATTGTTTAGCAAGCTCTAAGTGTTCAATCCAGACTCCATCCCGCTTGGGCAGGGGCGATCGACGCTAGAATAGACAAGTTCTATAGGCTGAATCCTCTCGCCGCTAGACCGTTTGCAGCATTCGGTCGCACGGAACGATCGCCTGCATTTAACTAGGAGCCAACGGCTGTGGTCGCACAAGTGTCTGCCAATCTCTACGAAGCCCAAACTCAGGCGATCGCCCGTCAGCTTCTCAGCGCTACCCGCGAAAATCGCTCGTTCTTTGCTCAAATGCGCGACCAGATGCGCTGGGATGACAAGCTACTTGCCTGGACGATGGGCAATCCAGGCTTGCGGGTGCAGTTGTTTCGCTTCATCGACTGCCTGCCCTCACTCCGCAGCAAACCCGAAATTGCCCGTCATCTTCAGGAATATCTGGGTGATGCGACCGTCGAGCTACCCAGTGCTTTGAAAGGAATGCTCAATTTCGCCAACCCCGATTCTGTACCCGGACAGTTGGCGGCAACGACTATTTCTACTGCTGTTGAAACGCTGGCACATAAGTACATTGCAGGTGAAACCATTCAGCAAGTGCTGAAGACGATCGAGCGTCTGCGCAAGGACAAAATGACCTTCACCGTTGACCTGTTGGGCGAAGCAGTCATCACCGAGGCTGAAGCGCAATCGTATTTCGATCGCTACCTGGAATTGATGGCGCAACTCACCACTGCTGCCAAAAACTGGTCAAAGGTGCCACAGATTGATCAGGCAGACGGTGAAGCATTGTCCAAAGCGCAAGTTTCTGTCAAACTCACTGCCTTCTATTCTCAATTTGATCCCTTGGACGTTGAGGGCAGTCGCGATCGAGTCAGCCACTCCATCCGACTGCTGCTGCGTCGGGCGAAAGAACTTGGTGCGGCTGTCCACTTTGATATGGAGCAATACACCTACAAAGACTCAACGCTGGCGATCTTGAAAGATCTGCTGCTAGAAGACGAGTTTCGTACCCGTACCGATGTGGGTGTAACGCTACAGGCATATCTGCGCGACAGCGAGCGCGACTTGACCGAATTGATCGCTTGGGCAAAACAGCGCGGTACGCCTCTCACCGCCCGTCTAGTGAAAGGTGCCTACTGGGATCAAGAAACGATCAAAGCCGCGCAAAAAGATTGGCAGCAGCCTGTTTTCAACGATAAAGCTTCGACTGACGCGAACTTTGAAACGATGACGCGCCTGTTGCTAGAGAACCACGAGCATCTCTACGGCGCGATCGGTAGCCACAACGTTCGCTCTCAGGCATACGCGATCGCGATCGCTGAAACGCTCCAAATTCCGCCCCGTCGCTTTGAACTCCAGGTGCTGTATGGCATGGCGGATAAGCTGGCAAAAGCGATCGTCGATAAAGGCTACCGTGTGCGAGTCTACTGTCCCTATGGTGAACTCATTCCGGGTATGTCTTACCTCATTCGTCGCCTGCTGGAGAATACTGCTAATAGCTCGTTTTTACGCCAAAATCTGGAAGAGCGACCGATCGAAGAATTGTTAGCAGTTCCAGGGAGTCAGGAGGGAGAAGGCAGAGGGCAGGAGGCAGAAGGCAGAAGACAGAATCAAGCGACTCCACACCCCACACCCCACACCCCACACCCCTTTCAAAATGCTCCGGACTCTGACTATGCCAATGTTGAACAGCGCGATCGTGCCTTAGAAGCGATCGAAACTGTACGGCAACAGCTTGGCAAAACCTATCAACCGCTGATTGATGGTGAGTATGTGGCGACTGAGGTACACATTAATTCGCTGAACCCGTCGAACTTTAGCGAAACGGTGGGACAGGTTGGGCAGATTAGCGTTGAGCAAGCCGATCGTGCGATGGAGTCTGCCAAAACCGCCTTTCTGGATTGGAAGCGTACGCCCCCAACGAAACGAGCCGCCATTTTGTATACCGCTGCCGACCTGATAACGCAGCGCCGTGATGAACTCGCTGCCTGGATGGTGTTTGAGACAGGCAAGCCGTTGAATGAGGCGAATGGTGAAGTGTCAGAGGCGATCGATTTCTGCCGCTACTATGCCGATGAAATGGAGCGGCTCGATGCAGGTGTTGCCTACGATTTTCCGGGTGAAACCAATCGCTACCACTATCAACCGTTGGGCATTGTCGTCGTCATTTCACCCTGGAACTTTCCGCTGGCGATCCCAACCGGAATGACGGTTGCGGCACTGGTGGCGGGTAACTGTGTGTTGCTGAAACCTGCTGAAACGTCGAGCGTAATCATCGCCAAGCTGACCGAAATTTTGGTTGAAGCGGGCATTCCGAAGGGCGTGTTCCAGTACGTTCCCGGTAAGGGTTCCACAGTGGGAGCACATCTGGTTAAGCATCCACACACCAATATGATTACGTTCACAGGTTCTCAGGAAGTGGGCTGTCGCATTTATGCCGATGCGGCAATCCTGCAACCCGGACAGAAGCATCTGAAGCGCGTCGTCGCAGAAATGGGTGGCAAAAACGCCATCATCGTGGATGAAAGCGCCGACTTGGATCAGGCAGTACAGGGTGTAGTGCAGTCTGCCTTTGGTTACAGCGGTCAGAAATGTTCTGCCTGTTCACGGGCGATCGTGCTGGAGCCAATCTACGACCTGTTCTTGCAGCGGTTAGTCGAAGCAACCCGATCGCTCAACCTGGGACGCGCCGATCACCCCAGCACTCGTGTCGGTCCCGTCATTGATGCCGCTGCCCGCGATCGCATTCTGGAGTACATCGAAAAAGGACGACAGGAGTGTGAACTCGCCTTAGAAATGCCTTCACCGGGCGGCGGCTACTTCGTGGGTCCCGTGATCTTTCATGATGTGCCACCCACCGCCACGATCGCCCGTGAAGAAATTTTTGGTCCTGTGCTGGCAGTCATGCGGGCAAAAACCTTTACTGAGGCACTAGAGCTTGCTAACGGTACTCAATTCGCGTTGACTGGCGGACTCTACTCCCGCACCCCGTCACACATTGAGCAGGCACGTAGCGATTTTGAAGTGGGCAATTTATATATCAATCGGGGCATTACGGGGGCGATCGTGGCGCGTCAACCCTTTGGTGGCTTTAAGCTCTCCGGTGTTGGCTCCAAAGCAGGCGGACCCGATTACCTGCTGCAATTTCTGGAACCCCGTGTTGTCACCGAAAACATCCAGCGTCAGGGTTTTGCACCGATCGAAGGCGCAGAGTAGGGGTTGATTAGACAATAGCTGCTTACTTTGGGATAGCGGTCAGCGGTCAGCTACTCGATCGTTGCTAGAAGTGAATCTAAACGCTAGACATTCATAAAGTTGAGCGGTATCAAGTTAAAGTGATCGACTACTACTCATTGCCCTCAGATAGGTGGATTGCTTGACTGGAGCGATTAACTTAAGCTCTGTTGCTATTGCTTCACAAGCCTTCCGCGCCATAGCTTTAAACTATCCTCTTAGAGGCTGTTTGAAAAGTGTCTGGCGGTTAAAACCGCGACTACATCAACAAAGTCCGCCTGCGCGGACTACCTCAGCACGAGGGTTTTGGAACCTGCGTAGGCAGGTTTTGTGCGTGTAGCCGCGACTTCAGTCGCCAGAGCTACAAGCATCTGGACTTTTAAAACGTCCTCTTAGGGTACTCAACTAACGCCAGCGTTCGCTTCGCTTCGGTTTCGTATCCTGTAAGGCATTGCCAACCCCTTTGATAACGCCGCGACCAATGAGACCAATACCGCGACCAATGATTTCTGTTAGCACGTAAACAATGCCCCTGCCCAAGAACGAAACGGCGGTGCGGACACGAGGGACGATCGCATCGCGCGCTTCGAGTATCAATGTCACCAGAAACGGCAGCCCAGATAGTTCAGTTAGCTCATCGTTGCGAGGCGCATAAATAGTTGTTTTGCTGATGCCATTTTCCGTGAGAGTCAGCAAACTATAGTGGCTTTCAAAAATGGCGGTGGGTTCTGCAAACACGCGCTGAGTGCGATATTTCCAGGACAAATCGTTGCGAAAACGCTCAATTTCACGGTTGGAAAGCAACCGTTTATCGTAAAACGTTTGTTTGATAGCAGTGACGCTACCAAACCGATTGAGTAGGGGCTGCATGACTGCATTCGCTATCTGAATCATCACATTTTGTAGCAGCAATTCTATTCGTGTTCTAGCTTCCACGGTGCCAACTGCATAGGTAGCCTCTTCAATCGTTAATGGTGTTTGAAAAAGCAAATGAGACAAAAATTCTGGAAACAACGGAATTTTAGCAAGCATTTCTGCCTCGACAATCGCTACATCTTGCAGCAAAACAGCGACAACCTCGATCGGCTGCGTATCAACCTGCACTGTATAGTATTTACCAAAAAAATCTGTGACGCTTGCCTGCCATAGATCGTGTAAAATCGCGCTACGTTTCGTTTCAAACTGATCGGGTAACAGGTGCGATCGCAACGCAGCCAAAATGTCTTGCAGGTTTCGCAGCACAATATGCAGCAGTTCTCGCTTTTTTGCATCCTTTAAGATGTCGATTTCGAGTGCAGTTGCGGTGAGGTTTTGCAGATTCCCTTGCAGTTTAGTGAACGTTATCTGAAAAAGCGCCGATTGTGGCGATTGAATGCTGTCCGCGATCGTCTCTGTTAACGCAGATGGACTCTTGTTTGAGGTTGCCTCTGAAGCTGCTTCAGCCGCAAGCGACGGCGTTGCTTGACGATCAACATTCAGTGTCTGTCTTGTTTCAATTTGCTCTAGCACATCTGAAGCGGGTAGCAAGCGATTGACCAGCCAACGAGCTGTATAGAGTTCGCGGCGTTGTCCTGCCAAAATTAACCGATCGAGGACTGACCGATCGGCTTGCAGTTCAATCTCTAATTCAGCGATCGCCTGCTCAATTTGCCCCACTCCAGACCGCCGTAGTTTCCGTCGCCATGTCAGCCAGCGTTGGTTGGATCGTGTCAAAACTGTTTCATTTGGCAAGATTCTCACTGAGGTAGCGTCAGCAGTCGATCGTCGGGTTAGTTGACTCATTGCCTGAATGCCTTCTGCCCAATACGGCTGCCCAGAGGCAACCTGGCGCATCGCCGTCACCAGTTCCGTCACGCCCGTTCCTTTTAGACAGTAGCCACCTGCACCCAACTGAAACGCCGCTGCTAGTCGCGTTAATTCTAACGTAGACCCCAACAGCAGCAGGGGAAATTGGGGAAATTGTGTTCTTAACTGCTGGCAGAGCGCTAACCCAACCCCTTGACTAGACGCTTGACCCAGATCCAGGTTGAGAATGATTAAATCAAGCGATCGTGCCGCCCTCTCATTGCCCTTGGCGTTTGGTTGATTGGCGTTTGGTTGATTGGCGTTTGGTTGATTGGCGATCGTGTCCCTTGAGGCGCACAGTTCCCACAGCAGTTGTAGCGCTTTATCAGTCGCATCAGCCTGCACGACAACCTGCAAGTCGGCAAGCGGTTCCAGGCACGCAACCAAACCCAGGCGAAACACTGGATCATCCTCAATCAGCATGACTTTGAGGACTCGATCGTGCAGACGTGTCTCACGTGAATGGCTCATGCAATCCTCCGATCGATCTAAGCTGACATGAGTTCATCCTGACAAGATACAAGGTAAAAGGCAAAGGGCGGAAGTCGGCGGTCAGCAGTTAGCGGTCAGCGGTCAGCGGTCAGCGGTCAGCGGTCAGCGGTCAAAAAACATCTCCCCCTTGCTCCCTCTACTCCTTCTGCCCCCCTTGCTCCCCTGCTTCCCCTGCCTCCCTTACTCCCTCTGCTCCCCCCTCTCATCTCCTCATCTTCCCATCCACTTACCCCCTCAACTCCCTACTCCCTACTCCCTACTCCCCACTCCCCACTCCCTACTCCCTACCTTAAGGCGGCGGCAATTCCGGTGATAGCGTCGGTGCATTCACTGGAGGCACATAAGCGGGTTCTGGCTCTGGTGTATAAAGTTCTGGTCTGTAGGGTTCTGGGCTAGACGGCTGTTCATAGCGAGGTGAAGAGCGGCGGGATTTCAGGCGCTGATCGCGTTGGGCAGACCAGCGATCGATCGCTTGTTGAGCTTCACCATACAGCGATCGTGCCAAACCGATTCTAGATGCAAGGTCGATCGCAGCAGTGAGCCTACCCCGGTCTGCCAGCGCTCTGGCTTCATCAAGTAACGACTGGTCTTCGGCAAGTTGAATTTGGGCAGTCCAGGTGCCAATTGAGGCTTGAGCATCTTTGTATAGTGCCCGACCCGCACGAATTTTGGTCGCTGTTTGAATGGCTTCTTTCAGCTTTTTCTCTTTGGCAAGCGCCTGTGCCCGGTTCAGCAACGGTTGATCTTCAATGGTTTGGATCTGGCGTGTCCACTTGGCGATCGCGCTTTGAGCCTCCAGCCGTAGTGCTCGACCAGGGGCAATTTGCCGTGCCTGAGCGATCGCGGCAGTCAGCTTGGGAGGCGTGCCTGTTGCTGCCAACTGCCTTGCCTGCATGAGATACGGGCGGTCTTCAAGCTGCTGAATTTCTTTGCGCCATTGAGCAATCAGCGTTTGAGCATAGAGCCGCTGAGGACGATCGGGCGTTACGGCTTGCATCAGGGCGATCGCTCCCTGAAGCGTTGAAATCTGCTTGAGTTTGGCGACAGATGTTGCCATTTTGATCTGAATTAAATCCTGCGACTGCTGCTCTAGTCGGGAAAGGAGCGGTTTTGCTGGTGGATAAAGGGGGCTATCTGCCCGAATTTGTCGTACCTGCGCCAGGGCGACCCAGAGTTGTCCAAACTGCTCCTCTACCGATTTGTTTAGCAGACGGTTGGCGGCGAGCGGTTGGGCACGACTGAACCACACCAAATCGCGGACTACTGCTGGTAACGGCAGACTGAGTGGCAGTCCCTGAGCAGTCGCGATCGCGCCAGCCAGATCAGCTTGCCCTAACTGCGCCGTCAGACGATTGAGCAGCAATTGCCCCCAGGTTTGCACATCGTTCTGTGCCTCAATATGGGCATAGGTACGGGCACCAACCTGCTCCGCCAGCGCGATCGCACGTCCGATCATAACTACATTTTCAGGGGCACTCTCCGCCACCTGACGCGCCTGCTGAAGCGTTTGACGAGCGGCACGTTCGGCGACCAACTGCTGCCGTAAACGACTGAGGTTTTGCTGCGCGTACTTATCATCTAGACTTGCAAGCGCCTGAATTTTCGTTGCCGCCGTCTGCCAGTCTTGTTGCTTCAGAGCGGTTTGGATCACGGCATCGATCGCCTGTCCACGATTGGCACCTTTTTGCCAAGCCAGCAGTACCGTCTGCACCTCGGCATGAATTGGACTGTTAGCCGGAATCTTTTTTGCCAGAGCGATCGCGCCTGTCAAATCACCCTGATCTGCTTTGATCTGGGCGATCGTTAAAAGGGATTTCGACCATTCCTTAATAGCCCGGTTCGCACGAATGTAGAGGGGATGGTCAGGCGACCAATGTTTGACCAGCGTCAGCCCTGCCAGCAGCGATTCGACCTTGCCCGATCGAGCTGTTTGCTCAGCGCAGTAAAGTTTGTCGGTATCGGCAGAAGAAGGGAGCAGCTTCTGGCAGTTGGCTACAGGCGGCAGTGTTGTCAGCCAGAGAAACGCTGCCACACCCGTACCGCCACAAAATGCCAGGAGACAGAACCAAACCAACGGTGCCGCCAAAAACCGTAAGCCTCGTGTGATCTGAGCAGACAAACGACTATGACGCAGCGGCATGATGGTGTTAGACCCATTCTGAACGCGATCGCCACTCATCCTTCCACTAGCGTTAGTTTCTGCCACCGTGGGCACTTGCTTCACAGCTACCTTTGAAACAGAGCCATCTGTAACGTTCGATCGCCTTGCCGTCTGTTGAAAGCGAGACTTAAACGCTTGTACCCGCGATCGATCAACCGATTTTCCTGCCATAACACCCGCTTCCGCACGATACAAACTTAGCGGTTAGCTCAGCACCCCTACTGGAACTAACAATCTCACTGCTCAAACAACCATTGATTGTTGCGATCGCCCAGGGAGCTTTCAGACTTTCCCCTTCTCAATGGGAGCTAGGGAGGATCGAAGCTCCAAGTGCGTAAGTCCTGATTCAGTCTCATCAGTCAATTCATGCGTCCTCAAAGCCAACACCACAGAGCTGCGATCGACGTGCGGCTCTGTGGCACTGTGCCGATATTGTATTAGCTTCGACCTGTTTTGCAGCGATCAGGCAAAAATCTTGTACAGATTTGCCACAATTGAATCGATCGTCCGCTCCTGGAAATTTTTGCTATGCGCGATTCTGCTGACTCAACCGTTTTGAGCCGTCAACTGCAAGCCACATTGAGCAACATGGCATTCGCACTCAGTTGGGTCAATGAGTCGATCGTCTGGACAAATGGTGAGGGGAGGATTCAGTGGTGCAATGCCGCCTTTGAGCGCCTCGTCAACCAAACCGCCACGACATTAGCAGAGCAACGGCTGACTCAGCTACTGCCTCTGACACATCAGGGAGAACCGTTGCCACTGTCACAGCATCCAGTGAATTGGGGTTTGGCAACCAAGCAGCGCTGCGAAGGGGAGTATGGCTTCCGCAGGCACGATCGCAATTTTGCCCTTGCCATTACCGTCGCACCGTTACCAGATGCAGAAGCCAATTTGCCTGAAGCCAATTTGCCTGAAGATCATTTGCTTGAAGTTAATTTGCCTGAGGAGAATGGCGTGATGCTAGTCATTCGGGATGTTTCAGCCTCGGTGCAACCGCGATCGCCGCAAAGCCTTAACCCAGAACCAGAAGCAGCGGTGCGCGTCAGCAGGGCTGCCATGCATGAGCCTAATGAACATGCGCCTAATGAATGGGTGACACATATTCTCGAAAGCATTACCGATGCGTTTTACACCCTGGATGAAAACTGGTGCTTTACCTATCTCAATCACCAGGCTGAGCAGTTACTCCAGCGATCGCGGGCAGACTTACTGGGCAACAACGTCTGGGAACGCTTTCCCGAAGCAGTCGGCTCCATTTTTGATAGCGAATATCGTCGAGCCGTTGAAGCACAGTGCAGTACAGCCTTTGAATCGTTTTACACGCCTCTCAACGCCTGGCTTGAGGTGCGCGTCTATCCCCTTGCTAACGGGCTTGCAGTCTACTTTCAAGACATCACCAAACGGAAAGGCATCGAAGCCAATTTACGTGAGAGCGAACAACGATTCCGCAGCGTGTTTGACACGACAGCAGTAGGGATGACGGTTACATTGCCCGACGGTGTGCTCTTGCAGGTCAATGCTGCGTTGTGTCAAATGCTGGGCTATACCCAAACCGAACTTCTAAGCAAAACCTGTCAACAACTGATCCATCCCGATGATTTTGAGTCTGGGCAGGCACCACTGCAACAGCTCCTGTCAGGAGAACTCACCGCGTACAATGTAGAGCGGCGCTACTTTCATCAACAGGGGCATCTCGTTTGGGGCTTGTTGAGTGTTTCAGCCGTGCGCGATGAGCAGGAAAACGTCCTTTGCGTGGTGTATCAGGTTCAGGACATTACCGATCGCAAGCAGGCAGAAGCCGCCCTGAGCGACAGCGAAACCCGGCTCAGACTGGCACTCAAAGCGGCGCAAATGAGCAACTGGGACTGGGACATCCAAACTGATATAGCGATTTATGCTGGCAGCCTGAGCGCCGACTTTGAGATCGCTTCACCGATCCATACCAATGCCTATGCATCCTTTTTAGATGACGTTCACCCAGACGATCGCGCCTTTGTGAAACAAGCATTAGCGCTTGCTCTGGAGGGGGCAGAGTACAATATTGAATTTCGCGTCCATTGGGCAGGCGGGGCGCAGCACTGGGTTTGCAGTCAGGGTCAAGTGTACTTTGATCAGCAGGGTCGCCCTATCCGTATGCTCGGCGTTGCCAGGAACATTACTAAACGTAAACAGGCAGAACTGGCGCTCCAAACCCTCAACCAGGAACTTGAAGCACGTGTGCAGCAGCGTACCGCTCAGCTTGAAGCATTAAATCAACAGTTACGGGCTGAGATCGCCGCTCACGAAGAAACCGAAACCGCGTTACGCAAGAGTGAAGAGCAGTTTCGCGCCATCTTTGATAACGCACCGATCGCCATTAGCCTTGCCGATGCTGATACCTACCACGTTCTCAAAGTCAATCAGGCTCATCGTGCCCTGTTAGGCTACAGCGATACCGACCTTGCCGCAATGACCTATGTTGACTTCACCCATCCTGATGATGTTAACCAAAACCTTGACCTGAGCAAACAATTGCGAGATGGAACCATCTCACGGTTTCAAATCGAAAAACGGTTTCGGAAGAAGAATGGGGCTTGGCTTTGGACAACCCTGACTGTGGCTCTTATTTGCGATCCAAATGGTCATACTTACAGCCTGGGCATGATTGAAGACATCACCGATCGCAAGCGAGCAGAAGAAGCCTTGCGTGCAAGTCAGCAGTTACTGCAACGGGTCATTGATACCGTTCCCACTGCTATTTTCTGGAAAGACAAAAACTTTAACTATCTCGGTTGCAACTATCAGTTTGCGATCGATGCAGGCTTAACTGCGCCAAACGACATCATCGGTAAAAATGATTTTGAACTGCCCTGGGCTGTTCATGCAGAACGTTGTCAGGTAGAAGATCGACAGATCATCACATCTAATCAGTCTCAACTCGCCATTGAAGAGACGCTGGTCAAGGCAGGGCAAGAGCAATGCTGGATTACAAGAAGCAAAGTGCCGCTACACGATCAAGATGGTGCTGTCGTCGGCGTTTTGGGTACTTATGACGATATCACAGAGCGTAAACAAGCAGAAAAGGCACTCCGGCTCACTCAGTTTTCAATTGATCGGGCGGCTGATCCCATCTGGTGGGTGGAGCCGGATGGCTCAATCTATTATGTCAATGACGCTGCCTGCCGCGATCTGGGCTACCCTCGTGAAGCGATCATCGGTATGCGGGTTTCTGATTTGAATCCAGACTTACCCATAACGGCTTGGGAAGAACACTGGCAAGCGATCAAGGCGAAAGGTTCGTCTACGTTTGAGGCACGCATCAAAGCCAAAGATGGCACAATTTTTTTGACTGAGGTGACGGCTAATTATATTAAGTTGAGCAATAAAGAGTATCACTGTAGCTTTGTGCGGAATATTACCGATCGCAAACAAGCGGAAAACCAACTCAAAGCGTCCTTGCAAGAGAAGGAAATTCTTCTAAAAGAGGTGCATCATCGCGTTAAAAACAACTTGCAAACGGTGTCTAGCTTACTTAATTTGCAAGCAAATGCCATTCGCGATCCAGCCATACTGTCACTCTTTAAAGATAGCCAAAATCGCATCAAGGCAATGGCACTGCTCCACGAAAAACTCTATCAATCTGACAGTTTAGCCAAAATCGACTTTCATGACTATGTGCATAGTTTAGTCGCAAATTTGCTTCGCTCTTACAGCGTTGATGCCACAAAGATAAAGCTGAAGCTTGAAATTTCTGAAGTCAACCTGTCTGTAGATGCCGTCATTCCATGCGGTTTTATGATTAATGAATTGGTCACTAATGCGTTGAAGTATGCGTTTCCGAACGATCGCGCTGGTGAGCTTCAAATCTGCTTTTCGTTGCGAGAAGATAATCAGTGCTTGTTGGTCATTGCTGATAACGGTGTCGGCATTCCAGAGTCAATTGTTTGGTCTCAGACTAACAATCTACCGAATCTAAACTCACTAGGACTCCAGCTTGTGAATGCCTTTTTGCATCAGTTGCGTGGCACCTTAGTGCTCGATCGCACCTGTGGCAGTAGATTTGAGCTTTCTTTTCCAAAACCAGCCTAAACAACGATGAATGTGAAAAACGATGAGCGCTAAAATTCTTGTTGTAGAAGACGAACCTGTCATTGCGTTAGATATTCAACGACAGTTGCTTCAACTGGGTTATACAGTAGTGGCGATCGCCGACTGTGCCGAACTAGCGCTAGATGCAGTCGATCGCTGGCATCCCGATCTCGCCTTGATGGATATCCGCCTCCGAGGCAATAGAACGGGCATTGAAACAGCGGCTCAAATTCGTCAACAAAACCCAATTCCCATCGTCTTTCTGACTGCTCATGCTGATCGAGCAACAATCGAGCAGGTGAACACTACACAGCCTTATGGCTATATTGTTAAACCGTTTGAAACCCATCATCTCGTCACTGCGATCGAAGTTGCTCTTAATAAACATCAGACAGAAAAAGCAATTAAAGCAGCGCTGGAAAAGGAGAAAGCGCTCAACGATTTAAAGTCAAACTTTATTGCGATCGTGTCTCACGAATTTCGCAACCCATTGAGTTCGATTCTCTTGTCAATTGATATGCTGCAACGTTACGACAATCAACTCACACTAGCTAAAAAGAAGCTTTTTTTGCATCGAGCTAGAGAAGCCGTCGATCGCATGAAGCAGTTACTTGAAGAAGTGTTGCTTATTAGCGCGGCTGAGGCGGGCGAATTGAAGTGCAATCCAGCGCCCGTTGCTTTAGCCGACTTTTGTCGTCAATTAATAGCAGACTTTCAGCATGATAACACTCAGCATGACAACACAATGATCGCCACTCAACACGCGATCGTCTTTACTCAAACGGAAACGGCGATACAAAAAACGTGTGACCTTGATGAAAAACTACTGCGCCACATTCTGACCAATCTACTTTCAAATGCGCTTAAATACTCGCCGCACGGTGGCAAAGTGCAGCTTGAGCTAATCTCTACAGCCGATACCGTCACGTTTCAGGTGCAAGACTGCGGCATCGGCATTCCCCAAGGCGACATTGAGCGCTTGTTCGATCGCTTTCATCGTGGCAGCAATGCCCAAACTATTCCTGGTACTGGCTTAGGGTTATCGATCGTCAAGCAGTGCGTCGATCTTCATGGTGGCGACATCACGGTACAGAGCGCTGTTGATGTGGGCACAACGTTCACGGTCAATCTCCCCATCAACAGCACCATTTGCTCCCAATGAAATGACTGCTTTATTGACAGACGAGCGAGGTTAGCACCGCTTTACAGCCGTTTTCATTTGCATTCACCACACCCTACCCCCCACACCCGTATTCACAAGACTATGGCTTACCCAATCAGTAACCGATGGAAGTCGCCGTTACTGCTCTTGTACGTTGCGATAGCCGTAGAAATCAATGTGATAATCTGTGATGCGAACGCCCGTTTGTTGCTCAATTTGCTGCAGCAACTCGATCGGCAATTCAATGTGAACGTCTAAAATCTGATCGGTGTCGAGACAGTTTACATGGCTGTGCGAATCACTGATATTGCCGTAAAGCCGCCCATCCGATCGCTCAACACATTCAATAATGCCATGTTCAGACAGCGCTTCAAGGTTTTGGTAAACCGATGTGTGCCCAATTTCCTTGCCCTGACGGTTGAGACGGTTGTAGATTTCTCTGGCAGCTAAATGTTCTTTTTCTTGCCACAGCAACTCAAGAATAAACCGCCGTTGACGGCTCAACCGCATCCCTAATGTCTGACAGCGATCTAGAGCATCTTCAAGCGATCGAATTGGTTTTATCGTGGCTACATCATTCTGCATAGTGAACGCTCTCGACTCGTGTGTATGACCTAGCTGCCTACATCGTGCCAGCTTTTGATATGACCAAAAACTGGTTTGCCAGAGTGCCAAAATCCAAAGCCAGAGACCCACTCAAGACCCAAAAAACAGCTTGAGAAACTAACAGCAATGACTCGCAAAACTCCGTTCCCAGAAACTTACTCAGGATAGTATCCGTAGGCATTCCTACATACAGTTGTATCACACGCTAACATAAACTCGCTACAACTTTGCTTTAGTTTTGGGAGCAAGGGGAGTAGAGGGAGCAAGGGGAGTAGAGGGAGCAAGGGGGGCAGGGGGAGTAGAGGGAGCAAGGGGGAAATGTTTTTGAGTGTTGAGCTAGACTGCCTCCTGCCCTCTGCCTTCTGCCTCCTGCTCCCTATCCCCTCACCCCTCACCTCCCGCCCCCTTCCCCTCCGTCCTCGCTTGCTAGACAATAGTGGGAGAAACGTTATCGCAGTGCCAGGGGTCTATGAGAGTTTTGCAGTTGCACTTGTCGGGTTTGGTGATCACGGGCGTGCAAACCGTCGATCGATGGCAGAAACGTTTAGGGCGATCGTGGTTGCTGTTGGTGCTGGTTGGCTGCCTTGTGCTGTGGGGAGCCTCTCCAGCGTTAGCCGGGTTGAAAGACGATCGGTATGATGGCGAAATTTTCACCCTTTACGCAGGCAATGGGTCACTGGTACCGCCGAAATTTACGCTGGCAGAAGCACTGAAGCGCGATCGACCCACGCTCTTAGTGCTTTACATTGATGACAGTAACGATTGCAAAGCATACTCAGCCGTTGTTTCTCAAGTACAAGCCTATTACGGAAAAGCGGCAGATCTGTTGCCTGTACGACTGGATGGCATTCCTCAGAAGTCTGCTTACGCTGAGACAGAGGCTGGGTACTACTACAAAGGCGTTGTGCCGCAGACAGTACTGTTCGATGCGTCTGGAAAAGTGGTGCTAAACGAAGCGGGTGTTGTACCGTTTGAGCTGCTGGATACGAAGTTCCGTGAAGTCTTTGACCTCTTGCCACGCACGGAAAGTCTCGACCTCAAGCGCCGTCAGGTGAATGAAGTGACGACTGAGATAGCAAAATGAGCTTGCAGAGGGCAGGGGGCAGAAGGCAGGGGGCAGAAGCACTTAAAACTCGAAGTTTGTCCTTAACTATGCGAACTGGTGCTGAGTTTGATCCGACTGGTCACTATCGCTATCTGCTCTGGCGATCGTGGGATCAACAAGCTGATAGGGTTGGTTTTGTGATGCTTAATCCCAGTCGAGCGGATGCGGTTGTGAATGATCCGACACTGCGTCGTTGTCTTGGGTTTGCGCGATCGTGGGGCTATGGTGCTTTAGAAGTCGTGAATCTGTTTGCCTATTGCAGTGCTGATCCAACCGCTCTCTGCCGTGTCGCTGATCCGATTGGGAGTGAGAACGATCGCTATCTGGCGGCGTTTGCTCAGCGGGTGGATCACATTATTCTGGCGTGGGGCAATGGGGGAGCGCTACGATCGCGCGATCGGGCTGTGATGACCTTATTAGATGGTCGGAAGCCTGTTTCCTGTCTGGGCATGACTAAGCTTGGACAGCCGAGACATCCTCTCTACAGCCAACGTGAAGTGCAACGCGCCGCATGGTTACCGTATGGTTGACTGTCCATAGCATCGAGAGTACTCAATTTTTGTAGCCACACCTCTCACCCTCATCCCCAACCCTTCTCCCAAAGGAGAAGGGAGCAAGAGTCAAAGTCCCTCTCACTAGGAAGAGGGCTTAAAGCCTTCGGCATACAAGAAAAGGGTGAGGGGAGTTTGCAAACCTGGGATGCGCTCCTAGCACGACTACTCATACCGTTCCTCTTAATTGAATTAACGCGCCACCACGTTGCACACCAGCCCGACTGCCATAACTGCTAAGGGTGAGCGATCGCAGGCGGCTGAAAAAGGGCTTGCCTGCCAACTCCAGCACTTTCAAGACAGGGAATTGCTGTTCTAGAACGGGTCGGCTAGTATCCCAATCGAGATAGAGGTAGCCGTTATTCGGCTTCAGCAAAGACGTAGTGGCGCGCTTAAAGGACTCATCTGCTGGGAGTGAACGATCGGCAGCGTGAAGAGCTTTGTCCATCGCAGCCACTGAAGTTGCAAAAAGTTCATAATCGCCGACAGACGCATGCACTCCTTGTACATCTGCCTGTAAGCTGAGTGGTTGCGATGAAACCTTGGGTGCAGTCGTGGTCAGGCGCGTCCAGGCTGAAACGGTGCGATCGCCAATGGTCAACGGTCCGACGTTCAAGCCCTGCTGTTTGGCAATGTCGTCGAGGTGCGCGATCGCCTGCTGATCGGCAACCGCTTGTGGACGTTGAGCAGCGAAGATCCAGTCCGGTCGCAGCATCCCATCGGCGCTTACCGTCTCTGGAGGTACCATCGCCAACGCATATTCGCCTGTTGCCCAACGAAAAACATCGTTGGGTAGGTCAAGCTGCCAGCGATCTTGCAGCACTTGCAGCGGTTGGTTAATCAGTTGAGAGGCTGTTTCATAGGGAGCAAGACCATTTGCCAGACGCTCCCAAAGGCGATCGAGGTGTGTGCCTGAAGCGGAGAGTGAGCTGCCGCTGGGCAGATATTGCAACGCTCCCACAGGTTGAGACAGCGATGGTGAAGAAGATGGCGTTTCGTCTGGTGACAGCAAGGCAGTTTCAGCTAGCAGCCCATACTGATTGAGCGCCAACCCAACCATCAACGTTTGGCTGAGTGGCAGCGCGTCGATCACCGTTACAGAACTGTCTACTGGCAGTTGTGGAGCGATCGGCAGTTCACGCCCCAATAATTTTGCGAGTTTAGGTAGATCGATCAACGTTAAGCCAACGTGAGGCTGCGTCAACGCGTCGATCGCCTGCGTAAAGCGTTTGGAGCGATCGAGGCTAAGGTCAGGAGCCTGAACGTTGTTGATTGCCTCACGCAGCACTTTAGGATGGTTGGCAAACAGGATAAAGCGATCGCCCACCGCAGCACTTGCCAGCGAAGCAATCGGTGCGGGTGCAATTGGTACTTTTGGCGCTTCTAGCTGAAGGCGGTATTTGTCGGGTTTCGATTTACGGGCAGTGGGACGATCAGGCTCAGACGCAGGGGGATTGGCAGCAATGATTCTCACACCTTTGTACTGCTCAAAGACCAAATCGCTACCCGCGATCGCCCGCTTCTGCCAGAACAGCTCCAGAAACTCCCGCGATCGCTCTGGATCGTGAGTGGCGATCGCTGCTAAATACCCTGGCTGTTGCCCATTGGCAGCATCATGATCAAAATCCAGCGCCGTTACAGCCAGCGTCATTTCGTCTCCCAGCCAGGGTTGAATGTCTCGCTTATAGTCCAGCCCTGTACTTGCCAGCAGACTTTGTTTGAGCTGGTCTAGCTCTTCCCTTACCTTACGCCGTGCCGCTGGTGGAGTTGCTGCCAGTTGAAACGTCTCTAGCTGAGCCGGGTTGAGCAACAGCGATGCCATCACAGGAGCCTGACGAGACACAAAAAGCGCAGCGCCAGGAATAGTTTTTGGGTCGCCGCTCAGCACCCGCATAGGATGACGGGCAATTAACCAGTAGAAGCCGCCAGCGCTGAGCAATAGCAGCACCAGCACAACGACTGACAAAAAAGAAAAGAACGAACGGAGCTTCATGGCATCAGATGTCCCAACAGGCAAGGGCGCAAGAATAGTCCAACCTCATTATCCTGTAGTGCGTGTATCTTCTCAGGGCGATCGTGCCAATCAGCAGTTAGTCATCAGTGAGAAGCGGTCAGCGGTCAGCGAGAAGCGGTCAGCGGTCGGCGGTCAGCGATCAGCGGTCAGCGGTCAGCGGTCAGCGATCAGCGGTCAGCGGTCAGCGGTCAGCGAGAAGCTAATTCATTAGAAGTGACCAATTCAAGTACGATCGATAACTAAATTAGACCAATACACAGTCGATGTCGCTGAACCAGGGGCTGTATGACGATCGCCCTTGCCGTAAAAGCCTTTGCAAAGCCCCCCACTCCCTACTCCCCACTCCCTACTCCCCACTCCCTACTCCCCACTCCCTACCTCATCAGCCATGCCTACTCACTACCAGCCCATCCCCCAAATCAGTGTCGCAGAGTTAGGACAGCTTCTGAAAACGCCCTCCGATGCCGTGCAGTTTGTTGATGTGCGAGAAGCGAGTGAATTAGAGCTTGCGAGACTGGAGGGATTTGAGCATCTACCGCTGAGTGAGTTTGCAACATGGTCAGGTGAGATTCAAGCGCGGCTTGACCCAGAGAAGGAAACGATCGTCCTGTGTCATCATGGGGTTAGATCAGCGCAGATGTGCCAGTGGCTACAGACTCAGGGGTTTACGCAAGTCAAGAATGTAGTCGGCGGTATTGATGCTTACGCGATCGTGGTTGACTCATCGATTCCGCAGTACTAATTGCTACACCATCCGGATGAGCTGTCTCTGTTAAAACGCAGTAAAGCTTTTTAGGTTTTGTTGCTTTTGTGCTTGGCGCATCAGAACTTAGAGCAAGAATGCTGCATCTGCTACCTTAAGTCTAAAAATCCTCAATATGATTACGATCTCGCATCTTCCTGTCTGGTGCTTCTGTCTAGAGGCATCAGCGGTTGTTCCAACCCTTTTACGATCGCGAACTTAGAATGTCCCAATCGGTCAATCTTACCAGTCGCCAACAGCAGGTGCTTCGAGCAACTATCCGCCACTATATTGCTACGGCTGAACCCGTTGGTTCCGAAGCATTGGTTAGAGACTATAACCTCAGTGTCAGTTCCGCCACCATTCGCAATGCAATGGCGGTGCTGGAGAAGGGCGGCTTGCTTTTCCAGCCGCACATATCAGCCGGGCGTATCCCTTCAGACTCTGGCTACCGCACCTATGTCGATCAGCTGATCGTGCCATCCCATGACTTAACGCAGCACGTAGCACATCTGCTCCACGATCGTCTCAATTCTGGTGATTGGAGCTTTGAAGCACTACTGCGAGGCGCTGCCCAAATTCTGGCAACGGTTAGTGGCTACATTACCCTCATCACAACGCCCCAAACCCGCACCAGCCATCTGCGCCATGTGCAGCTTGTGCCAGTTGATTCCAGTCGAATCATGTTGATTTTCGTGACAGATTCTTACGAAACGCAGTCGGCTCTAATTGAGTTGCCGTTATCGGCTGATGCGGCTGGCATTGATGCTGACTTGTTGGAGCGAGAACTGCAAATTTTGTCTAACTTCTTGAACAGTCAGTTGCGAGGACGGGCGATCGTCGAACTAGCAACGCTTGATTGGAGCGAACTCGATCGTGAATTTGAGCGCTATGCTGACCTCCTCAGAACTATTTTGGTCGAACTAACACGTCGCTCCCAACCCCCTCCTCCAGCACAAATCGTCATCAGTGGTCTGGCAGAAGTCCTGCGTCAGCCAGAATTTTCGGAACTTCAACAGGTGCAAACGATTATTCATCTTTTAGAGGAAGAACAGCACCAATTAGTGCCTCTCATTTTTGAGCGCTCAGACCTACAGCAGCCGGGTAAACGCGTCACGATTCGTATCGGGGCAGAAAATCCCTTAGAACCAATGCGCACCTGCACGCTGATTTCCTCGACTTACCACAAAGACTCTGTGCCCGTCGGCAGCGTCGGTGTGCTGGGACCTACTCGGATGGTGTATGAAAACGCGATCGCTTTGGTAGAAGCTGCGGCTGATTACCTCTCCGACGCATTGAGTTCGTAGCGACAGTCGTTTCTGCACTGGTGCAACGTTGTCTTCTGATGCTAAAGGTCTTCTAATTCAAAGAACTCTTGTAGCTGCTCTGGTCATGGTGTGTACGCCGATGAGCGATCGAAACCCTATCAAGCGACCATTCAGCATGTAATAAAAAATGTTAAGTTTGACGATGGCAAGCGGTCAAATTCAACCTTTATCATGCGTATCTTCCAGCGTCTTCTCACTTTCTTTGTGGCATTGCTTCTACTGCTTCCTCTTGCCCCTGTTTCTGCCCAAGCTGCTAGTTCAGCGGCAATCCGAGCGTATGATGATGCCGAAGGAACCGTCCAGAACTACTCAGACCAAAATTTAGCCAGAGAAGAATTTGGCAACGCCAAGCTAAAAGGCGCTAACTTTAGCGGAGCAGACTTGCAGGGCGCTGTGTTCAATAGCTCCGATCTCACCAACGCTAACTTGCATGGAGTGAATTTCAGCAACGGCATCGCCTACCTCACGACTTTGGCAGGAGCCGATCTGAGCGATGCGATCTTCACCTCTGCCATGTTGCTTAAATCTAGCTTTCGAGACGCAAACGTCACAGGGGCAGACTTTAGCTTCGCACTGCTCGATCGCACCCAGGTTTTGCAACTGTGTAAAACCGCCAGCGGCACCAATCCCATAACTGGCGTAGATACGCGTGAATCGCTAGGTTGCTCATAACCACAACCACTGGTTGCCCTTCACTCCTCTCACCTTACCCCTCACCTCACCTCTCATCCCTCACTTCACCACCGTCATAGGCTAATCTGGTGCTGTAACAGTTGCTTAAACTCTAGGAGCTAACCTTGGAACGGACATTTTTGGCAATTAAGCCCGACGGCGTTCAGCGTAAACTGGTTGGTGAGATCATCCGCCGCTTTGAAACAAAAGGGTTCACCCTGGTTGGCTTAAAGCTGATGAACGTCAGTCGTGAACTGGCAGAGACTCATTATGGTGTTCATCGAGAACGTCCTTTCTTTGCCGGACTGGTGGACTTTATCACCTCTGCCCCTGTTGTAGCGATGGTATGGGAAGGTGAGGGGGTGATTGCCTCTGCTCGGAAGATGATTGGTGCAACCAATCCACTCAACTCAGAGCCAGGCACCATTCGCGGCGACCTTGGGGTGAACGTAGGGCGCAATCTGATTCACGGCTCTGATGCTCCTGAAACTGCTCAGCAAGAAGTGAGCCTTTGGTTTAAGGAAGAGGAACTCGTCCATTGGCAACCCGCCTTGCTGTCGTGGATTCACGAGTAGCTTGAACTCAAAAACCGGGTTTCTCTGCTAAGGTATACGGCTTACATTTGTATAACTTCAGAAACCCGGTTTCTCGCCTGAGCGACACTCAAACCTCATAATTCTGCTTTTTCTTTCTCAGCTTGTCTCTCAACGTCCTGCGCTTCGTTCATGCCATCGGGTAGCAAGATCTCTAACGCATCGTTGCGCTTGGAAAAGCCCCACAGAAAAATCAGCGCGATCGCGCTAATCATCGTCCATTCTGGTGGCACAAGAGCAGGATTAATCACTCTCAGCAGTAGCCGCAACCCAACTAGCGCGACTGTGACATAGCCTGCATCTTGCAGGTGTTGAAACTCCTTGAGCCAGCGAATAAATAGCCCCGCCATAAAGCGCAGGGTGATAATGCCGATCGTGGCACCAATGAGGATCAGCCAGGTGTCTTGAGAAACCGCGATCGCCGTCGTCACACTGTCGAGCGAGAACGCCAAATCGGTAATGCCAATCATGGGGATCGCTTGCCAAAGCGATGAAAAGCGAGGTCCGTGATGCTGATTTTCGTCCTCCTGGTCAGGTTTTGACGTGAAGTACTGAAAGACCAACCACAAGAGGTAGAGCGCTCCTGCCAGCTCAAATTGCCAAAACCGCACGACCCATGTTGCCGTCAAAATCAGAGTAATACGCAAAATGTAGGCGAGCACCAGACCAATGTTGAGCGCACGTCGCTGCAAGACGCTATCGTGCAAACCCTGCGCCAGCGCAGCAAGCGCGATCGCATTGTCCGCCGACAGCACAGCCTCAAGTGCAATCAAAACGGGCAACACCAGTAGCGTTTCGACCCCAAAATTAGGAGAATCAAGCAGTTGATCTAGCATTCGTGATTTCTAAAGTTCAAACGTCGCGCACTGACGACAACGGCTTGTAGCAGCACTCAGCAGGCTCCGCTCATTTAAAGGGGAATCTGACTGAGCCACAAGATACACGTTGACTTCAACACTGACTGCAAACCCGACCTTGACCAAGCAAGATCAGCACATCGCCTGAACTGTTTACAGTCCATGACCACATCAGTTTACAGCGCTAGTTAGCGGATAGCGCTAAACGATCCCCGCTGTCAAAGCGTACTCAGTCTTCTTAATCCAGCCTAACGCTAAGCGCGAAAATTCGCTAATAGGAGTTACGCAGTTAACTCCTGGCTTAAAGTGAGAGTGGCTGAGTGTGCTGTTAGAGGTAGCGACTGTGATCTGGAGAGGGTTTGCCAAGTTAGCTGTTCTATTGCATCTTGTAACAAAATGTTCCCCAGGGACGCACTTTAGAGGACATTGAGGAACAATAAACCCTACGATAAGGAGTTTTTAAGCAATGCTATCCGAGACTCAGATCTTCATTGCTTTGGTTGTAGCACTCGTTCCTGGCGTTCTTGCCTTTCGTTTAGCGACCGAGCTTTACAAATAGACATCGTTTGTTGCAACACGATAGGTAGGTTGTTTTGCGATTCGGCTCTATAATCCTCTGGTTATGCTTTCGGGTTAGAGCAATGACCCTCATTTGAGGGCACGATCGCAAAGCAGGCTACCTATTTTTTTGACTTGCTTGTTGCCCTACGGTTAACAAATACCCTAAATTAAAGTTGCCAACTGGCGCGTTGTTGACTTTAATAGATCAAGCTTTTCTAACTAGCTCGAACTCCAGCTGCTTTCATGCTTGCGGCTACCTGTAGACGCTGCTTCAGAGATTGATTGACATTTTGCCTGCCTAGACCGGACTGAACACCATGCACGCACTGAAACCGTCTTATCTTCCGCCGCAGCCGCCTAGACGTGCCCGGACGGTTCCTCGCGCCAAAGCAAAGCAGCGCCAGCATCCTCACCGCGCAGTCGTAATCGAATCAACTGTCAGGCTATCGGTTAATGTTGTCTTGTCAATGGTTGCAATTAGCGCTCTAACACAGCTTTTACCGTATCGATCGTCCCAGGCAGCTAGATTGCAAGAGCTTCAAGTAACGGTACAATCCACCGATGAACGGTTGCACCGTGTGCAAAACAATTTCCGGCAGTATTTTGATCCCTATCAGACAGAGGCAAATATGCAGGCTCAGAGCCATCGCATTGGTTTGCAGCAGCAGCGTATTATTTGGCGTGAGCCAGCCAAGCCATAGCTTGGATAGAGCGTAGAAACGAGGTTAGATTAGAGGCTCTATGATGCGTTGGGTTGAGGCTTGAGAAGCTCACTGAGCCAAACTTTAACTTGTAAGCGCAGACGCTGAGAGACATCTAAAAGTGTGGTCTCACTAGGAGACAGCACCGCAAGCGTACGGCGGTAGTCAGCAACGGCATAGTTCCAGTCGCCTGCAAGATGCGATGTGCGTCCACGCTCAGCATAGATATGACCCGCGATCGACGTTGTTTTGCCAGTATGACTAGCACCACTCAACAGTTGATCAAACTGGAGCGCAAGGTCGAAGGTTTCGATCGCATGCTCGTACATTTCTAACTCGCGGAACGTAATGCCTTGGTTGATGCGTGCGTGTGTATTAGCAGGATTAAGGTCAAGCGCTGTTTCGTAGTCAAAAAGGGCTTCCATTGGTCGTCCCAGTGAAGCATAGCAGTTCGCACGGTTGTTATAAATTTTTGCCAGTCGAGGGTTTAACTGCAATGCAGCATTGTAGTCAGCTAGAGCGTAGGCAAGCTGCCCGTTCTGAACGTACAACAGTCCGCGATTGTTATAGTCATTGACGCTTTGAGGGTTACGCTCGATCAGCACGCTGAAAAGAGCGATCGCAGCATCATAGTGACCTTGTTTGACCTCATACAGTGCCTTCTGACGCAGTAAGGTGTTCTGTTCAGCCAAACTGAGACATGCAACATCCGATCGATCGGGTGCGATTTGCTTGCCGTCTAAATGGCGTTCCTGTCTAGTTTGAATAGCACCTGCTGTTACGGGGGCGAACGGTCGGGTGGATTGGTCGGCACCGTTTCGCCGCTCCTTGTTTTGCTGACCCTTAAACACGCGAGGATTCATAGCTTTCTTCCCTTGGATATGCGATTAGACTAAAGATTTTCCTTTTGGAGTTGCTTTATCGGTGTGTCACTTGCTGATGTGTCTCAAGTGAGTTTTTGTAGGCTACGCCGTCTGTAACCGCTGACAGGACTTATCCACCGAATCTTTCATGGGCTACAGCGACGGATGGCTCTATTTCTGAAGCAGAGTGCCAGATACATCACCTGGCTCATGGCATCGGGTAAGAAGAGAAGTGGGAAGCGCCTCACGAAGTTGGTAGAATGCAACACAGTGCTTGATTGCTCTCGTATCGAATCTGAATACTGGATTTCCCTATGACAACCGCAACCTTTGATTTGAATGCGCCTGACTTAGCAGCCGATGATTATCTTGTTTTGGGCTTAGCAACCTGCTTTGTTAAAGATGAAGGTGAGGTTCATGAGGTTGCTGTTGTGGAACCCATTCCTTCTGCGGCACTAGAGGCGATCATCAAAGGCATTCCTACGTCTTATCAAACCGCGATCGCCACAACACTAGGAGCCGTTCTCTTGAGCGACCCACCCCAGCTACCTGCCGAGTTTCCCACCACCGCACAATTTTGCGATGAATTTGTCGATCGAGCGATCGCGGCTGCGCGTACCTATAAAGTTCGTCCTGTCGCTCAGGGGCACATTCCTATAGGCTCCAGCCGTAGCGATTTTGCTTATTCGATCGAGCGTAAACGAGTGCTCAATTCGCAGCGCATTGTCAAAACCGAGGACAATGTAAAGCAGCATGAATATACACATAAGGTGCTTTAAGTAGTTGTTAGTTTTTAGACGGTTACGAGACGATTGAGGTTCAGGTAAAGGGTTCTTATGCTCAAGCTTTACGGTGGGAAGTTCAGCCGCGCGTCGATCGTGCAGTGGGGTTTAGAAGAGTTACAGGTTCCCTACGAATTTGTGCTGCTGGATCTGCAGGTAGGGGAACATTTGGAGTCCGATTACACAGCAATTAACCCCATTGGCAAAGTGCCCGCGATCGTGGATGGTGACTTTACGCTGTGGGAGTCAGGCGCGATTTTGCTTTACCTGGCAGAGAAGTACGGTCAGGCTGACACAACTGAGCAACGGGCTGAAATGGCACAGTGGGTAATGTTTGCCAATGCCACGTTAGGACCGGAGCTTTTGAATGAAGTCACGCGCGATCGTGAAATGATTCGTCTGCTTAAGCCGATCGACCAAATCTTAGAGCGTCAGCCTTATCTGTTAGGTGAGCAGTTCAGCACCGCAGACGTAGCCATTGGTTCAACGCTGGGCTTTTTTCAGATGCGATTTCAAATGGACTTTAGTACCTTTCCAGCCGTAATGGTTTACCTCAAGCATCTATCCGAACGACCCGCTTTTCAGACAACGATGGGGAGTCGAGGTTAGTTCCTGGCTCAATGGACAGAAGCCGTTCCAACGCTTGAGCCGCAATTGTGACGACAGTACGGCACTAGCGACCTTTTAGTGCTCGCTCTTTTTGCTCACTTTCGGTTCAGGATCAGCGGTATTGAGGGCGCGATCGAGCACATCACGGGCATCTTTTGCGTGCTTTCTCGCTTCTTGGTAGCGAAGATTTGCCTGAGCGTAGGTTTTTAGCACTTTAAAGCCATCTTTAAGGGTAGCGATTTCTTCTTCGCTCACAGGGTCGTCGCTAAAGAGCATATCAAGCTGAGCATGTACCTGGAGTGCCTCTGCACGTGAGTCTTGCAGCTTTAGCTTTAACGTTGCCAGGTTGCTCAGTATCTGTACCGCTTGAGTGACGGCATCTTCGTCAGGGCTGGGGTTAACGATAGGTTCTTTCACTTCAATAAACTGTTGAGGAGCAAAACCATCAGAAAGTTCGGTCGGGAGTTCGCCCGCGTCCATCAGTTCGATTAACTGATCCATCGCTTTCTCGCGGGCTTTGGCAGAATCCTTACCAGAAACAGTCAAAATCACTTCTGGGCTTTGAATGAGGGTGTACTGAACCATAAGGGTAAGAATAAAACGTTTGTACTAATAAGCTTACAGTACGATATCAAAGATAGATCATTTAGAAAGTGATTGTAACTGCTTGTTAAGTAGTTTTGGACTTCCAGGTGCCATGATTTCTGGTCAAGCCTCGTAGCATCAAGCGAATCATGACGACCGAAGGCACGCCCTCGTGATGTTCGGGCAACCGCTCATAGTCGCCTGTATCGGAATCTCGACAAGCTCGAACAAGCAGTGTGCCATTGTTGCCGCGCCTCGAAAAATGGCTCAACCAGATGGCACTGACGGGGAGGGACATGGTTTTGACTCCAGAAGCGCTCATCGACTTCAGCCTATGCCATTCTCGTCATGCGTTTGCCCTGCTGACCGCTGAAAGCTAACCGCTGACTAACACCAGATAATGCTATCCTGGTAAATGATCCGGACCCATGCGATCGCAACGCCCAAATCTTGTCAGGACCGGAAGGTAGCAGCAATACGGGATGCTTGCGGTAGGCGTGGACTCCGGGTCGCTTCCATAGTGAGCGATGATCACTTCATTCCTATTGCTCCTCACACCTCTGTCTAAGTACGGTTTTCCACCTGCGGAAGCGGTGACATGCTATAGCCTTTGTTTCTATGCTGGAGTCGTTGGGGACAGACGCAAAGTCGTTTAGCTGTCTCCCCTAACGTAAAATTGAGACGTTCAGGAGTTGAAGCAGTATGGGTTTGGGAGATTTAGTTCAAAAGGCAGTTTATCTTGGCATTGGCGTTGCGTCCTATGCAGGCGAAAAGGCAACAGAGAAGATCGGTGAACTGCGATCGCACGTTCAGCAACTCGCAGACGAAATGGTTGAACGGGGTGAAATGACGAGTGAAGAAGCCCGTCGTTTTGTCGATGACATGGTGAGCAAAGCACAGCAGCCCTCCGTACAGTCTCCAACCTCGCCGCAACCAAACGAGCCACGTCGCATTGAAATCATTACCGATGATGATGAACCCGCTCAAGCTGCTCCGACTGAAGCCGAACAGATGCGGCAGCAAGTGATGGCTTTGCAGGAAGAACTCAAGCGGCTGAAGCGGGATCAACCCTAGCCAATGATGTGAGCTATACTGAAAGGATTCTCACAGATGCAACAGTGACATAATGCTGCCTACAAGCAAGCTTGCCAACGCCGTATGCATCTGTGGCTTTGAAAACGTTCGAGCGCACAGCGTCTACTGGAAAGCTATGGAAAGCTGGTCGAAGGATTTCTCCGAGCTACTGGAAGTCATGGCTGACGAGGTGGAGCAGTTTTTTACTGACATTGCCAAAGATGTCGGCGAAATGGTTGAGTCATTTTTTGAAGCGTCAGAAGAAATCGCTGAGCAAATGCAGACTGTGTTTGCTGTTGAGCTTGAACAACGCCTCGCCGAGCTGATCGATCCTATCCTGGAAGTCTATTTGGGTTTCGAGAGCGCTGTTGAAGAAACAGCTCAACCGATGATTCATACCGTTGAACCTTTCTTAAACGATCGCCCTGCCTGTGTGGGTTGCCGCCATTATCATGGTCAAACCTATGGCGGCGTGATGCTCGTTTGTGGCATGCATCCCTACGGCTGGGAAAGCGACCAGTGCCCCGATTGGCAATCAACCTGGCAGGAATAGTTGTTGGTTCTAAGGCTCGTGCTCGTCATCAACCATGACCGTGAAGCGTGCGCCCAGTCACTGAAGCCGCAGCTCAAACGATGCCGAGCTATGTTTGCAGGTAAATTTTATGAAGCAAATACAACAATTCACAGCCATTATCGAGCGTGAAGGGGATGGATATGTCTCTTTATGCCCACAATTAGATATCGGGAGTCAAGGCAATACCGTTGAGGAAGCCAGAAAGAACCTGATTGAAGCACTAGAGCTATTCTTTGAAGTTGCTGATCCGTCTGAAATTAGGAGTCGATTGCATAGTGAAGTCTTTGTGACAAGTTTGGAGGTTGTCGTTGGGTAGGTTACGCGTTCTGTCAGCCCAAGAAGTGTGTAGAGTCCTCGAACAACATGGATTCGTCAAGGCTCGGCAACGTGGAAGCCACATCATTTGCAAAAACGCAATGAGGATTCGACAATAACCGTTCCTGTACCCAATTATGCAGAGATACGTACTGGCACTTTGCAGTCAGTGATTCGGCAATCAGGCTTGCCTCGATCTTTGTTTGAGATTCCCTAACAGCGCCAAGTCTCACAACCGTGTTGCAGTGAACGGACTTAACCTGCAAAGCTTCTGTTTAATTTCTTAAGAAGAGCGTATTATCCCGCAGAGATGACAGACAATCTTGAGAGAGTGGGCACTTAACTAGCAGAAGTGACGCTGAATATACAGTTGGGCAGCTTTAAGTTGTCGGTGAGGACGGTACTTTAAGATTATTGGTAAGATTTCCAGCATTGAGGAGGACCGTCTCATGCAGTTGAGGAGAAACAGTATTTGGCAAAGGATAGGATACTTAGTATTTCCTGGAGGTTTTATTATTCTCTCTACCTCGATAGGAGTATCGACGTTAATCCAGAGCTTCTCAAATTATCAAGCTGCGGCTAACTTCAGAAATAAGTCTCTTTCGACCACCGGAATAATCACTGAAACTACAACTCAGACAAATACGTCTCCGAGCGGTATGGCTGCTGCGCCTTCTTATGTCTCCACTATCCAGTTTGAGACTGAACAAGGAAAAATAGCTGAGTTCGAAGCTTATAACATTTGCCAAGGTTATCAACTCAACTTATGTAGCGGGAAAAAAGTGCAGGTCTTATATGCTTCTGACAACCCTGAATTGTCAATGATTAAGGGAGGTTCTAGTCCTTTAGATAGAGCCAGAAATAATATTGGATTGGGAATATTTTTGATACTTGGTGGAGTAATGACATTCATCATCGCTGCGACAGAGTATGGCGGACGATTCGGTCCGACTCGGCGTAACTGATACAGTTGAAAACTCTAGGACGAGCGACAGCAGCCCAACACTGCGTTGAAGCGGATGCACAGAAAATTTTAGTGGAGTTGCAAAGGTTATCTGCCACCGCTCAACTGAGTCGTTAGCCTGAACTGACGATCGACCACGGGCTGTTGACCAATAACGGAAAAAAGTGTCCGACTGGTCCCTGACCCTGCCCGATCGCCAGCGCGTACTTTAGAGCGTGGGTTACATACTCTTTCGCACGACGAGTTGCGGTCAATGGGTCATGCCCTAGAGCAAGATTAGCAGCGATCGCGGCAGATAACGTACACCCTGTTCCGTGTGTATCAGTAGTCTCCACCGTTTCTGCCGCCAACGTTTCAAGCTGCTGACCATCAAACCAGATATCTACGCTGCGAAGATCACCCTGCAACCCGCCACCTTTAACCAACACTGCTTTTGCGCCCAATTGATAAATGCGTTGGGCAGCCGTTTGCATTGCTTCCAGCGTGTGAATCTCCATATTGCTGAGTATCTGAGCCTCGTAGCGATTGGGCGTTAGTACTGTAGCGTGAGGAATGAGAGCCGTTTTGAGCGTGGCGATCGCGGCATCGTCAATTAACTGCGCTCCCGTCCGCGATACCATCACCGGATCGACGACGAGATTCGCAATCTGCAATACCTGCACTTGAGCGGCAACGGCTGCAATAATCTCCTGATTCAGCAACATCCCAGTCTTTGCTGCCTGTACACCAATATCTTTCACAACTGCTTTCATCTGAGCTACTACTGCTTCAGGTGGCAATGCGTCCACTCGTTCCACGCCCAGCGTGTTTTGCGCTGTGATGCATGTCAGCGCGCAAGTGCCGTGTACTTTATGAAACGCAAAGGTTCGTAAATCTGCCTGAATGCCTGCCCCACCACCACTGTCAGATCCCGCGATCGTCATTGCTACTGGAATGTTTGAACGACCAACGTCCTGCTGCTTACTCATCGCCTTCCTTTTAGCCTTTAGCCCGTAGCCTTTAGCCTTTCTCCCCTCTACCCTACACCCCACACCCCACACCCTTGTAAGATAGAAGTTAGATTCCTTAAGAAATATTACAAGCATGAGACTGACGCGGATTGATCTGAACAGTTGGTTGTTTCACTTAGCTGGGAGGACGATTCTGGTTGATCCCTGGCTCATTGATCCGCTGGTGTTTTATGGTCAGCCTTGGCTGTTTACTGCGTATCACAACACACCGATCGCCTTCACGCCTGAAACCTTGCCTCCGATCGATCTGATTTTGCTTTCGCAGGGTGTGGATGATCACTGCCACAAACCAACGCTCGAACGGTTAGACCGCAACATACCCGTTGTGGCATCCCCAACCGCTGCCAAAATAGTGCGGCAACTGGGCTATCAGCAAGTCACCGCGATCGCTCACTGGGACGCATTCAATCTGGACACTCTTACCATTACTGCGATTCCCGGTGCAGAACTGCAACCGGGTCAGGTCGAAAACGGCTATCTGTTGCTCGACAGCGTGACTAACAAAACCCTCTATTACGAGCCGCACCTCTTTCCCACGAAAGTACCTGTTGAGCGGTTGGGACGAGTCGATGTTGCGATCGCGCCCGTCGTTGGTCAAGTGATTCCTCTCTTGGGGCAGGTCATTATGGGACCACTCCAGGCGATGCACCTCGTCGAAACTCTGAAACCTCGCTTCTTTGTGCCGACAGCGGTAGGTGACATTCGCACGGACGGTATCTTGCCGAAGCTTATTCAAACAGTTGGCAGTGTTGAAGAATTTCGCGATCGCCTGCTTGCCTCTGGGCTACCGACCCAACTGCGCGCTCCCGCTCCTGGAGAGACGCTTGAATTGACGGCGATCGCTCGGTGAGGGGAGAGAAGCGAGGAGTGAGGAGGCGAAAGTTAGGAGTCAGGAGTCAGGAGTCGAAAATGAAAATCAACTCAAAACTCAAAGCTCTTCCTCCCTCTATCCCCTGCTCCCCTTGCCTCCCCCTCTCCCCTACTCCCCACTCCCCACCGCTTGATAATGAGCGCACCGATCGCACGGTCCACTTGGATTAACAGCGCATCGGAGCAATTCAGACCGTGCATTGTAGAGGCAGGTATGATCGCCAATGACCCAGCGTCCGTCTAACAAACTACCTTCTGTGGGAGCATCACACGTTTGCACGTAGAGCGCGATCGTATGTAGCTGATACCGACCCGATCGAAGCTGGTAGTGGTGTCGGCGCTCTAGCACTAAATACGTTTGCCCATCGACTTCTAGACAGGCACCGGGCTGCGGGTTCCAGTCCAGGTGTAGGTACCCAAGCGTCGATCGAGAGCGGCTTAAAATGATTTCCGCAGGCAGAGAATGTAGCGCCATAGCAAACTGGTAGCGATCGATCAATAGAACAATAAGCTTCCTGGTCGGCAGACTACCAACCAGGAAGCTCAAGGTGATTTTTGGTAATTAATTGGCTGTTAGAGCACTGCCCTATCCACTGCCAAAAACTAACAACTAAAACCGCTACAAAGCCGCTTGGCGTTCTTTTGCCTCTTTAATCACCTCTTCCGCAATGTTGCTGGGGCAAGGAGAGTAGTGTGAGAACGACATGGAGAACTGCCCCCGACCAGAGGTCATGGTACGCAAGTCTCCAATGTAACCAAACATCTCGCTTAGCGGCACATCTGCCTTAATGCGGGCACCCGTAGGACCCGTCTCTTGAGATTTCATCATGCCTCGACGGCGGTTGAGATCCCCGATGACATCCCCCATGTAATGGTCTGGGGTGAACACGTCAACGTTCATAATCGGTTCAAGCAACTGTGGTGAAGCCTTAGGAATCGACTGCCGATAAGCAGATTTGGCGGCGATTTCAAACGCCATTGCAGATGAGTCAACGGGGTGAAAGCCGCCTTCTGTCAGCGTGAACTTCAAGTCCAGGCAAGGGAAACCAGCCAACACACCTTTGTCGATCATGCTGGCAAAGCCTTTTTCGACGGCGGGCCAGTATTCTCTCGGCACGCTACCACCTGTCACTTTGGACTCAAACTGGAAGCCGCTGCCCGGTTCGCCCGGCTCAAGAATGTAGTTAATCTTGGCGTATTGACCAGAACCACCCGACTGTTTCTTGTGGATGTAGCCGTCTTCGAGTCGCTTGGTAATGGACTCGCGGTAGGCAACTTGAGGCTTACCAACCTCGACTTCAACGCCGTGAGTGCGCTTAAGGATGTCAACTTTGATATCCAGGTGCAGCTCACCCATCCCTTTAAGAATGGTTTCGCCACTTTCCTCATCCGTCATCATGTGGAACGACGGATCTTCCTGCACCATTTTACTGAGTGCGATCCCCATTTTTTCTTCACCGCCTTTGGTCTTCGGTTTGACGGCGATCGAAATCACAGGTTCGGGAAACACCATCGGCTCCAGCGTGGCGGGATGCTTTGGATCGCAGAGAGTATGCCCGGTTTGAACGTTCTTCATGCCCACGATCGCAATGATATCGCCCGCTTGAGCCGAGTCGATTTCTTCACGCGAATTGGCATGCATCTCCACCAAACGGCTCACCCGCTCGGTCTTACCCGTAAACGTGTTGAGGATGGTGTCGCCCTTCGACAGCGTACCGGAGTAGAGACGCGTGAAGGTGAGCGCACCAAAGCGATCGTCCATGATCTTAAACGCAAGTGCGCGCAAGGGTTTCGCTGGGTCTACGGTAGCGAACGTGCCCGTCTCGTTGCCTTCCAGATCGACTTCGGGTTGCGGCTTCACTTCCATCGGGTTGGGCAGATAGTCTACCACTGCATCCAGCACCAACTGCACGCCTTTATTCTTAAACGACGAACCGCAGTAGGTGGGGAAGAAAGCAAGGTCGCGGGTACCCTTACGGATGCATCGCTTCAGGGTCTCGATGTCAGGCTCTTCGCCGTCCAAATACTTTTCCATCACATCGTCGTCGTGCTCAACTGCCAACTCAATGAGCTGTTCGCGATACATTTCGACCTGATCGACCATATCAGCGGGAACTTCCTGGATCGTGTAGTTCATCGGATCGCCAGAGTCATCCCAGATCCAGGCTTTGCGGGTGAGCAGATCGACCACGCCAGAAAACTGCTCTTCAACACCGATCGGCAGCACCATCACGATCGGCTTCGCAGCGAGGATATCATCGACTTGCTTCACCACACGGAAGAAATCAGCACCCGTGCGATCGAGTTTGTTGATGTAAATGATGCGCGCCACTTCAGAATCGTTCGCGTAGCGCCAGTTGGTTTCAGATTGAGGTTCGACACCACCGGAGCCGCAAAACACGCCAATGCCACCATCCAGCACCTTGAGCGATCGATACACCTCAATGGTGAAGTCAACGTGCCCAGGGGTGTCGATGATGTTCAGTTGGTGTTCGTTCCAGAAGCAGCTTGTCGCAGCAGACTGAATCGTGATGCCACGCTCTTGCTCCTGCTCCATGAAGTCCGTCGTTGCCGCGCCTTCATGCACCTCACCAATTTTGTGGATCTTACCTGTCAGTTTCAGGATTCTTTCGGTTGTGGTTGTTTTACCAGCATCCACGTGAGCGAAGATGCCGATGTTTCGATAACGAGTGAGGTCTTTCATAGTTGCTCTCTAGATTAAATGCGACAAACCGTTGGTGACCACCTGCAAGCGGTACTTAAAGTGAATCGGTGTTGCCTTCATAGCCAGTGCAGGCTAGACTTCGCCAGTCGAATCGGGTCAACTAGCCTGGAATAGTCAGGAATCCCTTTACACACTCATAGCTATATTTACAATTGTAAATTGTCAAGATGTAAATGTAGAGGGCAAGCGTGTAAATGTGTCTAGATTCAATTAGCAGGTTTGATACCAGTACGACGCTATCCACAACGTCTTGTCATAGCTTCTTACCGCTTCCGGATGCAGAGATTGCCTTTTATCCTTCTCTTTTGGACGAACAAGATAGCGATCGCCTACTAGCCAAACTAACGCAAACGATCGACTGGCGGCAGGACTGGATAACCGTCTACGGTCGATCGCTACCTCAACCAAGACTGACTGCTTGGGTTGGTGATCCTGGTAAAGCTTACACCTATTCTGGTATCACAATGCAGCCGTCAGGTTGGACAGATACCCTACTCGACCTGAAGGCAAGCGTCGATGTGATCGCAGGCGTTACGTTTAACAGTGTGCTGCTTAATCTTTACCGCGATGGCAACGATAGTATGGGCTGGCACAGCGATGACGAACCGGAGTTAGGGCAAAATCCAGTCATTGGCTCCTTAAGTTTGGGTGGCACACGGCAATTTATGCTGCGCCACAAGCATCAGAAGGCGCTAAAGGCTAAACTAGCGCTGGTGTCAGGAAGCTTTTTGTTGATGCAAGGGACAACGCAGCACTATTGGCAGCATCAAGTGTCGAAGACTAAACGCGCTGTCGCTCCTCGCCTGAATCTGACCTTTCGAGTCATTTGCTGAAGGCTGGTTGAGAGCAATCAGTTTTTAGCTTTTAGCTTTCAGCTATCAGCTATCAGCTATCAGCTTTAAATTCTACGCTAACCGCTGACGGCTGACCGCTGACCGCTGACCGCTGACCGCTGACCGCTAACCGCTGACGGCTGACCGCTGACCGCTAACCGCTGACCGCTGACCGCTGACCGCTGACCGCTCAACGATTTCTCAGCGATCGACCGATCAGTTACTTCAGGTTCATCAAGGGGAACTTTAGGCTTAGTGCTGGAGTCGGCGTTGACGTTGCACTAGCCGATCGCTAATCTTTTGTAAATGCTGATCGTTACGGCACTGAGTCTTCCCGCTCCAGATTACAGTGGAGCTAAGGGCACACAGCGATCGCTTCAAATAACCTCTGTAGAGTGACTGTGCCTGTGTGCTTTGAGCCGATGCTTCCTCACCCGATCGAGCCATTCATTTAACACCTTCGAGCGTGATGGAATCAGAACAAGCTTGCTTTAAAGCGCCACCAAGACAACCAGGGTTCTACACGCTGGGACGGTTCGTCTATCGCTATCGCAAGCTGACGATCGCGCTTTGGGCAGTGCTGATGGTGTTGAGCCTTGCCGCCGCACCACAGCTAGAACATGCGCTCGAAGAAACGGGTTCTGTGTACGAAGCGGGCAGCGCTCATCAGGCAGAACAGCTTTTACAGCGGGATTTGAACCTGTCTGCCGATACGCTCACCCTAGTCTTTCAACGCTTGCCCGATGGAAAGTCTGAGAGCCACGAGCCTGAGAGCAAGCAGCCCCAACTGGAGTCACTGCTCAAGCAAATTCAAGCATTACCTGAAGTCAGCGGGATCGATAGCGCTACAGAGCATCCCGATTATCGCAGTGCCGATGGTCACGTGCAGTACAGCGTGATTCGTCTCGCGGTCAGCAATGCCAGAGACATGCTCCCAGTGATTGAGCGAATCGAGCAAATTTTGACCCAACCGCTACCAGGTTGGAAGAGCTATCTAACGGGTATGCCCGTTGTGAACCGTGATGTGCAGCAGATTAGTAAAACCGATCTGGGTCGCATTGAATTTTTGGTGCTGCCCTTGACGCTGATGGCGCTGCTGCTTGTCTTTGGCTCCATCATCGCTGCGATTCTGCCCGTTGTGATGGCAGTGGTGGCTGTTTCCATTACGCTGGGGCTTTTGTACCTGATTACGCTGCATCTCAGTGTGTCGGTGTTTGCGCTCAATATGGTCAGTATGCTGGGCTTGGGGTTGGGCATCGACTATTCTCTGCTGATGGTGAATCGGTTCCGCGAAGAGCTTGGGGTTGGGACGATGGAATCGGCGATCGCGCATACCGTGGAAACGGCTGGACGGGCGGTTTTTTTCTCAGGCTTAACCGTTTGCATTGGCTTGATGGGGCTATTGCTCTTTCCGATTACATTGCTGCAATCGTTGGGCATTGCCGGGTCATTGGTCGTTTTATTGTCGGTTCTCGTTGCGCTGACGCTGTTGCCTGCTTTGTTAGCACTGCTTGGTCAGCGGGTACAGCGGCGCACGGTCAGCAACGTTACCATCCGACAAGACTGGTGGACGACGATCGCCCGTACCGTTATTCGCCACTGCATCCCGGCAACTCTCGCGGTTTTGGTGCTGGTGGGTGGACTGAGCGCACCCTTTCTGCAAGCCCGGTTTGGACTCACGAGTGCAGATATTTTGCCAAAGAGCTTTGGCGCGAGGACAGGAGCTGAGGTGTTAGCGCAGGCATTTGGTCCTGGCGCAATCAGTCCCATTCTGGTGCTGGTTCGCACGCCTTCACCCAGCGACACGATTCTTGCCAAACAGCATCTTGCTACTCTCTACAAAACGGTGCAGCAGTTGACCGCAGACCCGCGAGTAGAGCAAGTGTCTAGCCTGTTTAGCCTCAATCCCAAATTGCCCCTGGAAGCCTATCAACAGCTTTATCAAGGGTCTCCACAGTTACCGTCAGCGTTGACTGCGATCGTGAAAGCGCCAGGTAGTGACTCTCTGCTTGTGTTTAAGAGCCAGAAGGCTGGACGCGACGCGATGAAAACAGCAAAGGAACTCCAAACGCTGCCATTGGATGAGGTGCGCCTGGATGGAAAGCCGCTGACGGGTATGCAAACCTGGGTGACGGGTCGTGCCTCATCGCTCATTGTGGTGAAAAGCCGCACAGCCAGGAATACTGTGGCGACCCAAACGTTGGTGAGAGAGATACAAGCCTGGAAACTGGATGGCTTGCAGGTGTGGGTTGCGGGTCAAACCGCGCGAGAACTGGACACGATGCAAGCGATCGAACAGCGTTTACCGTTTGTGATTGCGATCATGATGGCAGTGACGTTTGTGGTGCTCTATATCCTGCTGGAATCCGTCATTCTGCCGCTGAAGGCGATCGTGATGAATGTACTCTCGATCGGCGCGTCCTTTGGTGCGTTAGTCTTCATTTTTCAAGAGGGCAACTTGCAGCAGTGGCTGCACTTTACGCCTGTGGGCTATATCGATCTACTGCTGCCGATCGTGCTGTTCTGTATGCTGTTTGGGCTGAGTATGGACTATGAGGTCTTCATGCTCACACGCATCAAGGAAGCATACGATGAAGGCAAAAGTAATACGGAAAGCGTGATTGAAGGGTTAAAGCTAACTGGCAGTATCATCACCAGCGCTGCGTTACTAATGATCATTGTCACCAGTGCGTTTGTGTTCAGTCGGCTGATTTTTGTCAAGGCGCTTGGCTTGGGCTGTGCGATGGCGGTGTTGATTGATGTCACGCTGATTCGCGCCGTTCTCGTGCCAGCTACCATGAACCTGATGGGCAAATGGAACTGGTGGTCGCCACGCTGGTAGAACCCCGACTTCTACAGCGATGCAGCCAATCACATCACGACGGCAGAAAGAAATCGGGGATCGGTGTCGTGAAGTACAGTCGCGGAGAGACCCTGCCTCCTGCCTTCTGCCTTAAAACCTCAGAACTCGTGCTGCACTCAAACGAGAGCCACTGTAGGAATGGTCAGCGTGAAACAGGTTTGACCACAGCCACTTTCCACCGCGATCGAGCCGCCTAAGTGCTCTACCAGTTTCTTCACGAGTGCCAGCCCTAGCCCGGTGCCGCTATGCTTCCAGCGATCGCTGTGGGGAATGCGATAAAACCGCTCAAAAATCTGAGGGATTTCCCTGTCTGAAATCTCCACCTTTGTATTAGTTACTGTCAGTTGAAGCATCTGAACGCCTTCGTTCTCTGGTGGCTGTAACTCTGCCGCAATGAGAATTTTTCCGCCTGGTGGCGTGAATTTACAGGCATTGTTGAGCAATTCGCTTAGAAGGCGCTCAAGACTCAGCGGCTCTGTTGTGATTGCTGGCAGATTTTCGATACCATGCACTTCCAGGCACTGCTGTTGCTGAGCTATGTACTCTAGGAATGGTTGGATAACGTTTGGCAGCGAATCTTGTAAGTAAATAACGGCTGTACTAAAGCCATAGACTCCAGCATCAAGCTGTTGTAAATCAAGCAAGTTATTGAGTAAGCGAGTTTCTCGATCGCACTCGCACTCCAAAATTTTAATGTAATGCATCATCCTTGTCTTTAATGATGCTAACGATGATTCACCAAGAGCCTTATGAGCGAGGCTAAGTTGTCTACTGTTGGTTGATGCAGACCATGCTTCAGGCTCTAGACGATTGGACATCATCACGCCTCGTTCATCGTCTTGCTGAAACAACACCTTTAACATCTGCGTTGCCATCTTGATGTTAGTCAGCGGCGATCGTAGTTCGTGTGAAATAGAGCTTAAAAAATCGTCTTTAAGTTGCTTAAGTTGCTCCTGTTCGTTCGCCTGATAATCAGGTGTCATATCCGTCATTTCTCTGCCTTCACGTGTGTACGATGCGTAAACGAAGTTGCCGAGTGCAATTAAACTAAAGCGTGTCTTGAAATAGAATGCCTTGACTGAGAGCAAAGTCCCAAACCACGTTCTTCCAACTAATGACCAATCATTACCTGGATTGATGTAAGAATTCTAGCGATCGCTCTGTGGTTCAATGACAGCAGGCGCTTTCTGCCTCTTTTTGGATTTTATTCTCAGTCTCAGGCTGTAAGGTGGTGGACTTTTTCTATCAGCCACTACGAGATGTCTGATCATGGAAACTAATTGGTCGAGGTCGATTGGTTTCAGTAGGTAACCCTCAAAACCGAGATCTAAAATTTGGGCAAGAGTATCACTAATCCACGTTGTAATGGCGATCGTGGGAATGGGACTGCCTCCACGTGCTCTCATTTCGCTCAATTTTGTTGTCAGCGTACCGATACTTTCACCGAAGAACCGCGTCTCACAGATCAAAATGTTGGGCAAAAGCCAATCCAAAACGTCTATGGCTTCTTCGACTGAGGTCGCTGTCACTACATTTGCGCCACAGCCTTTAAGCAAAGTGGCGTACAGGTATTGACTATCGCGATCGTTATCAACCACGAGCACTTGTATGCCTCTGAGTATGCCAACTTTTGAGATTGATTGATTGATGAAGCTCATAATCAAGACCTCAGCTTGGAATAGCGAAACCGCTGTAAGAAAGAAAGCCCGGATACCTTAAGGAGACAGCCGGGCATCAACACTTAAGAGAGAGGATTAGCTGAATCGGGTTGAGCAGTAAAGCCTAACCCTCACCATAGTGACTGGCTGCTGTCTGAGTTATTGAATGATTTGCTTGATTAAGATGCAAAACGTAATAAAGATCATTGTGCATCTTGCCAATCAACGTTTGTAGCTGTTTTGATTCAGCTTCAGCGTTCAGTTCTGCATTTTAGGCTAACCGCTACTGCTATGTTTTAGCTGTATAAGTTGTGTTTGAGTTCCACTAAAACATTCAAAAGATACAGGGTAGATTGAACTGCTTTGGCTTAAAACAGATGACATTAACTGCAAAGCAAAGGAGCATTGCCTGTGACTGTGACCCTTTTAAATGCTCCTAAGTTTTGTAGAGCACAATCGGTCTACTTCATTGGTGGAGAGGGGATTATCCGTAGCTCTCACTCTGAAGCTGGAAGGTGGACGTATCTAGTCGAAATGGCATTAGGTGCAGTACCAGACTGTGGCAGAGTGGGTGCTGAAGCAATGGTGCTGCTCGACGAAGTAGATTTGTGGTCGCAGGATGACTTTAAAATGATCGTCACTCCAGTTCCTTTGGTTTCATAAAACTGGCATTTCGTCATTGCAGTGGCTACAGCGCCAGTAAAGCCCGCCTAAGCGCATGTGACGCAATAAAGCGGTAGAGCAAAGCGGACACGTGTGTCTGCCTCGTAGCGATCGCCTCATTACGTTTGTTTCTAAAAGCTGACGGCTGCGATCGGGCATGAGATGGTTTGACCATAAAACGGGATTGGTTAACAAAACGTTCACTCTAGAGCTTGCATTTTTTGATCAACGAGTTAATTAGCTTGAGAAAGTTACTGTCAGCTTTCTCTAATTCACCAAACTAACTTACACAGTCTCAAGCCTAGCGATTAGGGGGTTGAAATCGCGTATATCCAAACGTTCGATTTATGTTTAAGTTGTATCAATCAACCTAAAACTTAAATTTTTAACGCAATGTGCGACTTTTATGACCTTTTTGAGAGGCATCGGCTTGCTAAAAGGAACTGTCGCCTTCGTGCTTTTGATGGGTGTGACTAAAAAACAATGGTTAGAGACCCCAAAGGGGAGCATGGCACCTTTGCGCCCTCACCCTTTTCTTGTATGCCGTAGGCTTTAAGCCCTCTCCCCAGGGAGAGGGACTTTGAATCCTTGCTCCCTTCTCCTCGGGGAGAAGGGCTGGGGATGAGGGCAGAATCTAGCACTTGCGAAAGTGACATGCTCCCCCCCCAAAGCGACATCAAGGGTCTTCAAAACGACTTCTCAGGCATCTGAACTGATGTTAGAGGTCTCCGAAGCGACTTTGCAGGCATCGGAAACGATGTTGCAGGTATCGAAAACGATGTTGCAGGCATCGAAAACGATGTTGCAGGCATCGAAAACGATGTTGGAGACCTCCGAAATAACGTCCCAGGTATCAAGAACGACTTCGGAGGTATCCAGAACGACGTTGAGAGTGTCCTGAACGATGTTGGAGGTCTGCTGACTTGCGTGTACACGATCGCCCATTGCAACAGGACTAAGAGCTTGCTAAAAAATAACGGCACACTTTTGGGTTAGCTATCAGCTATCAGCTATCAGCTATCAGCTATCAGCTATCAGCTATCAGCTATCAGCTATCAGCTATCAGCTATCAGCTTTTCGCTGACGGCTGACAGCTGACGGCTTTTCGCTCATACATCAATGCACCATTGCCGGACGCTACCGCCATTCCCGGTCTTCCAGTTCTTTCTGAGGCAGCAGTAGAGTGGTTTCAATTTCCTGTCTGATGGTTGCTGTGATTTCGCAATTGCTATGCAAGCAATCGAGCAAGAGTTGATTGGCATCGTAGTAGCGTTGCAGCATCTGCTTTTGCTCAGGCGTAAACTGCCAGGAGTGGTTGACATTGCGATACTGCACGATCGTTGTTCTCAATTGTGCAATCCATTGGGTGTAGTGTGCTTGCCACCAGGCTTGAAACTTTTTCTGGTTGCGCTTTGGGTTAGGGAACTGATCGCTCAGTTGTTGCAGCGATTTGTGAAAGCCAGCATCCAGGGCAATGACGAGAGTTTGGCTCAACGCTTCGCTACAGGCGTGGGCATGGGCAAAGTCCTGGCTTTGGTCGATCGCGCACTCCAATAAAAGATGATCCAGCGCTGCATCCAGAAGCATCCCCTGATCAAGAGTAGCGGCGAGGGCAAAATGAGAGGCAACGTGCGGAGTCTGGGCAAGTGCCATATAAAATGCCCGTCCTGTCGCCACCAAAGGTGGCGACAGGACGGTTTGCGATTTTTGGCTTGCCCAGGTCAAAAACTCTTGCAGGTATGGATCTTGCGCAACGAGTGCATCGATTTGTTGTTTCATCAACTGCACCAGGGAGTCGGCGCTCTGAAGCATGGCAGCCGTTAGCAAGAAGATTTCGCGCCAGTGCGGATCGGTGATGTGGCTGACCAATCCACCCAATGCCTGCTCTAGTGCCTGAAGGTTGTGACTGGCAACAATTTTGCGCGCCGTAAAGTATTCCTGAAATACCAGATAAGAGAAGGAAAATACGCCTCGCGCTCGTTCGATCAGCAACCCATGTTGCGCTTCGATCGCCTTCAGTGCTGCTTCGCTTTCAAGCTGAAGTTCTTCTGGCTCGATCGGAAGCTTGGTCAAACTTTGAATATAGTCTCCAATGTATTGTTCAATCAGGCGTTGCTCAAAGAAGTATTGCCCTTGTTCAAACGTTGCCGCTGCAATCTGGCTCAACAGCTTCAGCTTTTGGGGCAACAAAAACCCTTGATACATTGCATCGCGCTCAATGCCTCTCGCTTCATCCCATTTGCCCAACAGTAGATCTAGCCCCTGCTTGTAAAACTCCGATCGCTTCGCTGGAAACTTGTCTTGACCGTAAAAGACCCAGCAAGCGAGATGGAGGAAAAGGGGTGTGACGATAAGTTGACGAAATTGCCAATTCTCTGGCAAGTCTAGCTTCTGCATAAACTGCGTAGACTGATCTTGCCCTGCTTGTGAAGTCGTTTTGGTGAACGCCACAAACCATTTTTCCGCGAAGGTCGTAATTTGATCCTGAGTAAAGGGTGCAATCTCAACATTGGTAAAGCCACGCAGCGTGAGCTTTTGAGACGCAGTGCGACAGGTCGCCACAAACCGATTTTTGTGGTACTTGTCCGTAAAGCGGCGGATTTCTTTTAAGACCGCTGCACTCTCTCGCTGCATCACTTCATCCATGCCGTCGAGCAACAGCAGCACTCTGCCTGCATGAAGCAAGGTTTCTAGCACAGACGGGTCGGCAATATCAGACGCAAGCCATTCTTGCTGGATATAGCTCAAAAGGCTAAACTCCCGACTATCCCCAGATTCTTCCGCAAAGTGTCGCAGCGTGATGAAGATGGGCACCTGGTTTGCCGCAAACTTACCCCGGTTACACTGGATGGCGAGAGCTTGCAAAAAGGTGGTTTTGCCGCTTCCCGGTTTGCCCAGTACCCGCAGTTTCGTGTACGTTTCGACTGCCTGTGTACCGGGAATTTGTTTCTGCTCGATCGCCCCTAAACCAAAGCGGTCAAAGTCATCAGGTCCTAAGGCTTGCAAGTCTTCGATCGCTACTGACTGCTGGCTGGCAATCTCCTGCAAAACATTGACATCAATATAAATGTCATCAATGCCAACGGGACGGCTGATATCCAGCAATTGCAAAATGCCGCACTGATCCTGGATTTTCTCCTGGCGCTGCGATCGCACATGTTTGACAAGTGCATCGATATCTGGAGCATCAGCCCGCACAATGCCCGCAATGTCAGGAAAGTCTGCGGGTGGATCGACCGCGATCAACCGCCAATCTAGTTCTAAGACGGAACAAATTTCGAGAAAAACCTGGCGATCGACGGGTTGCCCTGTAAAGAACCGCCAAACGGGCTGACGCGTCTTGAGGTTCACCTCACCCGCCAGATTTTCTTGCGTCCAGCCTTTGAGGGCGAACGCTTTTTTAGCCTGTTGAATACCAGATAGCGATACCTGGAGCGATCGCTTGACCATACAGTAAGCACTTTTTAATAAACGAATTTATTAAATTTTTGTTAATGGTTTCATACTAGGCGTTTTGTACGGTGTTGAACATATGCCTGACTGAAGATATACAAAAGCCGAGCGATCGACGCTGCTTTCTACCCAAATGAAACGAATTCAAACAGTTGATGCAGCAAACGTTTCGGCTAAACCAGGAGAGTTTAGTCCGTGGCACCGTCACGCAGATAAACCTCTAGCCCTGAAGCGCCTCTCTAGCACCGTCTGACTGAAAGATTAAGCTACTGGCGGCAATAATATAAATTTTTGTAACAAACTCAATCACTAGAGCGCATTTTATACGCCACGTATCAGCTATCAGCGGTTAGCTATCAGCGGTCAGCTATTAGCGGTTAGCGGTCAGCGATCAGCTATCAGCGGTCAGCGTTTCTTTAGTTAGTGTCTGGCGGCTAGGCGCTACTCGGCGCTTGTGGATTCGGCGATCGCTTCTTGCAAAAAGATTCTAGCGAGGCGATCGTACATGCCTGCACCAATGTATTGCGGATATTTGTGCGATCGACTGTACACCCACACCAGCTCATCGAACAGAAAAATGCGAATGTCTTCTGTCAGGCTTTTGCACTCAGGAATCAACCCTTTCGCAGTGTTGAGGGCATCTGTCCAGCGATCGAAGGTTTGCGAGAATCGTGGTGTGACAACTTTGAACATAGAGTCATTCTAGATCACGGGTGAATCAGCTATCAGCTATCAGCTTTCAGCTATCAGCTATCAGCTTTCAGCTATCAGCTATCAGCTTTCAGCTATCAGCTTTCAATTCTACGCTGAGTCTCTTAGCTGACCGCTGACCGCTGACCGCTGACGGCTGACGGCTGACCGCTAATTCTTCAAGCTGACCGCTGACCGCTGACCGCTGACGGCTGACGGCTGACCGCTAATTCTTCAAGCTGACCGCTGACCGCTGACGGCTGACCGCTAATTCTTCAAGCTGACCGCTGACCGCTGACGGCTGACCGCTAATTCTTCAAGCTGACCGCTGACCGCTGACCGCTGACCGCTGACCGCTGACCGCTAATTCTTCAAGCTGACCGCTGACGGCTGACGGCTGACCGCTAATTCTTCAAGCTGACCGCTGACGGCTGACGGCTGACGGCTAATTCTTCAAGCTGACCGCTGACCGCTGACCGCTGACCGCTGACCGCTGACCGCTCATCCCAACTACAATTCTAGAGAGTGAACGCGCACAAAGGGACGAAAGATGCCGACGATCGCCGTGGTGGATTACGACATGGGCAATCTGCATTCTGCTTGCAAAGGGCTTGAGAACGCAGGTGCTACGCCTAAGATTACCGATTCTCCAACTGAATTGGATCTGGCGGATGCGATCGTGTTACCTGGTGTTGGTTCCTTTGATCCGGCTGTGCAACATCTGCGATCGCGCCATTTGGAAGCACCGATTAAACGAGCGATCGCCAGTGGCAAACCCTTCTTGGGCATTTGCTTAGGCTTGCAGATTCTTTTTGAATCCAGCGAAGAAGGCAAAGAACCCGGTTTAGGTATTATCGCAGGCACCGTCAAACGCTTTCATCACGAACCGGGGATTACTATCCCTCACATGGGCTGGAACCAGTTAGAACTCACGCAGCCAAACTCTCCTCTCTGGCAGCAGTTACCCGCTGATCCGTGGCTATATTTTGTGCATTCATACTATGTTGACCCAAGTGATCCGGCTGTACGCGCTGCAACGATTACACACGGTAGCCAAACGGTAACGGCTGCGATCGAGCAAGATAACTTGATGGCAGTCCAATTTCATCCCGAAAAATCATCTACATCAGGGCTGCAAATCCTGGCGAACTTTGTTCGGTCAGCGGTCAGCGGTCAGCGGTCAGCGGTCAGCTTGAAGAATTAGCGGTCAGCCGTCAGCCGTCAGCCGTCAGCCGTCAGGTAAGAGACTCAGCGTAGAATTTAAAGCTGAAAGCTGAAAGCTGAAAGCTGAAAGCTGAAAGCTGAAAGCTGATAGCTGATAACCGATAGCTGATAGCCAAACAAGGGAAATACTAGGAGGGAGAAGACTGCTAAAAGTTGATTGATAGGAATGAAAGATTTTAGAGAATTGAAAGTTTGGCAGAAAAGCCATCAAACGACTCTTGATGTTTATCGGCTGACCAATTGCTTTCCTAAAGACGAACTGTATGGGCTGACCAGCCAAGCCCGACGTGCTTCTGCCTCGATCGCTGCCAATATCGCTGAAGGTTGCGGGAGGGGAACGGATGCAGATTTTGCTCGTTTCTTACAAATGGCAATGGGTTCTGCCAGCGAATTGGAATACCACCTTTTGCTTGCTTGTGATCTCGGTTTTTTAGACCATTTGAAGCACCAAGCGTTAATTTCTGAAGTTACTGAAGTTAAACGAATGCTCACTGCCCTAATTCAAAAGCTGAAAGCTGACCGCTGAAAGCTGATAGCTGATAGCTGATAGCTAAAAATGACTTTAAGAATCTACGGTAATCGTCAACTCAAAACGTTGCCAGGTCAAGAAACCCGACCCACGTTGGCGATCGTACGATCGGCATTGTTCAATATCTGGCAAGGGACGATCGATGACTGTCGTTGGCTCGATTTGTGTGCAGGCAGTGGCGCAATGGGAGCAGAAGCGCTCTGTCGAGGTGCAGCGGTTGCGGTGGGGATTGAACAATCCACTCGTGCCTGTGCCATCATTCGACAGAATTGGCAACAAGTAGCGAATGACTCGCAAACCTTTCAAGTGTTGCGCGGTGATGTGCGACAGCGAATCAAATCGTTGGAAGGGCAACAATTCGATCGCATTTACTTTGATCCACCGTATGAAAGCGATCTGTATGCGTCAGTGATTGAGGCGATCGCGCAGCTTCAACTACTAGCATCCGATGGCGAATTGGCAGTGGAACATAACCCCGATCGCTTAAACGTTCTAACACCATCCACACTAGAAATGTGCCGTCAAAAAGTCTATAGCAATACAGCACTCACCTTTTATCGATCGAGCACTTGATCGCTAACAGCGTTTTCTTGCTGACCGCTGATCGCTGACCGCTGATAGCTGACCGCTGACCGCTGATCGCTGACCGCTGACCGCTGATAGCCAATAGCTTTAACAAGTGCAATTGTATTAAAGTGCAAACGTACTGCTAAGCTGAAAAGTAGCTCTGCGGCTTTTGTACAGCATGATTCCCCTGAAGCTCGTTCTCAAAAACTTTCTGAGCTATCGTGAAGCGACCCTGGATTTTCGGGGTTTGCACACAGCGTGCATTTGTGGTGCCAATGGTGCAGGCAAATCGTCGTTGTTGGAGGCGATCGCGTGGGCTGTGTGGGGTCAAAGCCGTGCGGCTGCCGAAGATGACGTGATTCACATTGGTGCTCAAGAAGCGCAAGTGGATTTCGTTTTTATCAATAATCAACAAACCTATCGCATCATCCGCAGTCGTTATCGAGGGCAAGCATCGTCGTTGGAGTTTCAGGTGGCGCAGGGGAGGGAGAGGAGAGAAGCAGGGGAGGCAGAGGAAGCAGGGGAGAGGAGAGAAGCAGGGGAGGCAGGGGAGGCAGGGGAGGCAGGGGAGGCAGAGGAAGCAGGGGAAGCAACTCAACCTGTTCTCACATACACCCCACACCCCACACCCCCCCCCCCCCACCCCACTCCCCACTCCCCACTCCCCACTCCCCACTCCCTACGCTTCCGGACTCTCACCGCTAAAGGCGTTCGTGCCACCCAGCAGTTGATCCTGGAACACTTGAAGCTGGACTATGAGACGTTTGTGAATTCGGCGTATCTGCGGCAGGGAAGGGCAGATGAGTTCATGCTGAAGCGTCCGACTGAGCGCAAGCAAATTCTGGCAGATCTGCTGAAGCTCGATCAGTACGACAGTGTAGCAGAACAGGCAAAAGATCAATCGCGCCAATTCAAGGGACAGATTGATTTACTGGAACGCAATCTGGAGACGACCCGAGAGCAGCTACAGCAGCGCGATCGCATTACGCAAGAACAATCAGCGCTAGAGTCTATGCTGGCAGTGATGCAACAGCAGCAAACCGTTGATAGCGAGACGCTTCAGGCATTGCAAGCAGTCCAACAGCAGCGACTGACCTGGCAGCAGCAGCTTACCTGGCAGCAGCAACAACAGCGCCATCTCGAACAGGATTGCAAGCGCTTACAGCAGGAGTTAACCGTTGCCCAACAGCAGCAGCAGCAGTTAGGAGCATTGCTTCAGCAAGAAGCGGCGATCGTGGCGGGCTACCAGCATTTTCAAACGTTACAGGCGCATGAAGAGACGCTATCGACCCGATTTCAGGCGTATCAGGTTGCCCAGACGCAGCGTCAACAGTATCAACAGCAGCAGCAGGAACAATTAGCCGATCGACAGCACCAACAACAGCAACTAGAGGCACAGCTAGAGGCACTGGTACAGCAAGAAACGGAACTACACCAGACGCTCAGCAAAGCAACCGACATCGCTGCTGCCATGCAACAACTCCAGCAAGCACGCGCTCATCTCAGTGCCCTGGATCAACTTCAAGTGCAGGCTTCTCCACTCTTGCAGCGCCGCCAGCAGCTTCAAAGCCAGCTCGACCGAGAGCACACTCGCCTGACGACTCGACTAGAAGAACTCCATGCTTCGGCACAGCAACTCCACGCGCAGCAGGCACGCCAGCCTCAACTCAAACAAGCGGTACTGGAAGTGAGCGATCGCATCACTGCCCTGGACGCACGACGCGCCTACCAGGAGCAAGTGCGCGAACGAGGCTTAGAACGTCGCAGTTTCATGGAACAGCTTCAAGAACAGCAGCGACACTGTGAAGCGCAGTTGGCAGATTTAGCGCAGAAACTTGAATTGTTGAGGCAGAAGGCAGAAGGCAGAGGGCAGGAGGCAGAAAGCAGAGGGCAGAAGGCAGAAGCAGTGGAGCAAGGGAGCAAGGGAAGCAGGGAAAGCAACTCAAAACTTTCTAGCACGGCGGCACACACTACTCAAAACTTCCTTACCCCACACCCCACACCCCACACCCCACACCCCACACCCTACCCCCCCTGCCCTCTCTGCGATCGCCCACTTGATGAACACCATTGGCATCTGGTGTTAGAAAAACATCAGGCTGAGCAGCAAGCGGTCACAGAGCAAATTTGGGTGATCCGAGAGCAGCTATCGGCATCAGAGCGTGAAATTCAAATCTTGCGGCAGGAGTATCGTGACCTGGAGCAAGAACTGAAGCCCTATAGTGCAGTATTAGAACGGCGCGGTCAACTACACGAACAGCTTCAGATGACGATCGCTGTGCAGGAAACATTGCAACAAGTCATAGCAGAAGCGGCTGCGTTAGAACGATCGCTCCAGGGTAACTACTCAACTGACCTGCAAGAAGAACTGCAATGGCTCGATCGCAGCTTGCAACAGTTAAACTACGACGAAAAAAATCATGCACTGGCACGGGGCGAAGTCGATCGCTGGCGTTGGGCAGAAATCCGTCATGCCGAAATTAAGCAAGCGCAACGGCGACAGGCACAGCTTACTCAGCGGCAGCCTGACCTTCAGATCCAAATTGCAGCACAGCAAACTAGCGTTGAGCAATTACGCGCTGAAACCGTTGCGCAGCTTGCCCTATTGGATCACCACATTGCTGAACTTGGCTATGATCCAGAACAACATAACACTATTCGTCAAGCGCTACGGCAAGCGCAAAACTGGCAGCTTCGTTATCAAGAGTTAGAACGTGCCCATCAACAGTATCCTCAGACGCAGCAACGGGTTGGTGCTTTGACTCAGACTCTGCACGATCGCACCACCAACTATCAAGCGGCTCAAACGCACGTACAGCAGCTTGTACAACAGCTAGAGCAAACCCCTGACGGTCACGCTCACATCCAAAGTCTGGAACAGGCAATCCAGCAGCGGCGATCGCAATTAGATGAGCAACTCGCCTGCCTGGGGCGCATACAGCAACAACAGCAGCAGCTCGAAACACTTAATACTCAACACTCAACACTCAAAATTCAATTACAAACCGCTCAACGCCAGCAGCGCATCTATCAAGAGCTGGCGCAGGCATTTGGTAAGAATGGCATTCAGGCATTGATGATTGAGAACGCACTGCCGCAACTCGAAGCAGAAACCAACCAAATTCTCAGTCGTCTCAGTGCGAACCAACTGCACATTCAATTTGTGACGCAACGCTCTCATCGCCGCGACCAAACCCGTCAGGCAAAGCTTTCTACCAAAACGTCAGCGCCTCCAACCGCAAAACTGATTGAAACGCTGGACATTTTGATTGCCGATGCCCACGGCACTCGTCCCTATGAAACCTATTCGGGTGGAGAAGCGTTTCGGGTTAACTTTGCCATTCGGCTGGCACTCGCACGGCTCCTCGCACACCGATCGGGCACGGCACTACAAATGCTGATCGTTGATGAAGGCTTTGGTACGCAAGATGCGGAAGGGTGCGATCGCCTGATTGCCGCCATCAACGCGATCGCGGCTGACTTCGCTTGTATTCTCACTGTTACCCATGTGCCTCACTTCAAAGAGGCGTTTCAATCGCGTATTGAAGTGTTTAAAACTGAACAGGGTTCTCAAGTCAGCCTCATCATTTAAAAGCTGCGTTCAAGAGCACTGGGAAGACTGAAGCCGATTCTGGCTAACTTACGCAATGTGCGACTTTCCTAAAATACCTGCCAAAACTGCCCTCACCCTAGCCCTCTCCCGATGGGAGAGGGAACCGGAACGGTCTGGAAGCCCTTCTCCCCAGGGAGAAGGGTGGGGATGAGGGCGAACTAGTTGCACATCGCGTTAACTAGCCCTCTCCCTCTCCCCAAGAAGAGGGAACAAGCGTTCTAGCTCCCTTCTCCCTGGGAAGAAGGGTCGGGGATGAGGGCAAATCATCCCTGGATTCAGCAACGCCGAAAAGCTGATCTTGATTCAAGCTAAGCTGATCTTGATTCCGGTCAAGCGGGAAGCGATTCAGGTCAAGCCAATAGTAGTTCAGGCTTAGTCGATCTTGATTCAGCTTGAGCGGAAATTGATTCGCAGCGTTGAGAAATAAGATCTCCTTATGCTGATATTGATTCAGTTTAAGTATTTCTTTGATCTGGATTAGCCGAAATTGATTCTGTTCAAACGGATCTTCGTTTCGTCAGTTGATTCGGTTGAACTGGGGGAGTTTTGCTATGGCTGCGATCGCCTCTTACAGATTCTGCATACAATCTCAATTTAGCAGCCTAAGAGATTGGTTGCCAGGGCAGTAGATTTCCTGAGCGATCGTCGCTCTTTCAGTTCGTAAGTTCACTGACGTTTCTGAACCTTTGAGCAAAAAGAGCCGACATTTTTAGCAAAACTTACGGTTCTTTGCCTCAGTTTGTCTGAGTTAGTTTGGACTAAACGTTCAATCATACGGGTGAACTCTGATGCCAAGACCAAAAAAAGTCTCTCGAATTTTAGATAAAGCTGAATCGCGTTTGGGAGCGCTTAAAGCTGTTAGTGTATCCCTCGACCTGGGCAACGGGCTGACTGTAGAAACCTATGAGCAGTTAATTAACGAGACGCGGCAGAAGCTGGAGGTTTACAACACTGCTCTAGCAGTAGTTAACGATGCCAGTATTGCGATCGGGGAGGGAAAAACGCTCCTTTCTGAATGGTCAGAGCGCATGCTGATGGGAGTTGCGTCTAAGTTTGGCAAGAATAGTAACGAGTATGCGATGGCTGGTGGCACCCGCCGGAAAGACCGAAAACGTCCCGCACGTCGCACGGTAAAAACCGACAGTGAAGACCCCAAGAGTCAAAGCCCTGCCGCTTAGGTTTACGAACTCAGCCGCTAAACGGAATACTCTGTTTAATCCCCAACTAAAGCTACGATGCAGACTAGTTGCTGTCTATCTCCTTCATTAATTGAGGTCGATAGACAGCAAGCATTCGATCTCTTTTCCCACCGAAGCAAATCGGGGGAGTTGCTCCGTCCAATAACTTGTTGAGCCGCTTAATTCCTCGATAAGGGCAACTGCTAAGAAGCTGCTTGTCAATGTTTATGGCTGAGTTGCTTTGAGAAGATTGATAAGGCGGTAGTTTGGGAGGTGTCGGTAGGGTGACCAAATTTATCTATGTCACTACTTAGCTGCTCATCTGAAAAGATAGCTAACCCAGCCACCAATCGCTTTAACCCTTGATATACTGAGCGAGAGATGCGATCGTAGTGCAAATGATGGGCGTTGCTGATTGGCGGGATGATTTGCTCTCATCCCCAACTCTGTTCCCCAGAAGGGAGCTGAAAGTCATTGCCTCTTATGTGATGTTGTAAGTGTTAGCCATGATACACCCAGCAAAACAAACAGCATGTAGCAATACTGTTAAACTCGACGCTCTCTCAGAGGTTAGCGGGATTTTTGCTCCTGTTTTGTCAAGTAAGAGCTTGCTGGCTAAATGGCATGGCTTTCGCTTAGAACGCCATCGTATTTTTGATCATGCGGTCACTCCAGAAATTTGTTTTCCCACACACATCATCGGTTTTCTACTAAGCGGCAATTACAAAAAAGACATTTTCGACACCGGAACTCGTCGTCGCACCATTACACATAACTGCGGCGATGCGCTCTTATATCCATTCGGATTGCCACACATTGGTCACAGTTTTTCGCAAGCTGACTTTTTAGTTTTATACCTCGAACCCAAATTCGTTGAAAGAGCCGCACGAGACATTAGTGCTGGAGAACGAATCGAAATCATTCCGCAACCAAATTTTGAAGATGAATTAGTTGCCAATGTTGCCAAGCACTTGCTGTCAGAAGTCGAGAGCGGAGGCGCAACTGGAACTTTATACGCAGAGAGTTTGATGACTGCCCTTGCAGCAAGGCTAGTCAAGCAATATTCAAACAGTCGGGTATTGCCCTGCAATTACAAGGGCGGGCTATCAAGGGTAAGACTACACCTCATCCTTGAGTTTATCAGTGAGCATTTAGCAGAAGACTTGTCTTTAGAACAGCTTGCCGCGCTTTGTTGTCTGAGCCAATACCACTTTTGCCGTTTATTCAAACAATCTACTGGCGCATCTCCTCATCAATATTTGATTCGGCAGCGCGTAGAACGGGCAAAGCAATTACTGTTGCAGAGCCAACTGAGTATCGCAGAAGTTGCTCAAACAGTGGGGTTTAATGAGCAAAGCCAACTAACACGTCACCTGAAGCGAGCTACAGGACTCACACCGATGCAACTGCGAAAGCAATAGCAAGAATCGTCAAAAAGAACGCAAGAAGTGCCTATTGTATCCTCGTGAAGCCTTCTATGGTTAGCTTATGGCTAAATTAATTGATTTGGTCTATGGCTTTCACTTAAGGGGAAAAACATGGTCGCACAACTTGATGTCTTGCAGTCATCGACTCATCCCAATTTTACAATTAATCTGACCCAGCTTTATATCAACGGTAGCTGGCGTAACTCCAGTAGTGGCAAAACATTTGATGTCATTGATCCAACGACAGAGGCGGTGGTTGCCCAGGTTGCAGAAGGCACAAAAGAAGATGCGATCGCGGCGATCGCATCGGCTCACCGTGCTTTTGAACAGGGTGCTTGGGGACAGATGAGCGGTCACGAGCGAGGTAAAATCCTCTGGCGCATTGGAGATTTGTTTCTGAAGTATGGTGAAGAACTGGCATTTTTGCAGGCAAAAGAAATGGGGCGGCTGTTTACAGACAGCATGGCGATCGATATTCCCCATTTAGCGAATGTGTTTCACTACTTTGCAGGTTGGGCAAGCAAAATTGAAGGGTCTGTTAAACAAACCACCAAGGGATTACACACGTATACGCTGCGGGAACCTTTAGGAGTCATCGCTGCCATTACGCCGTTCAACTTCCCCCTCGTTCTCTCCATTCACAAGTTTGCTCCTGCACTGGCGGCAGGCAATACGATCGTTCACAAGCCTGCCTCGTCAACACCGCTATCTGCGCTCAAAGTGGCAGCAATTATGCAGGAAGCAGGAATTCCTGATGGGGTGTTTAATGTGGTTCCAGGACCGGGAAGCACGGTTGGGCACACGCTTTCAACCCATCCTGATGTGCATAAAGTTGCGATCACAGGCTCAACGGCAAGCGGCATTCGCGTCATCAAAGATGCAGCCGACACATTGAAACATCTAACGATGGAGTTGGGCGGTAAGTCTGCCAACATCATTTTTGCGGATGCTGATCTGGATGCCGCAGCAGAAACCGCTTACTACGGGATGTTTTACAACAAGGGTGAAATTTGCTATGCCGGATCGCGCATGTTGATCGAGCGATCGGTGTATGACGACGTGCTGGAGCGTGTGGTGGAATGGGCAAAGCGAACCAAAGTCGGTGATCCGCTTGATCCTAAAAGTCAAATGGGACCGATCGCCAACCGCAGCGAATACGAAAATGTACTCCGCTACATGGAAGTTGGCAAACAAGATGGGGCGCGTTTAGTCAGCGGTGGCAAAGCTGCAAATATTGGTACAGGTAAGGGCTACTTTGTGGAACCAACTGTGTTTGCGGATGTGAAGAGTGAGATGACGATCGCCCGCGAAGAAACCTTTGGTCCCATTCTTTCAGTCATTCCCTTCAATGACTTCGATGATGCCATTCGCATTGCCAATAGCAACCAGTATGGCTTGGCTGCGGGTGTGCATACTCGCAACATCAAGCAGGCGCACAAAGCCGCAGCCCAGTTGAAGGCAGGCACAGTTTGGGTAAACACCTACGGTCAATTCGATCCCTCAAGCCCTTTTGGTGGTTACAAGATGAGCGGCTATGGACGGGAAAACGGTCGAGAAGCATTGGAGTTTTACCTGCAAACGAAAACCGTTTGGGTTGATCTGTCCTAGATTGTCTTCGCCAGGTATGGTTTTGTGAATCATTCCTCTAACAATTTTGCTTTGAGAGGATGTCTGAGAAGTGTCAAGGACACCGTCTTTGCCCCCTCAATCCCCCAATTTTGGGGGACTTTGAAAGTCTGGCTCCCCCAGAATTGGGGGCTAGGGGGGCATTTAGGAGCGCACCTTACAGCTTTTAAGACATCCTCTGAACTAATACATTCACATTTGGAGAATTGCACGTATGAAACTCGCAGGAAAAACCGCCATCATCACAGGAGCAAGTAGCGGCATCGGCAAGGCGATCGCTCAAGACCTAGATGCTCTTGGCATGAATTTGGTGCTAACAGCACGATCGCAAGACAAGCTTGACCAACTTGCGGCATCGCTCAAAAACGCTAAAGTAGTTGCCGCTGCCGTTACCGATCCTGACGTGCCTGAAAAACTGGTCGATTTTGCGATCGCCACCTTTGGGCAACTGGATGTCGTCATCAATAATGCCGGAGCGATGACCGTTGGCTCCATTGAAGAAGTGGATATTGAAGCGGTTTGCCAAATGGTACGCCTCAATGTGGAATCGGTTTATCGACTGGCATACATGGCAGTGCGTCATTTCAAACAAGTAGGCAGTGGCTTTCTCATCAACACATCCAGTATTGCTGGACTCAAAACCGCACCTCAATATGGTGCCTACAACGGTACAAAGCACGCAGTTGAAGCGTTTACCGATGCTTTGCGGATGGAACTGGCAGGAACGGGGATCAAAGTATCCGCGATCGCCCCTGGTACTGTGGCTACAAACTTATATGATCACTGGAGTGAGGACGACAAAAATTACATCAATTCGGGTGGCGCGCTCCAACCAGAAGATATTGCTCGTTGTGTCCGGTTTGTGCTCGAACAGCCTGATCATGTGTTGATTCCTCGAATGCTGGCAGTGCCGACTAATCAACCTGTGTAATGTCGATTTGACAGGCAAGCATTGCATCACCCTTGCGAAGCCGACAGAAAAGTTTTTTCTTTCAGCTTCGCAACCGCCAACGTTGCAGAGTAAGTTGCTGCAAAGCAAACTCACCATTTTATTAACGCACCCTGCGAGAAGCGCGATCAAGTGTTTGCTTCAAAAGTTGAGTTAGATTTAGTGCGATCGCCTGATTGCCGCCATCAACGCGATCGCGGCTGACTTCGCTTGCATTCTCACTGTTCCCATGTGCCTCACTTCAAAGAGGCATTTCAATCGCGTATTGAGGTGTTTAAAACGGAACAGGGTTCTCAAGTCAGCCTCATCATTTAAAAGCTGCGTTCAAGAGCACTGGGAAGACTGAAGCTGATTCTGGCTAAACCTCGGAGGTTGTCAGAGGTTTTAACCAGGCATCAAGCGTTGCAATGTCGTCGCTTAAACTTCTACGAATGTGTTGCGTCGGAACTAAGGTTCTATTGAATGGTGAGCTATGGCTGGAATGTGCGATCGGTTAACTCACAATTACTTTGGAGCTGATTTCGCCAACGTTTGGGATATTGTAGTCAATAAAATCTCCGCGTTGGATGCCGAGATTAATCCACCGAGTTACTTACAATCACCTCGACCATATCCAAGATCTTTGAGAAGTTGCTGAGCTTGCTTAGTGCAAAGCATAGCAGCGTAAGCCTTTCCTGCCTTTTCAGCCTCTGTCTTGTCATTCCTATAAACTACATATAAGCCTCGAACAAGTGGATACTTCCCATCCTGAAAGATAGACTGGTCGAGAGCAAAATTCTTGTTGCTATCTAGAGCAATCGAAAGAGAAGAAGCATCTTTTTTAAGAGCAAGCACCACAACACTGCCATCTTTTACTGAATCCTGACTAAATACTTCTGGTGCTGATAAGAAGAAAATGCCTCCTGGATCATTTTTTACGAAATTTATACCTTTCGTAGGGGTATCAGGGCGTTTCAGGTTGCTAGCAGGAGTACCATTAAAAACATTCTCTCCAACGAAGCCGGTCGTGCTACTTTCTGACGAACGAGAGTAGGGTTGAATAGGCAAGTCTTTGCCTCCTAATTCTTTCCAGTTTGTTATTCCACCTCTATATATTTGTTGCAATTGTTCAATTGTTAGCTCTGTGATCCCGCTGTCAGGATTAACGATGATTGCAATTGCGTCTTTCCCAACTTTAACTTCAAATAAATTAGATGCTTGTTTCTCACTTGCAGGGGTTTCATCAGATGACAGAGCAATGTCAAGCTGCTTTTTAGTCAGCATTGAGATGCCAGTTCTTGATCCATCTTTCTGTCCTTCAGGCGGTTTCTCGTATTTCAACCGAAAGTTTGGAAATGCATCCTGGATAGCTGGGAGTATTTTTCCCCCTTCTTCTTTTGGTCTCCGAAGCGGTGCCCAAGTTGTGCTGCCACCGTACTTAAACTCTACATTGGGTAGATCTGGAACATCTGGAACATCTGAAATACGATCGAGTTGATTAGAATTGTCTGGGCTGCTTGGACTGTTAGGGATTGGTGATGGAGTTGGGTTTTGAGCATCTCGTGTACGTTGTGAAAGGGCAACCCCAAGAACAACTAGAGCTAAAGCAACAAAAACCCAAGGAGTGATACGTTTTGGTGAAGAACCTACGTTAGGAAAATACTTTTTATGAAGAGAATCTACTACATCATCTGTAAGGTGAGGCTGTAGTTTGGCTCGTAAAACACTTAACTCGTCAGGTAATTGATTAGCCCTTTGATTGCCTAATTCTCGGCATCGTTCTTCGTATGTTTCTAGATGAACTTGACGCTCAATCAAGTCCTGGTCAGTTTTTTGTAAATCAAGCCTTCTTCGATACTTATCTAACTCCCTACGGTTTTCATCATGCAAAGAATATTGATCGTTTTGAAGATCATCAATGTATGCTTCTCGGTACTTGCGTCTCTTCTCCTCAAGAATTTTTAACGGCTCTAAAACTTCGCTTTCAATCTCATCAGCTCTTTGCACAGTCAAACCAAGAGGTTTCAGTTTGTCTCGAAAAGCATCAAGGTTTTTGCGAGGTGTGCTACCAGTAATTTTATTGTTGGCAAGGTAATTACTAATCTTTTCAGAGCTGTTCCGCGCTCCGATAATGTATTTTTCAACATCTCTACGATACTCAAGTTCTGGATTACCACTTTGAGATCTGTGAGATCTAGCTAAAACAATCTCAAACCCTTCATGTGAAGGGTAAAATTCTGGTGTCATTCGTGAGCCAGCTGTTGTAAGCTTCTGCTTGATATATTTATGTAATTCATGAGCTGTAATAAAACCGTTGTCACCCTCATCTGCTGATCCTGTCTCAAGTCCTTCAATCAAGAATTTGGTATAAACAGAAAGCTCTGAATCTACCAAAGACACTTGTGTTGATGTTGATGAGGTTAAGACAACTCGACCTTCGCCACCCAAATCATCAATGTGTGAATTCACATTAACGTTAGGCAAAATCGCCAAACCTTTAATATTTGAATCAACATCAACCGCTTTCTCAATATTAATCGCTTTCTCAACTACGCCAGTTACAGCCGCTCCGCTATAGCAACAATCTAAAATTACAACCTGTCGTTTACTAGGACTATTTCGCATGAAATCTAAGATTTCTTGAGCAGAAACAGCTGTCCAAGTAGCATGAGCCTTTCGCGTATCGGCTGTAGCAAAATATAATTTTCCGTCTCGATCGTCCTTAACTCCGTGTCCTGAGAAAAACAGCAGTATTAAATCCTCACGCTTACGGTTTGCAAACAACTCTGCAATTGCCACTTTCATGTCGTGAGCATTTGGATCTCTTAGAAGCCGAACGTCGTCAAATCCACCGATCTCTGTTTTTCTTAATACTTGCTCTAATTCTTCTATATCCCTTGTCGTTGCCGGCAACCGAGGTAATTCGCAGTAGTCACTAATCCCAATCAGTAGTGCTATCTTCGCCATACTAGTCCTTGTTACCCCTTCTATGATCCTGCTACAAACTTTTGAGCCGCCTCGATCGCCTTTTCCAAATCCTTCTGGCTGCTAACTTTAAGTTTCAGCTTGCGTCCATTTGCCTCAACTTCCATCTCGATTGGGCGCTTCCAGTATTCACTGAGTCGCTCAAACACCGCTTTTATATTCTTAGCACTGACCTCAGCGGTTAGAATTCCGACTAAAGTTTCAAGCACAGGTTTGGTACCTGCTGTTGGCTCTCTTGTAGCAAGTTCGACGCGCTCAACCTCGTCTTTCATTTCTCTCAGATTTCTGAGAAGTCTACGAGCCTCTAAGTCTTTTTCCTCTTCATCTAACTCTGGATCAACAACTGCAAGCGTTAGCTTGACATTTCTCGCGGTTGTCACGTCTTTCCCCTTGAGCTACTGGAATTTATGAAGTTCTGATGAAATTCCCGCCGCTTATACATTAGCAGAAATAATTAGTTCATTTTGGTACCCTGTCGGGTAACTTTTTGACTGACCATTTAATGGTGTTCTAGATTACAAACTCTCTGCCTTTTAAGGGGTTGAGCTGTTCTTACAGGTAGCGGCATCGAGCTTGCACGTCGAGCAAGACGACTTTATGTAGGTCGTTTAACTTGATTAGGAATTAGGCGCACGATCGCCGCTTATATAATGTGCCTTGCTACAAAGCAAACGACCATTGTATTGAGCATCCTAAAGATATCTCTCTTCAGCATCCCTACCGAGCCGATAGTCACATCCATTTGACCATGCGTACTACCGCTATGGCTTCAGCGGGCGCGATCGCTAAAGTGCTAAGGGTTTGCTGCTGGGCTAGAGGGCAACTGGGGTGGAGAAACAGGCGTTACTTGTGATGAATCGGCGGCTGGCGAGAAGGCATCTACTAATGCCTGCACTAATGCCTCGCGCTGCGATCGACTGAGCCGATTAATCGCTGCCTGATCACCTTCTGCTGGGTTTGTTCGCAAGGTTGCACGACTGGGGTAGCTTGTCTCATCAAAAGCACCATTGAGACCCAACCCCAGGTAATCTGCTACGGTCAATTTCCAGTCAAAGCGATAGAGCGGCGATCGTCCAGCAACATAGAGGTGGTAGCGCACAAAACGACCGACCAGCGTATTATCTGCGTCAACTTTGCCAGTTTCTTTACTCACGTACTGGTTCTCTTTGGGTAACGACGGTACTCGCTCATACACAGATTGCCAAACTGCTTCTGGTCGTACTCGTTGAGCTAACGCAGGCGATCGCACGAGTGCGTCAGGCAGCAAGACTGCTAAAGTCGTCACAATGAGCAAGCCACTCATGAACGAGAGTAGAAGTATGCAAGCGCGTTGAACTGCCACACGTTTTTTTGCCATTACCATCGCCTATGCAGTGCTTAGAGAAAGATGTTGAGATCAGTATCGATCGCTATAAAAGCTAGGACGTTGGAATTAAAGGAGGTGCGGGGGGTTACCTCTGCACCTCGTCCTAACCCACCGGGAGCATGTCACCTTTGCGCCCTCACCCTAAATCCCTCTCCCCAGGGAGAGGGACTTTGAATCCTTGCTCCCTTCTCCTCGGGGAGAAGGGTTGGGGATGAGGGCAGAATCTAGCACTTGCGAAAGTGACATGCTCCCAACCCACCTGACTATTGCTATAAGTAGCGATCGCCCTTCAGGTCAATTCTGACAGACCATACCGTCAGCGCTACTCACCAATGATTTCAGGCTGAGTCAGTTCATCTGACATCTCAATGATCGCTCGCATGACGGGCTTCATCATGGGGTCATCCACACTGTCAAAATCTTCAAACCGACGACGCTTCGCCCGATTCGCTACCTGAACCGTAATTCGATAACGATTGGAGGCGGCTGAAATCAATTCATCAGCTCGACGCATCAATTGAGTGCTATCGAACGCGGTACGCTTTTGCATGAGATTACCTACTAGTAGCCAAAGTTCATTCTACAGCTTATCAACAGCCAGCGACTTATGCTGCAACTCTTTCGAAGTATAGTGATTTCAAAGTATGGCGATCCTACTTAAGTAATGAGAATGACGCTGGTATGAGCGGTCAGCGGTCAGCGGTCAGCAGAAAAGCCGATCGCTTAACCGCTAACTGATTCAGTCTCGCTCACAAATGATCCAGGTCTGCTATAGGTTTGTATGGTATTCCAACGGTGGTAATCCAACAATGGTTAGCCCTCAGCATGGCATTTAGAGCTGAGAGTTGACTGCTGAAGGCTCACATAGCGTTACGTGTACTAAAACAACCGAATATTATCGTTTGAATGATGAGCATGACGCTGGTATGAGTGGTCAGCCGTCCGCAAAAAAGCTGATCGCTGACCGCTGACCGCTGACCGCTAATCGATAGTCTTGCTCACCAATGATTTAGGACTGCTCTATATTTAGGACTGCTCTATAAGGATGAGTCAGCGATGAAAGTGTTAATCGTAGCAACCGGAAACCCCGGCAAACTCCAAGAAATGCAGGCGCTGTTAGCAGGACTGGATTGGGAACTGGCGCTGAAGCCCGATGCGCTAGAGATTGAGGAAACGGGCGCTACGTTTGCTGAAAACGCACGTTTGAAAGCGTCGCAAGTGGCAAAGGCAACCGGGGAGTGGGCGATCGCTGACGATTCTGGCTTAGAGGTAGACGCGCTGGATGGAGCACCAGGTGTCTATTCTGCCCGCTATGGGAAGACAGATGTAGAGCGAATTGATCGCCTGCTGCACGAGTTGGGGAATGAGCTGAATCGTGAAGCGCGGTTTGTCTGTGTTGTGGCGATCGCCCGCCCGGATGGTGCGATCGTGCTGCAAGCAGATGGCATCTGCGCTGGTAATATTCTTTACGCTCCACGTGGCACGGGTGGCTTTGGGTATGACCCCATTTTTTACGTCCCCGAACAGCGGCTCACGTTTGCTGAAATGACAAGTGAGCAAAAACACGCCTTAAGTCATCGCGGTAAAGCCCTCCAAGCGCTGCTGCCGCAATTTCAAGCGCTTTAAAACGAGCGCTATTACCACCTTTGGCTTGAGTCGCTTTCACTCTTCGAGAACCGTTGGGGCATAGCATTCGTTCTACAGAGAAATTGGCATTATGCAGCAAGACCAAAGATGACTCGACAGGCGCTGTTCCCTCTGCTGGCGCAAAAATACACGTAGGCTTTACAAGAACTTTATAAAAAATCGGTAAAAAAGTGGGTTTGTAAAGTTATCAAAAAGATTGAGTCAGTGGATCAGCGGATACGATCGACCGCTATGAAGTAGGTATTATAATTTCTCCAGAAGTTATACGTATTTACACGGTGTCACTACCAGAGGCTGAAGCGGTCATGCAATCCACGTTCCCTAACACAATGGTTGATTCGTCGCTGCCTACTTCTGCCGAGCTTCAAGTACCCCACCGATCGGCTCACTCACTCTTCAAGCGCCTGGTCGACATTGTGGGTAGTTTAGTTGGCTTGTTGCTACTGGTAATTCTCTTTATCCCTCTAGCTCTTGCTATCAAGCTAGATAGCCCCGGTTCTATCTTTTACGTTCAAGAGCGTTACGGTCTGCTGGGTCAAACGTTTCGCATCTATAAGTTTCGCTCTATGGTGCAGAACGCAGATGCTCTCAAGTCGCAGGTAAAGAACGAGGCAAGTGGGCTGATCTTCAAAAACCAGGACGATCCTCGCGTCACGAGAATGGGTCGCTTTTTGCGCCGCAGCAGTTTGGATGAGTTTCCCCAGTTTTGGAATGTGCTGCTTGGTGAAATGAGTCTCGTCGGCACACGCCCACCTACGGCTGATGAAGTTTCACGTTATGATAGCCACCACTGGAAACGGTTGAATGTCAAGCCGGGTATGACCGGAGAATGGCAGGTAAACGGTCGATCGATGGTCAAAGACTTTGAAGATATTGTCGAGCTTGATTTGCGCTATCAAGAGCAATGGCATCCGCTTTACGATCTGTCTCTGATTGCACGCACTATCTACGTCATCGTGGCAAAAGTGGGCGCGTTCTAAAATCGTTCACCGTTTTAAGGTTTTGGACAAAAGGATTTACAGGAGTAAGGGCGCTAGATGCGCCCTTTTTGCATTGTTTTGCGGATACTGAACCAATCGCCAACAGCCACCATACGCTGCTACTTGCTCACTAGCTCTTTCGCTAGGGCGAAAAAGAGAATGCCAAAGACAATGAGAGCAAGAATGACTGACACTGCGATAACCTCCTAAAGATGCCTCAACCGATCACTTAACTGGGTAGAAAAGCAACCCACCCTATTTTGCAATGCTTTAGTTCTTTGAGAGCGAGGTGCGATCGCCATCATCAGCTCCAAGCAAACGCGCCAAACGGACATTTGTACTAATTTGTGCTAAAAAACGTATCATTTAAATGGGCATTTCAGATCGTCCTGACTTTGGACTCAGACGAATACCTGTTGTCAGTTGTCAATGAATTGTTGCTAATTCACCATTTGGTTGCATCATGGTCTCTGTAAAAGACAGTGTGGACGGTCGGTTGATATGAATAGGCGATCGCGCTGGCATGGTCATCAAGCAGATGTAGCAGGCAGGTAGGAACGCTCAGCATGGTTTTACTGCTTACCGATGTTTTTCTGCTGCTGACCCAGGTATTGCTCTGGATTGTGATTGGGTTAGTCACCTGGTTTGTGCTGCTCAAAGCGCTGCCAAAAGCGTTCTTGGGCATGTTGGTGCTGCTGCTCATTCTGCTGATGCTGGGGGTGGGTTTTACCATCGAACCAGTCGGCTTTAATAGCTCGGATATTTTTAGAACGCTCTGGAATCTGATTTCGTTGCCGTTTAGACCGCTCAGTCTGGCTGTGATTCTGCTCCTGATTTTGCTGACCGGAGCAAAAATCAACAAGGTTGTCGGTAATATTATTCGTATTGGACTGGTGCTTTTGCTGGCGTGTTGCCTACCGATCGTGTCTTACTTTCTGGCTCAAGAGTTGGAATGGGAAGGCATCAAAATGATTCAATCTACTCCCACGCAGGTCGCTGGCAGCACGCCGATTATTGCGCTTATGGGAGAGGGCACAACACGTCCGTTTTTAGGACCAAGAACGACCTGCCCTCCAACAAGACCGCCAGCAGGGGCACCCCAACCCGCCACGCCAAGACCACCAGACGGCGAAGAACCGATGACCCTCGCAACGTATCGGGCACTGACAGAGGGACGCACTCAACTGCCGATTCAACTGACTGATAAAGCCGATCGCCTGCTGTATGCCGCCCAGCTTTATCGACAGAACCCTGGTAGCCTGATCGTGATTAGCGCTCCTCAGAGGCTCGATCGCAAGCTCAAAGAGGGAGAGACAAAGGAGAACGCGTCGGAAGCCAAAGATATTGAGACGTTTCTCAACCAGTATCTGGGGGTGCCATGCGGTGCCATGCGTTTAGACCACGATGGCATCAGCATTCGCAAAAGTGCTGAAAATATTAAAAAGCTACTGGACGGAATCAGCTATGGCAATCAACTGACCGTTGTCAATACTGCCATGAGCACGGAGCGGACGTTTCGCACCTTCCGAGAAGTGTTTGGCTTTTGCCCGATCGCCCGACCCACTGATTTTTACACCGTGCCCGCTCGGTCTAAGCTGGATAATTTAGCGCCAGAACGCGACCTGGTGGAGCACAATCTTCAGGCAACTGACTTTTTGCCCAGCGTTGATGCACTCTATTTGGGGTCACAGGCGATCGAAGAATATTCCAGTGCGCTCTATTATTTTCTGCGCGGTTGGATTAAATTTCGGGATCTTAGAGACTGTGGTGGCGTTGCTGTGGAACCCTTAGGTCGCGGTCAAGCCTTTTCTCCGCCTTCACGGCTAGAAACATCCCCGTTAGGTTCCACCTTTCCTCAAACGATTCCCTCTACTGACCAACCCTTTTCTCCTTCTCAAAGCACCGTTCCTACACGTACAGATCCTACACGCACAGATCCTACGCGCACAGATCCTACGCGCACAGACAATCCGTCTACTGGCACACGCAGCAACAGTCCCCCTTCTGACCAACCTTCTCAACAGTGGTAGACGACTAAGGAGAAATGTGGGCAAGCAGCAGTGAACGATCGCGGCTCCGATTCGTCTAGGATGAGAGAGTTTCCGCACTGATACAGCAACACCGACATACCGAACAATGGCTCAATCTCGACTGCGAAAACTGGGGCAATACCTTCGTCCTCACTGGAAAGCAGCAGTCTCAGGCGTTCTAGCACTTTTCATTGTGAATTTTCTGGGGGTTCGCATTCCGTTGCAGATTCGGGATGCGATCGACACGCTTCAGGTGACGTTTAGCTTTGATCAGGTTTTTTACTACGTGGTGCTGGTGCTGGGCATGGCATCGGCAACGTGGATTGTGCGAATGATCTCGCGGACGCTGCTGTTTGGTGTGGGTCGTCAGGTTGAGTTTGACCTGAAGCAGAAGCTATTTGCCCATTTGCTGACGCTAGAGCCATCCTATTTCGCTGCTAATACCGTTGGCGATCTCATCAATCGATCGACGAGCGATGTCGATAATATTCGCCGTTTGCTGGGATTTGCGGTACTCAGCGTAGCGAATACGCTGTTTGCCTACGCGCTGACGTTACCCGCAATGCTCAAAATCGATGTCAAAGTGACGCTGCTGTCGCTGGCGGTCTATCCAGTGATGCTGATCTTGGTGCAGTTGTTTAGCACGCGACTTCGGGCGCAGCAGATTGTCGTGCAGGAGCAGTTGTCTGATCTGAGCGAACTGATTCAAGAAGACATGAGCGGCATTGCCCTGGTGAAGATCTACGCTCAGGAAGAAAATGAGCGAGAGGCGTTTCAACGACGGAATCAGGAGCTTTTGGAGGCAAATATCTCGCTGGCGTTGACGCGCAGTACGCTGCTGCCGCTGCTACCTGGATTGGCAAGCGTAGGGCTGCTGGTCGTGCTGCGGTTTGGGGTCAGCGCCATCAATGAAGGTGCCATTACAGTCGGGGATTTTGTCGCGCTTTTACTCTATGTGGGTCAACTGGCGTTTCCGGCTGCCCTGCTTGGCTTCACCATTACGGCATACCAGCGAGGCGAGGTGAGCGTCGATCGCATCGAAACCATTCTCACCGTGCAGCCCAAAATTCGCGATCGTCCTGATGCGATCGCTCTATCACGATCGCAGGTTCAAGGTCAGTTGACCGCGCAAAACCTGACCTTTGCCTTTCCAACCGTCAGCGGTACCGTGAAGCCCGCACTGCAACAGGTGAGCTTTACGATTCAGCCACAGGAAACCGTTGCCATTGTAGGAACGATCGGCGCTGGCAAATCGACGCTGGCGAACGCATTACCCCGTTTATTAGACATTGCCCCCGGTCAACTGTTTTTGGATGGCTACGACATTACCCAGGTGCGGCTTGCCGATTTGCGTGGCGCGATCGCCTATGTGCCTCAGGACAGCTTTCTCTTCAGCACGACGATTAAAAACAACATTCGCTACGGGGAGCCAGGTGCAGATGAAGCGCTGGTGATTCAGGCTGCCAAACAGGCACAGATTCACAGCGAGATTCTCAACTTTCCGCATCAGTACGAGACGATCGTCGGCGAACGCGGCATTACGCTGTCGGGTGGTCAGCGGCAGCGCACTGCCCTAGCGCGGGCGTTACTGGTCGATGCACCGATTCTGATTCTGGATGATGCCCTTTCCAGCGTCGATAACCAGACCGCAACCCAAATTTTGCGCAATCTCTCTGAAGGCACCCATCGCAAAACGGTACTCTTCATCTCTCACCAATTATCGGCAGCCGCGAGTGCCGATCGCATTTTTGTCATGGAGCAGGGCGCGATCGTTCAGTCTGGGACTCACGCTGCCTTGCTGGGGCAGACAGGACTTTACAAAACCCTATGGAACCAGCACCAGCTAGAGGAAGTCTTGCAATAAACGGTGCTTCCAGATCATTCTCCGTATCGATTCGCTTCTGTCAAGCGTTTTATCCAATGCTTTGTTGCGTTTTACAGTGATGGTGAGCGTATCCCAAAGACGACGGGTAGTCTAAGGTAGCGATCCACGCCTATCAGCGAGTCAACTGTGTTTTAAAGCTGGGTAGAGAGTAGACCGATCGCGCTGAGTTTTAGCAGATGCGCTACCTCGATTTGGATGGCTGGGCTAAGAAACTAGTTGCTTTACGTAGAAAACGTCTAGAAACCTCACATTCAGTCGTGAGTTCACAGGTAACCACTCTTATAATCACTTATTGAAAGAACTGAGGGAGGAGTTACGATGCTCGGCACAAAACGTTGGCGTTACCACACGCTGCTTTCTCTAACTTTACTGGTGCCGTCTGTGCTGGTCACTGAGCTACCAGCCGCGACACAGACGGCTGTGCCCCGTCCTGCGATCGCATCACCCATCAAGGTTAGTCTTAAATTTAAAGTGCCGAAACGGGGTGCACCGCGATCGACCGCCGGTGGGGCAAGCCGTGGCTCCTGTTTGCGAGGTAGCCAGCAACCGACAAACAAACTGCTCACAGCGGTTGTGCCGAACACCAGATTGGGATTCACCTTTGCCGAGCGCCCCAGCTTTTTTGTCTACATTCCCCAATCTTCCGCACAAACAGCCGCGTTCCTTCTCCTTAGCGATGACGATACCAAAGTCGTTTACGAAACCACTTTTGCGCTACCCGCCACAGCAGGCATTGTGCGCTTTGACCTCCCAGACAGTGCCCCAGCCCTGCAAGTAGGGAAGCAGTATCACTGGTTTATGACAACGCTCTGCGATGCGACTACTGGCTTGAGTGGTAGCCCCACGGTAGAAGGATGGATTGAGCGATCGAACCCCGATGTCGCGCTGACAAAAGCCCTCCAAAAGACCTTACCGGGTAATCGTCCAAACCTGTATGCCGAGGCTGGCATCTGGCACGAAACGTTGACCGAACTTGCAGACCTCCAGCAGAAATATCCACAAAACTCCAGGTTTCTCAATGACTGGCGTGACGTGGTGCGATCGGTCGGGTTAGAGGCAATTGCAGCGGCACCCCTGGTGACTGCTAACACTGAGAAGCCGTAGCTGCGATCGCTGGAGGCGTGACCATCGTCCGGATGCAGTGATTAGTGATCAGAAAAAGCTCATAGCTGAGCGCTCAATTGTGAGTCTGAGTGCCCTGGAACTGCCCTATGTGGAACGTGCTGAAACAAAAGATCTGGCAATGGCGCGGAATGATCATCGCGGTGCCCAGCGTCACGTTCGTCGTTCTGGGTCTGCGATCGCTGGGCTTACTGCAAGCGTTGGAATTTCCAGTGCTGGATCAGTTTTTTCTCCTGCGTCCTCAAGAGGCGATCGACCCTCGCATTGTCATTGTTGAAATCAACGAGGCAGATGTGCAGAAGGTCGGGCATTGGTCGCTGACAGATGCAGAACTCGCTGGTTTGTTGGAGACGATTAAGCAGCAGAAACCAGCGGCGATCGGGCTGGATCTCTACCGCGATCTGCCTGTAGAGCCAGGTGGTCAAACCTTGGCTAACCTCTTTGCAACGACACCCAATCTCATCGGTGTCCAGAAAGTTGGCAGCAGCAGCGATAGTTCCCCGGTGAAACCACCTCCCGCTCTAAAGCAGCGCGATCAGGTTGGCGCAAATGACTTCGCGCTGGATGGCGATGGGAAAATCCGTCGGGGCTTGTTCTACCTCGAAGATGAGCAAGGTGAAAACGTCTTCAGCTTTGGGTTCACGCTGGCAGCCCTCTACCTGAAAGAGAACGGCATTGAGCCAGAGATGACTGCTGATCAGACCATAAAGCTAGGTGCAGCCATCTTTCCACCGTTGACCGCGAATACGGGCAGCTATGTCGGCGCTCAAGCAGGCGGCTACCAGGTCATGCTGAACTATCGGGGCACCATGCAGCGTTTTCAGACAATCACGCTAACAGAGGTGTTGGAGCGCAAGGTGCCATCCGATTTGATGCGCGATCGCATTGTGCTGATTGGTGCCACAGCCGAAAGCCTGAAAGACTTGTTCTACGTGCCATATAGCAGCAGTTTAACCGCTCCTACACGGATGGCAGGGGTCACCATTCATGCCAACCTGATCAGCCAGATTCTCAGTGCCGCGCTGGATGAACGAATGCCCACACTGAAAACCTGGAGCGAACCGCTAGAAGGACTGTGGATTTTAGGATGGGCAACAGTTGGGGCGATTTTAAGCTGGCGACAGCGTTATATGGGCAGACCAGGTATACGTCCCTGGAATACGGTCAGCGTGCTGTTTGCCTCAGGCTGTCTGGTGACGGGTGGCTACATCGCTTTTTTACAGGGATGGTGGCTTCCTGTTGTGCCGCCCTTCCTGGCGTTAATGGGGTCTGCGATCGTCATCACGGGTTATGTCGCCCGGTCTGCGGCTGAGATGCGCCGCACGTTTGGGCGCTATCTGAGCGATGAAGTCGTTGCCAGCTTGCTCGAAACGCCAAGTGGCTTAACCCTCGGTGGGGAACGCCGGAAAGTAACCATTCTGATTTCTGACCTGCGTGGCTTTTCAGCCATCTCTGAACGCCTGCCGCCTGAACAGGTCGTAACCATTCTCAACCTCTACCTGGGCATGATGTCGGATACAGTCAACCGCTACAACGGCACCATCAATGAGTTTATTGGGGATGGCGTTTTTGTCATGTTTGGTGCGCCCATTTATCGGGAGGACGATTCGGAACGTGCGGTTGCCTGCGCGATCGCCATGCAGTCAGCAATGGCAGAGGTCAATCAGCAAAATCAGCAGCTTGGGCTACCCGCGATCGAAATGGGCATTGGCATCAATACAGGCGAAGTTGTAGTCGGTAACATTGGCTCTCAACGACGCGCCAAATATACCGTCATCGGCAATCACGTCAACCTGGCAGCCCGCATCGAATCCTATACCGTTGGCGGACAAATTCTCATTTCGGACGGCACGTTCCGCGATGCTGGAAACATTGTGAATGTGGACAGACACATCCAGGTTGAACCTAAAGGCATCAAAGACCCCGTTACTCTCCACAATGTCAACGGCATCGGCGGCAAGCACAATCTCTCTTTGCCCGAAGAAAAAGAAGCATTCGTCATGCTCACGTCAGAAATACCCGTGCGCTACACCGTTCTAGAAGGCAAACATGCAGTGGGCACCCTGTTTGAAGGCACGTTGGTTAGCCTTTCGGATAAAAGCGCTGAACTGCGATCGGATCACTTCCTTACCCCACTCAGCAACCTCAAACTTAATTTACTTACTCCATCTCAAGCTGCTGCTGAACTGGATGACCTCTACGCCAAGGTCTTAAATAGAGCAGCGACCAACCCAGACTGTGTGCGGATTCGGTTCACAGGAACGCCTATTCGCTTTGCTGGTTTGGCTCCCGAAGTATCGGCGGCACTCGATCGGCTGCGGCGATCGGCATAGGGTTTAATCCTTTCGACAGTCGCTAATCAAACGAGTAACCTGCAAAGAAAACCTCTGTCGGAACTGACCTGACAGCACCCTTGAGCCAAAACAAATAACCTTTCACAGATGAGTTTAATATCGTTAGCTCAAGCTCAGTATTAGGCGGCGACTTCAACATAGGCTGATGAGGTTGTCGGTCGTGGAATCTCTAAACCTTCCAGTTTCAAGCCATCAAGATGAAACACGATCGCTTCATGCATATTCTGTTCAACCTCTTCATGGGTTGCCCCCGTTGAGACACATCCCTGTAAGTCAGGAGAATAAGCGGAATATCCATTTGTTGTCTTCTCAATGACGATAAGATACTGCATTATTTCAAACCCGCTTGCTTCAAAATACTATCCAAAGTTCCTGGCGCTAAATCGTCACTCAATTTTCCAGGTACAGTCACTAGACCTGGTTTGTAAGGATGCTTATATTGCCGATGACTGCCTCGTGTTCGAGCTAAGTACCAACCATCCTGCTCAATCAGTTTGATGATATCCTTCACCTTCATGTCTCAAGCCTAGAGAGAGCCTAGAGACTTGTCAACGCCGATAAACGTAGCTCGTAGTTATCGTCTGTCTGAGCCAATGTCTCGAAATACGATCTGCTAGATACCACTGAGATAAATGTCTACTGAACGTGGGCGGATAACCTCAGTAGACAGTTTCCATCGGTAACTCAGTAGACCAGCAAACGGTTTAGCTGCCATACCAGATGAATTCGATCGCGCTTGCAAGCTCTCTCCCACACTGCTCTTTTTCTAGCAAAACAGTCACGTGTCCCAACTTTCGACCCGGATGCGATTCTGCCTTGTCATACCAATACACATGAGCGTTAGAAACGGCTGCTAACTGTTGCCGCTTTTCCTGATAGTCGCTTTGAGACTCTTCATAGCCCAGAAGATTGACCATTACCGCTCCAGGAACCTGCATGGCAGGATTGCCCAACGGTAACCCGCAAACGGCTCGCAACTGTTGTTCAAACTGAGACGTTTCGCAGGCATCCAGCGTGAAGTGTCCAGAATTATGCGTGCGCGGAGCAATTTCGTTCACCAGTACTTTACCCTCAACCGTTAGAAACAGTTCGATGCCAAATAAACCTACAACTTCCAGGCTGCTGAGTAAGGTATGCACGATCGCCTCCACTTCTGCCACGATCGCCGCACTGATCGCTGCTGGTGCAAACACACGCCGACAAACCTGCTGTTCCTGCTGCGTTTCAACGATCGGGTAAATTACAACCTCGCCAGTGGTAGACCGGGCGGCGATCGCTGCCAGCTCCCGCTCAAAGGGCACAAACGCTTCTACTAACAGTGGCGTGTCTTCCAACCGACTCAGAGCCGCCTCTAGTTCCTGAGCATCTTTGACAATAAACGTTCCCTGACCGTCGTAGCCGTGTCGTCTGGTTTTAAGAACAATGGGAAAAGAAAACGTGGGAGGGGTTTGAGGCTTAAGCGTTGAGGTGGACTTGCCCTCTGTAGTTTGACTTCTCACTGCTTCTAAAGCCACAAATTGAGGTGTTGGCAACCCTAAATCACGCAGACAACAGCGCTGATGATATTTATCCAGCAAGGGCTTGAGGGCATCCAGGCTGGGGCGAAAACAAATCCCCTGCCCCGCTAACTGTGATAAAGCGTCCAGGTTAACGAATTCGTTCTCAAACGTAATGACATCGCATAAAGTCGCTAATTCTGCGGTTGCAGTGGCATCGTCGATCGCTGCCAGGATTGTCCTTGTCGCAATGCTCACCGCCGGATCGTCACAGGACGGGGTTTGCACGATCAGTTCCACACCCAATTTTTTGGCTGCTGCTGCCATCATCCAGGCAAGCTGACCACCGCCAATCACACCCACACGCTTGATCACATTCGTCTCCTCCCCGCGATCGTCCATCTACATACTCCCCACTCCCCACCTCCCGCCTTCTGCCCTCTGCCCTCTGCCCTCTGCCCTAACGACACCCCAACGACTCCCGCGTCTCCACTCCCGTCTTCGGGTTCACCCCACTTGCTAGTTGACACAATTCTCGAACTTGCACCCGATCTAAAATCGCACCACTAAAATCTGTTCCCGCAATATTCACGCCATCAAAGACAGTGCGGAGCATCATCGTATTCACTAAAACAGCATCGCTCAGATCGACGCGAGACAGCTTCACTTGATCCAGCATTGCCTGGGTTAAGTCGGCAGCGTGCAGATTGGTTTCCGTCATCGTCGAAGCACTGAAGACCGCACCAGCCAGATCAGCATTGGCAAAATTTGTCCGGTTGAGATTGGCGTTGGAAAACTCTGCCACACGTAGCGATTGCCCGGAAAAATCTTTGCCCGCTAGTTCAGCATTGCTATAAGACGGCGGCGGGGCGTATTGAGAGGAGTATTTAGCACCCGTTACCGCCTCTGCTTGAACGGGAAGCACACCGACAATCAGCAACAGCGAGAATAATGTGGCGAAAAAGCGGCTCATCAGCATTCGTCACGGTATGGAAACTACAGTTTTAGTGTAAGCCAATGCCACTCAAGGGTTGCTGCCAAACGCTGATGGCACACTGGCATGTTATGGCTGTCGCCTACAAGAATACAGACGAGAAAAGCTCGAATTTGAGCTTTCGTTTCAATTTCCGTAATGCCCCTGCCAAAACCTGTAGGAAGAAGCTAAGGTAACGGGTATCTTTTTGATGCTCAGACAGGGGGCACTAAGCAAGAATCAAGCCACTAGAGTCAACTCGATAAGCAATAGTCAAAACGTCTCCTCACTTCTTACTCCCATGCCAGAAGCACTCGCCATTTCTACCCGTGGGCTAACTAAACAATTTGAGCGCCAGATTGCCGTTAATGATGTCGATTTGCAGGTACAAGCGGGTGAAGTTTATGGGTTAATTGGTCCCAATGGTGCGGGTAAAACGACGCTGATCCGCATGTTGGCGACCGCAGAAGAGCCAACGATCGGCGAAATTTATATCAATGGCGATCGACTTTTGCGCGATCGCGACAACCCTCATCTGAAGCGGCAGCTTGGTTACTTACCCGATGACTTTCCACTCTACGACGACCTGACCGTTTGGGACTATCTGGATTATTTCGCACGGCTCTACCGACTACGAGATCCACACCGCAGTCGCCGCTTGAAAGACGTGCTGGAACTGGTGCAGCTTACTCACAAGCGCCATAGCCTGATTGCTACCCTCTCACGCGGGATGAAGCAGCGCCTTAGTCTCGGTCGCACCATTATTCATGAGCCTGTCCTGTTGCTGCTAGATGAACCTGTATCGGGACTAGACCCGATCGCCCGCGTTCAGTTCCGCGAAATTATCAAAGCGCTGCAAGAGGTTGGTATGACCATCCTGATTTCATCGCACGTCTTGAGCGATTTAGAGGAACTTTGTACCTCTGTTGGCATCATGGAACTGGGTTATCTGGTCGAAAGTGCCTCCCTGAAAAGCCTGTACCATCGCCTGAGCCGCCAGCAAATTGTGATTGCCAGTATGGGTGATTTAAGCGCACTCAAAGTGGAGTTAAACAATTGTCCTCATGTGGAAGGGATGGAGACTTTACCGGAAACTCAGAGTCTTTGCGTTCATTTTTCGGGTGGACTTCAGGAGTCAGCCGATTTACTGCGATCGCTCATTGCCGCAGGCATTCCCCTCACTGAGTTCCACCGCACTCAAGAAAATCTGGAAACCATTTTTCTCAAAATGGGACATCAGCAAACGTCGTAATAGTTGTTAGCGGTTAGTTGTTAGTGGTTCGCAGTTAGAAAGGTCAGAACGAACTCAAAACTCCATTCGGTTTGAGCAATCAGGGTCGAGAACAGAGAGAACAAAACGCAAAGATTCATTCCTTCGCACTAATGTCATTCAACTGGCTAGACTACTTTAGCGATCGCAGCCCTCAGTTTTTGCGGGAAGTGAAAGGGCGTTTGAAGCCTCGCGCTGTCACGATCGCAGCGGCAGCGTCACTGTCAGGACAGGGCTTTATCGTGCTGTATTTTCAAAGACTGGTACAGACGTTGTTGGACACCCCCATCAAGAATGAAACCGCATGGACTGCCTACGCCCAAATTGAAGCAGGCAACCTGAGAATTAACTGGCAGGGCTGGTGGTTTGAGATTTTTTACACGCTGACCTGGGTTGCTTTGACGCTGCTGCTGTTTCTGGGCAGTTACCTGCTGGTCAAAGATATTGCGAGAGAAGAGCGTCGCGGTACGTTTGATTTTGTGCGGTTGAGTCCAGCGTCGAGCCAGAATGTCCTGGTTGGCAAACTATTGGGTGTGCCAATCTTGCTGTACTGGGCGATCGCGCTTGCCATCCCGCTTCACCTTTGGGCAGCCGTCAGCGCTGGTTTACCGCTGTTAGCAATCATGGGTGTCTATCTACTGTTAGCGATCGCCTGTGTCTTTGTTTATAGCTTTTCGCTGCTGCACAGCTTGAGTTGGGGAGCCAAAGCACAGGGCACTTATGTGATGCCTCTGGTCGGCATTATCTATGCCGTTCTACATGGCTTGGGGGGCTATTGGGGTTTTCAATGCCGACAGCTCATCATCAATGCAGCAAACCAGGAGTACTGGTCTGCTGGTCTCGATTCTGGTTTCCCTGATGTAAATGACTGGGTTGTTGGCTTCACAGGCGTGCTGCTGCTTGGGCTAAGTACGCTTACCGTCTGGTTTTGGCGCATGTGTCGCAAACGTTTTCACCATCCACCGCTGCGTCCTTGAATTCGTTGATAGATCGCTTCTCACAAAATGTCCCGAATGATTCTGAGTTGGAGTATTAATCGCTATGACATTCGATCGGTTCTATAAATTCAGCGACTGGAATCCCCAGGTGTTTCGTGAACTCAAGGGTCGCGTGAAGAAACTTACTGTGTTTCTTACGGTTTTAGGGTCATGTGCGACACAGCTTTTGGTGCTGATGTACTTTTGGGTCGGGTTGCCTGTCGCACGATCGACCGATCGCTTTGACACGACCTCAAGATACAGTACCTATTGCACAGGTAGAGGGAGTTATCGCTCGTTTGAATGTATTTATGACGCGATCGGCAATCCACGCATCGCTTGGCAAAGTTGGTGGTCAGATCTGTTTCAGGCGCTTAGCTGGACGTTACCGTTTGTGCTGTTGCTTGCAGGCGTGTATATGCTCGTCAGCGATCTGGGTAAAGAAGAACGACGCGGAACGCTTAATTTCATTCGACTCAGCCCTCAAACTAGCCAAAATATTCTCTTTGGCAAGGTTTTAGGAGTACCAGTGATTCCGTATCTGGCAGTCTTGTTGGCGATTCCCTTGCATCTGGTAGTAGCGAATGGGGCAGGTGTTTCGATCGCCAATGTGCTAAGCATCTACCTGTTGACAGCGGCAGCCTGCGCGTTTTTCTACAGTGGTGCCTTGCTCTATGCTTTTATGAGTGGTGCTCAGGGTTGGGTGGGAGCTGTCGCCGTTTTTAGCAGCTACACGCTCTTCTTCCAAATCTGGACGAACTCATCGTACTACCGGGGCGAAGGCGATCGGCGCTATTTGGAGATGTCTGATTGGTTTCATCTACCAGTGGGTACGCAGCTCGGCTTTGCGATCACATTTGCACTCATTACGCTGGGAACGGGTGCTTACTGGCTCTGGCAGTCGGCAAACCGTCGCTTCCGCAACCCCGATGTTACACTGCTTAGCAAACGTCAGAGCTATTGGATGACGTTCTGTGTAGAAGTTTGGATGCTTGGGTTTGCCTTTCGGCAACTGCCTGAGTACTATAGACCGTTCAACGAATTGATTGTACTGGGCTTTTTCAATCTGCTGTGGTTTATGGTGCTGATTGCGGCTCTTACTCCTCAGCGCCAACTGTTACTGGACTGGGCACGCTATCGCCGTGAGCGGGTTGCCAGTAAGAGACAATTCTGGAGTCGCTCTATTGTCAAGGATTTGCTTTGGGGGGAAAAAAGTCCGGCACTGGCGGCGATCGCCCTTAACCTGCTGATTGCAGTTGCGGTTGCCTCGCTGTGGATAGTGGGATGGGCTGAGGCAAACTCACAATTTGACGCACTGGTTGTGATGAGTTTGGGCGCGACATTGACGCTGATCTGTGCCGCGATCGCTCAGCTAATGATGTTCATGAAGTCTCCCAAACGCGCACTCTGGGCAGCAGGTGCCGTTGCCGCTGTTCTTATCCTGCCACCTGTTGTTTTAGGTGCCTTGCAGATCACTACTGACAAAACGCCATTTGTGTGGCTCTTCTCGATCGGTGCCTTTTCAGCGTTACAGTCTGGTGTCTCAGCCACGGCTGCGCTGACCGCCTTGATGGGACAGTTGGGCATACTCAGCCTGCTTACCTTGCGCCTGACCCGTCAGGTACGACGAGCTGGTGAATCAGAGATGAAGGCACTGCTGGCAGCAAGCCGAAGCTAGGGATGCAGGAGTAGGGCTGTCGCTTGCTTCTGCGGAGCAGTAGGATAAAGGCTAAATTTTAGACTTACAGCGGTTACTGATTGGGTAAGCCACAGTCAAGCGAATATGGGTGTGGGGTGTAGGGTGTGGGGTGTGGTGAATGCAAATGAAAACGGCTGTAAGCGTTGATCCTTTAGCCTTTCTGCCTCAACCTTTTCTCATTGGCAGCTTCAGCGTTTTCTTAACCAGATCGGGAATCTGCCAGGGGCGATCGGCGACAGGAATTTTTGCCCGTCGAAACGCGTTAATCTTACTGTCTGCTGTGCCGACCTCTGTGCCTGGTTCAGCCGTTTGAGAGCTGATAATTGCGCCAGCGTGCCCCATCCGCCGACCTCTAGGAGCAGTGCGTCCAGCTACATAGGCAATCACAGGTTTGTCGATCGCCTCGGCAATGTAGTGGGCTGCCGCTTCTTCGCTATCGCCACCAATCTCACCTACCAGCACAATGACTTCAGTGCTATCGTCTTCGTCCAAAATTTGGAGCCATTGCGGGAAGGAGGAACCCACGATCGCGTCACCGCCAATGCAAACGCCGATCGACTGTCCTAAGCCTGCTTGTGTTAATTCCAGGGCAATCTCGTAGGTGAGTGTGCCGCTGCGACTGATTAACCCGACGTGTCCAGGTGTGTAAAACTCGCCAGGATGCAATCCTAACAGCAGTTGTCCCGGCACAATCAAACCAGGACTGTTCGGACCGATCACCAGCGTTTCGGTTACTTCTGCCTTCCTGAGTAAGCTCACCATATCCAGCGGCGGAATGCCCTCAGTAATCAGCACAAGCTGCCGAATGCCCGCCGCGATCGCCTCCAGTGCTGCATCTAGCGCTGCATATGGCTGCACAAAAATCACCGTCGAATCGACCGCGCCAACGACTGACAGCGCTTGCTCAACCATGTCGAACACGGGGATGCCTTGATGCGTTGTGCCGCCACATCCAGGGCTGACACCCGCAACGATCTGGGTACCGTATGCTTGCATCAAAGGCGCATACGTCGCACCTAAGGGTTGCGTAATGCCCTGTATCAGGACTCTGCTGCTTGGGGTGAAATTCATAACCGCTGATGATGGAGACGATCGCACCGTGGAAAAAACCTAACTGTAAAAAACCTAATAGTATCCAGAATGTATGAGAAAAGCGAACTCTACTGCTATTCAAGTCACAGTACAGCAACTTTGTCGAGAGAGAAATTACCCAAAGGTCGGAAGAGAACGTGTTTTGAAGCACTAAGAGCTTGCTAAAAAATAACTGCACGCTTTTGGATCAGCTATCAGCTATCAGCTATCAGCTTTTCGCTGACGGCTACAGACCATGCTGTTATTTCTGTACAACTCCTAGCCAGTCAACTGTTAAACCTAGTCAGTGCCTGACGACAGTAAAAACATTTAGCCTTCAGCCTACTGCTCCGCAGAAGCAAGCTACAGCCGTCCCCCACTACTCACGAATTACGCGTCGCTGCATTTGCCAACTTTACAGCCTGTGTAACCGCTTCATTGAGGCTATCAATGAGGGTTACCTGGACGCTTTCTAGGCGCGATCGTGCGAGTTCGCGATCGCGCCCAACGAGCCTTACAACCAGTTGAGGAAACCGAGTAGCTTGAGCAATCAGCGCTTCAGGACTGATCTCACTAATGCTGCGTGGTTTACGTACTCGGCTCAGCAGAGATTTAGCAATCACTGCTGCAATCTCATTGCAGGGAATCAAACCGCTGACAAGATTAATGAGCAAGACGCGCACCTGTTTTGTCTGCACCATCTGCTCTAACCCGCGTTCTAGCTGGTCCCGTAAAGCGGTTGGCGAGGCATCCCATTGCGTTTCACCGCCAATATTGAGAAAAACGGCTGGTTTTCCACCTGCCTGCGAAACAGCATCCATCGTTGCCATCATGAGTCCCGCTCCGTTGCATAGAATCCCAACCTGCCCATCTGGCTCCATCGCTGTAGGAGCCGCGCTGAGGTGCCCAGGTTGATTGACATCTGACTGAGCAATCAGGGCTGACAGGGCAGGATGGCGTGCCAGCGCATCATCGTTCACGGTAATTTTGCCGTCTAGCGCCATCACCTCGCCCGTAGCGGTGACACCCAGTGGATTGATCTCCACAAGGTCTAAATCATGTTGCACAAACAGCCGATACATTTTCTCCAACATGCCGCTAACCGATTCGATGAGCGCGCCTTGAAGCCCCATCTTGAGCGCCAGACGACGCGCGTAGAAGGGAGAAAATTCCTGATCAACTACCACATGCTGCATCTGTTCGAGTGCGGTCTGCACATCAATGCCACCTTTCTGTGAACCCAACAGCACAGGGCGACAGATCGATCGATTGAGAACGACTGCCAGATAAAATTCGCGATCGACATCGTACTTCGCTTCTGCCAGCAAGACGGTGGGATACTCACCCATGATCGGCAGATTAAAAATGGTCTGTGCTGCCGCGACCGCATCGATCGTGTTTTCGACAAAGCGCACACCGCCAACCCGCCCGCGTCCACCAATGTACACCTGAGACTTCAGCACAACTGGATAAGGTATCGTCAACCCTTTGAGATCCTTGGGGCGATCGATACGCTGAGACGGCAAGACCGGAATGCCCATCTCGCGAAACAATTCCTTCGCCTGATACTCCAACAGATCCATAGCGCTAACACCTTTTCCATCGACATAGCCTTCCTCTAAAGATAGACCTTCTTCCAGCTTCTCTCTACCGTGCTACCGATTCATGTTTAGTCAGGGTGGCTTAGATTAACGCAAGATAACCTGTTTAGAGAGCCATTACATGCCAGATTTGGGTGAACAAGCGATCAGTAAAGTTGCTGAGGTCGGCTTATCGAGCCAGTTAGATGAGGTAGAAAATCTGGATGTAGACATCAAAACCGATCCGGGGAAAATGCTCTCAGGTTCGGTTGATTCTGTCACAGTGAGTGCCACAGGGATGGTGATGCAGAAAGATCTCCGTGTAGAGTCGATGCAGCTTAGCACGAACCAGATTGCCATTAACCCCCTCAGCGCGGCGTTCGGCAAGATCGAGCTAACCCAGCCAACCGATGCCGAAACGCAGATCGTGCTGACTGAAGCAGACATCAACCGTGCGTTCAACTCTGAGTTCATTCGTGACAAACTGCAAAATCTGCAGGTGCATGTGAACGGCGAACTGGTAACCGTTGATACCAAGCAAGTAGAGTTCAAGCTACCTGGCGACAGTAAGGTGCTGCTGAGCACAGATGTTGTGTTGGAACAAGCGGGTGAAACGAAGCGGGTTGCCTTTACAGCAGTGCCGCGCGTGAGTGCTGACGGTCAATCGATCGCGCTGGATAATCTTGAATATATCGAAGGGAAAGACCTCTCACCCGAATTGACGGATGCTCTGCTAAACCAGGCGAATGAACTGCTGGATCTACGCAATTTTCAGCTTGGAGAGATGGCGCTTCGGCTGAAGATGCTGGAAGCACAGAAAGGTAAATTGTTGCTTCGGGCGATCGCCCACATTGAGCAGTTCCCAACTTAGGACTTGTTTAAGTCAAAGTTAAGTCAAAGTGCATCAGTCGTGCAACTGTGTTCACTGCTTCTCTATTGACTGCTTGTTCACATTGACGCTCGGCTGGTGTGTCTGCAAAAAGTGGTCCTCTAACCAATGGGGTCTAACAGTCCGGTTAAGCGTCACACTTCCCTCTTTCGAGAGAGCCGATGTCTCTCCGTTAGCAGGAGGTGTGTTACCTGTTTTACTCTTAGCCTTGATTTAGTAAAGTCTGATTTAGTAGAGACAGAGAGGGTCACATCATGAATAAAGATTCTGAACCGAACGATAATAAAGGAACGATCAACCAACCAATGACACCGGAAGAAGTTGATCCCGCACAAAAACAAGCGCAAAGAGAGGCGCTCGATCGCAACCCAAATATGACGGTCAATCCGGGCGATCGCATTGACGAGTCCAAGTCATTAGAAGAGAAAGCGCAACAGGTTGCTGTTGATGCGCCTGACATTACAGGAGATCACATCGTTGTACCGACCTACTTCGTTGTTGATGAACCAGACGGTAGCCAAAAAGCGCTTCACCACGTCAAAGACGCTGAAGAAATTTCTGATGTTGTCCGTCAGGCAGGTTACGGCGGCTAAGTAAGTCGTTTCCCTTCGTAGGAGCGTTACCCGTAGCGTTTCTACGAAAGCTTGTCTATTTGGCGTATAAGGAGATCGCTAACGCACGTATTCATTTAGCGTGAGCAAAGCGCGGATCTCTTGAGGTGCAGTTGGACAAAACGGCTAGAGAGTGATCCTATTTGAGTTGTGAGAAGCAGTTTGATGGCAGTTCCTAGTGGTTAGCTCTTTTTGCGTCTGCTAACTACGATCGCCGATCGCTCAATCATTAAATGCCGCTCACAACTGATTTGGAACTGCTATGGCTGTGACGATGCGATCGCTCCACTGATTCGTCACAACCGCGAACGATCCTCTCGTAAAGCTACAGCGATACAGATATAGCGAGAGGATTGTGTTTATGATTGGAACATTGAACCTTGACGATTGTCCTGATTCTGCAACCATTGTTCCTTTAAGTGACTACGCACGAGCAAAAAAGGAGCGTGGTTCTGGTGGTCAGAGACAACGGTATGACAACCTAAGCCGCAATTATGCAAACTAGCCACGCGCAGCCCGTAGTCCAGCCTCCTATGCCCATTCCAACGCCTCTCTCTAGACAGGATGCTTGGTCTCGCACAGTTCGACCTTTGGGCGCTTACGCCATTCAAGGGGTTGCTGTTTTAGACGATGCGCTTGTAGTGCTGGATTCAGTCAGGGGCTACCTGCTGCGAGTCGATCCAGTGACAGATAATGCGACGGTCATGAATCCCTATCGGGTTGATGATTTTGTTGGTGCCACTGGGCTGGCTGTATGGCAAAAAAATATCTGGTTCGCTCGTGAAGAAAATGTGTACGTTTGCAGCTTCGATGACCTGACTCCGCAGTTGTTTGTCACCATGCCTTATGAGGTGGATGGTGTTGCTGTGTGGGAATCTACGGTGTATGTTGCCAGCCAAAAAGAGGGCTATATCTCTATTTTTGAGCGCCAGTCACAGCGGCTGATTACCCGATTGCCGCTGCCAGGTGTAGGCATTACAAACCTGACGGTGCGCGGTGAAGAACTCTGGTTGTGCGATCGCCTGGAGCAAACAGTTTACTGCCTCGATCGTGCCACTGGCGAACAGCAGTTTTGTGTTCTGACCCCATTTGAGTTTCCGACTGGTCTTACATTTTACCCCAATCCAGAGCAAGGGCACGATCGCCTTTACATCTCCTACGCTGGCGAAGAACCGTACATTCGGGATAATCCAAACAACCTGGAAGAGCCGTTGGAGCTGACCTTTCGCGATCGCACCTTTATTCATCCGCTTTACATTCGGCACTGCCCTCAAGACCGCTACACCCTCTCTAACGGCTATCTGATCGAGATGTCTTACGCTGAGGAACTGCTGCCGCTAGAGGAAGTCGAGGTTCACAATTTAGAGTGGCGGATTGCGCTGCCAACGGAAACTCATCGCCAAAAAATCCTGCGTGTCGAGGCGATCGGACTTCCTTTTACAGAAGAATTACAAGATGGGCAGCGTGTAGCCGTCTTCCATTTTGATACGCTTAAGGCACACGAACGGCAGATCTTTGGTTGGAAAGCGCTTTTAGAAGTTCGCGGTATTAAGTACGCCCTGACACCTGATGACGTTGACAACCTGCCCGCGCTACCCGCAGGTTTTTATGACCGTTACCTGGTCGATGACGACTATCTAGCAATGGATTCGCCTGTGATCCAGCAAGCGGCGAAAGAGGCGATCGGTACCGAAACCAATTTGCTGCGAAAAATCCTGAAAATTCGTAACTACGTGTACGATCGCCTCTCTTACAGCCTTACGCCTCACATTGATACGCCTGATGTCGTCTGGGAACGAGGCATTGGTTCCTGTGGAGAGTACGTCGGTGTACTCTTGGCATTAGCAAGATTAAACGGCATCGCCTGTCGCACAGTGGGTCGTTATAAATGCCCTGCTAAAGCTGACCAGCATCACGTCCCTTTAGAACCGGACTATAACCATGTCTGGATAGAGTTCTACGTACCGGGCTATGGATGGCTACCAATGGAGTCAAATCCCGATGATGTTGTTGAACGTGGACCCTATCCGACGCGCTTTTTCATGGGCTTACCCTGGCATCATGCCGAAATCGGTAAGGGCATCCCGTTTGAAACTATCACCACGCAGGATGATAGTGCAGATGTTTCGATCGGTGAGTTAGCCATTAACCACGTCCGCTTTACAATTCTTGGCGAACTGCCACCGCTGGATGAGGTGCACCGTTGAAGCTAAACGGCTGCAACGAACTAATGCTTGTGACTGGTTGTGATCAATAGCTAGAGAAAGACTGATGGCTGGTCGCTAAACGCGTTTGTGCGAAAGCAATAAGACCTGATAGATCGTAAAGCCAGTCATCACCGTCAAGACTACCAATGAAACCATTATTCTACCTAGAACTCTGAGCCTAGCTTGCCCAAAACCAGCAGGGTCGTTTATCAGCCAGATCGCCGATCTTTCCCAATGATTAAGGCTGCGGGTTCGTGGGTTAGGACAATATGCAAAAAACAAGCTCACAACGTAAAAGATTTAGTGCCCGGAAGATCTCGTGAGAGCGATAGCCACCTTGTGTTGCTCAACACGTCGCGGTTGAGTATGCGTTAGTCCTTCTAATACCATTTCACTAAACTGTGGCTACACAGGCAAGCTTCGGCTGGCAGTCAGCGGTCAGCGATCAGCCGCAAAAACGAATCTGTAGGGCGATTTTATAGAATTGGTATGAGGCATCCTCTGGTGTTGAAGCACGCGCAAGCCCTATTCAGTGCATTCAAGCAATGGGTGATGTAGAGGAGATGAATGCTGCATGTAGTCTCGTCAAGACTCCATAAATTCGACTTTCTCTAGCTTGTGGTTCTCCGTAGAATTGCTGACAATTTGCTTAAGACGCACGTTTTTAGGTTAATCACTTTTTCGATCGCTCTACCAACTACGCCCAGAGACACCGCACTGAGGCAAGACCGAAGCTAAGGCATTTTTACGTCTTGTGAGGGGCAGGCGCTAGAGCGACCACTGATTATTCATTACCTGCGCCAGCCCCAAAAGGGTGTCATCTCCTGAGTGCTTACCCCTTAATACTGCAGGAGCAACCGTATGAAACCGTCAGTCAAACAATTCTCTCGCGGCGATTCTGAAGGCTTTACTTTGATTGAACTACTGGTCGTGATTGTGATTGTGAGCATTTTGTCTGCGATCGCGCTGCCCTCGTTTCTAAACCAGGCAAGTAAAGCGAAAGAAACTGAATCGAAACAGTACATTGGTGCACTCAATCGTGCTCATCAAGCATACTTTTTAGAAAAAAATACCTTTACTGAAGACTTTTCGCTTCTAGGCTTAGGCATTAAAACTCAGACTACAAACTATACCTACGCCATTCAAGATAATACTGAAACGTCTGCTATCAACGTCTCTTTTCCTCAGAATCCGGTTTCACTGAGAGCACACGTTGGAGGCGTTAGCGTTGGTAGCACCACTGGTGCAGCGGGTGGTGAATTAACGACGCTGGCAGTGTTGTGCCAGTCGCAGAAACCTCAGGCGGGTGATCCTGCTGGTGTGACGTTTGTTGCTGATGCTGGACCCTCTTGCGCTGGATCATTTGACAACTTGGCTAATTACTGACTTGAATGTGCCTGTGAGCGATCGCGCTGACGTTACTCTCGCTGTGCTGGCGATCGAAAAGTGACGTAGACTGAGGGTTCTAGACGACTGCACGCTCTGAATTGTCCTGCTAGACCATCAGGATATGACGATCGTTCTCTTTGAGGTTGAGTTTTAGCCTGCGGTTAGCTATGCAATCAATTCAAAAGCTGACGGCTGACGGCTGACCGCTAAATCACTTCAGTGCCAACCTGACAACATCATTTTATGGGTGCTTCGACAACCTTAAAGAACTACATTAACGGCGCATGGTGTGTCTCAACAGCTACCACCTACCTGGATATCATCAATCCGGCGACGACAGACGTTCTGGCAACGGTACCACTATCGCCTGCTAGTGAGTTAGACCAGGCAGTACAGGCAGCCGCAACTGCTTTCGTGAGCTGGCGACGCACCCCCGCAACCGATCGTATCCAGTATCTTTTCAAGCTCAAGCCGCTGCTAGAAGCGCATCTTGACGATTTAGCGCTCACCATTACCCAGGAATGCGGCAAAACCCTGGCGGAATCAAAGGGTGAACTGCGGCGGGCGATCGAGAACGTCGAAGTTGCCTGCGGTATCCCCATCTTGATGCAGGGCTACAACTCAGAAGACGTTGCGAGAAATATTGACGAAAGCATGATCCGTCAGCCACTGGGCGTAACAGCGGTGATTGCGCCCTTCAACTTTCCCGGCATGATTCCCTTCTGGTTCATACCGTATGCGATCGCCTGCGGCAACACTGTCATTCTTAAGCCATCTGAGCGGGTGCCGCTCACCATGCAAAAAGTCGTGCAGTTGCTGGAGCAAACTGGCTTACCAAACGGCGTTGTGAACCTGGTGAATGGTGACAAAACGGTCGTTGATGCCATTCTGGATCACCCGCTGATTCGGGCAGTCAGCTTTGTTGGCTCTACGCCTGTTGCTAAATACGTCTACAGCCGTGCCGCTGCAAACGGTAAACGCGCTCAGTGTCAGGGCGGAGCCAAGAATCCGGTCGTGATCCTGCCGGATGCTGACATTGCGATGACCACGCGGATTATGGCAGATAGCGCTTTCGGCTGTGCAGGACAGCGCTGTTTGGCAGCCTCGATCGCCTTCACAGTCGGCAATGCACGGCAGACATTTACAGAGGCGATCGCAGAAGTTGCTCAAACGCGTGTGGTTGGCTATGGCTTAGATGAGGGCGTACAGATGGGACCAGTCATCAACGCTCAAAGTCAGGCACGGATTGAAGGACTGATTCAAAAAGGGGCAGACGAAGGAGCAACGGTGCTAGTAGATGGTCGTCAACCCAAGATTTCTCGCTACGAGGCAGGCTCGTTTGTGCGACCCACGATTTTGCAAAATGTTGATCCTAGGGGCGAAATTGCCCGTACTGAGATCTTTGGTCCCGTGCTGAGTTTGATGCATCTAGAGACGATCGACGACGCGATCGCTCTGATCAACAGTGGTCAATACGGCAACATGGCGTGCCTGTTTACTAGCAGTGGTGCTGCGGCGCGAAAATTTCGCTACGAAGCCGAGGCTGGCAACATTGGCATCAACATTGGCGTGGCAGCTCCCATGGCATTCTTTCCCTTCAGTGGGTGGAAGGACAGCTTCTTTGGCGATTTACACGGGCAGGGGCATCAGGCAGTCGAATTTTTCACGCAAACCAAGGTCGTAGTTGAGCGCTGGCAGGATTGGACGCGGCAGTTTTAGCGGTGAGCGATCGTGCGTAATCCTGAACGACTTGTTCAAACTGCAAGCTTTGGCTTTGTTGCAGTGCCTTTGCTATGGGCTTGCCAAGCCTCATCTCACGATGTTATCGAATGGTCACTTCTAGCCGATAGCTGGCGTTTCCCCGCGTTGAGCCAACCACAATCTGGTAGTCACCCGTAGCAGGCAGCACCTTGTTCCAGGTAACGGCTTCTTGCTTCAGCACTCGTCGCGGTTCGGTTTGATTTGGCGGAGCAACAACGTCAAAGACCGCGTTATTCTCCAAAGAGGTAATTTTTACTTGCATGGTCTGCCCTTTCTGGGCACCGAGGAGGTACATATCGCGAGTGCCATTCACGACGCTGGTTTTGACGGTGGCAGAATCTTCGCCGTTAGCAAACCGCATTCGCTGGACGCGCGATCGCTGTGCCACACGCATGGGCAAAACGGATGTGTTCTCTGCCGTTGTGAAGCGGTCGGGCTGAACGCTTGCAACCGCTGTGGTCAGGTGCAGGGTAACGGCACCAAGCACTGCCAAAGGTATCGCTAACAAAGCAACCCACCGCTGGGCAAAAGGAGTGGACATAAGTAAAAAGTAGGGATGCATGTACGTATTGACACCAATTAACCCCGAAAAGTTGCCTTACTTGCCTCTTGGGTTGCAAGGGGAAGCCCCAGCGCATCATGATACAGCTTGTTATATTCAGCAGCGGACTGATCCCAACTGAAGTTGACTGCCATACCGCGCTGTTGCAACTTGCGCCACGCCTCTTTGAACCGGAAGCCTTCCCATGCCCGTACCATGCCCGTGTAAAGATCGAGGGGTTCGTAGCGATCGAAGGCATAGCCCGTCCCTTTTTCATTCGCAGGATCATGTGGCTCGACGGTATCAACTAAACCACCCGTGCGACGGACGATCGGCACACAGCCGTACCGTAACGACAGCATTTGACTAATGCCGCACGGTTCAAAGCGCGATGGCATCAGAAAGGCATCGCTACCTGCATAGATCCGTCTTGACAGGGCTTCGTTAAACAGCAGGTAAACGGACATGCGACCGGGGAAACGAGATGCCAACTGCCACATTTGGGTTTCGTAATAGCGATCGCCCGTTCCCAACAGCACAAACTGAGCATCGGTGTACGCCATGAAGCGATCGAGCACCTGAAGCACTAAGTCCAATCCTTTTTGCTCCACGAGCCGCGTGACCATGCCGATTAGAAAGGCTCCCGAATTGACTTCCAGCCCCACTTCTTCTTGCAACGCAATTTTGTTCGCTTTGCGCTGGTCGAGCGTGTCAGCCGTAAACGTCTGCGTCAGGCTTTTGTCGATCGCAGGATCATACGACTCGGTATCAATGCCGTTCACAATGCCCGACAGTTTGCCACTGATAAAGGACAGCAGCCCTTCTAACGATTCGCCATAGGCAGCGGTTTTAATTTGGTCTGCGTAAGTCGGCGACACGGTGTTGACGCGATTGGCAAACTGCACCGCTGCTGCCATTGTGTTGTGCCCCTGCATGTACCACGGGCACCAGGTCATCTGCTCTAGTTTCCAGCGCCACGGTCCTTGATACGCGAGGTTGTGAATGGTGAACACCGTTGCAATATCAGGCGATTGGTGCATCCAGACAGGAATCATCCCTGTATGCCAGTCGTGGCAGTGAATAATTTCGGGTTTCCAGTAGTTCCAGGCAAATTCAGCCGCGCCGTTAGCAAACAGGGTGAACCGCCACTCTTCCATATCCCCAGCATAAATATGTCGCGGTAAGAAAGAGGGGTGCCCAAACAGGTAGAGCGGCACATCCGTTCCAGGCAACACAGCTTCGTAAACGTCGAAGCTTTGAAACATGGCGTTTCCCGACCAAATCGGTTCTTTGGGCACCGTCATTTTGTCGGGTAGAAAACCGTAGTAGGGCAGAAAAATGCGGACATCGTGTCCCATTTTCCGCAGCACTCTGGGAAGCGCGCCAACAACATCTCCCATGCCGCCGACCTTTGCGATCGGAGCCGCTTCCGCAGCAACAAACAAAATTCGCATAGTAAGCCTCGGTTCCCCTCAGTACTGCATCAAGTCTTGCTCAAACGCTACCAGCTTTCCGCTACCAACGGTTAAATCGATCGCCAGTTTTGAGCAATCACAGCCAGCAGATATGCTGCCATAGCGTGTTCTGCGAGCGCACGACTGAAATCTGTTTCCCCAACGCCTCGACCAAAGCCATTTTTGAGCGCACTTTGCTACGCGATCGCTGCGTGTTTGGCTGCGTCAGCGCTTCGGTATGGCTGTCCTGACCTTGGAGCAGACTGCTGCTCTGAGCATTTAGAACTCACAGAAGGCGTAAAGAATAAATTTTAGCCTTTAGCCTTCAGCCTTTAGCCTTCCGTCTTTAGCCTTTTGTTTCTGACATGCCCATGACTTCATATCCTGCGTCTACATAGAGAATTTGCCCGGTAATGCCGCTTGCTAAATCGCTGCAAAGGAATGTGGCAGCATTGCCAACTTCAATTTGCGTCACTGTTCGGCGTAAGGGCGCAACTTGTTCCACATGATGAATCATATCCAGAATGCCCCCAACAGCCGAAGAGGCAAGTGTGCGAATGGGTCCGGCTGAAATGGCATTGACCCGAATATTATGTGGACCTAAATCGGCTGCTAAGTAGCGCACGTTCATTTCGAGCGCGGCTTTAGCGATGCCCATGACGTTGTAGTTAGGAATGACGCGTGCGCCGCCGATATAAGTCAGTGTGACAATGCTCCCACCTTCGGTCATCAGCGGTTTTGCTGCTGCACACAGCCTCACTAGAGAGTAAGCGCTGATCTCTAGAGCGGTAGCAAAGCCCTCGCGTGAGGTATTCACAAAATTTCCGGTTAAGTCTTCTTTCTTCGCAAAGGCAAGGCAATGAATCAGAATGTCTAGTTTGCCCCATTGGTTTTTCACTGCCGCAAAGGTCTCTTCGACTTGAGCGTCATCTTGAACGTTGCAGGGTACAAAAAGCTTGGGCTGTAAGGGTTCTACCAGTTCAGCAACTTTTTTTTCAGCGCGACCTTTTTCATCGGGTAAGTACGTAATGCCGATGTTTGCGCCTGCCTTATGAAGCTGTTGGGCAATGCCCCAGGCGATCGAACGATTATTGGCAATGCCAGTCACAAGGGCATTTCTTCCGGTCAGGTCTAGCATAGCGATCTATCTGCAACAGCAACTTTAGGGTGCTTCAAGAATACTCAAAGATGGGGCACAACGGGTAGCATATGGGATGGTCAACCCTTGCTTCTTGAGCGATCGTCTGGAGCGATCGATCGTTCCGATGCTGAGAGGCGTGTGTCGTTTCAAGCGCCGGGTCATGTATTTGGAAGGCTCAGCATTGAGCCTGTAAGTTGATCGACGTAATTTATTCAGCCAATTTCTTGTAGGTGAGATAATTTTAAGCTATTACAGCTTTTGCGTTCATATGGCATTTTGCGTTCACACTGGTAGCACTGCTCAGGCAAAGATGACTTCACGTCAAGCGCTCAATCTTGGCAACGCAAGAGAATGTGTAACATCAGGCACAAAAAAGCAGATGAGAGTGAGTTTAAGTGTTCTAAGCTACAAACACTCTTTATTGCTGGTTTGTAACGGTCTGAGCAGTTTCTTGGGCACCAGGTAAGGGGATATGGTAGTGACGCAAGATAGACCGCTGGCATCTGTATTCCGTCAGATGGGAGGTGGAGCATTTCCACCCGTTGTTGAAACGTTTGAGCGGGGTAAGACCATTTTCTTCCCAGGCGACCCGGCAGAACGTGTATATTTTCTGTTGCGTGGTGCAGTCAAGCTCTCCAGAGTTTACGAAGCGGGCGAAGAGATTACCGTTGCCTTACTGCGAGAAAACAGCGTCTTTGGGGTGCTGTCGCTGATTACGGGGCATAAATCCGATCGCTTCTATCATGCCGTTGCCTTTACCTCAGTAGAGCTACTTTCAGTACCGATCGAACAAGTTGAAAAAGCGCTGAAGGACAACCCTGAACTATCGATGATTTTGCTGCGCGGCTTGTCGTCACGGATTTTGCAAACCGAGATGATGATCGAAACGCTGGCACACCGAGACATGGGTTCCCGATTGGTCAGCTTTCTGCTGATTCTGTGCCGCGATTTTGGGGTGCCGACTAACGATGGTATTACGATCGACCTCAAGCTCTCCCACCAGGCAATCGCAGAGGCGATCGGGTCTACTCGTGTGACGGTTACTCGATTATTGGGCGACTTACGGCAAGACAAGATGATCTCAATTCATAAGAAGAAGATCACAGTGCACAATCCAGTCACGCTGAGTCAGCAGTTTACGTAAGGGGTGGGGAGTGGGGAGTAGGGAGTAGTAAAGAGTTCAAAACTCGAAACTCAAAACTTTTTCACTCTCTCCTCACTTTTACCCGTTGCAAGTTTAGCAACGCGCTACAAAATTTAACGACTTGAGGTAGGCTGTATGTGAATTGCCCCAGCAGCTTTGTAGAGTTTCAGCACAGGGGCTTGTGGGAGTGTAAGTGTGTCCGGCGGGGAAATCCTGATTTTGGCAGTGCTGGTACTTGGTGCGGTCATTGCCACATTAGGCGATCGCATCGGCAGTCGTGTTGGTAAAGCGCGCCTGAGTCTGTTTAACCTGCGTCCTCGCAAAACTGCTACGCTGGTGACCATTTTTACAGGTATACTCATTTCCGCCTCGACGCTGGGAATCTTGTTTGCTGCCAGCAATCAGTTGAGAACAGGGGTGTTTGAGTTGGGCACCATTCAGCGCCGACTGCGAAATACGCGCACTGAACTGGAACAAGCCAGAACCCAAAAAGGACAGATTGAGAGCGAACTCACGCAGTCGCGCGCCGCTCAAGAGTCAGCAAAGCAGCAGTTGACGGAGACCAATCAATCGTTACGGGGCGCGGTTGCTGAGCGATCGCGGGCACAGGCAGAAACCGCCCGGACGCAAACAGCGCTGAGCCTGACACAGGGTCGGCTTGCAAATGTCTCCCAACAAGCACTGCGACTGCGTTCAGAGATTGGTCAACTGCAAGCTGCGCGCGATCGCGTCATCACTCAACGACAACAAGAGATTCGAGCGCGTGACCAAATCATTCAGCAGCGCGAAGCCCGTCTCCAAGACTTAGAAAAACAGCAAGAAGACCTGGCAAGAGAGGTGCAGGCACTGCAACTAACGGCTCAAGGGCTACGTACAGGCAATGTCGTGATTCAGCGTGGGCAAGTGCTTGCCTCTCTACCACTTCGTACAACCAACACGACGACTGCCCAACAAGCCGTTAATCAACTGCTACGAGAGGCAAACAGCACTGCCATTCGGCTGGTAAGACCGGGTTCTGCGGAGCAAATCGTGCAAATTACAAATGCAGATGTCAAGCAACTGATTGAGCAAATCGACGATGGGCAGGACTATATTGTTCGCATCTACTCCGGTGCAAACTACCTCGTTGGTGAGAAGTTTATTCAGGTCTTTGCCGATGCTGTGCGGAATCGGGTCGTTTTTCTGGCAGGCGATGCCATCGCAGGCACGTCACTTAACCCTTCAGCCATGTCGGATGAGCAAATCCAGCAGCGCATTAACCTGTTATTAGCGGCAGCTAATTTTCGCGCTCGTAACCTTGGTGTTTTGTCTGACTCAGTGCAGATTGGGCGCATTCAGGACGTGATTACCTTTATTGAACAGTTGAAGCAATACAAGCAAACCGTTGAACTCAAAGCGGTTGCCGCTGACGTGACTTATACTGCTGGACCACTCAATATTGATTTGATTGCTAGCCAGAATGGACAGGTGTTGCTCCGTACAAAAAATCTAGCGCCAACTGGCGGGCAAACTCCCTAATTTCTCTCACGTTGATGCCCTTCTGTCATGCGATGCCATGCACTCTAGCTCCTTTTCGCAACCTGATCCATCCGTTTCTGATCAACCAGTGATTTTGGGGTTTGATCCCGGTCGGCGCAAGTGTGGGTTAGCAGTTATCGGGGTCGATCGCACATTGCGCTATCACCACGTCGTTGAAGCAGAGTCGGCGATCGCTACCATTCAAACGCTCCGTCAGCAATTCCCTATTTCCTTATTGGTGATGGGCGACCAAACCACCGCCAAAGACTGGAAGCAGAAGCTCAGCGATGCTTTAACCGACCCACTCCGCATCATCATGGTCGATGAGCGTCATAGCAGCCTGGAGGCACGCGATCGCTACTGGCAAATGTACCCTGCTCAAGGCATTACGAGCCTGATTCCCCAAGCGTTTCGTACCATTCCGCGACCGATCGACGATATCGTGGCGATTCTGTTGATTGAGCGATATTTGGAGCGGCTGGTGACTTAAGAAGTTTTGAGGTTTGAGTTGCGCTAGAGCCTTCTGCTCTAAATCTCCTTGGTTCCCTAGTCCTGCTCTCGCCTCTCCTTTACACTGGTTCATAATTTCCAACTGGCTTGGTTAGGGGTACAATTCGCGCTAGTCTGAAAGAGCATTTAGAGCGATCGAGATTGACTATGACTGCGTTTTCCACTTCTGAAACGGCTGTATCCTCACCTCTGCCTCCCAGCGATTCACGGCAACGCGTGAGTCAGTTTCTACGCGACCTGCAAGATCAAATCTGTCAGGGACTGGAACAAAGCGATGCTAGCAAAGCATTTCAAGAAGATAGCTGGGTGCGAGAGGAAGGCGGCGGCGGTCGATCGCGCGTGATGCGAGAAGGTAACGTGTTTGAGCAGGGTGGGGTTAATTTCTCAGAAGTGTGGGGTAAAGATCTACCCCCCTCGATCGTGATGCAGCGCCCAGAGGCAAGAGGCTATGAATTTTACGCCACGGGCACATCAATGGTGCTGCATCCACGCAATCCTTACATTCCCACGGTGCATCTTAACTATCGCTACTTTGAAGCGGGTCCTGTTTGGTGGTTCGGCGGCGGAATCGACCTTACGCCCTACTATCCCTTTGCAGAAGATGTGGTTCACTTCCATCAAACGCTGAAGCAAGCGTGCGATCGCCATCATCCAGAGTATTACCCCACCTTCAAGCTCTGGTGTGATGAATACTTTTATCTCAAGCATCGTCAAGAAACGCGTGGCGTTGGCGGCATTTTCTTTGACTACCAGGATACACAAGGCATTCTTTACCCCGTCACCTACCCTGGCTCTCAGAGCGACACAGCGGCGGCTCAACACAGCCAAGCGGTTGGTACGGTCAAGGATCGCACCTGGGAAGACATTTTCAGCTTTATCCAAAGTTGTGGCACAGCGTTTTTGCCTGCTTACCTGCCGATCGTCGAAAAGCGTCAGGCACATGAATATGGCGATCGTGAGCGCAACTTCCAGCTTTATCGGCGTGGTCGCTACGTCGAATTTAACCTGGTGTACGATCGAGGCACCATTTTTGGTTTACAAACGAACGGGCGTACCGAATCGATTCTAATGTCGCTACCGCCCCTCGTGCGCTGGGAATATGGCTACACCCCAGAACCAAACACTCCAGAAGCCTCACTGTATGAAACCTTTCTCAAGCCACAAGATTGGGTCAACTGGACACTATCATCTCAAGAAGTCTAGGGTAGACTACTGACAGGGTTAATTTTTGAAACGATAATTTTTGAAACGACAGTGGAGTCTCTGTAAGCGTGAGCGCAGTTAGGCGAAAACGCTGATCGGGTTTAGGTGCCCTTATGAGCTACATTTGGTCATGTCTTCAGGGTCAGCGCTGTCTGCTCTATGAAATTATTGCTTGATCAAGCTGTCCATGCGGGTACACTTCAACAGTTGAGACATAGGGCACAGCTTCGGTTAGAATCAGCCCAAATAGCCACCGTTCTTAGGAGAGGGTCAGCGATCCCCATGGAGCAAAAATCGATTCACATGGAGCAGAAAACTCATACAACCCAGGACGGGACGATGATCATTGTCCTAACGCCGACGGGACGACTTGACATTACAACAGCGTGGCAGTTTCGGCTCAAGTTACAAGAATGTATTTCCAAACTCAGTCATCATGTCGTGGTGAACCTGGGTCAAGTCAATTTTATCGATAGCTCTGGGTTGACATCGCTTGTTGCTGGAATGCGCGATGCTGATAAAGTACGTGGCAGTTTCCGTATTTGCAACGTTCATCCCGAAGCCAAGCTAGTGTTTGAAGTGACGATGATGGACTCGGTGTTTGAGATTTTTGAAACTGAGCAAGAGGCGCTTGAAGGGCTACCGAGAGGCATCGCAAGTTAGTCCAAACGGTGCCCTCAAAAAGTGCTTCAGACGGTTTTGAGTTCGGACTCTATCTGGTCTTTGCGTAAATTTTGAGCATGGCGATCGCGCTGCTACTTACAGCTCAAACCTTGTAGTCAGGTATAGAGCCTAGCGAGAATGGTCGGTAGCGCAACGACAAATTCGTCTGTGAATGTTTCCATAAAAACCTGGTCGTAGGGCAAAAATAACACCCCGATCGTTTCAGGTTTAGAACTTACGTACAAGGGGTTTAGATCCCCGACTTCTGATGAAAACTTAGCCATCGAGCCTGCGCCCTTGTAGAAGTCGGGGATCTTTGCGTAAGTCCAAAATCATTGGTTCAAGTCTTTCCTGAAGCAAGGCATCATTCTTTAGCGTACGGTTGCAAACAGTAGGCATTTACGCCACTGATAGCGTATTCTTAGCAAGAACAACGCTATCGGTAGGAATTGTTTTGGCAAAGCGTCGTGAGCAGCTTTCACTTTTTTCAGTATCGGAGCAAAAGACGTTGGGCTATGCCACTCAGACTGAAGGGCTAAAAATTAGTGCTGAGGCTTTGCAAACCTGGAAGCAGCGGCTTTTGTGCTATCAGCAACAAGTGACGATCGCCCCACCCCTCCAGCAAGGCACCCTGTTTGATGCGCCTGCTGACAGTATCGATCCCGATCGTCTCGATCCGTTTGGCTTACCGCAGCAAAATACAGAATTTTGGCGCTGGAAAGCCAGCGATCAAGGCGTTGCTGCACTTTACTTTGTCATTGACTATGAGCTGCCAATTTTGCTCTACGTCGGCGAAACGGTGAAATCTGGGCAGCGCTGGAAAGGTGAACATGACTGCAAACGCTATTTGCTCAACTACAGGCAGGCTCACTATCAAAATCAACTTGAGACACTGTTAGGCATTGCGTTTTGGTCGTTGGCACCCAAGCAGACCCGCGATCGCCAGCGCTTAGAGTCGGCACTGATCCACAAGTGGCGATCGCCCTTCAATAAGGAGAATTGGGCGTTTTGGGGCACGCCGTTTATCGGTATGGGAATTGGGTAGTACTGTGCGCGCTGGAAGCCTGATCAAAAGAAAACACAAGCCTTACGTGTTTCTCATCGCGGCTTTATAGCGACTTCACCTATTCGTCTTTTCCACTCGCTACCTTGGAAGCAAGTTGGGTTATGTAGACACCGACTCCACGAAAAAACGAAAGGGACAGCAACGGGGGGCTTGTTGCTGCCCCTTTCGCTTTGGGGGCTAAAAAGTACATCAACAGCGATCGAACCAATTTCGGTCGCCCAAGCAGAATTTACGCCAATGTCTTCTCAACCTTACTTTGCGGAGTGCGGGCGACCCATTCAATAACGTGTTGTCCCAGGCGGACGTTATGCAGGCGATCGATCTCGCGGATACCCGTCGGACTGGTCACATTCACTTCAGTGAGATAGCCACCAATAATATCAATGCCCACAAACATCAAACCATCGCGCTGGAGCGTGGGCGCAAGCTGGGCACAAATGTCATGCTCTCTATCAGTAATGGTTGTTTGAGCAACTCTGCCGCCCACTGCCATGTTGCCCCGAAACTCGTTGCCAGTGGGAATGCGATTTACAGCCCCGATCGGCGCTCCATTCAGCAAAATAATGCGTTTGTCGCCGTCTTTTGCTTCTGGCAGATACGTTTGCACCATCACAGGCACCAGTCCCTGATAGGTACTGATTTCGACGAGCGAGTTGATGTTGCGATCGCCTGACTCTAGAATTAAAATGCCCTCTCCTGCCTTACCGCCCAGTGGCTTCAAGACCGCCACGCCTTTGCGATCAACGAACTGCCGGATGACCTGCTTATCCTGGCTTACTATCGTTTCTGGAATCGCATCGGTAAACTGAAGCGCGTACATTTTCTCGTTCGCTGCCCGGATGCCTGCGGGCGTGTTAACCACCAGCGTTTTGGCTGGATCGATATAGTCCAGAAGATAGGTCGCGTAAAGGTAAGGCACCGTCACAGGGGGATCCGTCCGCATGAAAACGGCATCCATAGACTCTAGCGGTAAGAGGGCGCGATCGCCCAACTTAAACCACGGGTCAGCCGCGCTCCAGCGTCCCTCCACCAGTTCGACAGGTGTGAGATGAACCTGTTCTAATGGTGCAAACGCTTTGCCATTCGCCACGCTCAGTTGCTTTGCCTGCGTGATCCAAACTTCATGCCCCAGTGCCTGTGCCGCTTCCATTAAGGCAACGCTGGTATCGTGCCCAGGATCAAGCCGCTCGATCGGATCGATGATGAATGCAAATTTCACAAGGATGCCCTTAGTCAGTGTCATTAACCAGTGATCAAGTAACCAGTGATCAGTAGTGGTCGGCTACTGACTGTTAACGACGAACCGTTTAACTGGTTTGCAGCAGCGGATCGAGCTTGCCTTGTGCATTCAGTGCTGTAATATCATCGCAGCCACCAATGTGATGATCGTTGATGAAAATTTGAGGCACCGATCGTCGTCCATTGGCGCGTTGCGACATTTTGCTTCTCGCCGCTTCATCGCCATCAATGCAGTGCTCGGTGTACTCTACACCTTTGCGATCGAGCAGTGCTTTTGCCCGGATGCAGAAAGGGCAGGTACTCCAGGTATAAATCTCGACGTTAGCAGCCATAGTCTCAACTCCAGCGTTCAGTCTTCATTTTAAGGTGTGGAGCTGATAAAACGCAGACAACTGAGCCTACTCAGAGACACCTTCTAATGGTTCAGCTCGATCGGCTTTGGGGAGCAGTAGACGGATCGCCATAACCGCAAACCCTAGTGCGGCTGCAATTTTGACCAGTCGAGCAGGCAGCAAATGAGCAGTGCCCTCGCCCAGAAACACCCCCAGCAAACTTGCTAGTAGAAGAGCCGCAGCCGTGCCCAGAAAAATTGTGCGAGGAGATTTTGAGTTGCCGCTGAGGGCGATCGCTGCCAATTGACTTTTATCGCCTAGCTCTGACAGAAACACGGTAATAAAGCTGAGTCCTAACAGGTGCCAATCCATAACAAAAAAGTTCTAAGTTTTGAGTTCTGCCTTCTGCCTTCTGCCTTCTACTCCCTACATCCTCACCACATCTAAAAAGAGCCACAAGGAAATGAACGCCAGCATTACGCCAGCAGCCCGATCGAGCGTTTGGGGTGAAACGCGGGATGACAGCCAATGACCAATGAGAACACCGATCAGACTGGTAGAAACAAGAGCGATCGCGGCTCCTGTAAAGACAACCCACGGTGCATGGGAGTTAGCAGACATCAAAAGGGTCGCTACCTGCGTTTTATCGCCCAGTTCTGCCAGAAAAATAGTGACAAAAGTGGAGCCAAACACTTTCCATTGGGAAGTCGCACTGTCTTCGGCGATCGATGCTGGCTGCTCTATCTCAGAATGGGCGATGGGCTGTGCGATCGTGCCATCGATCAGCTCATCGTTGGGCAAGCGTTCAAACTCTAGCAATGGTTCTGGATCGGTAAAGATCGATTCTGTCAACAGACAAGTTGTAGCAAATGAACTCTCCAACTGAATACTTTCGAGCGAAATGGCGGCATCAGCAGATGATGAAACTTTCACGGCAAGTCAAAAACAAAGAGTGTTGTACTTTCATATTCTTTTCATTATCTTGAACTTGAGGCTAAAGGTCAAGCGTGCTGCTAGTTGTAATGCCCACTTCACGGTCGAAACGGAGCAGTTCCAGGCTGCGATCGCCATAGACACCCTCAATTTGCTCACGGCAGCAGGCGATCGCAAAGTCGTTCAGCTCGTCTGCTTCAATCCCAAACAGATCCTGAAAAACATCTGGTTCAACGCGGCAGAAGCGGGGGCGATCGGCATAAATGCCACATTCGCGGGTGGTGTGATCGAAGTGAATACACCACCCGCCATCGCCAACCATGCTCAGATAGAGCGCTAATTCTGGAGGCGCGAGGTAATCTTCTAAATCGGGTCGATCGGTCGGGTCTAGGTGGCAACAGGCACCACACTGCTTGACGCAACGCCAGGTTGTCATGAGGGGAAGGGGTGAGGAGTGAGGAGTGGGCTTCGACGTGAGCGCTCAGCCGAACCGTGTTCAGCCGAACGGGAGTGGGGAGTGAGGAGTCGATTTAAGTTTTGTCCTCTAGTTTGATTGCCTGACCGCTGAATGCTGAATGCTGAATGCTGACCGCTGACCGCTGACCGTTGAATGCTGACCGCTGACCGCTGTCTAGCTCAATAGTTGAAGCGTCTGAATAGTTACGGTACAACGATTTGCTGTCATTTTAACTTTTGTTAACTTTATTAGAATTGGCTCAACTAGCCAGATAAGATTTGATTGTTGCGGGAAAGTTACGACCGCTCATCAAGTTTATCTTAGTGACTGATAGGGAGTAGGGATATGGAGTCGATTATTCAGCTTGCGATGTTAGCCGCGATCGTGATTGCTGGTCCTGCTGTAATTTTTCTGTTGGCAGCCAGTGGCGGCGATCTGTAAGCAACTTGTTGTAGTAGCGAATGGTATTTTCCCTGCGGTGGTAAGTTTTTTCTAAAAGCCGCTTTGGTTTTCGGACGCGCTCATTGAGGAGCTGATCAGCTGCGTTGAAGTGATCAAAGCCGTGCTTGTCTAAACGTTTTTCCAGGTATGAGAGAGTAGTAACCAGCCCGATTCACGTCGGGCTTTTTTATTGGGAGCCTTCTGAGGGTGCTACGGGTTAATCAAGTGACCGAATGAATGTTCGTAGTGCTTGATTGTAACGTTCTCCAGCAATTTGCTGGACATCATTATGATCTGCACCGTCCACCACCAAGAAGGTTTTGGGCTGATTGGCGCGATCAAAGAGTGTGCGTCCGTGCTGAAAGGGAATGGTGCGATCGCGTGTGCCGTGAATGAATAGCAATGGGCAGTGGACAGCGCCAATCTTGTTGATATTACTAAACTTATCAAACGGAAAAAGGGGAATTTGAGTAAGCACCCGAAAAGCACTGGTGAAGCCGCTTTCAACCACTAACCCGGCAACAGGACGACGAGTGGCTAAGTCAATGCTGGGACCGCTGCCCACCGATCGTCCATAGAGGATGATGCGGTTGGGTGGCTGCTTCAGCGTCGTTGTCAGGTAACTGTAGGCAGCGTCAATATCCTGATATGCCGTCTGCTCAGACGATTTGCCCTGACTGGTGCCGTAGCCCCGATAGTCATAGGCAAAAACATTCACGCCGATCGCTTGAATTTGTGCCAGAAGAGGACGGACATCCCCCAGATCTTCGCCATTACCGTGACTGTAGAGGACGGTGTAGGTGGCGTTGGGATGAGGCAGATAGACGGCAGAAAGCTGCACATTTGGTGCAGAAAACAGCTTGATCGTCGTCCGATCGTCCTGGTAGCTAGAAGGCTGTGGCTGAAAGATTTGACGATCGGCAAAAAAGAAGGCATACCCGCCGATCGCCAGATAAACGAAAAGGACTGCTCGCATCATCCGCCCAAGAGAAAATTTGCCCAGCAGTAGTGTTCTGAGGCGGCTGTGGTTGCTTGTGCGATCGCTGTCAGGTACCACTGGTAACACTCCCATCCGAACGGTAACGTTGACTTACTATGTAGACCATCAAGCCTCATGTCGGACACTCCTCGGATATCCACTCGTCCTCAAGTTCAGCCTTTAGCCAGGAGCATGAGTTAGTATTATTCTGTAGTACAGAGTATTGCTTATGACAAGTCTGAAGCTTTTTGGTAGAAAGCTTAAAAATCTTCGCCTCTACCAAGAATTTCAAGAGATTGGTTTTGATTACATCCTTAATCCAAATACTGGCGAGTTGCATTGTGTTGGTTTGGATAATTTTTGGGGTTCTCATAACCTTGTTCATGCAGACTTGAGTAACTTTATTGGTCTTACTAATATAAGTGCTCTTCCGGCTCACGTTTTTAGTGATGGGACGAGTCTTCCTGTTTATGATCTAGAAACTGGTGAACTGATTGCAAACTATATTCTCAATAAGTGCCAGTACTGCTTTTCATGATAGGTACGCGAATATGATGGGCAAGCCGATAAGACTGGTTTATGACGAGAAGACCAAGAAATTTGAACTTAGGGAAGTTGAGTGGATATACCACGTAGGGACTTTAGTTCCTGGCTTAGGTCTACCCATGATGTTGTGGGAGGGTATTAGGTATATTGTTGACCGCTTCAATTCGCCAGGAAATCTTACTCAAGATGATGCTGAAAATATAAGAAAAATTATCGAGGAAGGGCGTAATCAAAAAGTTGATGAAATGGAAATTGAGATGAGTCGCAATGTTACAACAGGGTTCAGCATTGATGGTATAAAAGGTGCTGAGATAACATTGGGAAGTAAAGGAGAAACTAAATATGTAATGAAAGTCAAATATAAGTACGATGAGTAATTAGTAGAATTTACTGAAACGGGACAGTTTAACAATTCAGGTGCAGCGGATTTACTGAAGCCGTCTGAGTTAGATGTAAAGACTTCAACAACCGCTGCACTGAACCGTTAGCCGTCAGTTTTTTCTAGCGCACTTAAGGCAGCTTTAATCACTTCGTAATAAGGGGAAGGTTTGCAGACGCTGACAGAGGTTGGTTCGCGCTGATCTTGGTTTAAGGTGCCCATTGGTTGACCTTGCTGGATGATTAACTCTTTGCCTTGCCCGTTGCAGATTCTGAGTTGCTTGCCTGTTGTGTGCTGAAGCACCTCGCAGGTATAGGCGCGATCGTTGTGCCAAAAATCAACAGGTGTCGCGATCGCGGCGGGTTTTCGGGCACCGACTAGCTCCAGTTCCAGAGAGACTTCGCCATTCCAGTCGTTGGTTCGTAGACGATAGGCAAGATCGAGATGATTGGGCAGAGGATAGTAGTCTCCCCAACGCCACGCGATCGCGGTGAATTTGCGCGCTTCGGGCATCCCTTCATCCTGGCTAACGATTAGCTTGATATGTCCTTTGCCAATGCGTTTTTGCTCATCAATACGAACGTTGGCAGACCAGAAAACTGGATCGGGATTCTCAATACCACAGGGATGTAGTGCGTCAATTTGGGCATAGAGGCTGAGATCAAGTTGATCAAACGTCGCCTGCGTGTCGATGACCACTAAGGGCTTCAGGTGTTCGGGTTGGAGGCACTGGTGCGCGAAGGTTTGGAGGCGCGATCGCAATGCTCCCAAATTTGCCGCTTCTAAGGAGAACCCGCCCGCCGCGCGATGCCCGCCAAACCTGCCGAGTAAATCGTGGCAAAACTGAAGGGCATCAAACACGTTGAATTCAGGAATGCTCCGCGCTGATCCTCGAATGTGCGTCTGTGCTGCATCTTCGTAGGTGCCAATAAAGACGGGCACACCGTAGCGCTCGACCAGGCGCGAAGCAACAATGCCAATCACGCCATGATGCCAGTGGGGTTGCACGACCACCAGTACACGTCCTTCAGCAGGTGCGGCAAATTGGGCTTCTGGACGGTCAGACTGGTTGATGGCAGCTTCGACGATCGCGATCGCTTCTTGCTCAATCTGTTCACACAACTGTTGGCGCTGTTTGTTGATCTGCTCACACTGCATTGCCCGTTCTAGCGCGATGCCATCATCATCAGTGGTCAGTAACTCGATCACAATTTGCGGATCAGCCAGCCGACCCACAGCGTTGATGCGTGGTCCTAAGCGAAAGCCGATCGCCTCCGGTTTCATCTGTTTAGCACCACTTAACCCCGTTACCTGAATGAGCGCTTGTACACCTGCCAGCTTCGATTTTGGTAAGAGCTTGAGTCCCTCTCTGACCCAGCGTCGGTTTACACCCGTTAACGGTGCTAAATCGGCGATCGTCCCCAGGGTAAACAACTCCAGCAGCGAATTGCCCAGCTCGTGAGTTTTGCCTAAACTTTGTGCGAGGGCGATCGCCAGAATATACGCAACGCCTACACCTGCGACACCCCGATAGGGCGATGTTTCGGCAATCAGCTTCGGGTTAAGAATGGCGTTGGCATCGGGCAATGTAGGCGGCAAGTCATGATGATCGGTGATGATGACGGCTAGACCGAGTTCACGGGCACGGGCGATCGGTTGGTGCGCCGCAATGCCGTTATCGACGGTCAAGATAAGCTTCACACCTTCATCGTAGAACTCCTCAACGATGCGCTGGTTGATGCCGTAGCCTTCGCTCATACGACTGGGAATGGCGTAGTCTACCAGTGCCCCCAGTGCCCGCAGTGCCCGTAGCAGCAGCGCTGTACTGGTCATACCATCTGCATCGTAATCACCACAAATGGCAATCTTCTGACGCTGATTGATGGCGTTGATCAGCAGTTCCAAGCTGAGCGGTAGATCCTCAAAATCTTCCAGTGGCGAGGTGAGCACCTCAGATTCTGGATGTAAAAAGAGCTGCGCTTGCTCTGGAGATGCAATGCCCCGGTTGAGTAGCACTTGTGCTATCAGCGGCGAAAGGTGAGTCGTTTGAGCGATCGCCCCTGCCTGCCGATCCTGAGCGGGTGCAATCTGCCAGCGTTGGTCGGGTAGCTTGTTAAAGGCGGACAGCACGAGAGGAGGTGAAATTTGGTTAACCACAGCGCGTTTCGAGTCTCAAAATTTAAACCATCGACAATCGTTTAGACAGGCTTTCTGGTTGGCGCTTGACCACAAAAAACCTGATTAAAGCGTGTTTTGCTTGAGTTAAGTATGCACTTGATGTCAACCCAATCACTCACAAGCCAAATCACTTACAGAGCATTAGCCGATCGTTCACAAAGCGCTAGTCAAATCACTTACAAACACGCGATGTGCAACTAATTCGCCCTCATCCCCACCCTTCTCCCTGGGGAGAAGGGCTTCCAGACCGTTCCGGTTCCCTCTCCCGACGGGAGAGGGCTAGGGTGAGGGCAGTTTTGGCAGGTATTTTAGGAAAGTCGCACATCGCGTTACAAACAAAAAATCTGGTACAAGAGTATTGCTTAATTTACTGCAAGATGGCATCGATCGCTCATTCATCTTTCATCTTTTTTATAAAGTGGCAGAAAATTTGCCGTCACAAGTTCGCTTTTAGTTCAGCGTGGTTGCACCTAGATCCTGTACTACACTGCAATACGAACCAGCATGACACCGTTTGCAATTGCAGAATATTCGAGTTTGATTAGACTTAGACTATGAGACTACGCCGATCGAGGTTGGATACCGTCTCATCTGATTGCGAATGAATCTGCTTGTGAGGCAGGTCGTCATAAACCCAGTCACTTATTCCAGGAATTCACCAATGATGAAATCAATTTTGGCAAGCGGTTCACTCTTGGTTCTTTTAGCGGTCAGTAGCTTGCCAGTACAGGCACAGAACTCTAATACGACACCAACAGAAAAACCCGCTCCTGCGACCCAGGCTCCAGCAGCAAGCCCTGCACCCACAAGCCCATCCACTCCACAAACTAACGTGAGTCCAGATGAGCTGAAGAAGTTCGCTGTTGCAACGAAGCAACTGTTGACGATCGTCAACGCAACGGAAAGCCAGATGGTGCAGGCGGTACAAAAGCAGGGTCTGACCGAGACCCGTTTTAATGAAATCTACCAGTCGAAGAAAAACCCACAAGCAAAGCCTGCTGCTCAGATTACGCCGAAAGAAGAAGAAAGCTACAAGCAGGCAGTCAGCCAACTCACCCAGATTCAGAAGGACGCTCAAGTTAAGATGGACAAAGCCGTTCAGGAGCAAGGGCTGCCCATGGAACGGTTTAACCAGATTTTTGCTGCCGTCCAGAAAGATCCTCAACTGCGGCAAGAAGTACGCAAAATGATCCAAAACTAACAATGAACCTCACAAAACCCGCGCTGCATCGCCTTGCCTGGGCAGGACTTTTCTTCAGCGCACTGGGCTGGTTGGTCACGATACCCACCCCCTTGAGGGCAGCAGAAAAAGTCTACGTCTCATATGGCATCCTGGAGCGATCGATCGCCGTCTCCTCGCTAGAAGCCTACGCCAGGAACGGCACCATCGATGACGACCTTGCTGTCTATGTGCAGTACGGGAATGCAAAGCAGCTCAAACAGCTTAGGAGTGTGCTTGTAGCGCGGGCGGATGTTGACCTCGTTGCCGTCTCGCAGTTTCTCTACACGCCCCAAGGCGAAGTCTTACTCAAGCGCCTGGGGCAAGTTATTCAGCCAGAATCACGCGATTCTGGCTTCAAAGCCATTCGGGCAGCGCTCATTCTAGCAGCGGCTGATCCCGATGGTTTGACGCTACTCAATATTTTGCGTTACTTCCCAACGCGTGGTTTGCGGATTGATGTCGATCGCAGCTTGCAGATTGCTGACTCATTGCAACAGTTGGTTAGCCAAACCAATCGAGCAACCAATGTTGTCATTCAGGCAGCGCAGCAGGAGCAGGCAACCGAAACCATTGCGGTCAATCAGCTTGCAGACTTGCGCCAGCGAGGACCGTTCACCTGGCAAAAACAAACGCTCCCGTTGGTCGATTCGAGTCGTAGCGCCGAACTTAATCCTGTGCGCCCTGGTACTTCGACGCTTCCCTCTGGAAACGCTGTGCCAGCAGTACCTCTGGCTGGGGCAGTGAGTGGGCGATCGATCCCTGTTGACTTATACTTGCCGACTCAGACGACTGCATCATCTGCGCCCGTTCCCGTGATTGTGATTTCTCATGGACTCGGCTCCGATCGCTCCACCTTTGCTTACCTGGCAAGCCATCTAGCGTCTTACGGCTTCGCCGTACTGGTGCCAGAGCATCCAGGTAGCAATGCGGCGCGGCTTCAGGCACTCATTACCGGCACTGCCAGCGAGGTTTCTGAACCAGCCGAATTTGTGAATCGACCGCTGGATATTACCTTTGTGCTCAACCAGGTTGAGAATCTGGTGAACGCAACACCTGAATTTCGCGGACGGCTCAATTTTCAGCAGGTTGGTGTTTTAGGACAGTCGTTTGGTGGGTATACAGCCCTTGTTTTAGCAGGCGCACCCATTAATTCACAACAGCTAGGGGCGAACTGCCAGAACTTAGAAGAGACGCTGAACCTGTCTTTGCTGTTGCAGTGTCGAGCGATCGACTTAACGCAGCCCCAACCTGCACTGCAAGACAGCCGCGTTAGAGCAATCATCGCCATTAACCCGATTACAAGCGCTGTCCTGGGACAGGCAAGCCTCAGCCAAATCAAAGTGCCAACCTTGATCGTGACTGGCAATGCTGATACGATCGCACCCGCTGTCATAGAACAGATTCAGCCATTTACCTGGCTGACCGCTGAAAATCGCTACCTGGTCATGATGCAGGGAGGCACCCATTTTTCGACACTGGACTCAACTGGGTCGAGGGACGCAGTGCCGCTGCCTCAAGAAGTAGTAGGACCCAACCCCGCGATCGCCCGTCGCTACATTAATGCCCTGGCAGTGGCGTTTTTTCGGACCTATATTGCCAACAATCCAGCCGATCGCAGCTATTTAAGCGCCTCTTATAGCAATGCCATCAGTGAGTCACCTCTACAGTTGAGTCTGATTCAGACTCTAACTGCTGACCAATTTACACAAGGAGTTAGCAGCACAACATCAGCCTTCACAACGACTTCACCGTAAGCGCTTGGAGGCTTCACTCATCTGTTTTCTTTGGTCAAGCGGGTCTCAAGGTGCTGCAAGATGGTGCTCCGTCTGGGCGCATCTGACCAATGGAACGGTTGAAGTGCGTTAAACCACAGTTCTAAGCATCTTGCAAAGCAAACGACTTTGCTTTCTTGGGCTTCAAGTAGACTTTTTGCTTGGGCTGCAAGTTCAGCCGATCGAACTGTTCGCGCGTCAGGAAGACATTCACTGTTTGCCCGTCTTCGAGCGTTACTTCTGCCTGAATTTCCCAACCTAAGTGGACTAAACGGTCAAGTGTGGCGGGTGCGCTTGCGGCATCAGCTACCGTTTCAATAATGATATCGTGAGGGCGCAAAAAGGCTTGTGCATGAGTCGGGTCGAAGCCATTACGTTGAAACATTTGAGAATGACTGGGTAACACATTGACGGGACCAATAAAGCTCATCACAAAGGGAGTCGCAGGATGATCGTAGATTTCAGCCGGACTGCCAATCTGTTCTACCTTGCCGTTGTTCATCACCACTAGCTCGTCAGACACTTCCATTGCTTCTTCCTGGTCGTGGGTCACAAAAACGGTAGTGACGTTCACTTGGTCGTGTAAATGGCGTAACCAAACGCGCAAGTCTTTCCGCACCTTGGCATCTAACGCACCGAAGGGTTCATCAAGCAGCAAGACGCTTGGCTCGATCGCCAACGCTCTGGCGAGAGCAACACGCTGCCGTTGACCGCCCGACAACTGAGAAGGGTAACGATCGTCCATACCACGCAGTTGTACCAGTTCGATGAGTTCATTGACTCGATCGGCGATGCGATTCTTCTTCCATTTGGCAATTTCTAGACCAAAACCAATATTTTGGCGAATCGTCAGGTGCTTAAACAGCGCATAATGCTGAAAGACAAAACCAACCTGTCGATCTTGCACGCTGGCATTAGTGGCATCTTTGCCCGTTAGCAAAATTCTGCCGTTGTCAGGCTTTTCTAAGCCAGCAATTAACCGTAGCAACGTCGATTTTCCAGAGCCAGAGGGTCCCAGCAAGGCAACTAACGAGCCGTCCTTGATGTCCACGCTAACCTGGTCAACAGCTTTAAAGCTGCCGAACTGCTTAGATACGTTGTCAACGGTAATCCCCACAGTATGAACTCCTAATTGCTACGGGATGAGCCTGTCAAAAACACGGCTCTTTGATTGAGATACCGTAGTTCTATCATACTCTGGGACTAATTAGGTTGAAAAGCGGAATTTTATGAACCGATCGCAATTTGAGTCAAGACGGTTGCCGCACTGCTTGATCAAGATGGTGTGAGGCTTTGAGAAGACGGCTCTGAAGTGGATTGCTGAGCGTCCTGACTGTTGATCGAGTGTGGTAAGGCAGATTCTCTGGCGATCGACGTTTCAGCCGCAGGACGGTTCAGGTCTTCGATGAGATCTTGAATAAACCCTGCGATGGGTACAGCCGTGAGCAGTCCCGGTAAACCAGCGATTTTGGTGCCAAGCAGGAGAGAAATGATGACCCAGATGGGTTTGAGTCCAGTAAAGCTGCCTAGAACGCGAGGCGCGATCGCTTGATCGACGACCTGATCGATCAGAGCCGCAACAACCAGCGTCTTAACGCCCAGTCCCAGATCTTGCGCTGCTACCAGCAGACTAATCAGCCCAAAGCTGAGGATATCACCGAACGGAATGAGGGTCATGACTCCAACCAGGAGTCCCAGGAGCAGGCTGTAAGGCACATTGAGCAAAAAGAACGCCAGCGTCAGAGCGGTACCCATGATCAGCCCCATTGTTGCTTGACCAATAAAGTAGCGATGGAAGTTGCCTTCTAGCTGTTGACCCATGCGATCGCGATACTTGATCGGCACCCACCGAAATACGCCATCCCAAACGCGCCTGCCATCCAGCAACAAATAGAGCGTTAGCACAATGACGAGCACCCCTTCTGAAAGACTCCCGATCGCATCCAGCGTGAGCGTTACCGTTTGGTCGGCAAGCGCCTGCACTTCACCCGGCAGGCGATCGGACAATTGGGTAATCAGGCGGCTCAAATTAATGGGTAGCCGACGGCTCAACGCCCACTCCTGTAGCAACTCCAGCTTTTGGCTCACCGTATTGACCCAATCTGGCAGCAGCGTAACAATCTCGGTCAACTGCGTTACCACCGTTGGAAACAGCGTCACTCCCAGCGTCACCAGCACAATCAGGCTGATCACCAGCACAATCAAAACGGCATAGCTGCGTTGGATGCCACGCTGATATAAAAATTGCACCGGATAGTTAAGCACGTATGCCAGGACAGCCGAGAGCACAAAGACGGTAAAGAGTGGCTCAAAGTACTCCACAAGTTGCAGTAAAACCCAGCCATTGAGAACAAGCAGCGGCAGGGCGAGCCGATTCTTGAGCCATCGATTCCAGGTGTCAGTCAGTGCAGGCATAGAGGGAGGGAGTAGGGAGTAGGGAGTAGGGAGTGGGGAGTAGGGAATGGAGAGTGCGCTTGACAGTCGTCAGAGTTGGTGAGGCTTATAGCTGAGACAAATGTTTAACTGTTGCTTTTTCCACCCTACACTCTAGACCGAATACCCGACATCCCAATATGGTCATGCATTCATGTTCGCTCCGATCGCGGATCAAGCCCATCGCGTAACCCGTCGCCTAAGAGGTTGAAGGCAAGTACGATGAGCGTGATCAACAAGCCAGGAAAGAGTGTTGTCCAGGGAGACGAGAGCGAATAACCACCTTTGAAGGCATCAGCCAACATCGCGCCCAGTTCTGGTGTGGGTGGTTGTGCTCCCAGACCGAGAAAGCCCAGCCCTGCTGCCTCTAAAGTAGCGGTGCCGATCGAAAGCGTTGCTTGTACAACGATCGGTGCAAGGCTGGCTGGCAAAATATGGTCGAGAATGATGCGATCGGTCGTTGCCCCTAAGGCTTGTGCTGCCTGCACAAATTCTTGCTCTCTCAACGACAGCACCATGGCACGCGTTAAGCGGGTGAAGATCGGAATTTGCACCACTCCAACCGCCACCATCACACTTTGCAGGTTAGGACGCGCCACCGTGACGATCGCGATCGCCAACAAAATCGATGGAAACGCCAGTAAAATATCTGTCAACCAGCCAATCACACGTTCAAGCCAGCCTCGGAAGTACCCAGACAGTAACCCCAATACTAAGCCGATCGCCAATCCCAACGATACTGAGGCAACGCTAATCCGCAACGATGTCCGAATGCCGTACCAAACCAGCGTCAGCACATCACGCCCTAGCGAATCAGTGCCGAACCAGTGCTTGAGCGTTGGTGGTGCAAGCCGTGCCAAATAATCACGATCGGTTGTTGCATCGTAAGGATGCAGTACTGGAGCCAACAACGCCAGCACGATCAGGGCGATCGTCAACACCAGCCCGATCCTGCCAGCCGTCGATTGCCAAAACCGTTGAAACGATCGCTGTGTGAGAGATTCCATAGGAGGGAGATGGGAAGTAGAGGGATGGGGAGTAAAGGGATGGGGGCAGAGGGAACAATTCAAACTCAAAACTCAAAACTCAAATCTTTCCTCTCCCCTCACACCTCTCCCCTCACTTAAACTGAATTCTGGGATCAAACAAGGCATAGGACAGATCCACCAGTAAATTGATGAGAACGAAGGCGATCGCAACAGTAATGACTCCACCCTGCACCACTGGATAGTCTCGTGCCAGAATGCCGTCATAAATCCAGGAGCCAATGCCAGACCAGGAGAAAATTGTCTCGGTGAGAATGGCACCACCCAGTAACGTGCCAAACTGGAGACCCGCGATCGTCGTAATGGGCAACAGGGCATTTTTCAGCGCGTGCCGCAGAATCACCCAACGTTCTGGTAAGCCTTTGGCGCGAGCAGTGCGGATGTAGTCTTGTGATAGCGTTTCCAGCATGGCGCTACGGGTAATGCGAGCGAGAATCGCCAGCGGAATGGTGCCAAGGGCGATCGCGGGCAAAATTAGATGAGCCAGGATGTCTTTGAGAGCGACTCCATCCAGTCGAAGCAGCGCATCCAGCACATAGAAACCTGTAAGCGGCTTGAAGTTAAACCCGATATCAACGCTAATCCGCCCACCAGGGGGAAGCCAGTGTAGATGGATCGCAAACAGATAAATCAACAGCAAGCCCAGCCAATACACGGGCAGCGAAACGCCGATCAAAGAACCTGTCATGGTTAGATTGTCCAACCAACGATTTTTGCGAACGGCAGCCAGAATCCCAGCAGGCACTCCCAGCAGCACGGCTACAAACATTGCAGCGATCGATAGCTCCAACGTGGCGGGAAAGCGATTCCGAATTTCATCCGCAATCGGAATTCCACTCATGATGCTGATACCCAGCCTGAAGTGAATTAGATTGTTGAGAAAGGTGAGATATTGAGTCGTTAGCGGCTTGTTTAACCCCAGTTGCTCCCTTAAAGCAGCGATTTGTGCGGGCGTGCCCCGCTCTCCTAAAAGCGCAACGGCTGGATCACCAGGAATAAAGTGCAAAAAGCCAAACACCAGCAGGGTAATACCCAGCAAAACAGGCAGAAGACTGAGCAATCGTTTGATGATATAGAACCACACAAGCGTTAACCAAAAAGCAGTTTAGAGGTTGAGCCAAGCTATGAGTGAAGAAGTGCACGATGGGTGAAAGCCTTGTTCCAATTACTATTCGTCAGGTTGAATCGCAAGGAATCTGCATCCTCCGAGTATAGAGAAATCTGCTGAAACCACTACGTAATTGTCATGACGCTTGAAATTACGAGCAATATTCTGGCAGACCGAAATGTGTGTAGAGCAGAAATCGGGTTTCTTTACGAAAAAGTGCTGTAGAGCCTTTAGAAGACATCTGTTAAGCCGATTTCTTTTGAGCCTAGACTGACCGACCAAATTGATAGCTGGGCAAACCAACACTGTCAGTTTGCACACAAAAAAGATCGCCAGCACAAAAGCCTTTCCGAATCTCTTGTTGGCTCAAGCCCACAGACGCAGTAGTGATGTAGAGATCGGTCAGCTGATCGCCACCGAAGGTACAACTAGTTGGACGCTGTACGGGCAATACCACGCGCATGACTTCCTTGCCGTCTGGATCAAAACGGATAACGCACCAGCCATTCCACATTGCTGACCAGATGTAGCCATCTGTGTCGATCGCCATGCCATCTGGCTCAGGATGCTCATGACTGACATCAATCAGGACACGACGATTCTGAATGGAACCTGTCTCAGCGTTGAAATCATAAGCATAAATCTGTTGCACCTTAGAATCAGTGAGATAGAAGGTTGTTCCATCAGGACTCCATCCCAAGCCGTTAGAAATGGTTAATCCAGTTTCCATCAAGTGCAACGATCCATTTGGATCATAGCGGTAGAGATTTGCCTGATTGAGATCTTCAGAGATCGAACCAAACCAGAAACGACCCTGCGGATCGCATTTGCCGTCATTAAAACGATTGTTTGGTTTATCTGCCTCAACGGTTAAAAGTGGCGTTAGTTGTCCAGTCTGAGTGTCTAAGAAGGCAACGCGATCGCGCTGCGCGATGATGAGCCGATCAACTCCAGCGAGTGCGATCGGTCCTACAACATCACCGACATCAAAAAAGCGATCGTGTCCAGACAGTCGGTTGAACTGATGTACGCGATGATTGAAAATATCAACCCAATAGAGTAAGCGCTGGTCTGCGTCCCAAAGAGGCGACTCGCCGAGACGAGAACGGGCTTCCAGTAAGTTTGTGAGGGGATAGTGGTATTCATTAAGCTGACCAGGGTTCGCGAAAGTCGGCATAGAGTGTCAGTCCACCATCGATAAAGAGCGTCTGTCCGGTAATATAAGCTGCCTCGTCTGATACCAGGAACGCTACACCAGCAGCCATTTCATCAGACGTTCCTGCTCGTTTCATAGGGATATGGCTTTCTACAACTGCCCGCTTCTGCGGATCATCTGTCCAGTCGGCGTTGATCGCTGTGGCTGTGGCTCCTGGCGCGATCGCATTCACCCGAATACCGCGATCAGCGTACTCTAATGCCAATGTTTTGGTCAGATTCTCCAATCCGCCTTTGCTGATAGAGTAGCTGAGATAAAGAGGGCGCGGAATGACTTCGTGAACGCTAGAGATATTGATGATCACACCAGGTCGATTTTGACCTAGCCAATGTTTAATCGCTTCTCTGGCGCACAGATAGCTTCCCCGCAAGTTCACAGCAAGGACACGATCGAAATCGTCCGTAGCGATTTCGTGAGACGGTTTCTCGCTCTGAATGCCAGCATTATTAATGAGTATATCAATGCAACCAAACCGTTCAACGGTTGTAGCAAACAAGCGCAAAATATCAGCTTCCTTAGCAACATCTCCTTGCAGCAGCAGTGTGGCACCAGGCTCAACCTGTCCAATTGCTGTTTGCGCGGCAGCTTGAGTTTTTTGCGCCCCTTCCAGATCTTTGCGGTAGTTGATCGCGACGTTACAACCTTCCTGCGCTAGTCGGATGGCGATCGCCTGTCCAATGCCAGAACTAGCTCCGGTAACTAATGCTGTCTTGCCATTAAGTCCTTGCATAATGCCTCAAGTTTTTGACCATTGCACGGCTTAACATGTCGTCCAGTCGTCCTGAAAAGACGATTTGAAGGAATTTCCACTGACACCCAGAATCATGAAAACGAATAGGGCTTACGCACGTGCCCCTTAAATTCTCCACTTCTTGGGGAGTTAAAGACTAAAGTCCCTTAGAAGTGGGGGTTAGACGGCGAATTTTGGCTGATCTTACCTAAGTTTTAGCCAAGAAACAACAGGTTACAGCCTTCTCCCCGCAAAAGTCAGCACGATGGTTAGAGGAGTTTTTCACCTCCGCATTTTAGAGTGAAGCTGTTGTAAATAACCACGATCGATCTCAAATTATCCCGGGAGCATGTCACCTTTGCGCCCTCACCCTTTTCTTGTATGCCGCAAGGCTTTAAGCCCTTTCCCCAAGGAGAGGGACTTTGAGGCTGGCTCCCTTCTCCTTGGGAAGCAGGGCTGGGGATGAGGGCAAAGGCAGCAACTGGCGAAAGTGACATGCTCCCAATGATCCCTGGCGATCGGTCTCACAGTCGCTCAACTTGGTTTAGTCAGCAATGTGCTTATGCTCCAATCATTGCCGCTTCATTTCAAAGAGCAACGGCTGAGTCCTTGCTTAAATTGCCACGACACTCTCAGCGGCGAGACTCAAGTCTCGAAATGGTACCGTTTCTCGATGACTCATCACGCACTTCAGCGTTGTTCTGCCTCAATTTGTCTCACTGTCGTCAACGCTGAATAGCTCACCCCTGCCGTGCCTTCGCCGGGATGGGTAGAGTCTCCGACTAACCAGAGGTTGCGTACAGGTGTACGGTTCGCAAAGCCAAAGGGACCAAAGGTTGGCACCCGTTGACCGATGCCACCAACCGCACCCCGATCGCGCCCTGTAAACTGTGCAAACGTCCGAGGTGTCGCCGCTTCGACATGCAGAATGGTCTCCTCGGTTAGCTTAAAAAATTGGGCAAGACGAGCGATCGCCTCATCGGTATAGCGCTGCTTCAGGGCGTGATAGGGGTCTTGAGTGTTGTCCTCCCTCAATCGAACCGAAGGAACGTTTGAATTCCCGCTTCCGACTCCCGACTCCCGACTCCCGACTCCCGACCCACCATCCCACCAAATGCTCGTATCCGTAAACGATGATGCAATGATCGTCGCCTTCCCTGCTGGTGCTCGACCATCTCCAGGACGGCTGACTGAAACAAAGAGAGAATTGTTTTCGGCGATCGCGCCCTCATAGTCGTAAAAAAACTGAAGATGCGGTGGACAATTTTTTGGAATGGCACTTTCATCGACACCCAGATACACCACAAACGCGCCAGAGCTAGGCGGCAGTTTCTCCACTCGTCGCTGGTAGCCTTGAGGCGCATTCTCACCCAGCAATTGCATAAGGTTTTGCACCGTCACATTAGCAACCACATGGTCGGCTGGTTCCGTCCAGCTTTCGCCTGTTTTCTGATTGCGAATGGCAACACCTGTCACCCGATCGTTTTCAGTGTGAATCGCTTCAACGGTATGACGCATCAGAAGTTTGCCGCCATCGCGTTCCAGGGCAGCAACCAGGCGATCGCTCAGCGTCTGCATACTGCCGTGAAGATGGAATAACCCCTGCGGTGCCTGAGAGACACTTAATGCCGTCGCAGCGTAGAGCAGTGCCGTTTCATCAGCATTCACCTGAGAGTACAGCTTGAGCTGCAAGTCGAGGAAGGTTCGCAGCCGTCGATCGCCTGCCAATCCACAAACCCGAAGGGCATCACCGACGGTCGAGAACGTGTGCGGCAACGTCACGAGCGTGTCGGGTCGCACTGCCTTGGTCAACTGCCACACATCCCACACGCTGCGTGGAGGAAGCACCGGATCGCGGGACTGAAACGCCCAACTAGCGTGGAAAAGACTGGCTAATAGTTGCCAAAACGGTTCACTGCCCGGAAATTGTCGCTGTCGTTCGGCTTGCCATTGTTGAGGATCACGCCAAACGTTGATCGGCTCTGTTTCTCCTGGCAAATAGACAGCGCAAGCAGGGTCACAATAAGTTGCAGTTGGCAGATCGATCGCTAATTCTGTAAAAATGCGGTGATGAATGCCGCCAGGTTCCAGTCCAGCGACTTGCGTTGCTCCGACATCAAACGTAAAGCCTTGGCGTTTGAATGTAGAGGCGCAGCCACCGGGCACAAGCGCCTGATCGACCATCAGTACAGAGTAGCCTCGATGCGCCAGCAAAGCGCCCGCTGTCAAGCCGCCAATGCCCGCTCCAATCACGACAACACGAGGCATCTGGTGACGATCGACTTGACTGCTTGACATACTTACCTTTACGGTTCTTAACATTTCCATCTTAAAGCGTTCTGCTTGGCATCGGCGACACTCCACGTAAGCAGGCTTAGAAGCGGCACTTCTTTAGCCATTTCAAACGCAGGCAAGTCTCTAGTTCAGATTAAGATAAGTGAAGACCCCACAACAAAGGGCATTGCATGACTTCGACTTTGATCAAAACTGCCGCCGCACAATCTCTCAATGCGCCGACCCTGCATCGTCTCGCTAATGGTTTGACGATCGTCGCGGAACAGATGCCCGTTGAAGCCGTGAATCTGGATGTTTGGCTCAACGTTGGCTCAGCCGTTGAAGACGATGCGATCAATGGCATGGCTCACTTTCTAGAGCACATGATTTTCAAGGGCACAGCCCAGCTTCAAAGCGGTGAGTTTGAACGACTCATTGAGCAGCGAGGAGCCGTCACCAATGCTGCAACCAGCCAGGACTACACGCACTACTACATCACCACTGCGCCCCAAGATTTTGCAGCTCTGGCACCATTGCAAATTGATGTTCTCATGAATGCTCAGATTCCCGCTGATGGGTTCGAGCGAGAACGCCATGTAGTGCTAGAAGAAATTCGCCGATCGCAGGATAATCCCCGTCGTCGTACCTTTCAGCACACGACCGAATTGACCTTCGATCGCCTCCCCTACCGCCGTCAGGTACTGGGTCCAACCACCGTCATTGAGCAACTCACCGCCCAACAAATGCGCGACTTTCACCACCATTGGTATCAACCGCAGGCAATGACTGCGGTTGCAGTGGGCAATCTACCTGTGGAAGAGTTGATCCAGATCGTTGAAACGAGTTTTGCTCAAGCGGTCAGCAGTCAGCACTCAGAATTAACTCAAAACACTCCCCACTCCCTACTCCCTACTCCCCAATCCCTGCATCCCGAATCGCCTTTTCAGAGTATTGTACGCCGTGAATTTACCGACAACAGTTTGCAGCAGGCACGTCTGGTCATGATCTGGCGAGTGCCAGGCTTGAATGATCTCCAACAAACCTATGTGCTGGATGTGCTGGCATCAATCTTGAGCCACGGGCGAACAACGCGGCTCGTACAAGATTTGCGAGAGCAACGAGGATTGGTTTCTAGCATTTCTGCCAGCAATATGACCTATCGGCATCAAGGTGCCTTCTACATTTCGGCGCAACTGCCAGCAGAGAATTTAGCCACAGTCGAGACGGCGATCGTCCAACATCTCCGCACCCTACAAGCAGAACTGATTAGCGAAGCAGAAATTGCCCGCATCCGCACCTGCGTTGCCAATCATTTCGTTTTCGGCGGCGAAACTCCCAGCGATCGCGCGGGACTCTACGGCTACTACCAATCGCTTGTTGGCGATCTTTCCATTGCCCTAGATTATCCAGCTCATATTCAGGCATTGGATGCTGAAGCGGTTAGAATAGCTGCTTAGACGTATCTTTCGCCTGATGCCTATGGTGTAGTGACGATTAAGCCTTGAGAAAGTTTTTAGTTGTTAGTTTTTAGTTGTTAGATGGAGTTACCCGCCAAACACTAACAACAAAAACCAAAAACTTCTCCATGTGGAATCAAATTGCCGCACACATTAGCCGGGTGACTGGAGCATCCTTTGAAATCAGCGATCGGCGATCGGTGAGCGGTGGCTGTATCAATCAAGGCTACGCGGTATCTAATGGCAACCTCACTTATTTTGTTAAGCTGAATCAAGCCTCAGGGCTTGCCATGTTTGAGGCTGAACAGGCAGGGTTACAGCAAATGCAGAGTACAGGCACTATTCGGGTGCCGACTCCCCTTTGCTGTGGTGTTGAGAGGGGCAGTGCTTACCTGGTTTTAGAATGGCTTCCGTTCGGTCGCGGTAACAGTCAATCGTGGGAAGTCATGGGGCACAAACTCGCTGCCATGCATCAAGTCGCAACCGTTGATCAGTATGGTTGGAGGCTCAACAACACGATCGGCTCTACGCCCCAAATCAACACCTGGACAACTGATTGGGCTGAGTTCTGGGCAGTTCATCGCCTTGGCTATCAGTTTCAACTGGCACAGCGTCGTGGGGGGCATTTCCCAAAACACGATCAACTGCTGACAGCCATCCCTAAACTGTTAGTAAATCACAGACCTCAGCCATCGTTAGTACATGGCGATTTGTGGTCAGGCAATGCAGCCGTAACCGATTCAGGAGAACCTGTTATTTTTGATCCGGCGACCTATTGGGGCGATCGCGAAGTTGACCTGGCAATGACTGAACTCTTTGGCGGTTTTCCTACAGAGTTTTATCATGGCTATAGCCAAACCTTTCCACTTGATGCAGGCTATCAGCAGCGAAAACCGCTTTATAACCTTTACCACGTGCTTAATCATTTCAACCTATTTGGCGGCAGCTATGAAGCACAAGCTAACCGCACGATCGCGCAAATTCTCGACAAGGTTTAAAGCTGCGGTATCGCCTGACATGGCAATTCAGACATACGTTCAGCCTCTTTAGACCATGCCTCGGTGGACAGCAAAGCAGTCGTCGTGTTCAGGTTTACTGGATACGGTGGTTCTTGCAAAGACGAATTAGAGTCTTTTGTTTTTGCCTTCACCAGGCTAACAACCCACGGTATAAACGCTAAAAGTTCCTCCGGCAAAACTGTCAGCTCAAAGTGCCAACCGTGGTTCACGCCTTGATGAGGCTGATCGCGCTTGAAAAACGTGATGCCACCAGCACCTTTGTTAATAGCAACTCGGAGAATAAACGGTCGTTCTACTAAGAGATTATCTGGCGCTGTATAAGCATAGATGCTGACGTAATTTAGCTGCTCCCGCTCATCAACCCAAGAGGCAATGGAGGAGCTTCTATTGTACGAACTACCGCTAATTTTTACAGGTACATTCATTGCGGCAGCAAAGAGTGTATAAAACTCACGCCTCAAATTTGAAACCATTTGTACTGCTTCAGGAGTCACACGTTACCTATGCCTCTATAAAATTGGTTGTAGACTATTAACTTGATATACTGCTGGACGGCAAGCGGATACTGGTAGGTGATCAATGACAGTTAGCAATAAAAAGTAGATAAAGCTGTGCAAGCTTGCTTGTCTCTGCATCAGTCATCGTTCTTAAAGCGTTGGCTGGTTATTTCATACCTGGCTTCAAAGCGAAAACTATGAGTTTAAATGGGCTGAAATGAATTGCAAGGATATTTAATACTATGCAGAACGAAGAAATCGACGATAGCTGTGCAACGCAACCCAGTTGCTTAACTACTTTGCTTACTAAAATTCAAGTCGTTACACTGTGTAGAGGTTGATGCTTGAAGCTTTGCTCTCCACATTGCTCAGACTTCAAGCATACCTGTAGCTAAGACGTATAACTTTGACCAGTAATGATCGCACACTCTTCAAAATGAACAGCAACTTAAGCGCTGGTAGAAGGGAATTGATTGTAGCAGTTGCAGCCCCTTTCCTATCCCCTCTAACCAAAACCGTTAAAGGCATTTTTGCTAAATCGTTGCCCTTTTCTTGCTGCCGCTAGCCCAGAAACACTTAAGCTTGGCAATGTATGGTTTTTAACTAAGCAAAGCGCATACGCTCATGGTTACTTCAATAGACTGCGGTTCTGCAAGCTTCATCAGTAACGAGAGCGCTGTCTACGTTGCTTGTGCTTGGCGATCGCCTTCCGCTTCTCTTTCTCTAAAGGAGTTTCAAAGTGGCGCTTTTTCCGCATGTCTTGAAAAATGCCTGCCTTTGAAACCTGGCGCTTGAAGCGGCGCAAAGCGGATTCAATGCCTTCGTTCTCACCAACGACTATTTGGGTCATGCTTGTCCTCCAATTGAACAGGTTGTTGCAACCTACTGGAACTTAGATAAGGACTGAAGGTACAAGGTTTCACAGGCTGGCAGCTTTCGACCTGTAGCAGTAGTATCGTTCAGTTCACAGCTTAGTGATGCGTGTAAAAGCTAAAAACAGATGCAATGTGAGAAGTCTCTGACAGAGTAGAACAGTCGCTTTCATCTGCCAGAGACTCTAGAAAGTTAAGGTTAAGGCAACGCGTACCTTAATAGCGGCGACCACCACCACCGCCACCACCGCCACCGCCACGATTGTTACCACCCCAGCCACCAGAGGAACCACGCTCTTCACGGGGTTTTGCTTTGTTGACTTTCAAATCGCGTCCCATCCACTCAGCACCATCCAGTGCTTCGATAGCAGCCGCTTCTTCTTCTTCGGTGCCCATTTCTACGAAGGCAAATCCACGCAGACGACCTGTTTCGCGATCGGTGGGAAGCTGAACTCGATTAACGGTACCGTACTCTTCAAAAGCTTGCTTAAGGTCGTCCTGAGTAACCTGGTACGAAAGGTTACCAACATAAATTGACATGAATTGTCTCCAAATTTCAGAGTGTGTGAGAGTTACATCCGGAGAAACGCTTGTCAATGAACAAAAACGAATTACACGACCGAAGATAATCCTGTAGGCAAACTATAGCACAGTGATTTGAGTGCTGTGGCGGCAGCCTTTGTAGTCTAGCGTAGAAACGGTAGAACTAGTGAGCGACTTCAGAAGCGTATTCTTCGTGCAAGCTTAATGAACAGGAAGCCGCTTACTCGTGGTGGTTAATTGTCAATCGAAAGATAGAGAGCTGCTTTTGGGAAGTGAGCATCCGTTGACTGCTACAGCTTGCTTCTCTGAATGAATCCGCTGACCGCTTGACCGTTAACTCCCTCGATATGTGCTATATGACCAGGGCGAAGCTAAGAGCGGCACATGATAATGAACGGTCGGATCAGCAATGCCAAATTGGATGGGAATCTCGTTTAAGAACGGTGGTGTAGGCAAGTCTTGAAGGTGTTGAGCAAAGTACTCTCCCACGCTAAAAGCCAGCTCATAGACACCCACTTGTAGTGCGCCATTAGCCAACAGGGGGCTGTCTGTGCGCCCATCTGCGTTGGTATATACGGTTTTTAGCAGGGTTTTCTCACCGGATGGCGCGATCGACCACAGGGCGATCGCTACACCAACCGCCGGACAGCCACGAGCCGTATCGAGAACATGAGTTGTAAGTTTGCCAGACATGGGAGGTGAGGGGTGAAGGCTAAAGAATAAAAGCTAAAAGCTAAAGGCTAAAAAGTGACGGCTGACGGCTGACGGCTGCGCCAACGCTATGGCTTTTCTTGCTATTTGACTGTTTTTGTTGCTTTCGATACGCAGCGACTGAAACGGTGTGATTCTATGAGTAAATCGTGAATTCACCGTAATCTATTCATTCTCCCAGGTTATCAGCGTGTCTCTTAAAGCGTTTCGTGGTGCTTTTCTCGATTTTATTGATGATCCATTTTATGTCTCAGAAGCGGACAGTGTTCGGTACTTTTCGGATGGACTGCTGATTCTAGAGAATGGCAAAGTCAAGGCATTGGGGACTTATGACAGTCTGCACCAAACCTATGCAGATGTTCCTGTCATGACGTATCCCGATCGGCTCATTCTGCCAGGGTTTATTGATACGCACATTCACTTTCCACAAACGGAGATGATTGCAGCGTATGGCGAGCAACTGCTGGAGTGGTTGAGTAAGTACACCTTTCCCATCGAAGGTAAATTTGAAGACAAAGCCTATGCTCAAGAGATTGCCTCTTTTTTCTTGGATGAATTGCTGAAGCATGGCACAACGACAGCGTTGGTGTTTGCAGCGGTTTATCCCCAGTCAGTGGATGCGTTTTTTGAGGAAGCGAGTCGTCGGCACCTTCGCATGATTGCAGGCAAGGTGTTGATGGATCGAAATGCGCCTGCCTTTTTGACGGATACGCCCGAAAGTGCCTATGCAGACAGCAAGCGACTAATTGAGAAATGGCATAAGCACGATCGCCTTCTCTATGCCATCACACCCCGCTTTGCGGTGACATCCAGCGATGAGCAACTGCGGCTAGCGGGTAAGCTGCTAGCTGAGTTCCCCGATGTCTATATGCACACTCACATCTCAGAGAATGTGAATGAAGTGGCGCTGGTAGCAGAGCTTTTTCCTGACAGCGATGGCTATTTAGATGTGTACGATCGCGCTGGTTTAGTCGGCACCAAATCCGTCTTCGCTCACGGCGTACAGCTTACCAATGCGGAGTTTCAACGGTTGTCGGAGGCACGATCGGCGATCGCCTTTTGCCCCACATCGAACCTGTTTCTGGGCAGCGGCTTGTTCAACCTGAAAAAAGCGAAGTCGGTGGACTGTCCTGTGAAAGTGGGCTTGGGTACTGACGTTGGCGGTGGCACAAGCTTTTCGATGCTTCAGACAACCAGCGAGGCTTACAAAGTCACTCAACTGCGAGGTGAAACGCTCTCATCGTTTCAGGCGCTTTTTCTAGCAACATTAGGGGGTGCGAGGGCACTGTCTCTAGAAGACACATTGGGCAACTTTGAGCCAGGTAAAGAAGCTGATTTCATTGTGCTCAACCCTAGAGCCACTCCATTGATGGCACGGCGCAATCCAACGGCGATCGCACCCTCTTTACCTGAACTGGCTGATCAAACCTTTGCCACCATGATCCTGGGAGACGATCGCGTCATCCATGCGACTTACATCATGGGCGAATTAGCCTATGAGAATGAGGCATACAAAGAAAATGCGGCGTACAAGTAAGTAGGTGCCGTTTAGCAGAGGAAGACAAAATGGTTGATGATCCAGTTGTGCTCAACGATTGGCATCCAGTGGCACGATCGGAGGATGTACAAGAAGGCGCACTGTTGCCCGTTCATTTGCTAGAAGAAGACATCGTGTTATGGCGATCGAGCGATGAACTTCATGCCTGCCGCGATTTGTGCGCTCACCGAGGAACGAAGCTCTCTGGCGGGCAGGTGCATGACGATACGTTGGTTTGCCCGTATCATGGCTGGGCATACAACAGCGACGGTCAATGCGTACACGTTCCAGCGCATCCTGAGCAAACCATCCCTAAACGCGCTCAGGTGAAGACTTACCATGTTCAAGAGCGCTACAACCTGATTTGGGTGGCGATCGGTGAACCAGCCCAAGACATACCCGTCTTCCCAGAATGGGATGATCCCACCTATCGCAAACTGCTGTGTGGACCCTATGGCGCGTTTGATCTCTGTGGGCTGCGGGCGATCGAAAACTTTCTCGATGTCGCTCACTTCCCCTTCGTCCACGAAGGCATTTTGGGCGACATTGCCTACCCAACCATTGAAGACTACGGCACGACGATCGAGTCAGATGGCGTACTGTCTAAAGGTGTAAGCGTCTACCAACCCGATCCCTACGGCACGGGGCACGGTGATGTCGTTGCGTACACCTACCGCGCCCTCCGACCCTTCACAGCCTATCTGGCGAAAGAATCAGAGGGTGCCCGCTTTTCAATTCTTTTCTGCGTCACGCCCCACACGGCGCTCAAAAGCACACTCTGGATGTGGGTCGCGTTGAACTATGATCACAAAACGCCTGCGGCTGAGTTGATTGCGTGGCAAGAAAAAATCCTGAACCAGGACATTCCCATCATTCAGGCGCAACGACCCGCGCTGCTGCCGCTCTATACGCAAACGGATTTGCTTTTGAATAGCGATCGCACTCTAATCGTCTACCGCAAATGGCTACAGGAGATGGGCTTGCGCTTTGGCACCGTCGGCGGTTAAACGATGAACGTTAAGGGCAAACGATAGACTAGAGATGGCTGTCCTGTAAACTTTTTGATGCAGTCCGTATCAATCCCAACTGCAAAAGTGGCATGACGAGAGTAGTCTTGGCGATCGACGCTGGCTCACGCCTTTAAATATCATCCTTATCGCCTTATAGAGACTCTAAAACTATGCTTGAATCCTACCGCCAACACATTGCCGATCGCGCGGCTCAAGGGGTGCCTCCCCTGCCCTTGAGCGCAACCCAAATGTCTGAATTGGGCGAATTACTGAAGCAGCCACCTGTCGGAGAAGCAGAATTTTTGCTGACGCTGTTGCGCGATCGCGTCCCGCCCGGTGTGGATCAAGCAGCGTATGTGAAGGCAGGCTTTTTGACGGCGATCGCGAAAGGTGAAACGACCAGCCCTCTTGTATCGCCTAAAGAAGCGGTTGAACTTCTGGGTACAATGATGGGCGGCTACAACGTTCATTCGTTGATCGATCTGCTGCAAGTCCCCGATGCCGAGATTGCCGCAACTGCCACCAAAGCATTGAGCAAAATTTTGCTGGTCTACGATGCCTTCCATGATGTGCAAGAACTAGCGGCAAATGGCAACACTTACGCCAAGCAAGTTTTAGACTCCTGGGCAAATGCCGATTGGTTCACGAGTCGCCTGGAGCTAGCCGCCGCGATCACCGTCACAGTGTTTAAAGTGCCGGGAGAAACCAACACCGATGATCTCTCGCCTGCACCCCACGCCACCACCCGTCCCGATATTCCCCTTCACGCTCAGGTGATGCTAGAAACACGGCAACCAGGAAGTCTGGAGACGATCGCCGCCCTCAAACAGAAGGGTCATCCGGTTGCCTACGTCGGCGATGTGGTGGGTACAGGTTCGTCCCGCAAATCTGCCATCAACTCGGTGCTGTGGCACATTGGTGATGATATCCCCTTCGTACCCAACAAACGCACAGGTGGTTACATTCTGGGTGGCAAGATCGCGCCGATCTTCTTCAATACGGCTGAAGATTCGGGAGCGCTGCCGATCGAGTGCGATGTCACCCAACTGGAAACGGGCGATGTCATCACGATCTACCCCTACAAAGGCGAAATCACCAATGAAGCAGGGACTGTTGTTTCCACATTCACCCTCAAGCCCGACACCATCCTGGATGAAGTTCAGGCAGGCGGTCGCATTCCCCTGCTCATTGGTCGTACCCTAACCGATAAAATTCGCGCCGACATGGGTTTAGAACACAGCCCCCTCTTCCGCCGTCCCACTCTGCCAGCAGACACGGGTAAAGGCTTCACGCTGGCACAGAAAATGGTTGGGAAGGCTTGCGGACTTCCTGGTGTACGTCCCGGTACGTCTTGTGAACCTCTCATGACCACGGTTGGATCGCAAGATACGACCGGACCGATGACCCGTGATGAACTCAAAGAACTTGCCTGCCTGGGCTTCAGCGCCGATCTGGTCATGCAAAGCTTTTGCCACACAGCCGCCTATCCCAAACCTGTGGATATTAAGACCCACAAAGAGCTGCCCGACTTTATGCATGAACGTGGGGGGGTGGCACTGCGTCCCGGTGACGGCATTATTCATTCCTGGCTCAACCGGATGCTGCTGCCTGACACTGTGGGGACAGGTGGCGATTCTCATACCCGTTTTCCGTTGGGCATTTCGTTCCCAGCAGGCTCTGGTCTGGTTGCCTTTGCCGCTGCCCTCGGTGCCATGCCGCTAGATATGCCCGAATCGGTGCTGGTGCGCTTTAAAGGGACGCTGCAACTGGGTGTAACTCTGCGGGATATTGTCAACGCCATTCCTTACGCTGCGATGCAACGAGGACTGCTGAACGTCTCCAAAGAGAACAAGCAGAATGTTTTCTCTGGTCGCATTATGGAGATGGAAGGATTGCCCGATCTGAAACTGGAGCAAGCGTTTGAACTGACGGATGCAACCGCAGAACGATCGTGCGCTGGCTCAACCATCAAACTGAGTACGGATACTGTCGCAGAATATTTGCGATCGAACGTCGCTCTCCTGAAAAACATGGCAGCACGCGGTTACGGCGATGCGCGTACTATTCTGCGTCGCGTTGCCAAGATGGAACAGTGGTTAGCAACCCCAAGCCTGATGGCTGCCGATGCCGATGCAGAGTATGCCGAAATCATTGAGGTGGATCTAAATCAAGTGACGGAGCCGATCGTGGCGGCACCGAACGATCCCGATAACGTGAAGCTGATGTCTGACTGTGCAGGCGATCCCGTGCACGAAGTCTTCATCGGCTCCTGTATGACCAACATCGGGCACTACCGCGCCGCTGCCAAAATTCTCGAAGGCGCGGGTCCCGTCAAAGTGCGCCTCTGGATCTGTCCCCCAACCCGCATGGACGAAAAGCAACTGCGCGAAGAGGGAATGTACGGCATCTTTGCTGCGGCTGGAGCCAGAACCGAAATGCCAGGATGCTCGCTCTGCATGGGCAATCAGGCACGAGTAGCAGATGGCACCACAGTCTTCTCTACCTCCACGCGCAACTTTAACAACCGCATGGGCAAAGGCGCTCAGGTCTACCTCGGCTCAGCAGAACTGGCGGCAGTGTGTGCGCTGTTGGGCAAGATTCCTACGGTTGAGGAGTACATGGCGATCGTCACCAAAAAAATCGATCCCTTTGCTGCTGACCTCTACCGCTACCTCAACTTCGACCAGATCGCCGACTTTGCAGACGAAGGGCGCGTCATCCCGCTCGATGAGATGCCTCGGATTGAAGACATTCTAGGAATGCCAACAGCAGCACGATAGCGGCAGCGTTAAGCGGGGAGCGTCCAGGCAAACTGCAACCTGTGTGCCCACGCTACTAGGTACGTCTTAACGCTTCTGCCACCCAGCTTTACTTAAAGACCACCGTGCTAAGGTCTCCCGGTAGAAGTCAATTGATTGTTGGGCAACTACTGCTGGCGTAAATCGCTCAGCGCATGTTTCGCCAGCCTGATGACCAAGTTGAGCTGCCAAATGTGGATTTTTCAGGAGGCGACTAATCTGAACAGCAAGATCGGCTGCATCACCAGGTTGGAACAGCAGTCCCGATTCGCCATCAGTGATGATTTCGGGAATTCCTCCAGCCCGCGCTGCCACGATCGGGCACCCCAGACTTAAAGCTTCCAGTGCCGTGTAGGGGAAATTATCGTAACGTGATGCCACAACAGTCATTTGAGCGCGCCGACGCAAGTCAGTTAACGCTGGAGGCGGTTGCTGCCCCAACCACTGAAGCTGTCCTTCTCGTGCTCCAGGCAGGCGATCGCGCACATATTCTTCCAAATGCCAGGTGCGATTGGCATCATCCACGTAACCTCTATCCGGTCCGGCAAAGATAAGCCGGGTTTCAGGAAAGTTTTGTAAGACCTGTGCGAAAGCATCAATAATGAGATCGCCACCTTTATGACGATCGAAGCGACCGATGAAGGCGATAACGTTCGGTTCACAACGTTGCGCCTGCCAGCGCTGCTCTTTAGGTGTACAAGCAATGGGGCATGGGATGACTACCGCCCTCTCCAAAGGCAAGCTGTAGTAATGACGGGTCTGCTCTAGAACGTCTTTTGAAGGTGCCGTAATGGCAAACGCGTTAGCAATGGTCTCCCCCTCGACTTGAACGCGACGCAAAAAATTTTCATCTTGCGAAGCTCCCATAACGGTTCCATTTAGAAACCAGGGACCATGAAGGCGCACCACGATCGGCACAGCAACGCGATCGCGCAAGAAACCTGCCATCCCGAAGCTCTCTTCCATTTCGAGCAAATCCAGGCGACTACCAGCGGTTAAGCGATCAATACCTCTACATAGCCCACGGGCAAAACTATCTCTAAACGCTAATTCTGGGCGCATTCGTGCCAGAATGGCATCGCTCAAACGACCAACGATTTCGCCTGAGCGACGAGAGAGTAGTTGAAAAACACTCTGGCTGCTAAGGTCTAAATCGTTCGAGCGCTCCAAATAGTGAGTTAGAACATGAGCTTGATGACCGAGATCACCCATTCCTTGTAGCATTGCCGCAACGTAAGTAACAATTCCATTCGGGAACGTTGCAGGTGGCCAGCCCGGTGTAAAGTAAGCGACTGATAGTTTGTCTCTGCTAGATGTGCCTGAAATTGGGAGAGTGTCTAGTTTGTCGTCCAGTGTGTGCTTTTGCATGAATTGCTTAAAGGTTCGATGCGAAACTTTTTGAAACGGTGTGGCTTAACCATCTGTTTAGTGAGCGACAGCAAGACCGTCAAACGGTGAGCCAGAACCCAGAGCCATGCGAACCGCAATCACTAAACCTAAGAGAGCTAAAAACAACGCCGTCATCAGGAGGTCTTGCCGCATTGCCAGGAGTTTCTCGCGCCAAAGCCCGTACATCACTACGCACCAGATGGGAATGTTGCTAACAGCGACTGCTAACACTGCACCCACTTCATGCAGGGGAGAATAGAAACCGAGCGGAATACCGATGGCATAGCAGAGAAAGCTCAGGAAGCAACCAACCGTCCAATAATTTGGCTTGCCCAGTGCCCATAAGCCTTGATCGATTGTTTGAATCAGCACTAGAGGCCACATACCTAGAGCTAACATCGGGAACATCCAGGACGCTGCTATATAGCGATCATCATACAAAAAACTGATGATCAAGTCTCCTAATCCCACAATTAGAGCGTTAGCGATAGCTGACACTATCAGCATCGGTCGACGGTGGTGAACAATCTTGGCTCGAAATTCTGATCGGGGGAGATCGACAAATTTTGAGTACGCGGGGTAGATTACCTTAGTCGCAACAGCAAAGACGATCGAGCGAGGAACATCGGATAGTGTAAGCGCGATACCATACACGCCCAATAACTGAAGCGTAAATAGCTTACCGAGAATCAAGCGATCGGTTGAGGAAGAAAGAAAATAAATGGCAGTGGAGAGAAAAATCCACTTACCAAAGGAAAGAAGTTCCTTGACCGCGCTGGGATCCCAGGCGAACCGATTGCGTGCTTTCTCGTTTAGTCGATGGCTCAGAATCAGTTGAAAAACGGATGAAACCAAGCCGCCCATAACGAGCGCTAGAACAGACGGGTTTAGCCATGCCCAAACAAGTGTGACCACCAGTGCTACAAGCTGCCCACTCAACTCAAATAAAGCGATATGTTTCAGCGCTAAATGTCGATTGAGCGTGGATAGAGACGTTGAACTAAACCCTCCAATTAAGGTGCTGAGACCGACTAAGGGAATCAGCCACAACAGCCTTGGCTCACGGTAGAACTGGGCAGCCGGATAAGCGATGCCAAGACAACACACCCATAGGACTACGCCTCGCAAGATTGACAAAGTCCAGGCTGTGTTGAGAAAAACTGGCTCGTCCCCACGCTTACTCTGAATAATGCTGGCGTTTAGACCTAAATCAGAAAATAGGTGTAAACCAGTAATAAAGATACCGACGAGCGCCATCAAGCCAAACAGTTCGGGAAAGAGCAGATGTGTTAGTACAAGATTGCTACCGAAACGCAGAATTTGACTGCTACCGTAGCCAGCGATCGTCCAAACGGCACCGCGAATCGCTAGCTTCTTAACAGATGGTGTACTGGTGGATGACATGAATACCTATAGTTCTGGTTCAACGGACATCAGATTATGGATTGCTTACTGGAGTCGCTTGCTCAAGGTTGACAGGTCTGGCAGAGCGATCAGCCGTCCGGTTTGGCGATGATCGTTCAATACTGGACTGAAACAGAGTGACTAGCTTGCTCGATTCGATCGCCACACTATGACGGCTTGCAACCCGTTTAGCACCAATATTCCCCATTTGTTCTAGTTTCTCAACAGGTGCTTGAAGCGCTTTTCTCATGGCGATTATCAGTTCCTCAACAGAACCAGGAGGCACTAGCCAGCCACAAACTTCAGACTCGACTAATTCTGGAATGCCCGCTACATAAGTGCTAATGACAGGGCGACCCAGTGCGAGCGCTTCCATGATTACGACTGGCAAGCCTTCTGCAAAGCTAGGAAGCACTAACGCTTGAGCCGATAAGATCGTCTGGCGCACTTGATGGCTATCAGCCCAACCCGTAATTTTGACGCGATCGTGCAAACCCAGTTGCCTGATCAGGGCTTCAAGTTCGCTCCGTAAAGGACCGTCCCCTACAAAAATAAGCTTGAATGACTCTCCCTGTTGCATAAGCTGACTGGCAGCTTTAAGCAACAGTAGTTGCCCTTTCTCGGCGCAAAGACGACCGACGCAAACTAAAGATGGCTCTGAGGAAAATGGTATGGGAGTCGGTGCAGACACAAGAAAATCTGCATCGACACCACAGTGAACGACATGAATTTTTGACCAATCTGACAATGGGCACCAGCGATAGAGCTGGCTTCTGCCAAAGTTGCTGACTGCGACGACAAAGGCGGCTCGTGCCACTTTTCGTGCTAACGAAATTGCTTTGACTTTATCAAACTCTTCTGGTCCGTGTACGGTAAAGCTGTAAGGCGGTCCGCCCAAAGCATTGCAGAGCAACGCTACAGTCGTTGAATTGGTACCAAAATGAGCATGAACGTGCTCAATTTTAGCCTGTGAAAACCAGCCTAGCAGCACACAGGCTTCAGCCAAATAAGCCAGGTGATGTAAAAGCCCCTGTTCTGCCCCCCGGCTGAGTGAGAGAGACACTCCTAACGCTTGTAAAAAGCGAACAGGACGGTTACTGGCAACGCGGAGCAGGCTGAGCAGTAAGCCGATCGCCCCCACACTAAGTACCAGTCGAGTCCGGCTCAGTTCTTGCTGATCGGCTGGATCAACTAATTCAGCGCTACAGGCTCGCATGGCAAACCGCTCAATGTGCAGACCGTGCGCTTCGACAGCAGCAATCTCTCGCCGAATGAAGCTATGGCTGACTTTGGGATATTGATTAATTAAGTAGGCGATCGTTGGCGACATTTAGTACTAGAGCACCATTCAAGGCAATAGGGTAAATCTAATATGAATGAAGAGTCTAGCCAGTTGGGTAAAGCCAGCAGTGCCTTTACTGATTCTTATTTGTTGATCCTGATTATCTGGAGAGGAGTGAAGATTAGATGAATTTTGCTAAAGCTATTTGTGGGAGCACATGCAGTAGTGCTTGAGGCAAAGCCAGACAATAGCCTTGAGTAGAGCAGTCACTTACGCGTAACTATTATGAATTACTTCGCTCACTACTGTTCCCTCGGTAATTACGGAAAGGTTGTTAAGGTTCACTAAACTTTTACAAAATTTTAATTGCAGTAAATCTTCAGTGAATACAGTAGCAGCGATTTAAGTTCTCAAGCAGAATGTCAGCATGTTGTCCGGCCTTCCAGAATTTAGCAAGGGTCATTGGAGCAGGCAACCGGATTTTTTATTTTAACTGGAGGTATAAAGGTGCAAATCTCTTTGCGAACGATGGTTCCAGCAATTGTTGTAGAGCCTACTATGATCTTTGCTCATCCTACCTGTGCCTCTGATGTTTTTACACCGAAAGTGGAGCGGCTCTATTTGCCAGCAGAAGAGGTGGTTCCAGCCGTTCCAGTTGAGATTGAAGTTAAGACAAAATATACCTGGAACATAGGAACGAAAAGCTGGAAGTGGAAACTGTTTGAACGTGTCATGCGGGTTAGACAGCACAATCAGGCTCTTGATTATGAAGGGCACTTTATCTTTGATGCTCGCTACGAAACTGATAAGAATATTGCTCATATTCTTGAAAATGTTTGTACTAATGTTTTATTAGCAAAGCAACATCTTTCTGAGTATTTGAATCGACCTGTTGAAATTAACGTTGTCCTGAAAGAAAATGTTTCTGAGCTGGCACGAGATCTTTTTGATACGTTAGGTATTCCAACTCTCTGCACCAACTTTGAAGTCTATGGGGACATAGTTGATGTCATTCATAACCCGCACTATCGACTTTATGGGGTAGAGGCAGAACTATTCAATTTAGAGTTCAAGAACTACGAGCGAGACACTCCCGATCGCGTTTTTATTGCTCGGCGAGGCAGTCGTCAGTTGATTAACAATGACGAAGTGATTAAATTTCTAGCGCAAAAGGGTTTTACAACCTATTATTTTGAAGATCTTACTGCAAGTGAGAAGTGGTCAATTGCGCGTAATGCGAAAGTAGCTGTTGCCGTGCATGGTGCTGGAACAGGTAACTTCATCTTTAATCGTTCAGGGTTGGCACCTCAAGCGGAAAAAGAAAGTGGCTTACGCATCATTGAACTATTTTCTCCGAGTTTCACCATTCATACCTATCGACAATTTAGCGCTATCTTAAACGGACGATGGTGCGGTGTGCGTGGTCAAATCACTCCTGAAGTGCTGCGTTATCTAGACTTTGACTCTACGCCTCGCGACACACTCAAATCACCGATTCGAGATCCCTTCAAAGTTGACCTGTCAACCTTGCAGATGGCGCTTGATTATCTAGAAGTTGACGTAGTGGAACCGCCTAAAGAAAAGTTGGTGTATAGCGTACATAGCGGTGTTTAAAGGCTCCACCCTCCACGAAAAACGTCCTTTGAACCGTTTGGATTTACGGAACCCCGATCGGCACCAAGGCATTCTCCGGTAGGTAGCTGCGATAATGTCCACCGTCAGACAATATCAGAGCCAATTGCAGCGACCAATCTGGCTGGATTTGCAAGTCTGCCCAGGGAACGGCTAATTCTACACAAGTATCCAAGCCAATCTGAGCACGGGTTCTGCGTGACTGCCAGCGATAGCCTGCCTCCGCTTCTTGCAACCAGAGCGTTTGGGTCAGTAAATTAATGCCCAAATGGTGGTGAAACAGGTAGTTAAGCGGTGCTTCGTCAGGCAGTCCCACTAGCGGCGCTGGGCTGTTGTGCATTGTTTGGTTTGGATAAAACCAAAGCAGGTTTAGCTCTGGTGGAAAGTCGCTTCCCGGTTTGGCTCCTGCTTTAAAGTCCAGCCGCAAATAAAAATTCAGATGGTCTACGCCATACCAAAGGCGTTGGATCGCACTACTACGATGCATGGTACCCCGTGCACCACCAATCTCAATGCGACCTGCCTTGTCCCAATCCTGTTCATCGCCACGTCCGTCAATTAACGGGTGGATAAAGCTGTGGGGAGCATGGTCGCCGCCGCCCGTGTGCGCTTCTATAGGACGGCGCACATTCGCAGGAATCGGTTCATTTAATGCTTGATAGATGGCAGCAAGATGTTCTCGAAAAAGTTGGTCAAAAATTGCGTCCTGGTTAGACGAATGCCCTTCACCAAACCACCAGAACCAGTCTGAGCCTTCAGCCGCGTAGAGTGCTTCCCAGACCGCTGGATTAGCTTCCTCCGTCGCTTCAGGGTGGTTTGCCAGTACCTGTCGTGCTTCGGTGAGCAAATCCCAGGCACGATTTTTAGCCGGATCACCGATCCATGTTGTGAAGTTGCCATCAACCCATGAGCCGCTGTGTAGCTGGGTTGCGGAAATGGTTTCTGTGGGCGGGAACTCATCTAGAAATTCGGAGACCGTCACAAGCTTGATGTCTGATGTGTTGCTGAAGGTTTCGTAGAGCGATCGCAAAAACGGTATGCCATCTTGCGGATAATATTCCCAGCAGTTTTCGCCATCAAGCGCGATCGTCACGAGCCAGGGCGCTTCCAGAGCTGTACTGCCGCTTGCTTGTTGGGTTTTTAGGGAACGCGCGATCGCTTCTAAGTGCCCCACTAAGTCACTGGCAGCCTGCTTTGGCTCCATAGTGCTGTAGGTGAAGCCAATGAGATCAGAAAGGCGATGGTCGCGGAAGACGATCGCAAGGTCGCCAAACTCAGTCTCTAACCGATAGGGGCGATACAGCAAATTGGGTTCAGACACATTGCCCGACCCATCCCGATGGAAGAAGTGCTGGATACTCCAGCCCAAGACTGCTTCATCGGAACAAATCCACTGGAAGCCTTCTTTGGCGATTGGGTTTAGAACCGCTGGACTCACTGACTGTTCTGAGGGCCACAAACCACGAGGCGATCGATCAAACCGCTCCTCATACATTGTCCGGGCTTTTTGCAAATGGCGTGGAATGTCGTTTGTCCACTGAAAACGCTGGTGTGGCAGCGTCATGTTGGGCACTGCTACGCGTCCAGCGTCAGTATCGGCTAACAGCGGTAGAATCGGATGGGTATAGGGCGATGTAATGACCTCAAGCTGCCCTGCATCCTGCATTCCACGGTGCTGTGGGATGATGCGGCTGAGGATCTCGCGCTGCTTGGAATAGATGCGCTGGCGATCGCCCAGCGTAAAACCTCTACCTTGCTCTAGCAAACGAGCGATTTCTGGATCATCCCAAAATAGCGGATCGATCCATGCAAGATTGTGCCACGCCAACAGATCGCTGAAGTCTTGTAAATCCCAGTGCTCTAGACACCAATCGCGCCCCTTATTCTGTTGCTGGTAGTAAAGCTCGGCATAGCGAGGATGCGGATCAATGAGCGTGTGGTGGTTGCCGTCAAAGAAATGATCCACCACAAACGCTTTCTGCTCTGGCTTTAGTTGCTCTGTTGGCAAGAGTGCTGCTGTCAAATACGGGTCGAATGCAGTGCCAGCAACATAGTCCTCAATTTGTAGTATGAGTGACGGCACCAAATTTACCGTCTGATGCAGTTTGGGATACTGTTCCAGCAGTAGCACCAGATCAAGATAGTCCTTCGTACCGTGCAGTCTTACCCAGGGTAAGCGGTATTGCCCAGCCAGTAAGGTCTCGCGCTCGACCCGACTTTTGTAAAGAGGCTGGTGCTGATGCCAGATAAATGCAACGTAAAGGGGATGAGGCATAAATGAGGACAGATGAGAAATTAAAGATAAGGGCTGAGGTGTGTGCAGTATTGATGCAGCCTTCAGCCCTTAGCCCTTAGCCTTTCTAAAAAACTTGCTCAATTTCAGCAATTTCAGGAATGAATTCACGCAGGCGACGTTCAATACCCATTCTTAGGGTCATAGCAGAACTAGGGCAGGAGCCACAAGCACCTTGCAGACGCAGCTTGACGATCGGACCATCAATTTCGACTAGCTCTACGTTGCCACCATCTGCCATCAAGTAGGGGCGCATTTCATCCAAGACTGTTTCGACATTTACTGTAGTCAGTTCTAGAGTTTCAGACATGATTCACCTATAACGTGTTAACTGCATCTTGCATCTCGATCGTAGCGGAGAAAGAGGTTAAGGGGAGAGCGGGCAGCAAAGGGGGGTTGAACATGGAGGCTAACTCGAAACTTTAGAAGAAAGAACATGAGACGCTTCCGCTGCTCCCCTTGCCTCCTCTACCCTTTATCGCTCCATTACACCGCGACGGGTGTTAACAGCTTGATATGAGAGAAGCCATACTCGGTAACAACGGCTTCCCCTTTTTGATCTTCCGTAATCACCCGGCGAGTCAGGATGTAGTAGTTACCAATCTTCTCATAGGTATCTTCGGATTGGCTTGAGCCTTTAAGTTCATTTGTTGTAGCGTCGTGATACACGGAATCGTAGCGTTCTGCGAGGTAGCCTTCGCCTGTATCGATCGTGCTGAAGGTATTAATGGTGACGACGACATTGTGAATGTGGCGATGCACGAGGGAAACTTCGTTGTTGCGAACTTTATAGCCATCGCCCATTGCTTTACCGCTGACGGAGATGGCAACGGCTCCCGTTTCGTCCGTTTCGCCCAGTTCAAAAACATTCTTGCCGTGGGTTTCTTCAAACGGCTTGCGAACACGGTGAACAGCGATCTCCCATACCTGACCCTTGATGAGTTCATTGGCTTTTTCATCGGAGACATCACTGATCTCATAGGTGAGATCGTGGTTGATGCGAGCTTTGCCAGTGTAAAGCCGATCGCCTTGCTTGACTGTAATGTCGGTGCTGTAGCCGGGAAAGCTGGAATCCCAGGTGTAACGGTTTTCGTAGGCAGCCCGGAATAAGTCACGAGCGGACAGTGTCTCTGTCATGCAATTCTCCTTACTTCGTCATCCACTCTCTAGTGTAGGAGTTTTGGGGAAGATGTTGTGGTAACTATGTGGAGTTAATTGAATTGACTGTGGACATCGGGTGTAGGGTATTGGTTGCTGGATGTCAGGAATGAGCTATGCCCTTTGTTTATGAGCGGACAGTGCGGTTTAGTGATACAGATGCAGCCGGGGTGGTGTATTTTACGAATGTCTTGAGCATGTGTCATGAGGCGTATGAGGCATCTCTTGCAGCAACAGGCATTGATTTAAAGGTTTTTTTTAGCGGTGTTGATGTGGCACTGCCGATCGCTCATGCCAGTGCGGCTTTTTTTCGCCCGATGGTGTGCGGCGATCGCCTGAACATTCGCTTGATCCCCAGCGTATTGAAGGACAGTGAGTTTGAGATCGCTTACGACGTGTTTTTGGAACATCAGCCCGATCGATCTGTGAGTCAGGCACATACACGCCATGTTTGTATCGATCCATTGACTCGCAAGCGGCGATCGCTGCCAGTAGAGGTTAATCAATGGTTGCTACGGTGGACAGCCAAGCCTTAGCGATCGCCTCTACGTGTAGTCGATTCACCTTACCTTGAACATTGCGGGGCAACTGTGCAACCGCAATCCAGTGTTTGGGGCGCTTAAATTTGCTCAATTTGTCGGTTAAAGCAGCCTGGATCAGGACGGCTGGAGTTTCAGCAGCAATTGGAATATAGACGGCTGCGATCGCTTGTCCCCAGTGGCGATCGTTCACCCCAAGCACGCAGATATCTTGTACCAGAGCGGTCGATCGAATTGCTGCTTCTACTTCTGCCGGAAACACATTCTCGCCACCCGTGATGATCTTGTCGCTGTGCCGTCCGATGATGTGCAGGTAGCCGTCAGTGTCGAAGTAGCCGAGGTCGTCGGGTGGGGTGTGGGGTGTGGGGTGTGGGGTGTGGGAGGGAGGGAGGAGGAGATGGGGGGATGGGGAGGTGAAGGGATAGGAGCCGATCGCTAATGATTTTGCCTGGATTGTGACGTTACCAATTTCGTGAGCGTTCAGAACTGCGCCGGATGGTTTGCGGATGGTGATGTGAGCGTGGGGCAAGACCTGTCCAGCATTAGTGTGTCCGTTGAGAAAGTCATCTGGTTTGAGGGTGGCAATCTGGGATGCAGTTTCAGTCATGCCGTAGGTGGGCGCAAGGCGGATGCGATGGCTTCTCGCCTGTTCTAGCAACCCTGACCAGGCGGGTGCGCCGCCGAGGAGAACGGTGTGGAAGCGAGATAACCAGGCGATCGAGGAGTGGGGAGTGGGGAGTGGGGAGTAGGGAGTGGGGAGTGGGGAGTGGGGAGTGGGGAGTGGTGCTTCGCCAAAGAGTTTTGAGTTTGGTATGAAGAAAGCCTCTCTGCGTCTCTGCGTCTCTGCGGTTTTCCCCTCCGCCTTTTCCCCATCAAGCAACCGCTGAAGCTGAGTTGGTACCAGAGATAGAAAAAACTCTTCCGGGTTAACAGAACTGCGATCGCCCGCTTCCACCGCTTTAAACGGCAGCACAACGAACCGACCACCAGAGGTGAACGATCGCAGAAACTGCATCAAACCGCTGACATGATAGAGCGGCAAGACACAGAACGAATTGACCTGATCAATCTCAAAGTACTCACGAAAACCCTGAACGGATGCCATGAGTGTTTCCCAGGTATGAATGGCAAAGCGAATTTTACCGGAGGTGCCACCCGTGGGGATCATGATGTGGGGAGTGGGGAGTGGGGAGTGGGGAGTGGGGAGTAGAGAGTGGCTGTTGCCTTCTGCTGCGTCTCTGCGTCTCCGCGTCTCTGCGGTTCTCCATTGGTGAATTGCCCGATCGCCCCACACTAAATCTGGCTCAACCAACTCAAACACCTGTTGCCATTCAGCATCAACCCAGTCGGGGTTAGCGAGAAAAATGTGGCAGTTAGTAGCGCAGGCAGCAATGAAATGAGCCAGAAACTTCAGGGGATCACGTTCTGCCAGGAGGATGGTGAGGGGTAACTCGCGGTGAGGGCACGATCGCAACTCACCCAGCACTCGCTCCGCCAAAGCAAAAAAGTCTTGGCTGTCGTAACCAACTAGCCAATCATCGTCATACCGTTGCTTGAAGTAGGTTAAAGGGTCTGCCATAGCTGCTCAAAGTCGTCGGTTGCGGCATCATCAAACCAGTGTGTTGTCCCATAGCCCACTGCTCGATCGGGGTTCGCTAACTCTGCTGACAGTTTTAGCCCTGCTTGCCGTCCGATCGCCGTTTCAAACGCAGATGAAAAGACAGCATCGATTGTATGGGTCTGACAAAACTGGCGCAGGCGAGAAGGCGAACCAATGATCGCAGGCTTAATCACAAACACTCCCGTCCAACCCTTTTCATAACAGGCTTGTAGCTGTTGGAGCGTGGCAACGGATTCATCCAGGGCGATCGGCGTTCGATAGCGCTGGCTCAAGTCTTGCATTGCTTCAAACTGGGATGCCTGTAATGGTTGCTCAACGTATTCGATCGTGACTAACAGGTTTGGCTTGGCGGCGATCGTGTCACACCGTTCTAGCCATTGCGTTGCGTCATCAAAGCGGAGACCACCGTTTGCATCCAGGCGCAATTTTGCTGCTTCAGGCAACTCTTGAGTGAGTCGGTGAAGGATCTCAAGTTCGATGGCGATCGCGTGAACCCCAATTTTCCACTTAAAGGTACGGAAGCCTTGCTCCCAGAGTGGTTTCCAGGCGTGTAGGGCGGCTTCTCCCGCTGGTAGGAGGGCGCTGTGGGAGGGTGAGGGGGGAGGAGTGAGGAGTGAGGGGGGAGGAGTGAGGGGGGAGGAGTGAGGGGGGGGAGGGAGTAGGTCAGGTTTTGAGTTCTGAGCTGCAATGTTCGAGTTCTGAGGTCGAAGTGTCGAGTTCTGAGGTCGAAGTGTCGAGTTCTGAGCTGCAACGATCGAGTCCTGAGGTCGGAGTGCCGAGTTCTGAACTGCAACGATCGAGTTCTGAACTGCAACGATCGAGTTCTGAGGTCGGAGTGCCGAGTTCTGAGCCGCAATGTTCGAGTTCTGAGGTCGAAGCGTCGAGTTCTCAAGTACTAACGGCACCTGTCTCTCTGCGTCTCTGCGTCTCTGCGGTTCAGCATTGTCGATCGCCTGCTCTCTCACCCCCTCCCATGCCGATTCAAAGGCAAATTGACAGGATGGCAGCGTGTCAGGGATCGAGAAAATCAGATCGCTGGAAAGCGCTGACGGCAGTTGACGACAAAATGCCAACGCTTGCTCAATGGTTTCGGAGCCAAACCAGGGTATAGGCGCAATTTCGCCCCAGCCGATGTTACCAGCATCATCCACTAATCGCAAAATGATGCCATCGCGCATGACCCAAGCACCGTGGCTGGTTTGCAGTGCTTGTTTAAAGCGCCGTTGATAGGGATAAAATTGCCATTGGTAAAGCATTTAAGTTGGCAAGACTGCTCCAAGTCCCAAAAGCTGTGGCAGCACGAAGCCCAGACCCAGAAAGATGCCGCTCCAGAAGTGTAGCGCGACGGCAATGAACTTACAGTTACTGACCTTTTCGGGCTTGTTGTGGTTGGTGCTGACGTGCTTGCAGAGTTTGATGGCGATCGGCAGACTGGCAAACACCAGCAGCGTCGTCATGGGGAAAATGCCCAGCCACACGCACAGTGTTGTCAGCGCAAAAATGGTGCCACAGAGCCAGGGTAGTAATTGTGCGGCTCGTTTTGTTCCCAAACGGACGATCGGCGATCGCTTGCCCACAGCAGCATCATCGTCCTCCTGGTGAAAATGTGAGCAAAACAAAATCAGGCTGGTGGAAACGCCCACGATCGCGGAAGCCGCAAAGTTTGCACTTGAAACGGCTTTGGTTTGACTGTAGTAGGCTGCCGCAAACGCAAGGGGACCAAACGCAAAGAAGCAAAGAATCTCGCCCCAACCCTGATAGCTGAGACGAAACGGCGGTCCCTGGTAGATATAGCCCAGCACGCAGCAGATCAGGATCATGCCAACCACTGTCAAATCTTGTTGGATGGCTGCGATCGCCCCAATGCCAAACAGACCAGTGGCAAGGCACAAATTTCCCAGCCAGAAAATCAATGGTTTATTCTTGGTCAGGTTCACCAGAGAATGTGCTTTATGGACATCAACGCCTGTCTCCGAGTCAAACACATCGTTCGCCAGGTTTTCCCAAGCAAGGATGAGGATGGCGGCGAAGGTAAAGATTGCAAAGATGCCTGTCTGTAAGGTCTTGGTTTCAGCAACGGCGATCGCAGTACCTACCATGATTGGCATAATTGCAACACTGTACATCGGTGGCTTAATCGCTGCCAACCACAACTTTTTTCGCGTCCCCGGCGTTTTTGCCAAAACATTCGCTGAAGGAGCAACCGCTTTTGTTGTCATTTTTTCAAGCGTCAAAAATTACATTCGGTTCTAAGAAGCTTACTCATTCTACGATCCAGTGGATCGACAGCCGATTTTAGCCGTCCAGACTTCAAACTTTGCAACATTTAGGTGAGGAGTGAGGAGTGAGGGGTGAGGTGTCAGAATCAAGGAGCTAGCAGTCAGTGGTCAGCGGTCAGTGGTCAGCGGTCAGCGGTCAGCGGTTAGAAAACTCAAAAGGCTCCCTACTCCCTACTCCCTACTCCCTACTCCCTATTCCCTACTCCCCACTCCCTACTCCCTACTCCCTACTCCCTATTCCCCACTCCCCACTCCCTCCCCATGACCGTTACACCTCGCCGCACACATCTGTTTCAAAGCCGTAGAGAATTGCATCAACTTCTACGCTCGTACAAACAGATGGCACAGGAGAAAAAACAGGCACAGATTGTTAGCATTTCTGTAGAAATTAATGCTGTTGATCCACTCGTTTTTTTGCAGACATTTGCAAAAGCAAATCAGCTTAGTTTTTACATTGAAAAGCGAGAGTCTGGACAAGAAGATTGTGCCAGTAATGGGATTGCGATCGCGGCGATCGGTGCGGCTGCAACGTTAACGGTTAATGGTGCAGCACGGTTTGAGGCTGCCAAGCAGTTTGTGCAATCAACTCTTCTTAACACCGCTGTTTATGGCAACGCTCATCTACCGTTAGCGGGACCCCATTTCTTCTGTAGCTTCACTTTTTTTGAAGAGTCTGATCACAATTCGCCCTTTCCATCTGCCACGATCTTTTTACCGCAGTGGCAAATTTCTCACAACGAGCAGCGCTGTCTGGTCATTGCCAATGTGATGCTTCATGGCGCTACAGAACTTGAAGCAACGGTTGATGATTTGTGCCAGACCTGGGAGAGAATCCAATCAATTCATCACAATTTGTTGATGCCTGCGATCGATCAGCGGGCACTGCTAAAACTTTGTGATGTTGCCCCAACTTGGCACTTTAAGCGATCGGTGCAGGCAGCATTAGCGTCGATTCAACAAGAAACATTCAATAAAATTGTGCTGGCTCATGCCGTGGATGTTGTGTCGCCTCTGCCCTTCGATCGGGTTGCGTCCCTGCATAAGCTGCGCCAACTCTATCCAGGCTGTTATGTGGTTTCAACCAGCAACGGGAAAGGACAACAGTTTATCAGCGCCAGCCCAGAACGGCTGGTGAGTTTGCGCAACGGTCATCTTGAAACGGATGCTTTGGCAGGTTCAGCCCCGCGCGGTCAAACAACAGGTGAGGATGCTCATCTGGCAGGGCGGCTTCTGACTAGCGTTAAGGAACTGCGCGAACATCGGGTAGTCAGTCAGTTTATTCGCCAGCAACTGATGAAATTAGGCTTGAAGCCACGCTGTTCGCCTTTGCGTTTGTTGCAGTTGTCAAATATCCAACATCTGCAAACGCCTATTTGTGCCGCCGTTCCAACAGAGATTCATCTCCTGGATATTGTAGCGACGCTCCATCCTACGCCTGCCGTTGCTGGGATGCCTCGTGAAGTCTCCTGTCGCCACATTCGCCACTATGAACCCTTTGAGCGATCGCTCTATGCTGCCCCGATCGGCTGGCTTGACCACCAGGGCAATGGTGAGTTTGCGGTTGGCATTCGATCGGCGCTCCTCAACGGGTGTCATGCCCGATTGTTTGCAGGTGCAGGCATTGTGAAAGGGTCAGACCCCGATCGTGAACTGGCAGAAGTACAGTTAAAACTTCAAGCGCTGTTGCAAGCGTTGATTTGAACCTGAGACGTGGGCACATGGCTCACTAAGAATTAGAGTTAAAGAGACGCAATCGTCCAAGTCCTTATGACTTCTTTCGCTGAACTGCCCAATTCTGCAACCAAATTACCCGACCACACCCAGCTACCAGAGTCGGACGGTACGTTTGTGAAAAATTCACTGGAGCATCCGCAGAGCCTTTTGCTCACCGACTCGATTACGCCAACCCTTGACGCGCTGCATCCCAACGCACAGTACTTCATTGGGCAGGACACGGGGATTTACTGGCGTATCGCAGAGCCGCCAGAGCCGCTGGTGCGCGGAGCCGAATCGCCTGATTGGTTCTACGTGCCCAATGTGCCGTCGATGTTAGATGGGACGTTTCGGCGATCGTATGTGCTATGGCAAGAGTTTATTGCACCGCTCATTGTGCTGGAGTTCGTTTCTGGGACAGGTGCGGAAGAGCGAGACAGAACACCCTGGACAGGTAAATTCTGGATCTATGAACAGGTGATTCGTCCCGCGTTTTACGGCATTTACGAGGTCACAAAAGCTAGCGTCGAAGTTTATCACCTCGTCGAAGGGCAATATCGCTTGTTGCCTACCAACGATCGTGGTCATTTTCCCATTCCACAAATGGGGGTAGAACTGGGCATCTGGCACGGACACTACATCAACCTGGAGTTGCCTTGGCTGCGCTGGTGGGACGATCGGGGCAATCTACTGCTGAATGGGCAAGAGAAAGCAGCGCTGGCAGATGTCCGCACCGAACAGGCAGAGCGTCAACTAGAGCAGGCAGAAAGCCAACTAGAGCAGGAACGTCAGCGTTCTGAACGGTTAGCCGCATTGCTGAGAGCGCAAGGGATCGAACCGGACGTATGATGCGTTAGGCTATTTGCCTATTCTCAGCGTTCCTATGTCCCTTGATTTTACGAATACGAATCTGGTCTGGACTTCGATTTTGGCGGAAACGTTGTATCGACTGGGACTTGCCACCGCGATCGTGTGTCCAGGTTCACGATCGGCTCCACTGGCGATCGCGTTTGCCAATCATCCTCACATTGAAGCCATTCCAGTGCTTGACGAGCGATCGGCTTCCTTTTTCGCGTTAGGACTTGCCCGTCAGAGTCATCGTCCCGTTGTACTCGTCTGCACCTCTGGAACGGCAGGTGCAAACTTCTATCCGGCTGTCATTGAAGCGACAGAAAGCGGTGTGCCTCTAATTGTTCTGACTGCCGATCGCCCACCTGAACTGCGGGATTGCAACGCGGGACAGGCGATCGACCAGCACAAGCTCTACGGCACCTTTCCCAACTGGCAAACCGAACTGGCAATCCCATCACTGGAGCTACCCATGTTTGCTTATCTCCGGCAGACCCTCATCCATGCCTGGGAAAAAGCCCTTTACCCCGTTCCCGGAGTGGTTCACCTCAATTTTCCCTTCCGCGAACCCCTTGCTCCCATTCTTCAACCTTACACTCAGTCGATCGCTTCCACCTTCAACACCGAAACCTTTTTCGCCTCTGTTACTCCACTTCAGGAGTCAGCGGGCAGTGGTCAGTGGTCAGCGGGCAGCGGTCAGCGGTCAGCGGGCAGCGGTCAGTCGTCAGTTGTCCTCCCTGTATCCCCTGTCTTATCTACTTCTCACTCCTCACTCCTCACTCCCTACTCACCCAACGGCATCATCATCGCAGGTACGGCTCAGCCCGTTGCGCCCGAAGACTACTGCCGCGCGATCGCCCATCTCTCTCAAACCCTTGGCTATCCCGTTCTTGCAGAAGGACTTTCACCGTTGCGAAACTATGCTGATCTCAACCCCAACCTGAACACGACCTATGATCTGATACTGCGAAATCCGACGCTGGCAACAAAACTGGCACCTGATACGGTCATTCGCGTTGGTGCTATGCCTACCAGCAAGTCACTCCGCACCTGGCTGGAGCAAACGCAGCCGCGTCAGTGGATCATTGATCCAGAAGGGCGGAACCTCGATCCACTGCACGGCAACACGACGCACATACGGATGTCGATCGCAGCCTTTGTCCAAACAATTCCCCAGCAAGCCTCTATGGTAAGTCCTTATCTTGATCTATGGTGTGCAGTAGACGCTCAGGTCAGACAAACCGTTGACCAAACGATGCGCGAGACAGATACTCTGTTTGAGGGCAAAGCTGCCTGGTTGCTGTCTCAAGTGCTGCCAACGGGAACACCTCTATTTATCAACAGCAGTATGCCTGTGCGGGATGTCGAGTCTTTTTGGGCACCCGGAAATTCTCACGTGCAGCTATTTTTCAATCGGGGTGCCAATGGCATTGACGGTACGCTTTCGACCGCATTGGGCATCGCGCATCGGCAGCAGAGTAGCGTCATGCTCACAGGCGATCTGGCGCTGCTGCATGATACGAATGGTTTTTTGCTACGACAGCATTTCGTCGGACATTTGACGATCGTCCTCATCAATAACAACGGTGGCGGGATTTTTGAAATGCTACCGATCGCGCAAAACAATCCGTCCTTTGAGACGTTTTTTGCCACACCGCAAGCGATCGACTTTGCCAAACTTTGTGCGACCTATGATGTCGAATATGAGCGTATAACAAGCTGGAACCACCTGGAACAGCGGTTAAATCCCTTGCCAATCAGCGGCATTCGAGTGCTGGAGTTGCAGACTGATCGCAAAGCCGATGCCCAATGGCGACAGCAGTATTTGGGTACATTTGCCGCTAATATCAGCATTTAGCCAGTATCTATTAGCGATCAGCTATCAGCCGTCAGCTATCAGCGGCAAACTCAAAACTCTCCCCTGCTTCCCCTGCCTCCCCTGCTTCCCCCTCCCCTCACTCCTCACCTCTCATGCAAACCGACTGGCAAATTGTCAAAACTTACGAAGACATTCTTTATCACAAAGCCGATGGGATCGCCAAAATCACGATTAACCGTCCCCACAAGCGCAATGCGTTCCGTCCCAAAACGGTCTTTGAGCTTTACGATGCGTTTGCGAATGCTCGTGAAGACACGCGGATTGGAGTCGTGCTGTTCACGGGTGCAGGACCACATACTGATGGGAAATATGCGTTTTGCGCGGGTGGTGATCAGAGTGTGCGCGGTCATGCTGGTTATGTTGGCGAGGATGGCGTTGCCCGTCTCAATGTGCTGGATTTGCAGCGGTTGATGCGATCGATGCCCAAAGTGATCATCGCGCTCGTGGCGGGCTATGCGATCGGGGGTGGGCACGTTCTCCACATTCTCTGTGACCTTACTATTGCCGCTGATAACGCTATTTTTGGGCAAACGGGTCCCAAAGTGGGCAGTTTTGATGGCGGCTTTGGTGCCAGCTATCTATCGCGTATTGTCGGACAGAAAAAGGCGCGGGAAATCTGGTATCTCTGTCGTCAATATTCAGCAACGCAGGCGCTAGACATGGGCTTAGTGAATTGTGTGGTGCCAGTGGAGCAGCTAGAGGCGGAGGGCATCCAGTGGGCGCAGGAAATTCTAGCGAAAAGCCCGATCGCGATTCGTTGCCTCAAAGCTGCCTTCAACGCAGATTGTGATGGTCAGGCAGGTTTACAGGAACTGGCGGGAAACGCCACGCTGCTCTATTACATGAGCGAAGAAGGCGCGGAAGGCAAACAGGCATTCTTGGAAAAGCGTCCACCGGATTTTAGCCAATACCCGTGGCTACCATGAAAAGTGACCTTGGCAAGATTGACTGCCTATTTTTGAGCAACCCCTTTGACTTCGCGCACGTAGTTAGTGGTTGATGCTAGACACTCGCCGACCAGACCTGAGCGATCGACCTCGTTTTTTAACCACTGCCACGTGCTTTTGCTATCAGTCACTTCCGTAAACGTGCCGTCAATTTGTAGACGTTCCCGCGTGGCATCAATGTAAACACCATCACTACGAAAGGAGAGAGTGCTCACAATAATCTGTTGGTTATTGGGTGCTTTGGCAGGAGCATTCACCAACTTGATGCAAAAGTGTCCATTGCCACTGCTAATTTCGCGGTAAGACTGGCTGAAGGGCGAGATTGTGGCAATATACTTTCCTGGGCGAGGCAGCCGTTGGTAAAAGTTGTTTTTAAGGCTAAATGTAGCAGGCGATGGTACAGCCGAGGCGACTGTTGCGGCTTCTATTTCTGGTGCATTGGCGTAACGCTGTACTAATTCTCGATAGGCTGTGATGCCGATCAAACCAAGCACCAAGACGCTCATGCTAGCGACACTTGCCTGCAAGACTTTTTTAAAGGGCTGTCTTGCGATCGCCAGCGTCTGTCTAGTGATGGGTGGCTTCACCCGTGCCGATCGTTTGTCACCATGGGAGGCGATGTGAGGTAGCAGCACCGCTTCTGGTGCGATGGCAGCGTGGTTGCTAAGGCGAGGCAATTGGGTTGGCTTACTGTAGCTAAGGTTGACTTGAGGCAGGCGATCGTGCAAGTACTCAAACAGTTGCGCTATGGTAGCGTTCGGGCTACGACTCTTTAGCCGTAAGCCTTCTAGCAACACATAGGCAAACGCGCCCAGTTGGACGGCTTCAAGCTCCTGCGCTGTTTCACCAAGAGAGGTGGAGAAGAGACTGATAACACCGTTGGGATCAGTACCAAACCCCTGTCCAAACTTTTGCTCTTCTGTGCGGCAAGCGTCTAGAAACAAGACGATCTGGTCGGTACCGCTACGACTCAAGTAGCCTGCCAGCGCCTCTAAAGTCATTGCCGTTGTTTCTGCTGCGTCCGGATCGGCATCGCTGAGCAGTAAATAATCATCATCAGCGTACTGCAACCCGTAACCGCTGAAGAAAAACCACAGCGTGTCACCCTGCTTTAAGAACGGAGCCGCAAACCGCAGTTCAAGGAATCGCCGCAGATTAGCAACCGTCGGCTGAGTGGAAATGGAGACACCTTCCAAAACAATTTTGGGAGAACGATCGGAGAAATAATACACCTGATCAAAGCCAGCATCGCCGATCACAAAATCCCGGAATGCCTGAGCATCTCGTTCTGCATAGCGAAGGGGTTGCAAGCGCTGGTACTGATTGATACCAACCACGATCGCCCATTTTCTTGCCATCTCAGTCCAAATCCGTAGATTGCTGCACACGTGCTAGATCAAACCAGGCACCCTCAATGGCAATCGATGTAGGGGTGATTGCCCATCTATCTGCCATCAATTTTCCAGATTTGCTACCACAATCCGGATACTTTAGAAGCGATTTGCTCACCGCTCATCTGCCGTTTTTGCGACTGGGCATAGACTGGCACGCAGGGCGCTGCATTATACTTGACCTCAATTCACCCCTTTGCTGTGGCAACGACTCATGACGACGATCGACGGTAACGATGCTTGAACTCTTCTTGGCGGAACTAACACGGGCAGGCATTCAGCTACGGCGCTACCTGTTTGAGTCGATCGGTGGCATCGTTATTTCTACGTCGGTGTTCTACGGTCTTTTCCTGAGTGCCAGCTACATTGCGGGTCCAGGGCTGCAATTTGGTAATCGTCTGGATGCCATTATTGTGGGCTATGTACTCTGGACGCTGGTGCTGTTCATTATGGCGAATATTTCTGGCACACTACAGCGAGAGGCTCAGACAGGCACCCTGGAGCAACTCTTTATTTCGCCGTTCAGCGCGTCCCAAGTCTTTCTGACGCGAGCCGTGGCTGACTTGCTGCTGCAATCAGGCTTGATCGCAGCAATCTTGGTCATTATTATGGCGTTGACGGGACGATGGTTAGCGTTTCCACTCAGCCTCTTGCTGCCCTTGCTGGCGGTACTGCTGGGAGCGTACGGGCTGGCGTTTGCGATCGGCTCTTTAGCGCTGATCGTCAAGCGGTTACAGCAGGTGTTGGGCATTTTCCAGTTCGCGCTACTGTTTCTGATGAGTGTGCCAACCGAAGAATGGACTGGTAGTCTGCGAGTGCTTGGCAACATCCTGCCGATGAGTCCTGGTGCAGGACTATTGCGTAATCTTATGGCACGACAGCAGCCGTTAGATCTGCCGCAGTTGGGGGTTGCGCTCGTGAATGGTGCGGTGTATTTTGCGATCGGGCTATTTCTCTTTCGCTGGGCAGAACGCCAAACTAAGCGTCACGGCAATCTCAGTGATTACTGAGATCCCGTGAGAAAGTAAGCGTGTAGGTGGAGCAGTTAGCAGGCAGCGGTCACTTGCCCGACTGAATCAAGCATCTGCTGAACCTGATGATGCGCCCCCCTGCACTTAAAGGTATCGATTTGAAACTATTGAGGTGAAAAACTGGGGCGCTAGGATTCGAACCTAGGGATGGCGAGACCAAAACCCGCTGCCTTACCACTTGGCGACGCCCCAACGCATTACCAGAATCTATATTAGCAGTTTAAGTCCCAGGCATGTCAAGAATCGGGAAGCAAAAGGCGAAGTGATGAACTGGTGGAGCTTTTAACGCAATGCTTCCTGCTTGTCCGTTCTGCTTTAGGGCAGTTTATAGCTGGCGACTCGTAGCGTTAGTTTTCCTTGTCTGGGGTCGCGGCTGAAGATAAACGCCCCTTCCTCTTTTTTCCCGCCAGACAAAAAGTCGATCTCTAGATCGCCTGTCTCCACGATCGCGTCGCCGACTCGTAGCTCTGCCAGTATCTGCACCGATTCTGCCGTTTCGCCGCCGCGATTGATGACTGTAAAAGGCACATAGAACTGTCCTTCGGCAGCACGGGTCGTTTCGGTATTGAGTACAGAGAGAAGCGGTGGCTGTTGTTGCTGCTTGTCTAGCCAGGTATAGCCAACTAGCCCCACGACGATCGCGAGGACAAACGATGCCATACCAAACGTTAGCCATTCGGCGCGCGATCGTGGCGGCTGTTCCGACTGATTTACTTGTGGTTTATCCGTATCAGAGGCTTCGGTGGGCTGGTTCATACTGCCAACCTGCCAGCAGCACCGCCAATGGTAGCTGGCAAACCTAACAGCAGGGTTTGCTCTAGCCACATTGTCCAGGGGTCGCTCAACGTAAGACGCTGGAAGAACCATAGCATCATCATTGCTGCTGCCAGCGACACTAGATAAGACATCACGGTTTCACTTAAAGGACGTTGAAAAATGCCTTGCTGCTGCCGACGTTTGCGTTGATCAGAAAAGCCCGCTTCAAACACAATGCCATAGGAAATAAGCAGGGAAGCAGCGATGATTCCTAATAGCCACGGTGCTGAAACAGCCGCAGCTAACATAGAGATCTCGTCGGTGGGTGAAATGTTAAACCCAATGACGATCGCGCCGATAAGCGTGGCACCGATATCAGCCAGGGTCGCGTTGAGTGCATCGGATGCATCCGTTTGGGGTTGCGACTCGTCTGATGGCTGTGACGCGACATCGCGGGTATCGCCCAAAAACTGACTTGCCAAGGCGACTCCCAGGGCAAACGGTACGGACTCAAAGATTACCTTGCCCAGCGACTCGCGCAGAGGCACATCAAACGTCAGCTCTCGCAAAAGAGTCAGTACCAGGGCAGAGCAGGCTACACCGATCGCCATTGCCTCTATGGTGTCGGTAAACGCTTCGTAAGGGCGCGACCGTCTTGTTTTGCGAAAGCCCTCAGTGCGGTTGAGCCAAAAAACGGCAATGAACGTGCCTGCGATCGCCATCATGATTCTAGGCGGTTGAGCCATTGAGCCAATCCACCAAACCTCCATCGTGTAAAGCAGCGGAATGCCAAATAAAAAGCCGCCGCACGCTCCCCGTACCAGATCGTTCAGCTCAGTTGCCCACGCTGACTGATGGCGTTTTTTCAGTAGAACCATGATTAGCCCCTCGCCTCAACCTGATGGCTGCTTGAGCCGTCCATTACTAGCTTAAGAGTGATTGACCGACAGCAGTTGATGGTTGAGAAACATGACTAATTCTTTGACTGTAGTGAAATCTTGAGGGTCAAAGCGATCGCTCAAATCAATACCGAAAGCGGCTAAAAAGTCTTCATTAAAAGACGTGTGCCAGTCAAACCAACAAACCAGCGGCAGGTAGAGATCGTCATCCAGACGATCATCCGGGCGTACTCTGGCAAACTCTAGTCCAGAATACGTTTGCATATGGGTGTAAACAAAGGTGGCGATCGGCTGTGTAATCCCCTGTGGTTGCCAGAGTTGCTCAAACCACTCGTCGTTACTCAGAGCGGGGCGATCGCGCAAAAACTGGTTTACACGGTGGCGAGTCCGCAAATCAGGACTGAGATCAGCGTAAGCCCTCAAGCTATCAAAAATGTTCCTGAGCCGTCGCCACATGCGTCTAACGTTGCCAAGCTTTCCTTCATTATTCCCAGCCTCTGCGGGATATCTCAGATGAGGCAAACTCTACCTTCGGTGCATTCCAGGCGCACTGACTGGTTAAGCGCTCTACCATCAATCTTGCACTCATTGCTAATCGCTCCACTACTCCTGATGCCCCAAGTGCTATGTCTTGTCCTTGATCGTGGCATCACTCGCCACAACTAGGTTAAGAATTTCTTGAGCCGCTCGATCGCACACACCAACCTCACCAAGCATACGGCGCATGTCCTGGTAGCCTGCCAGCATCGTTTGACGGCGATCAGGATCAAGCAATAGGGCAAGGGCAGCTCCGACCAGGTTTTCAGGGGTTGCCTGGTCTTGTAAAAATTCGGGCACGATCGGCTGCATGGCTACCAGATTAGCTGGCGAGACAAACGGTACCGAAAATTTGAGCAGACGATCCATAATCCAGGCGGTGACTGGGTTAACCTTGTACATCACCACTTGCGGTACATGCAGCAGAGCAATTTCTAGATTGACGGTGCCTGACTTGGTAATGGCTAAATCGGCAGCCGCGATCGCCTGGAGTGTGAGTGATGTTGCCGCAGAGTCACTGGCTACTGCCTGCGGTTCTGCCAGAATCGTTGCCTGCAAGCCATAGCGCTGAATAGCCTGTTCGATGAGCGCACGATACTTGGTCAACGCCAGCGGAATCCAAAAATGCACATCAGGAAGCTTTGCTTGAATTTGCTGTGCGGCTTCAAACATCACTGGCATGAGGTACTTCAACTCCTGCTGTCGAGAGGCTGGTAACAGCACGATCGCCACCTGGTCAGTCGGTATGCCCAGCGCCAAACGAGCGCTGTTTCGGTCAAGAGCACCTTGCATGCGATCGAGCAGCGGATGCCCCACCCAGGTAACCTGTCCCCCCTTGCGACGGAAATAGCTGGCTTCTCCGGGGAAAATTGCCAGAATGCGTTTCGTGGCTTTGATGACCAGATCAGACCGGAAAAGCTTGACACCCCACTCCCATCGATCGCCCCAAACCCATTCTTGGGGCGCAATGTAGTACACGATCGGTACGTCTGGAAAGCGCCCTGGCAAGTATTCGCAGAATGCCAGATTAGGTCCCATATAGTCGATCAAGACAATCAAATCTGGCGGGTGTTGTTGCAAGTATTGCTTTGCCTGGCGCTGCACCTTTAGCGTCGGCAAGACAAACGGCAGTGATTCCAGAATGCCCATCGACCCGATCGCGCTGGTATGAGCCAACAGCGTTGCTCCCACTGCTGCCATGCGATCGCCGCCCATTGCCAATACTTCTAGCGTGAGACCTCTATGCACGGCTTGACGGTTCAATGCCTGAATGAGCAGCGAACCTTGAAGATCACCAGAGACTTCACCGGTGCTGATGAAGAGGCGAATGCTTTGGGCAGGGATGGGGGGAAGGGAAGATGAGGAGATGGGGGGATGGGGTGAGGGTTGATGGCGATCGACATTTTGAGTTGTTTCGTCGTCCGATTTCGATCGTGTTAGCCCCTGTCCCTCTGCCTCCCCTGCTCCCTTGCTCCCCTGCTCCCTTACTCCCCAACTCCCCATCCCCTCATCTCCCCCTCTCCCCTGCTCCTCTACTCCACTTGTCTGCTCAGTCATCATCATCACCCAACGCTCCCACGCGTCTACCAGGAATGGGTCCACGTCGCCCTGCTTGCTGAGAGAGCTGTAGAAACCGGTGGAGGTGATGTACGTGTTCGTCATAAGGCAGCATTTCTAGCTTTTCCAGGGCTTCGTTGAGGGTTAGCCCAGAGCGGTAGAGAATGCGGAACGCTTGCTTTAGCGCTAAAAATGTTTGCCCGCCTGTTGCATCCAGAAAGCCTGCCCGCTTGAGACCAACCAGATTAAGCGATCGTACTTTGGCTGGATTGCCTTCCACGAGCGTGTAGGGCGGTACATCACGACTGATGCGACTCATCCCACCGACCATAGCATGTCGCCCGATGTGAACAAATTGATGCACACCAAACACACCGCTCAAGCGTGCCTTTGACTCAATGTGCACGTAGCCTGAGAGCGCCACCGCATTTGAGATCACCACCTGATCGGCAATCACACAGTTGTGTCCGACATGGACGTATGCCATCAATAAATTGCCATTACCGATTAAGGTTGCCTCATTAGCAAAGGTGGGTCGGTTGATGGTGACGTACTCGCGGATGTAGTTATCATCCCCAATTTTGACCAAGCCTTCCGAGCCATCGTACTTTAGGTCTTGTGGCTCTGAGCCAATGGTAGCGCTTGGGAAAATGCGCGTTCTGGCACCAATTTCTGTCCAGCCATCCAGGACAACATGGGGACCGATCGTGGTCTCTGGACCAACCTTGACCCGTGCTCCAATGACAGCATAGGCACCCACCTGCACTGTTGGGTGCAAGTTAGCACCTGGATAAATCACAGCCGTTGGATGAATTAAGGTTGCCATAAAGTTATCAGCGATCGATGATGAGGTAGGAGCGTTTGTACGTTATGAGGTGAAACTGATAACTCAGCAAACTCTCAGCCATTTAAGCGCACTAGAGAAATTTTAGACCAGTTGTAGAACTAGACAGATTGTAGAGGCATCCTGCCGCAAAACTCACAAGACGCTTAATCAACAAGCGCAAACGTCAGTTCACCCTCAGCAACCAGCCGCCCGTCCACTTCAGCGCGTCCCTGCATTGTTCCGAACCGACGGCGCTTCACAGACAAAAGTTCCACTGTCATGATGAGCTGGTCTCCGGGTACGACAGGACGGCGAAACCGCACTTTATCAATACCAGCAAACATAAAGAGTCCTTCCTGAACGTCTGCCATCTGCGTTAGCACCACGCCGCCCACCTGTGCCATTGCTTCTACAATCAGAACACCAGGCATAATCGGTCTGCCCGGAAAGTGTCCTTGAAAGTGCGGCTCGTTGAAGGTGACGTTTTTGATGCCAACAGCCAGTTTTCCTGGCACATACCTAATAATGCGATCGACGAGCGAAAAGGGATAACGATGTGGTAGGAGCTTCTGAATTTCTTCGATCGAGATTCTCACCTCTGCTTCTGGATGAGAGTGATCGGGGGCAGTACGATCGGCTTCAGCTTGAGACTGAGGTGCTACATGGCTGGAAGACGCGCTGGAAGTATTGACATCAGTAAAGATCGACATGAGTTTTGAGCTTCGATAGAGGTGCGGTAGGGTTTGCAGAGGTTGCTAGTGTTGCGAGAGGGCGGGCTAACAACGTTTCTGGTATACCCGGAGGGCTGTACAACCAATAGCTAGCAGGAGAGAGCCGCGATCGTTCGCGCCAGTTGAACGTGCAGATGATGACTAGCCTTGTACGCCAGAAAATGAGCGATGGGAAAATTTCCTAGCAGGCTCAAATCTCCTATTAAGTCTAAGAGTTTATGACGCACTGGTTCATTTAGAAAGCGCAACGGTGGATTGAGCCAGCCATCTGAACCGCAGACAAGAGCGTTGGTCAGGTTGCCGCCTTTAATCAGCCCACGATCGCGGAGGGCTTCAATCTGGTGCTCTAGCCCAAAGGTACGGGCAGGTGCGATCGCAGTGGCAAACGTGGTTGTGCCATCGCCTGCCTCATCTGGCGACCAACTGTGCCACTGCTTGCCGATCGCGGGCAAGGCAAAATCAATGCCGTAGGTAAAGCGGCGTTCACTCGACGGCAGTGCTGCCACAAAAGCATCACCGTCTCGTACCCAGAGCGGCTCTTTGAGGGTAGAGGTGGTATAAGGCTCGGCTTGGGCAACGATACCAGCCTGCGCGATCGCATCAACCCAGTCTTTTGCAGAACCGTCGAGTAATGGCACCTCTGGACCATCGATTTCGATTCGGGCATTCGTCACGCCCATCCCTGCTAGAGCCGCAAGCAGGTGCTCTACCGTCCGTACCCCAGCCTCCCCTTGTACCAACTCGGTCGAGAGCGTCGTCTGGCGCACGGCTGCCACCTGTGCTGCCACCTCTGGTGAGCCTGGTTGATCTACACGTGTGAAGTAGCGCCCTCGCCCAGCGGCGGCAGGCAAAACCCGTACCTGCACAGCCAGCCCTGTGTGCAGCCCCACACCCGATCGCACAAACTCAGTGTTTAGAGTATGTTGCGGCAACCTTTTCCCTGCTAACTGGGTTGTTTCAGCTTGACGCGTCCTTGCAACGCCCGTAGCACCAAGCGTGTTGCCTTCTAGCTTCTGACCGTCGACTTCTAGCTCCATCAGAAGCGCTCTCCGATACCGAAGTGGAACTGAGTGTCACCGCTGTCATTCAGACCAAAGTCAATCCGAATGGGACCAAGCGGCGACTGAATCCGTAGACCCAAACCGTAACCAAAGCCCTGACCAGGTTTTCCCCTTACACCCCCTGGGTTACCTGGAACATCTTCGCCTGTACCAAAGTCGGTGGCAGCGTCAACAAAGAGCGCACCAGAAATCACTGAGAAAACCGGAAAGCGGTATTCCACTGTTGCCTGAATGAAGCTCTTGGCGCTACCCAAGTCGCCTTCATCATAACCCCGGATGGAATTACTACCGCCTAGCGCAAAGGCTTCGTAAGGCGGTAGATCGCCTAGCACTGTGCCACCTTGAATGTTAAAGGCAAAGGCTTGGGGGCAGTCTGATGGCTTGGCTTTAGGATCTCGGCACGCTTGAGTCAATCGTAGGAGGCGTGTTGGCACATAGAAACTATAGCTGCCACGCAGACGGTTGAAGAAAATGCTTCCAGTGCCGATCGGTATCGACTGTTCGCTACCCAGTCGCAGAAGCGACCCTGCTGTTGGACGCAGTAGATCGTTACGGCGATCGCGCACGACTCCAAACTGCACTGTAAACAGGTCATCTTTGCCTGTACCGCTGAAGCTGAGATTGTTACCCAGTTCGTCTCTAGGGCTAAGTTCGCCGTCACCATCATTAATCCGAACGCGTTGATACTGCAAGCCCAGCGAACCAGACCATTCCGGTCGAACGTAAGGGTTGCCGTTTAGAGGACGGGCAAAACTAATGCCAGCACCTGTTCTTACCACTCTAGGCGTATCGCCATTGGGCAGGTCAACATCCCTATCACCACCATCAAAGATGAGTGAGATTGTTTGCCGTCGAAACAGATTCACGGTGTAAGAGGTACGGAACGGGTCGCCTCCAATCCACGGGTCGGTAAAGTTCAGGTCAAACAGTGTTTCTCGCAAACCAAGTTGTACTTCTGCGCCCAACTTTTGATTATTGCCCCCCAGGTTTTGCTGCTGGTAGCTCACCGTACCAAAAAGACCGCTGGCAGAGCTAATCCCGGCACCCGCTGCGATCGAGCCTGCGTTCTTCTCGACCACATTAGCGACCACAACCACCTTGCGCGGGTCTTGACCAGGCGAGAGCGAGAGCTTCACATCGTCAAAAATCCCTAAACCAAAAGTCCGCTGCAAGTCACGTTCAACTTTGGTACGGTTAAACACCTGCCCTGGCTTAAGCTCAAACTCACGTGTGACGATAAAGTCACGAGTGCGAACTCGACATCCAGAAGGCTTGCCCTCTTTATTCAAAACCGGATTCCCTTGAGGATCGCGGAGAAAGAACTGACCCTGGTCGTTTCGTGCGCATTCGTTGCCATCCTTGTCAACGTAGCGAACCTGGATCTTCTCAACAACGCCTTCGGCAACTTGAAGGGTCACGATCCCGTCGGGCGAAACCTGCGGTGCATCGACCACTTGAGCCAATACATAACCGTTGTCTTGATACCACTTATTGACTTTTTTGATGCCCTCTTGTAGCTGCACCAGGTTTAACACTTTGCCGTATTGATCGCTAAACGCATCCGTAAGGACGGCTTCGGGCAACAGGGTTGTGCCATCTAGCTGCACCTTCTGTAAAACGGGGTTAAGCTGCACCTCAAACGTGACCCGTACGCCTAAAGGTGTATCAGTGGGTACTGCTCGCACATTAGAAAAGTAACCTGTTGCAAAAATTGCGTTGATATCTTCCTGCAACTGTGTGCGCGTTGTGGTGCGACCCGGCTGGGTGCGAATCACTTGGTAAACCTGTTGCTGAATGTCTCCCTCCACGCCTTGCACAACGACTTCACTCACCAGAACGGGCGGTTCTTGCGCGGAGGGCTGTGTCGTTTCTGGGGTGCTGGTAGGGGGTGTTGGTGTCGTCTCTGGTGTAGAAGGTGTTGGGGCTGGCGTTGCTTCTGGAGTTGGCGTTGCTTCTGGAGTCGGCGTTACTTCTGGAGTTGGCGCTACTTCCGGCGTCGGCGGGGTTGTTGCTGGTGCTGACGGCAGCGGTGCTCCTGGAGTGAGCTGAATTTGATTAGGAGTTTCTTGTCCAGGTCCTGCTTGGGCGATCGCAGGCGATACCCGCGATCGCCTGCTCCCTGTCGCCTGTATTTTTGTCGGTGGTGCCGCAAGCCCACGTAGCAGGTCTGACTGCTTCGCGGCGATCGGCTTTGTTGCCGCTAAAACACCGATGCCCTTCGCAGCACTACCTGCTGTGGAAGCTTGACGAGATGCCTGCACGAGAGCTGGGTTAGCGGTCTGCCCCTTGGCTGTATCAGACAAACCCAGCGTTGCCGTAGCGGCAAGAAGCGCCACCAAAACTGGAGAAAACCGCATATTGTTCAGATTAGTTGACACGTCCACACACCACGCCCTGTCTAAAGCAGGACCCACGAAACAGCAATAACTTAGGAGATTAAACTTGGGCGAGATTAAAAGAATTGACAAACTGTGAAATTTTACCGCATTGATTGGTACCAAGATTGAGCTTGCCGTAATCAGTTCTCCATCATTGAAGCGAGAAGCCCAGAGAAAAGGTGCTGCTGCAAGTATCACATCGTTGTAATGTGGGCTTCAAAATAATGTGTGCTTCAAGACTCGCTCCATTACTTGCTGGTACGCTAACGCTACATCACCCAAATCGTGTCGGAAGCGATCTTTGTCCATCACGCGCCGCTTTGGGTCATCATCGGTTTGATTCCAAAGGCGACAGGTATCAGGGCTAATTTCATCTGCCAACATGATCTGCTGCTGCTGATCCAGCCCAAACTCTAGCTTGAAATCTACTAGAGTAATGCCGCATTGACCAAAAAAGACGTTCAAAACATCATTGACTTTAAGTGCCATGACTCGTAGCTGGTTAACTTGTTCTGGCGTTGCTAGTGCCATTAACAAAAGGCGATCGACCGTTAGCAATGGATCACCAAGTGCATCGTTTTTGTAATAGAACTCCACTAATGGTTGCTGCAGCACTGTTCCTAAACTGATTCCGGTCTGTTGACAGAGACTACCGGCTGCAATGTTCCTGACGACCACTTCGATCGGCAAAATTTGTACAGCTCGTACCAGCATCTCATTAGCACTCGTCTGGTCGATAAAGTGAGTTGCAATGCCGCTAGACTCAAGTTGCTTGAACAAGTGGCTGGCAATCGCGCAATTGTACGCACCTTTCCCCTCAACACTGCCGCGCTTCTGAGCATTGAACGCAGTGGCATCGTCTTTGAAGTAGGTCAGCAGTACCTCTGGATCAGCAGTGGCATAGAGAATTTTAGCTTTGCCTTCGTAGAGCTTAGGACGAACAGTCATGAAGAGATGGGTTTGTGGACTAAGATGTTTCTCGACATCAAAGCAGGCTGTTGTATGGTAAGAGCCGTCGCTATGTTCGATTCCTTGCTCGACTCGATCCATTGCTCACGGCTATGGTTGCTTACTGTATTGATCTGATCATTGTAGCCCTCTACGCTGCCATCCTCTCATTCTTAGTTTGGTTGAGGCAAGATAGGACTGAGAGAGTGCGGCGACAGTGTCAGTCTGGCGATCGACCGAGTCTCCCGTTACCCACGATCGAAGAACAATGCACTATTTGCGTTTAACCATCGCCTTCTCAACAGGCATTTTGCTACTGACCAGTTGCAACGCTGGCGATCGCGGCTTTGCTGATAATTCAAGTCAGGCGTTAACAAACGATTCGACTCAGCTAGCGACAGCATCATCACAGGACGCTTCAGCGCTCGGTAACTTTGTCGCTGCCCGCAGACTTGCCTGGGAGGCAGCCGTAATGGTACAACGTCCACCCCACCCAGTCGAAACCTGGCAAACCGCACGGGTCAAGTGGAGACAAGCAATGAGTCGGTTAGACGCGATTCCTCAAGGGACATCAGTATCTGCCCAGGCAAAGGAAAAAATGGCGGTTTACCAGCTTAACTACGCAGCTATTAACGATCGCCTGACAACTGAAACCACTGCTGTTGAACAGTTTAAAGCGGCTCAAACGTTAGCATGGCAAGCTGCCGTCACGGTGCAAAAACCACCCCACTCGCTCAAAATTTGGCAGCGCGCCAGCAGCAAATGGCAGGCTGCGATCGCCTCGCTAGAGGCAATTCCACCGACAACCGCGATCGCGTCGCAAAGTCAGGCAAAACTGATAAACTACCGCAGCAATTACAGCGCGATTAACCAGCGCCTGCAAACTGAAAATCAGGCACTCCTGACGTTAAAACAGTTTTCCGAAACTGCTGCCAGACTGAGGAGCGTACCAGACAATCTCTATCAAGCCAATCTGCCACCACAACAAATTGGCGTTGCCTACGAAGACTACACTCGCCTTGTACAGGGTTTGCAGCAGTCTTTCAGGCAATTGGCGACCCAGCCAGATGCCAGAAATCATCCCACTTATCCAGTGCTTCTGGCTGCGATCGAGGATCATCAAGTGGTCATCAAACTCTGGAAAGCGTATCGAGAGTTTAAGGCTGCTAATACACAGTGGCTCTACGATGACGTGTTTGACCAGCTAGTGCCCGTTTCCCTCACAGACGCTGCTATGCTGGAGCAGAAGTATGGCTTAAAAACCTACTCAGGCGGCACAAAGGTCTCACTGCGCTACAGTGCGTGGGCAATCTGGCAAAAAAATAGTCAGCAACTTCAACAGGCACAACAAAAGCTGCTCAGCCTCAACGCACGGTGAGGCATATCGCTTGCTTCCGCTGTGACGTGCGGTAAGGAGTGAGACGATAAAGTTAAGTAGTCGGCAAGCGAGAGCGAAAGGGTGATGGGCTAAAGACCGCCAAAATCTGCAACGATCGTCGTGCGATCGCTTCACCTTACCTCGCTCATTGGAAGAAGTGAAAAGCGATGTGTCAATTTGAGTTCTGAGTCTCATGCTAATTCTGACTTCTATATCAAACCGTTGACCAACCACTCTCCATTCCCCATTCCCCATCATGACGATTGAACGCCACACCCCAACTTGGTTGGCAATAGTTCGGCTTCTCCGCTGGGATAAACCAGAAGGTCGCTTGATTTTAATGCTTCCAGCTCTGTGGGCAGTGGTTCTTGCAGCACGAGGCAAGCCACCGTTACTGCTGGTAGGAGTCGTTGTTTTAGGTGCTCTTGCTACCAGTGCAGCAGGTTGCGTCGTTAATGATCTTTGGGATCGAGACATTGATCCCAAGGTGCAGCGTACCCGCAGTCGACCTTTAGCTGCGCGCGACCTTTCTGTCAAGGTTGGTCTAGTCGTTGCACTCGTTGCCTTTGGCTGTGCTTGGGGGTTGTCGCTCTATCTCAATCCGCTCACCTTTTGGCTCTGCGTAGCAGCCGTGCCTGTCATTGTTCTTTACCCACTTGCAAAACGCATTTTTCCCATGCCGCAGTTGGTGCTAGCGATCGCCTGGGGTTTTGCAGTTCTGATTAGCTGGAGTGCTGTTAGCTGCAACGCAATCGCTGCCCCCACACCCTGTCTAGGCAACGCCACCTGGCTTTTATGGGGTGCAACCGTGCTCTGGACGCTTGGATTTGATATCGTGTATGCCATGTCCGATCGCGACGACGATCGCCGCATTGGCATCAAATCGGGTGCCCTCTTCTTCGGTACGTACGTGTCTCACGCGGTAGGCAGCTTTTTTGCTGGTACTGTTGCCTGTCTAGCAAGCTTAGGCATTGTGATGCTGCTGGGGGTAGCATTCTGGCTCACGCTCACGATCGCCGCTATGCTCTGGGCTTGGCAATACTACCGTCTCTGCCAGAAAACGATTCCCCATCGCCTTTATGCCCAACTCTTTAAGCAAAATGTGGCGATCGGCTTTGTGCTACTAGTTGGCATGATCCTGGGCGCGAGGGGATGAGTTTTGAACGTTCCTGACTCCTAAGTTCTTCTAACAACTAACAACTAACAACCAAAAACTCTTCTGACTTCAGACAGCCACTAAAAAGCTGGATCAGCGGCAGCCAATCCAGCACAGGATACTAGTTACTTAGTGAAAGCGTAACCGAACAATGAAGCGTTTAAGGCTTAGGGATCGGTCTGTAACACTTGGGGTTGAAGGAGCGTGACCATCTGCTGAATGCCACGGTGGATACGGCGCGTGACGGTCATCGGGCTGACACCGATCTGTTCAGCCACTTCTTTGCGGGAGAGATCTTTGATGAACACAAATTCGATCGCCTGCCGTGTCTTGTCCTCTAACTGATTCAATGCCCGCTGAAGCTGCTGCCGATCTTCTTCCAGGATTTGTAGCGTTTGATAGTGGGCATCAGGCAGCGTGTCACCGAGCGTCATGGGCGAGTCAATTTGCTGACAGATGGTAGCATCCAGGCTAAGCGGTAGGCGGTTCTTCGTGGCTAGCTTGCTTTCACGCCATTCAATGACCGTTACGCCTAATGCTGTAGCAATTTCGTCATCTGTAGGCTGACGACCCGTCTCTTCTACCAATGCTTCACGTACGCGTTGACCTTCTTTGTTGAGTTGTTGCCAGCGACGGGGAATTTTAACTGTACCGCTGCGATCGCGCAGAAAATGCAGCATCTCACCGCGAATGTAAGGCACCGCAAAGGAACTAAACGCACAACCTTGATGTGGATTAAAGCGTTCGATCGCGCGAATTAAGCCCAGGTAACCAATTTGTTCGAGATCTTCATAGGGTTCAGCGCACTGGTGGCTAACGCGATGGGCAATCTTTCTCACCAAGCCTGCGTTTAACTGCACCAGTTGGTTGCGAACTTTAACCGAAGGATGCTGATAGTAAGACATCAGCAATTCCATACCGCGGGTACGAATCGAAGGTTGAGTAGTCATCATTTGCAGGTCACCTTTCACTTCTAGAGTTGAGCTTATTGTTCTTCAGAGAAAGGGGTTACAACCATCGTCGATCTACGGTATTGACGAAGGAGGTTGCGATGAAGGTTCGGCATAAACACGTAAACCCCTTGAGCTGATAGCCAAACTGCTCTCTACAGAAAAACAGCGATCGCAGCGGCGAAATCTCAGTTTTTCCTGGGTCGGTTTCCCAAAATTCAGGCGAAAATAGAGAGTATGACAATCCATTACTGTTTCTAAAGCGAGAGAAAGTAACGTGAGCAATACCAGTAACTTTCGGCAAGCCATGCGTGAGGCTAAAGGTCACGCCCTCGTTGGTCCTAACGTCATTGCCAACGCGCTGCCCTGGCTGGGTGGCGGACTCATTCTGACGGCAGCAGGCACGTTGGGTGGTCTCAAAGTTTTAGAGAATAATCCAGAAATCTTCTTTCCCACAGTGATTGGCGCAGTGGTTCTGGAACTCATTCTTTTCTTCGTCGCGTCTAATGTTGCCTCTAAAGGTAATAACGCGGTTGCCTTACCGCTGCTGGCTACTTACAGTCTGCTGTCAGGCTACACGCTTAGCGGTCTGGTTTCGATCGCCCTGAGAACCGAAGGAGTCGGTATTACAGGTGTTGGCATTGCCGCACTTGGTTGCGGGATCGCTTTCATCGCTGGTCGTCAGATTGGCTCCAACCTAAGCGATGCGGACGGTATGGCGCTCGCCAAAACGGTTCGTCTCGGCATTATTGCCCTCTTTGTTGTTGTGCTGTTGCAGTTTGGGTTGAGCTTCTTCGGCATCTACACGCCTACATTTTTAGAAGTTGCCATCTCAGGTATTGGCGTACTTCTGTTTGCTGGAGCCGCTGTCGTAGACTTTTACATTCTTCCGCGCACCTACCGGGACGATCAGTACTTGCCTGCTGCGCTTTCAATGTATCTGACCTACATCAACCTGTTTGTCTTTATCCTGCGGTTGCTGATTGCCTTAAATGGACGGCGCTAACCGCACAAAATGCCAGGTAGTTCTCTCGTTATATTCTGTTACAAAGCTGTAACGAGTTTTCGAGAAATTTTAGAGAAACCGAGTTTCTAAACGCGACCTTGACGCTCAAGCGGTATTGTCTCGTCAAGAAATTCGGTTTTTTCGTTAGCCTTGTCAGCTCACTTTGTGCCTCTGCACGAGAATTCACACTAAACTGGTGATCCACCTGTTTTATGAGTAACGATCGCAATGGAAGCCCTCGAAATCAAACGAGAAGTCGAACTGTTATCTGAGCGCCTGGGTAAAACTCAGGACTACCTTTGACGTACCCGCCCTCACAGCCAAAATTCAAGATTTAGAACAAGTTGCCGCACAACCAGCGTTTTGGGACGACCAGACCAGCGCTCAGCAAACGCTACAAGAGCTAAACGACCTCAAAGCTCATATCCAGCAGCTTGATCAATGGCAGGCAAACCTGGATGATGCCAGAGCCGTACTGGAGCTTCTAGAGCTGGAGGAGGATGCGTCTCTGCTGGAGGAAGCGCAGTCAAACGTCACTCAACTCAGCCACGAGCTTGACCAGTGGGAACTACAGCAACTGTTGTCTGGCACCTACGACCAGAAAGGCGCGGTTTTAACTATCAACGCTGGTGCTGGTGGCACTGACGCTCAAGATTGGGCTGAAATGCTCCTTCGCATGTATTTTCGGTGGGCAGAAGATCATCGCTACAAAGTGCATGAAGTGGAGCGATCGGACGGCGACGAAGCCGGGATCAAGTCTGTCACCCTGGAGATTGACGGGCGCTATGCCTATGGCTATCTGCGATCGGAAAAAGGAACCCATCGCCTGGTTCGCATCTCGCCCTTTAATGCAAACGATAAGCGCCAAACGAGTTTCGCGGGCGTAGAAATCATGCCGCTCATCGACAACTCTGTGCAGCTTGACATTCCCGCTAAGGATCTGGAGATCACCACCACGCGTGCAGGTGGCAAAGGAGGGCAGAACGTCAACAAGGTTGAAACAGCCGTGCGCATTTTGCATATTCCCACGGGGATCGCGGTTCGTTGCACGCAGGAGCGATCGCAGTTGCAAAATAAAGAGAAAGCCCTAGCTATTCTCAAAGCAAAGCTGCTGATTGTTGCTCAGGAGCAAAAGGCGAAGGAAATCGCCGATATTCGTGGTGATATAGTCGAAGCCGCTTGGGGCAATCAGATCCGCAACTATGTCTTCCATCCCTATCAAATGGTAAAAGACCTCCGCACAGGTGTTGAGACCACAGCCATCACGGATGTCATGAATGGCGAGCTTGATCCATTTATTCAGGCTTATCTACGTCAGGAATCTCAACTTGTTGACGTTTGAGTTATGCGCTCAAACACTTGTCGCTTAAACCAACGCGTAGTAGCTGAGATCAATGCCGATGCCGTTTAGACAGATAAAGATTTTGCAAAGCCTGATTGCACAATCCATGAAGTCTAGAGGTTGAAAGTTTACGCACCCTAACAAATTTGATAGCTTACGCAAAGGAGTCTGTATCACGACCCCCCATTTTACTCGAACCTTTAAGCTGGGCGCATTATGGCTAATCTTGCTAGACATCAGTTAGATGTAGATGACTCGATTCACTCTATGGATTTAGCGAAAGAGTCGAACGCCTCAGCTAAAGATGCAAGAAAAGGGATGTTACTGGTACTTCCGGTGCCCTTTCGATCGGTCGATGGTCAATTATTTTTTGAAGCACAAGCGTGCAATGGTTTAGAGCAGTGGGCGGATAACTTTGGCTTTGTCACTGTTGCAGCGTTACTGATGCCAGAACCCCTGGTCGCACAGCAAAAAACAATCGTCTGGCGCGATACGGCAACGCTGGCAGATCCTCAGCGCTTTGAATTTGTGCCCTTACCCTGGGCATATTCAATTCCCCTTTTTCTCTCTCACTATCGCTCAACTCAGGTTTTGTTAGGTCAACTGGTTGAGCGCAGTCGCTATTTGCAGTTTTGCATCGGTGGATTGATCGGTGATTGGGCAGCAGTGGCTGCGATCGCGGCGCATCAGCAAAAACGAGCCTACGCCATTCATACTGATTGGGTTGAACACAAGCATATTCTGCAAGTTGCAAAAGATGAGGCACTGCCAAAGCGCTTGAAAGCTCTCGTCTTTTCAGTCCTGATGGAAAAGTATAATGCCTGGATTATTCGGCGAGCCGCACTGGGTCTATGGCATGGGGCAGACTGTTACTCAGCCTATAGCCCGCTCTGTAGCAACAGCTTCTTGATCCATGATATTCATACCAACGCACTAGACGTGATTGCCCCAGCAGCACTCGCTGCAAAAGTGAGCCGCGTTATGACAGAGCAAACGATCCACCTTTGCTACGCAGGTCGGATGGAGCCGATGAAAGCCCCTCTCGATTGGATTAAAGCGGTCGAAAGAGCACACCGTTTAGGTGTTGGCTTAAAGGCGACATGGTTAGGTGCTGGCAGCCTGCTAGACGAGATGCAGCGCATGATTACCGAGCGTGGTTTGAGTTCAGTCATTGAGCTAGTTGGCTTTGAGAGCGATCGCGATAAGCTGCTTCAGAAAATTCGTGAATCTCATTTAATGCTGTTCACACACATTACATCAGAGTCGCCGCGCTGCTTGATCGAATCACTGATCAGCGGCACTCCCATTGTTGGTTATCGAAGTGATTATGCTGAAGATCTCGCAAAAGAATTTGGTGGTGGCGAGTTTGTGCCCGTTGGACAGTGGGAACTTCTGGGCGATTTGCTTGCCACCTTAGCGCGCGATCGCTCTCATCTTGCACGTCTGATTCAGCAAGCGGGTGAAAACGGGAAGCGATTCAGTTCTGAGGGTGTCTTCCGTGAGCGCAGTGAGTTGATGAAAGCGCATCTAGGCTGATGGGCAGTTCCTCGGGATTCAAGCTTGAGGGCTAAGGTGTTCTTGAAGGGGTCTGAGCCTCTCTTGCACGATCGTCGTCCCTGATGATCGGTCTACTAAAAATATGTATCTATGAAAGGCTTGCTACTATTGATGGGTAAGGTCATCAACGCAACTTCGCATGGAAACCCAGAATGCCAGCTCTGAATCTAACCTTTCTGAGCCTGCCGAAACCGCACCTGAGCCAAGCACTGTGCAGGCGGAACCAACGGCTGAAGACGGTGCGCCATTAACTGACACAGATGCAACCAGCATCCGGGCAACAGTGACGACTGAGCCGAAACCAAGCTACGTGAAGCTTGCCATGCGAAATATGGTGCGTAAACGCGGTCTTTCGCTCCAACACTTCACCCTGACGACGATCGGTCTTCTAGCATTCTTTGTGGGACTGGCGTACTTGACCCGTTGATGCTCTAGAACAGAACGTTGCAAGAGGGAATTTTTACCGTGGATGTTGAAATCTGCGTGCAGGGATGCAGCCGTGAGGCAGGCGATGGCGAGTTAAGCGATGACGATCGTCGAGATTGGGCGGGTGATCTCACTGCCTTACCCTGCCCGGTTGCGACTGAGCTTTGGGAAGATTGGTTCCAAGCCTGGCTAGTCGCCTTGCAGCCGAACCTTTCTCCCATTGAGTCTTATGAGCTAAGCCTACGTCTAACGGGCGATCGTGAGATGCAGCAGTTAAATCATCAGTATCGTCAGCAAGACCAGTCAACAGACGTGCTTGCTTTTGCGGCTCTCGAATCAGCTCTCGTACAACCACAGGCGCTTCAGTCTACACTACCGCTGTACCTGGGAGATATTGTGATTTCGGTGGGCACAGCACAACGGCAGGCAAACGCGCAGGAACATTCGTTGGATGTGGAACTAGCGTGGCTGGCTGCACATGGGCTACTCCACCTACTGGGTTGGGATCATCCTGATGAAGAGAGCCTGAACCGAATGTTAAAGCAACAGCAAGTTTTGCTTGAGATCGTTGGTCTTAACGGCAAGACCGGATAGAATTCTTCGTAGTCCTTAAGCTTTAGGCTAGGGGCTAACTGAGGCTTAGCTTAGCGGTATTTATCTTGATGAAGTATCGATCTTTACTGTGGTTCTATAGAGTATTAGTAACAGTGCGTTAATACCTTTGAGTCGCTTCACGGTTCTTTCTCCTTGTGGTGTATGCCTCCTGAAATTCAAGCCCAAACTCCTGATCGTGCGAATGGTCAAGTGGTGCCGATCGCAGCGCTAAACCGAGACCTTTCGTGGCAGGTTGCGCCGAGTCTACTGGTTAGCTTTAAATATGCTTGGGCTGGTGTGAGCTATGCGTTTCAAACGCAACGCAACTTTCGAGTGCATGTTTTCGTTGGCACGTTTGCGATCGGGTTAGGTCTTTTTCTGCACCTTAGTGCAGTGGAGATGTCCGTCGTTGGATTAACGATCGGTGCTGTTCTAGCGATGGAACTGCTGAATACAGCTCTGGAGTCAGTCGTTGACCTGACAGTGAAACAGTCTTACCATGAGCTTGCTAAGATTGCTAAAGACTGTGCGGCGGCAGCGGTGCTCGTTTCATCCCTTGCAGCGGTTTGTGTTGCCAGTTCGCTCCTGCTACCGAAACTATGGCTTTTAGTGAAGCATCTGCTTTAGTACCAGCACCGCTACAGACAGCGCTTCTGCGACAGTGAACCACATTTTTGTTTGCAGTAAGTAGGGGGTTGGAATCAAATGTAGGATGGGTAAAGCCGTTCCGTCATACAAGAGCGACAGCGTAACCCATGCGAGCGTTGGGTTTCGTGCCTCAACCCAACCTACACAGGTTTTACATTTAATTAGACCTACCTACTTATGCTCTACTAGGAGTGAGCGACTCTCGTTTTTAGACCCAATATTCTTTCTGATGATTCTTGTAATCGACAACTACGACAGCTTTACCTATAACCTTGTGCAGTATTTGGGAGAGCTAGGGGCTGAGTTTCCAGTAGCAGCAGATGTGCAGGTTTATCGCAACGACCAGATTTCGTTAGCGCACATTCGTCAGCTTCAACCAGCGGCGATCGTCATTTCACCGGGTCCTGGTCGCCCAGAGGATGCAGGCATTTCGCAGTCGATTATTGAGGCGTTGGGTTCAACCGTGCCGATTTTGGGCGTTTGCCTGGGACATCAAAGTATCGGGCAAGTGTTTGGTGGCAAAATCGTGGCTGCGCCGATGCTGATGCATGGCAAAACGTCCCCAGTTCACCATACGGGTACGGGCGTTTTTCAAGGATTAGAAAATCCACTGACCGCAACCCGGTATCATAGTTTGGTGATTGATCGGCAGGCGTGTCCTGAAGTGTTAGAAATTACTGCCTGGGTGGACGACGGTACGATCATGGGTGTGCGCCATCGGCACTATCCCCATGTTCAAGGCGTTCAGTTTCATCCCGAAAGTGTTCTTACTGCCTCAGGTAAGCAGCTACTAAGGAACTTTTTAGCGTCGATCGTCAGTCAGGGTTAGTTACAGTCGAGAGTTAAAAGTTTTGAGTTAATTTTTGGTCGTTGGTGTTTAGAAAGCAGATGCCAACTGCCTGTTGATTCAATACTCAACACTCGACACTCGTTTGTGATGGTTTTGGTGAGAGGAGCTTATGAGACGGCGGCAGTTAATGCGCTATGCAGGGGCAGGCTTACTGTCTACAGTGGGTTTGGGAGTAACGTCTAGTTGGCAGGGCTACAGCGCTCAGACGGGGGGTAGTCTTTCCGTGAAGTGGCTGGGGCATTCGTGCTTTCTCTTCACAGGCGATGGGCGGCGGATTCTCGTCAACCCGTTTCGATCGTTGGGTTGCACTGCTAGTTACCGTCCGCCGAAGGTAGCGGCTGAAATTGTGCTGATTAGCAGCCAACTTCTGGATGAAGGAGCAGTGGACGTTGTGCCAGGCAATCCTCGGCTGCTGTACGAACCAGGGGTGTATCAGTTCAATAAAAAGCGTATTCAAGGCATTCGGACGGAGCACGATCGCCTCGGTGGAAAGCGCTTTGGCACGAACGTGGCGTGGCAGTGGAAACAGGGTGGACTGAACCTGCTGCATTTGGGTGGCATTGCTGCGCCCATTTCCCTGGAGCAGAAAATTCTCATGGGTCGCCCGGACGTGCTGTTTGTCCCGATCGGAGGTGGACCCAATGTGTACACACCAGCAGAGGCTAAGCAGGCAATTCAGGTGTTGAACCCAAAGCTAATCGTGCCAACCCATTACCGCACGAAGGCAACCAAGGACTGTGACAGCGTTGGTGTGGATCAATTTCTTTCCCTAATGAGCGGCACTCCTGTACGTCGAGGTGGGGACACGGTGAGTTTGCGCTCATCTGACGTGCCCAAAGAGGGAATGGCGATTCAGGTCTTTAACTATCAGTTTTAAGCCCAGCGGTAAGCCGTCCATCGTTAAACAGGCAGCTTTTCTAAGTCCATCGTTAAACAGACGGCTTTTCTAGCGCGCTCGCTTAAGATGTCTTTAATAAAGACTACTGAGAGTGCGGTGGAAAACTAGTGATGCAAACGAAAACTCTTTCTGACGTGGAGTTGGCGGCGCGGTTTCACGACCTCCAAATGCAGTTGCGCGATCGCTGGCACACCGTCGAACGCTTTGACAGCAGCGATGCCGATATCGTGGTGATTCCATCGCTCAGCCTTGATCAGAGGGAATTGCTCAAGATTGAGGGGGTGCATCACTACGAAGAACGCCTGTTGTTCTCGCTGATTCGGCTGCGGAATCCTCGTACGCGGCTGGTTTATATCACCTCCCAGCCGCTACATCCCAGCGTCATCGATTACTATCTGCAACTGTTACCAGGCATTCCATTTTCTCATGCCCGCGATCGCCTGTTGTTGCTATCAACCTACGATTCGTCACTCGATCCCTTGAGCCAGAAAATCCTGGATCGTCCCCGCTTAATCGAGCGCATTCGGCAAGCGGTACAGCACGATCGCGCTTACATGATCTGCTACAACTCCACTAAGGCGGAACGAGATTTGTCGGTTCAGCTCGATATTCCCCTCTATGCGCTCGATCCAGCGTTACTGCAATGGGGTACTAAGAGCGGCAGTCGCAAGATTTTTGCCGAAGCTGAAGTACCCTACCCCGACGGCAGCAATAGCCTCTGGAATGCTGACGAACTGGCAGTAGCAGCAGCGGCACTCTGGGAGCGTCAGCCAACGCTCAAGCGGATGGTCGTGAAGCTGAATGAGGGCTTTTCAGGCGAAGGAAACGCCATTCTGGATTTGCGTCCACTGCAAGCGGTAGAACCAGGTGCAGCAGACTTTGAAGCGCGAGTGAAGGCTCTACACGAACAGTTTAGCTCCCTCAAGTTTGAAGCAAAAGCAGAAACGTGGGACAACTTCAGCAACCGCATTGCCGAGTTGGGCGCGATCGTTGAAGCGTTTCTAGAAGGTGAGGAGAAGCGATCGCCCAGCGTCCAGGGCAGAATCACGCCGACTGGTGAAGTGGAAATCCTTTCTACACACGATCAAATTCTTGGTGGACCCAGCGGACAGATTTATCTGGGCTGTAGTTTTCCCGCCGATGAAGCCTACCGATTGCGCTTGCAGGATCTGGGTCTGCGGATCGGGAAGAATCTTGCTGCCAAAGGGGCAATGGAACGCTTTGGTGTCGATTTTGTGGCGGTGCATCAACCCGATGAACCAGGAAAACCAGAATGGGATATTCAGGCGATCGAAATCAACCTTCGCAAAGGTGGCACTACCCATCCCTTCATGACGCTGAAGTTTCTGACTAATGGGCGTTATGACCTTTCGAGTGGTTTGTTCTATAGCCAGCAGGGGAGACCGAAGTACTACGTCGCTACAGACAACCTGCAAAAAGAGCGCTATCGCGGGCTGCTGCCCAACGACTTAATGGATATTATCGCCCAGCACCAGCTTCACTTTGATACCAGCACTGAAACCGGCACTGTTTTTCACCTGATGGGTTGCCTTTCAGAGTTTGGCAAGGTGGGTGTAACGAGCATTGGCAATTCGCCCCAGCAGGCAGAGGAAATGTACCATCGCCTCACCCGTGCGCTAGACGAGGAGACAGGATGGGCGAGCGAGGAGGCGCGATCGGCATTCGTAGGGTTGCCGATGGGATGGTAAGGGGAGAAGGCTAAAGGATCAAGGTTAAAGGCTAAAAGTGTGATCAGTAGTTAGTCGTCAGGGGCATAAAGGGGGTAGGGGAACTTGAACTAACTCAAGCCTCAAACCCAAACCTTTTTATCCTTTATCCCTCAGCCTTTATCCCGCCTCGCCCGGAGCCAGAGTGATCAAATCCTCAATGTTGCGGAGCATCGTATCGCAAATGGTGTCCAGGGGCAAATCATTAGGGTCACGTCCAAACGGATTTTCGATTTCGATGCCAATTTCTTCAATGCCGAAGAGGGTAAAGCTGATGAGAATCACGACTGGACCAGTCCACCAACCAACGCTTTCTACCATTTGAAAGGGCAGAGACAGGCAGTAGAGCAGCAACAGTTGCTTGAGGTGAATAGCATACGCGATCGGCATCGGTGTTTTGAGAATGCGTTCGCAGGCTCCCAGCATATCGACAAGGGTATCAAGCAACTTGTGCATAGCGCTGAGCTGGTAGGCGTTCAGGTGGTCTTGCTCGTACTCCTGCTGCAAGTAGTCCCCAATCCAGAACGCAATTTCCAGGGGTGGATGATGCATCTTTTTGAGCGTGTCGTATTTTGCAGGCGGCAAGAGTACATTTAGCTCATCGTTGATGGCTTCCTGCCGCAAATGCAGCTTGGTGGCAACGCAAAAGGCAACTAGCATTCGTAGCACCACGATTTTTTCGTGACGGGCTTCTGGGGTTGCAACGGCGATCGCCAGCCAAATTTGGCGCGACAGGTTACGCACCGTATTGATCAATGTGCCCCAACACTTCCGTCCTTCCCAAAAGCGCTCATACGCCGTATTTGTCCGGAAGACGAGCAGCAGTCCCAGCACAATGTTAGGAATCAGACTGGCTAACGTTGGCATCGCTACGGGTAGCCTAAGGTAAAACAGTACCGAAATGACGACTCCAAACAGACCACAAAGTACCGTTCGCCCTAAAATCGATGGAATGACTGACCCTTTGATTTGAAAGGCAGTTTGAAACCATTGCTTGCGTTCGCTAGCCATAGGGTTTGTTAAAAAAAAGTTTGTGGTTTGAGAGAGCGGTCAGCCGTCAGCTTTTAGCGGTCAGCGGTCAGCGGTCAGAAGTTGAAAGCTTCAACGAAGGCTCCAGTGCTGAGAGGATGGACTTCTTAAAGCTGAAAGCTGAAAGCTGAAAGCTATTTACACACCTTCCTCACAGCAATTACCGGGGTCTGCTGCATCCACACGATAGAATAAACTCAACATAACGTATCAGTAAAAGTACGTCGCGCCAGCAGCTTACGGGAGATCAGAGACGCATGGGCAAGGTAGTCGGCATTGACCTGGGAACCACCAACTCAGTGGTCGCTGTAATGGAAGGCGGCAAGCCAGTCGTGATCGCCAATGCCGAAGGGATGCGAACAACGCCATCAGTCGTTGGCTTTAGCAAAGATGGCGAACGCCTGGTGGGTCAACTTGCACGACGACAGGCAATTTCTGACCCACAGAATACGTTCTACGCCGTGAAGCGCTACATCGGGCGCAAGTATGCAGAACTTAGCCCAGAATCTAAGCGCGTGCCCTACACCGTTCGTAAAGACGATATGGGCAACATCAAGCTCAAGTGCCCTCGTCTGCAAAAAGAATTTGCTCCTGAAGAAATTGCTGCGATGGTGCTGCAAAAGCTGGTGGATGAGGCAAGCCGCTACCTTGGGCAACCTGTTACGGATGCGGTTATTACAGTCCCTGCTTACTTTAATGATTCTCAACGACAGGCAACGCGCGATGCCGGACGTATTGCAGGGCTAGAAGTGAAGCGCATCTTAAACGAACCGACTGCTGCATCTCTGGCGTATGGACTCGATCGCCGCGAGAGCCAAACCATTCTCGTGTTTGACTTGGGCGGCGGCACCTTTGACGTGTCCATTCTGGATGTGGGCGACGGTGTGTTTGAAGTTAAAGCGACCAGCGGCGATACGCAACTCGGTGGCAATGACTTCGACAAAAAGATTGTGGATTGGCTGGCAGAGCAGTTTTTAGAAACCGAAGGGGTGGATTTGCGGCGCGATCGTCAGGCACTGCAACGCCTTAGCGAAGCGGCTGAAAAAGCTAAAATCGAGCTGTCGGGTGTGACTGTCACCGATATCAACCTGCCCTTTATCACGGCGACAGAAGACGGTCCAAAACACCTGGAGACGCGCCTGACCCGATCGCAATTTGAAGGCTTGTGCAGTGATTTGATCGGTCGGGTGCGGAACCCTGTCAAGCAGGCAATTCGTGATGCCAACCTGAGTCCGAGTCAAATCGATGAAGTAGTGCTGGTCGGTGGTTCTACCCGCATTCCAGTGATCCAGCAACTTGTACGGAGTCTCATCGATCGCGAAGCAAACCAGAACGTGAACCCCGATGAAGTGGTTGCGGTGGGCGCTGCCATTCAAGCAGGCATTCTGGCTGGCGAGGTGAAAGACATCTTGCTGCTGGATGTTACGCCCCTCTCGCTAGGGTTAGAAACCGTTGGTGGCGTGATGAAAAAGCTGATTCCTCGCAACACCACTATTCCTGTTCGCCGCTCCGATATTTTCTCTACCGGGGAAGATAATCAAACGCTAGTGGAAGTTCACGTCCTGCAAGGCGAACGAGATATGGCAGCAGGTAACAAGTCGATCGGGCGTTTTAAGCTTGTGGGCATTCCGCCTGCACCACGCGGTCTCCCTCAAATTCAGGTCTCCTTCGACATTGATGCCAACGGCATTTTGCAGGTTGCCGCGATGGAACGCACCACTGGACGCGAACAAAGCATCACCGTCCAGGATGCCTCAACGCTTAGCGAAGACGAAGTGAAGCGCATGATGCGTGAGGCGCAGGAATATGCGGATGTCGATCGCCAGAAAAAGGAAAAAGTCGAGAAGCGCAACCAGGCAGAATCTCAAATTCTTCAGGCAGAGCGCCAACTGCGAGAAGCAACCCTGGATTTTGGGATGCAGTTTGTCAGCAGCTATCGGTCTAAAATCGAACGCACCATTCAATTGCTACGCGAGGCTTTGACCCAGAACGACGATCGCGGTATCGATCGTGCCAAAGCCGATCTGGATGATGCTCTGTACGATCTGCGCCGCGAAGTTTACCAGCGCAACAAAGAAGACGAAGAGAACGACAGCATCTTTGGAGCCATCAAAAGCTTCTTTACCGATGACGATGACGACTACTACGAGGACGATCGGCGCGACTACGATAATTTTGGTGGTGCGTCTCGCCGTCCTAACTCCCCCCGTACTCCTTATAGCGGTGGGGCTACGGAACGACCCGACTCCTGGAATCGTGATCGTCCCTACTATTCGGACGATCGACGCGACACTGGCGATCGGTACAGCGCCAGCAGGTACGCTGGACGAGACTCAAGTGCCAGCAATTCATCCTGGGATGACGATCGTCTTGATACTCGTCGCCCTGACGATCGGACGAGAGAACGACCCATCGATCGCCCAAATGATCGCTTTGATGAACGCCCTACTGAACGTTCTCGCTACGACGACGAGCGCGGTTATGATAGTGAGCGCAGCCGCGACGCTGGCAGACCTCGCAATGAGCCGCGTGCCCCCTACCCCGAAGGCAGTACCCCTCGCAGTGAGCCGCGTCCTCCCGCTGACTCCCGCCCTACCGATCGCAGCGATCGTCGCCCCTCTCGTCCACCTAAAAATGCCCGCCCCAACCTTTATCAAGATAACTGGGATGAAGAAGATGAGTGGCTTTGAGCAGTTTTTGGTCATTAGTTGTTAGTTTTTAGCATTTATTTCTAACAGCTAAGCATCAATAAAACTCAGTTTTAGCTGTTAATTCTTAGCAATTTACTAACAACTAACAACTAACAACTAACAACTATTCACGGACTTACATGCAAGACTTTCGGAACTATTACGACATTCTAGGAGTTGCCAGAGACTCGACTGTTGACGAGATCAAGAAGGCATTTCGGCGACTGGCGCGGCAATTTCACCCCGATCTAAACCCTGGAAACAAGCAGGCAGAAGAGAAATTTAAAGACATCAATGAAGCGTATGAAGTGCTTTCTGATCCCACTAAACGCGCTCAGTATGACCAGTTCGGTAAGTTCTGGCAGCAGCGAGGCTTTAAGGGTGGGCAACCGCCAAAGTCACGCGGCTGGGATGGGCGCAGCGATCGCACGGGCGACGATGTTGATTTTGGTGAATTTGCCGACTTCAACAGCTTTGTCGATCAACTCTTGAATCGTCGTGCAAACAAAGATACCAGTTCATCTCGCACCAGCACCCGCGATTACTACCAGCCTGGTACAACGAAAACAACCTATACCGTACCGCGTGCTACTCGTCGCGATGCCGAAGCACGCCTAGATGTGCCACTGGAGAAAGCTTATACAGGTGGGCAGGAGAGGGTTAAGCTAGAAGATGGGCGATCGCTCGAAGTCAAGATGCCAGCCGGAATGGTAACAGGACAGCGCCTCCGATTGACGGGACAGGGTATTGCAGGCGGCGACCTTTACCTCAAAATTGACGTTGTGCCTCATCCGTTCTTCAGGTTGGAAGGCTCTGATATTCAATGTTTATTACCCGTTACGCCCAGCGAAGCCGTTTTAGGTGGTCAGCTTGAAGTCCCCACTCTGGATGGCTTAGTCAAAATGACCATTCCGGCGGGTGTGCGAACCGGGCAACGCCTGCGACTCGCTGCCAAAGGCTATCCCACCACTAACGGTAGGCGTGGTGACCAAATTGTGGAAATTCAAATTATGGTGCCGCGTGACCCAAGCCAACAGGAACGCGACCTATACGAAAAACTTCGTCAACTCGAAACGTTTAATCCCCGCGCTGATCTCCCTGTGTAACAGGTTGTTTACAGCAAGGTTTGATACTTTATGCCATCAGAAATTCCTGCCACTGTAAATCGAAACGCTAACATTCTTACTATCCTGTCGCTGAGCTCGCCGTTTGTTATTGGCAATTTTATTCGAGCAATTTATCAGGGTAATGAGTGTGGCTATACAGATTTCGTTTTAGACTTCTCTAACATCGAAGGTGTTTATCCAAACGTTTGTGCACCATTCGCAGGACTAATTGAGTATTACAAAGAAAACCGGAGGTTTTCATTCACATACAATAACGTTCCTGATTTTCTCTCACGTACAAAAACGCTTGCGCCTTCTGTTGTTGAATCTGATGATACCCACCGCAGATTTCCACTTAATGTGGTCTGGAAATTCTCTAGTGCAGAAGAAGTTAATTCTCTTGTCGATGCGTATCTTGATGCTGTGTCGCGTTCTGCTGTTTGTCAAGGAGGGGTAATTCAGGGAATCGAATGGTGTTTGAACGAAATCATGGATAACGTCTTGCAGCACGCAGCCACAACACACGGATATGTCATGGGGCAAATTCACAGTACATCGCAGCATATGGCAGTTTGCATCTACGATCACGGACAAGGTATTCTCAACTCACTCCGCACTTCAATGCATGCGCCGACTAATGCAGTAGATGCAATCACTATTTCACTTAAGGAAGGAATTACCCGCGATAAAAATATTGGACAAGGTAACGGTATGTGGGGGTTAAACAATATTGTCCGTTCAAATTCAGGGTTGCTCAATATTACTTCAGGTTCAGGTTTCGTCGGCATACGAGTTCATGAAACGAAAACATCAACTACTGTTCCATACCTTAGCTCCGAAAACAATTGTACTACTGTTGATTTCCAAATTGACTTTGATAAAGGAATTTCAATTGCCAATGCTTTAGGTGGCTATGAACCAGTAAACTTTCGTATTGAAAATCTTGAAGACGAAAGAAATAACGTAGTTTATAAACTCACTGAAAAAAGCTCAGGAACTGGCACACGGCAGTCTGGTGTCGCAATACGAAACGAAATCATCAACATATCTAATCAGACAACTTCTGTGATTGTTTTAGATTTCAATGGTGTTTCATTAATATCTTCTTCATTTGCAGATGAATTAATCGGCAAACTCGTAGTTGAATATGGGTTTATTGGATTTACACAACGTTTTCGGCTGTCCGGTATGAACGAGACTATACAAGCAATTACTAATCGCTCCGTTTTTCAACGTCTAAGTGTTAGCTAAAAGATTCTCAAAGCTATGCAGTGTAGCAATCGCGTTACATCTGAATGACTTAATATGGTTAGCCAAGATGCCAAATTCATCTGTGTCCGGTGAGTGCATAGACGTTCGGAAGTAGATTGTTCAGACCACTGCAATGCACTCAATTTCGACCAGAACATCTTTGGGTAGGCGAGCCACTTCAACGCATGCGCGGGCAGGCGCGATCGCGGCATCAAAATGTTTTGCATAAACGGCATTCATCGCTGCAAAATCATTCATGTCTTTCAGGAACACGGTAGTTTTTGCGACATCAGTCAAGGTTGCTCCACCTGCGTCTAAAATCGCCTTCAGGTTAGCGAACACTTGCTCAGTCTGCGCTGCCACATCTGCACCCACAATTTCGCCCGTTGTCGGGCTTAGTGGAATTTGCCCTGCTACAAAGATGAAGCGACCACTGGCAACGATCGCTTGGTTGTAAGGACCTACAGGAGCAGGGGCACGATCGGTACGAATAATTTCACGAGGCATAGGAAAGAAGGATAAAGGATGAATGCTGAAGGATAAAAAGTTGAAGGCAAGCTGATTTTAGCCTTTATCTCTTAGCCTTTATCCCTTAGCCTTTCCTACACCACTCCCGGTCGAATGCCGTAGTGCCGATAGCACCAATAGTCCCGCAGAATGCGATCGTGATCAAAACACAGGTTCGTTGGTAGCCGCCACGGCTCAAACACGTCCAGATGCTTGGCATCATCGCCTGCCTTTGGTTCTCCTTGCGCGATCGCCAGAAATACAATGCTTAGAGTATGCTGACGCGGGTCGCGGTTGGGATCAGAATACACATTAAACTGTTCAATGAGTTCAACCCGCAAGCCAACTTCTTCCTTGGCTTCTCGTCGGGCAGCCGTTTCTACAGCTTCTCCATAATCGACAAAACCGCCGGGGAGTGCCCAACCATACGGTGGATTCAGCCGTTCAATGAGCACGATCGGTCGATGTGGGCGATCGGTCAGTTCAATGATGAGGTCAACAGTCGGAGTTGGGTTACGGTACGCCACAGTCAGGTCTTTCATCCGATAGGTTTTAACCTTGGAACACCATGATAGAGTCAAACCAACGCCGATTGCACTCCCACTTTACCCTAACGTAATGACTGGTTCTTCCGACTCACACGCTTCTGCGGCACCCTTCAGAGCAAGTGGTATTTTATTGCATCCAACGTCCTTTCCCAGTCGCTTTGGCATCGGCGATTTAGGCTATCAGGCTCGTGAATTTGTCGATTTTCTGGCTGAAACAGGACAGCAGCTTTGGCAAGTGCTGCCGTTGGGACCGACTGGCTTTGGCAACTCGCCGTACATGTGTTACTCAGCGCTGGCGGGCAACCCGTTGCTAATTAGCCCAGAACGCTTGCGAGACAATGGGTTGCTCAACGAAGCTGATTTCAACGGATTACCAGATTTTGCCAGCGATCGCGTCCAGTTTGATCAGGTTGCCCCAGTCAAAATGGGACTGCTAGAGAAGGCGTGCGAAAACTTTAAAAACTGTGCCAGCGATGAGCAAAAGCAGCAGTTTGAGGCGTTTTGTGAGAACAAAGCCTATTGGTTAGAGGACTACGCGCTCTTTATGGCGTTGAAGCAAACGTTGAGTGGTACAAGCTGGCATACCTGGGAACCCGCGATCGCATGGCGCAAACCCGATGCACTCGAAGAATGTCGCCACCGTCTAACGGCTGAAATCTTTTACCAGAAGTACCTGCAATATGAGTTTTTCCATCAGTGGTCTGACCTTAAGCACTACGCCAACGCCAAGGGAATTCAAATTATTGGTGACATTCCCATCTACGTCGCCCATGACAGTGCTGACGTGTGGGCAAATCCCGAAAACTTCTGCCTGGATGTCGAAACAGGTGAGCCTGCGTTAATGGCAGGTGTGCCGCCCGACTACTTCAGCGCGACCGGGCAACTGTGGGGCAATCCTGTTTACGATTGGGAGCATTTACAAAACTCTGATTTCCGCTGGTGGGTCGGACGGTTTCGCGCCATGTTGGACTATGTGGATTTGATACGCATCGATCATTTCCGAGGCTTTGAAGCATTCTGGGCAGTCAAACAAGGCGAAGAGACTGCTCTACATGGGGAGTGGCTAAAAGCCCCGGGCAAGGAGTTCTTTGAAGTGTTACGTGAAAAATTGGGCAGGCTGCCGATTCTAGCTGAAGATTTGGGTGTCATCACGCCCGAAGTGGAAGCACTGCGCGATGAGTTTGAGTTTCCAGGTATGAAGGTGCTGCATTTTGCCTTTGGCTCTGACGCTACCAATTCATTCTTACCGTTCAACTACCCTCATCGCTGCGTTGTCTATACAGGCACTCATGACAACGACACCACGATTGGCTGGTTCAATCAGCTCTCTGATTACGAGAAGGGCAATGTTTGGAACTATCTGGGCAGTGTGAGTCCTGATGGCATTCAATGGGATCTCATTCGACTAGCGCTCAGTTCAGTTGCGAATCTTGCCATCATCCCGCTTCAGGATGTTCTCGGTTTAGGTACAGAAGCACGGATGAATTTTCCTGGTACGAATGAAGGCAACTGGCAGTGGCGTTATCATGGTGGTGCGCTCAACGGAGAAACGAGCGATCGCCTCAAAACCCTTACTAAACTTTTTGGTCGCGCTCCAATCACCTGAAGCAGAGTGTCATTGATTCACTGAAGTTGGCTTAACAACCAGGCTCCTGCTTGCGTTTGATCGGCTTCCTGACTGTGGCGCAAGGTGTCTTCTAAAAGCGCGATCGCCAGTCCTGGTAACACCTGGGAGACATCAATGCGCTTGCTGCCGCGATCGGCAACACTGTAGGCAAGAATTTGAGCTTTCTGCACATCGACAACCCAGTATTCTGCAACCTGCAAATCTTCGTACAGTAACCGCTTTGCGCCCTGATCAGTCAGTAGTGAACTATCGGCAACTTCAATTGCTAAGTCTGGAGCGGGATAGCGATCTAGATCGATAATTGACGTACCGCGTGGGATCAGGCGTGCGCGATCGCCGACATAGTACGAAATATCTGGCTGACACTCCCGACTCTCAATTTTGCGGTAGGTGCAGTTATCTCTTGCAGTAAGCGGGATACCTCGTAGCGTTGCAAAAAGAGTAATTGCGAAAATTAGCATTGCGTGATCGCAAGAATGGTCAGAGCCAACAGGTAGCATCTCAACCCTCATTTGACCGTTGTAGTAATACCCTTTCGCTTTTTCATACGCAGGGTCTTCGATCTGCTTGATGTACTCGTCCCAAGACGCAACGACCCAGGTATCAGTCGGTAGTTGAGTGGTCAGGTTACTCATCGGTGTGCCCTTCGAGTCATAGCTATGAGCTGCTTTTGGTCATCTTAACTGATTCAGCTAACGACCAACCCAGACGTGTTGGCTGTTCGTAGATCCGCTTGAGCGTATTCAAGTCTCTTGCAGAAATGGGTGGTGGCTGACGTACCTGAGCAAAGTACATGACATCGGATTGCGATCGACTGTGCCCCCAAATGCCGATCGCGTGACCCAACTCATGTCGGGCGGCTGCCTGTAGATACTGCGGTGCTTGGTCAGGACGAAGCTGAATCGTGCAGCGATGAGCCAGCATCGGCTTCGATCCAGCATCTTTAGATAAGCTCTTGGCGTAGACTTTGTAGCTTGTTAATGCCGATCGCGCCCGCCCAATCTGTAGAGTTGGTCGCGGGTTGCGTTGTATTTGCCCAGAGACATCGTCCTGATTCGGTGCTGGGGATGCTTCAACCTGTAACGGAGGGGGCGATCGCAAAACTGTAATATCTGCTCCATCAGCTTGATCAACCAGGGTTAGCGGTAAGTAGCGCTTCCACTCTTGTACTGCTTGTGATACAGCCGCAATCCAAACGCGCGATCGCTGAGCCGTAAAGGGACGCGCAAGCTCTGTTGCAGTTGGTGGCTGAATGTAAACCGTTACCGGGAACCGTGTCCAGACCAAATAGCCTACGGGCACCACTTCAATTTGATCAAAATAATCGCCCGCGTTGGGGCTATGCCATTGCGCCAGCGTTGACGGCAGCGGGTGAGGCTGTAGCGGGAAATCGGGTGCAGGGTTCTGGGCGATCGTCTGCGCGGGCTGATCGGCAAAGGCTGCTTGTGCGCTGAGTGGAAAATTACCCAGCAGGTGGGCAGCGAGTGCTAGAACGATTCCAAGGACAGCTAGAAGTGGGAATGTTTGCACCACTTTGGCGGGCGATCGTCCCCAACTAACCCATCGCCTAAACTTCATAAGCCGCCTACAAAGTTTCCCTGAGCCTTAGCCGACATTGGACTCTACCTGGGCAACCAGTTGGCGCTGAGAACAACCGTGAGACCCATAAAAATCACGGTGAGTGCCCATGTGACTCGGTTCAGCGTGGTTTCAGCGCTCTTCGTGCTGGTAAAAAGCTGCGCCTGACCGCCCAATCCGCCTAACCCATCTCCTTTGGGGCTATGCAGCAGCACCAGAATAATCAGACCCAGAGCAGAAAGCGCCCAGATCGCTTCCAGAACATAGTTAAGCGTCATCGTGAAACCCTTCGTAACAGAGTGGAAAGATTGAGGACTGTCGATTCTAAATAAGGGACTTCAGACTCAAGCCCAACCTCTATCTTACAGCCCGAAGCCTCTTCACTGTAAACTTCTTAAGCAATAGTCGCTTAAAATCGACAGCATCCAGTCTAACCGCTTTAGTCCAGCTACGCCTAACGCGACACTTGCACCGGAGTCCGGTTAGGCTTTACGTCAAATTCAGCGGGCTGAATCATTGAACGACCCGTCATTTCAGGTGGTTGAGGCAGCTTCAGAATTTCTAGAATGGTGGGAGCAATGTCGGAGAGGCGACCATCCTCTCGCAGCGGCACCTCAGTACCATGCACCGGAATCTTACGTCCTTCGCCTTCCACCAGAAGGAACGGCACAGGATTAGTGGTATGCGCCGTCCAGGGGTTGCCTTGCCCATCGCACATCAGCTCGGCATTGCCGTGATCAGCGGTAACGATCGTTGTACCACCCGCACTAATAATGCTTTCTAGTAAGCGACCGAGGCAGCGATCGACCGTCTCAAGAGCATTCACCGTCGGCTCAATCTTACCGGTATGCCCCACCATATCGGGATTGGCATAGTTGATCACAATCAAAGAGTAGATGCGCTTTTTGACAGCGGCGATCGCCACATCTGTGACCTTTTCGGCAGACATTCCAGGGGCACTGTCATAGGTGGCGACCATGGGACTGGGCACTAGCTCACGATCTTCGCCCTGCAAAGGGTCTTCAATGCCACCGTTGAAAAAGTAGGTGACGTGGGCGTATTTCTCAGTTTCGGCAGTGCGGAATTGACGCAGCCCACTGTTGGCAATCACTTCACCCAGAATGTTCGTCAGATCCTGTGGCTCAAAGGCAACAGAGACTGGTAAATGCGAGACGTACTGCGTAAAAGTGACGAAGGACAAGGGCTGAATCTGCTTGCGTTCAAAGCCATCAAAGGCAGGATCGACGAGTGCCTGAGTAAGTTGCCGTGCGCGATCGGGGCGGAAGTTGAAGAAAATCACGCCATCTCCGGGCTGTATGGCACCAGGCGCAATCCGCGTTGGCAGTACAAATTCATCGGTTTTGTCGGCTGCATAAGCGGCTTGTAGTACCTCCAGAGCCGATTGACCGTCGCCTTCACCATCGATCGTCATGACATCGTAAGCAAGCTGCACCCGATCCCAACGGTGGTCACGATCCATGCTGTAGTAGCGACCGCTCAGTGTGACAATGCGTCCAATACCGCGATCGGCAATGTAGTTCTGAATCTTTTCGACCGAAACCTTGCCTGCGGTCGGTTGTGTATCCCGACCATCGGTCGTGACATGAATGCAGACGTCGCTCAACTGTTGCGCCTTCGCCATGTCGAGCAAGCCGAACAGATGCGTCAGGTGCGAGTGCACACCGCCATCCGAGCAAAGACCGACTAGATGCAGCTTAGTGCCGTTGCGCTTCACTTCTTGGCAGACTTTTACTAACGCTGGGTTGCTGAGTAAGGTGCCATCTTCCACCGCATCAGAAATTCGCACCAGCTCTTGAGGCACGACTCGTCCAGCACCAATATTGAGGTGACCAACTTCCGAGTTGCCCATCTGTCCCTCTGGCAACCCAACATCCTTCCCCGAGGTGCGAATCAAGGTGTGAGGGTAAGCAGCCCAAAGGCTATCTACGACAGGAGTATGCGCTGCTGTAACGGCGTTACATTCAGTCTCTTCTCGGTATCCCCAGCCGTCTAAAATCACCAGTACTACTGGAGAAACGGGCGCTTGCGCCATAGAAACTCGCCCTTCCATGAATGAGTTCTCCGAAATAATAGCATTGCCGTCTTTATCCTTAAAGCTGTAATGAGTCCGGATTGCCAATCTTTTTACACTCTTGACGTATTGATGAAGCATTTTATGCTTCTAGCAGCGTTTTGCAGATTGGTAGCACTAATAAGGTGACTCCTCTAAGGTGACTCCTCTCTTCTAACTCCTCACCCCTCACTGCCCGGTTTCAGCCCGCCAGTCTCGCTCGATCGCACTCGCAGCGTTGGATTCAGCCACTCATTCAGCCCTTCACCTAGCAGCGATAAGCCTACGACCATGATCGTCATCGCCAGCCCAGGAAACAGCGTTGTCCACCAGATGCCCCCTGTAGAGAGACCATCCAGTGCCTGTCGCAGGTCGTAGCCCCATTCGGCGGTTTCTTCTGGCAAGCCTAAGCCTAGAAAACCCAAACCGCCCAATGTCAAAATGGCATCAGCAGCATTTAAGGTGAACAGTACTGGTACGCTCTGCACCACGTTGAGAAACAGGTAGCGGCTGAGGATTGCCCAGGTAGAGGCACCCATCGCCTGTGCGGCTTCAATAAATAGCTCTGTTTTGACGCTGACCGTGTGGTTTCGCACAACCCGGTAGTATTGCGGTACGTAAGCGATGCTCAGCGCGATCGCCGCATTCAGCACCCCACGACCGACCACAAACGCCAGCGTTACCGATAGCAACAGCCCCGGCAATGTATAGATTGTATCCATCAAAAACAGCAAGAGACGATCGAGTCTGCCGCCCAGATACCCACTTACCATGCCCAACGGCACCCCGATGACCAGACTCAATGTAGTCGCTAAAAGAACCACCTGCAACGCTGCCTGACTACCAAACACGGTGCGAGAAAGCACGTCATAGCCTAAACGGGTGGTGCCAAACCAATGTCCTAATGACGGTGGTTCTTGAATCGGGTTCGCTAAAAATTCAGTGGGGTCTTGAAGCCAGCCAACGCTTTGCAACACTGGAGCCAGCACCACTAAACCAATAAAAAACACTGTGATGACAAACCCCACCTGGGTCATCCGCGTTGAGAGTGAGGGGCGATCGGTAAAGCGAAAAAGCTGTGGCAAAGAGAGGGACATAAGTAAGAAAGGATAAGGGCTAAAGGATAAAGGATAAATAAATCGGTAGTATGACTAACTTTTAGCCTTCATACTTTAGCCTTTAGCCTTCACTCCTTTCACTCAAATGCTGTTGGGCGATCGCGCAATTTGCATCAAAGGAGAGTGCCAGTTCAAACATAGCGATCGCCTGCTGTGGTTGTCTTAGGAGTTCGTAGGCTCGACCAAGACCGCAGGCGGGATCAACGGTGAGAGCGCTTTTGGGGCAGGGATCAGTTTGATAGTAGCTCCCTTCTTGTCCTAAACGGAGGGCAGTTTCAAAGTACGCGATCGCGCCGAGTGGAAAGCCGAGCATCAACAAAACTTCACCTGCAAGGCAATGTAATGGCGCATGGTTGGGGCACCACTCCAGTCCACGTTGGCAAAGTAGGCGAGTGGTTTCCAGGTCTTCTGCGTCGAGCGATCGCCAACCCAGTTCGCAGATCAACGTGGGTACCCAGAAGAAAGGGTCGGGAGGCTCACCGCTAAGAAGGTGCGGCAGAAGGCGATCGAAGGCTTCGGTGTAGCACTCGTGAGCATGATCTGGTTGCCCAATGCGGTTGTAATTTCGTGCGAGACAATCTAGCAGCCACAGGTTTAACTCCTGCTCCTCTCGCATTTTTTCTAGCAGCGGAATGTCTCGATCGATCGTCTTCTGCAAAACAGCCTGTGCGTCGCTGTTACCATAATGCAGAATCTTGAGTCCGCTCAGGGCATCAACCACTAAAGGTTTGCCAGCCTCGTGCCGCAACTGCTCATGATAGCGACCGACGTAGCGCAAGTTGGGATCATTGCGGAAGAGCCGAACGTGCAAGCCACCGCTGAGATCATCTTCTAGCAGGTTGATTTCTGTACGGCTTAGAGCGTAGCCCATTAGCTCGGATGGCGAGGCACTTAACTGCTGGCGTAATGCATTAGTTTCAACAACCAACGTTTCGTCGGCATCAAGAATCAAGATCCAGTCGCCTGTAACCTTGCCGAGAGAGAAATTTCGGGCGGCAGCGAAATCATTACACCAATCGAAGTGATACAGCGTTGCGCCGTAGCGTTGCGCGATCGCCACAGTATCGTCCTGAGAACCTGTATCCACCACAATGAGTTCGTCAACGTGGGCTTTGGCACTGGCGAGACAGCGTGCCAGATGCTCACTCTCATTTCTGACAATCATGCACAGGGACAGAAACGGTTTCGATCGAGTCATTGATGTCATAGGATGCCAAACGCCTATAAAGCAATAGAAATCATCGAACGTACTCCAAGTTTATAGTCTGGGATCAGCAAGAATGCTGGCAAACCCTGGCTCACCCGAATCACAAAAAATGATCTACTCCTACGCTGCTGATTTTAGTTAAAGTGGATAAACCATGTCTAAAGATAGAGGACATTTTCTTCATTCAACTCATGAGCTTTTTTAACGTTAGTGAACCGTTGATTCGTAGAAAGCAAGAGGCATTGGATGTTCAAGACCTACAAGGGCTACTGAGGCTTCGTTGGCGAGTGGGTCGGGTTAATCTCTTGTCTTTGCTCTACACTCGTATCGATCAGGTCTTTGTCGTCTGGGGTTGGATTACGGGACTCATTTTCATTACGGCTCAGTTTTTGCCGCTGAGCTGGCAGCTACAAGCAGTTTTGTGGACTACACTAACGCTGGCTGGCACGGTCATGATGGCAACTCTAGCCTGGTTTTGGGTTCGGGTTGAGCAGCTTTGTTGGTTAGTTTATCTGTGGGCAGCACTCATGCTGGTTGGATTGGGTTTGACGAATTGCGGCATTTTTCTCAGTTGGGGGCAGGTGTTAATGCAGCTCTGTCCGATGTGGTTAGGGCTAAGCGCGATCGGTTATTTCTGTACTGCTTGGGGTGTGCGATCGCGAACCTTCATGCTGGCGGGTATTATGCATTTATTGGGAGTAGCTGTGCTGCCTTACAGCGCTCAGTGGTCATTTGCTACAACGGGTGTTGTCATTGCTGGCACATTGTTGTTTCTAGCCGAGGTGCAGTGGGACATGCGTCCACCTTCTGCAACAGCACTCTTGACGGTTGAGCAGCAACAATTCAACCTCGAACAATACCAGCGGAGACTAGCCAACTAGGGCGCGTATCAAACGCAGTCAATTTGTACCGTTTCATCTCTCCGACAGAACCTCCCTCAAAAGAATTGCTTTCTGATTCGTAGCTTCCTCCAATCGGGTGAGCCAGACTTAGACCCTATGAGTGAGACAATTCAAAATCTCAATCGATATATTGAACCCATACATGGTAAAGACGGTTCACTGTATGAGTGTTGTGCCGCTGTGGCTCAGAACTTTGCCCCCAAGGAGAGCGATCGCAAGGGCGAAGGCAGTGCAAAAGTCAAGCGATATTAGCGGTTGTGGAGTTTTTGTCGCGTCCTCCACTTTGCTCCTACCAACGGGAGGTGAAACCCTCCATCAGAGCGGTCAGAGGTAGGAAACGCTGTGCCAATGGGCTAAATTTGAATTGGGTCTTGGGGTTTATGTGATCCCAAGACTTAACTTCTGTCGCTTTCACCTACAGGTTCGTAAGGCTACTCATTGGTTTAGCACTCATTGGTTTAGCAAGTTCGCCGAGCGGCTTGTTGTGTCTCAACAGTATTGCAATATTGCTTCCTTATTAGTATCGCTGGTGCTGATGGCATCGATCGCCATGTCATTTACGTTTTATTCTGCAAAAACGTTAGCCGAGCCGCGATCAGCGCCAACCATTGAAACCGAGGTGCTACGAATGACACCTGAAGCAGCGCGATCGCTCATTGAGCGAGCAGCAGATAGCTGGATCAAAGGCGATGCCAAAGCATTTGCGGCACTGTTTACGTCTGACGGTGAATTTGTGGTGCCCGGTCAGAAACTGGTAGGTGTTTCAGCGATCGAGAAGATAGCGGCAGATTTTGCCAAGAGCCACGCCCAAGTGAACATCAAGATTCAGCGCATCATCATCGATCGCCAACAAGCTGTGGTCGAATGGCAATGGGAAGACGTTGAAAACAGCACGGGGAAGCATAGTCGGGCTGACGATGCGATCGTCGTTGATTTTGCGGACGGTCGCATCAAGCGCTGGCGGGAATACATCGACAGCGAAACGCCCCGAATGGGCTAGGGGCAAGGCTTTATCATCGCTCACGATCGCCAGGTGTTTCCAACTACAGTCGCTGTAGTAGGCTCAAACCGTGAGTATCCGTGCCGCAGGTATTAAGCAGACCAAAGTTAGCGCTCAAATGCTGTACGCGTTTCGTTTGTTCAGGACTGGTTTGCCAGGGATTAGGGTTGTTGTAAGCGTAGTAGGTTTCAACGCCATCAATACCAAAACGTGCTGACTGAGGGATTAACTCTTCGGGCGATCGCTTGTAACGCACTGGGTGAGCCAGTATGGCTAAGCCGCCAGCTTGATGGATGGCACTAATCACTTGCTCAGCGTCTGCCTCTCCTCCTTGCGGTGCCTGACGTTGAAGGTAACGCTGCATCGAAGGGCTTTCGGGATCAAACGCATAACCGAGAATGTGGACTTCCGTACCCAGCAGTCGTGACGTAACTTCAACACCAACCCAAAGGTGCGGCAGTGGACGGTCTTGCTCTGAGTGCTGTTCATCCAGCCAACGCTGCGCGATACGGTAGCCATTAACGGAGTGATGGTCTGTGATAGCAAACCCTTGAAGACCGATCGCGATCGCCTGCTGCATCAGCATCTCTGGCTGCAACTGCCCGTCAGAATTAACGGTGTGCATGTGAAAGTTAAACGATGTTGGGCAACTGTTAGCGTGAATCTGCTCAAACACCCGTCTCAGTGCAACAACATCACGTGCGGCAGGGACTAACGGATTGAACGCTGGAGCCAGTTCGACAGCCATAAGTGCCTCAGAAAATAGATGGGCTTGTCTTGTCTACTATACATATTTTAACCTTTGTTCATCACGAGTCGTTTTGGCTACCGCATTTTCCACACATAGCAGCTCGAAACAACCGTCAAAGAACCTAGGCGATTTCCAGAAGAGATTCTACCCTTCGACTTCGCTCAGGGTGCAAGCTGGCTGAGCGAAGTCGAAGCTAGTGGTTAGTTTCTCTGTCGGAAATCCCATGCCATTTCACGAAACTCTGGCTACACAGGCAAGCTTCGGCTAGCGGTCAGCGGTCAGCAGCGAAAACGAATCTGTAGGGCGATTTTATAGAATTGGGATTAATTCTGATGCCAAGTCATGCTTAACCACCGTTTGGTGTCGCGTAATTCCAGAATGGTGTAGACAAGTAGTTTCACCAAAGACGAAAGAGACACCAGATCAAAGGTATCTCTCTCATCTAAGTTTTGAAGTTCCAGGCGTTGGTTGTGCCAGCAACGATCGGTGACGACGACAAAGCTAACCGCTGACTGCTCCGCGCTAGCGTTCACAGGTTAAACGGAAGTCTTTGCGGTCTGTTTCGGTTTCATTTGCTCCACACTGTTGCGGTTCAGCCCGCCCAAAAACATCGGCACAAACTTTTCCATAAACGCCTTGGGGTCGCGCTTCCAGGCTCGTTGGACAACATCAATGCGAGTGAGCTGAAGATCGGGTGACAGCAGCGTTTGGGGCAGGCGTTCCATCAAGTATTGAGGACGTTCCCAAACCGACATCGTGTTAGCAATATCAAGCAAGTTGGTAACGCGACGCAGCTCAGCTCCGAGCGTAATATCCATCCCAGACTCAAAGGCGGCTTGCTCGATCGCCGAGTACCGTTGCTTGGCAGTCTCTACCTTGCGACGGTGCTCTGGACTTTTATCCGCTAGTTTTGCCAACCAGCGATTGCCCCAGCGTACATGTCCCGCTTCTTCTGGGAAAATACGCTCGATCGTCTCACGGATTTTAATGTTTTCGTCGGTTTGAGGCGCTTGCTTCAACGCATAGATATGAGCCGAAAAATACTCGCAGCCACGCTTTTCGGTGACATTGATAGCTGCCAGCGTCGAAATTAGGAACCCATCCAGATCGTTTTCTGCATCGTGGAGTTCGGCATCAAGCAGGCGCTCAAACTCTTGGATATAAGAAGAGCCGGGCGGTGTGCCAACGCTGGAACCCAGGTCAACCAACAAATCGGTCAGCCACATAGCATGGCGTGCTTCATCGGAAATATGGCGCGACAGATCCCGAATCAACTCTGGCGACTTGCCATCGAGCTGCTCAATCAAATTTGTGAGATCTTTACAACTGCGCTGTTCGCTGTAACGGTAACGATTGAGGGTAATGAGGTGAATCTCACGATCGCGCACGACCTGATTGAGAATCTCGCGTGCGCCTAGAGTTTTACTGAGCTTGCGGGGATAAGCGACGGTCATGGTTTAATCTCGTTTTGTTAACTAGGGTCGATCGTAGCTGAGCTGTTTTGCGTCGTCCGTTTGGGTTGCCACAAGGGGAGTCGGGGCGATCGGCTTACGGGCAATAAGATATTTGCTCATAAAATGAACCTCCACTGAGACATCTGCAAACCCAGCCTGTTCCAGACGATCGACTAAATTGTCTGTGGTGTAATGACGGTAGTAAGGCTCGTGGAACGTCTCTACGAACCCCTCCATTACAGGAGCAAAGTCGGGTGCATCCATTACCTGGATGGAGTCACAAATCACAAAAGTTCCTCCTGGTTTCAGCACTCGAAAGCATTGCTCAATCACTTGCTGGCGCGCTTGAGGCGGTAGTTCGTGAAACAAAAACACGCTCGTTACCGCATGGAAGTAATTGTCTAGAAACGGCAAGGCTTCAGCATTTGCCTGCACCAACTGTGGTAGTTCACCCGGCTTTTGCGATAAAGACTGATTTGCCTTCCGCAGATACGCCTCTGACAGGTCAATGCCATGCAAAGACGCTTTGGGCAACATGGCGCGAATCTGCTTTAGAGTACGTCCTGTGCCACAGGCAACATCTAGCACTCGGATTTGTTTTGGCGCAATGTCAGCAAACTTAGCCAGTCCCTGTTTCAGGGGAGCAAGTATACGGCGACGCATGGCATCAGCTGCACCGTTAAAGAGAATATCCACTTGCAAATCATAGAGATTGGCTGAAGTATCGCTTAGATAGCCGTCTGTCTGGTGGTGAAAGTTCTGCAAGTAATAGCTTGGGTAGCCACTTGTTTCAACCTGGGCAGAAAATTCTTGATGGCGCTTCTGATTGACACGTCCCCAAATTAGGGGGAGATCAAACCAGACCTGTGGATAGTGGCGAAAGAAATCGTACCAATCATTTTCAAAAAGTAAAGACGCTGGATAAATGCCTTGTTCTGCATCGCGCCAGTCGGTTTCAATGATTTGGCTGAGCTGCTGCTGAATCTTGAGCAGTAAGTCAACCTGTATCGGTTTGGTTGCACGCTGTGACGACTCAACGAACAGATTCGTTAACTGAGTGCTGACAGTTTTGTGTGCCAGACCGAAATAGCTTTTACCTTGCTGAAACGTCTGGTAAGCCAGTTTGGTGAGTGTGTCGGACATGGGAGGCGTGAAATCACGATCGACTGTAAACGATTGTAACGAATTCAGTCAACGAATGCCGCAGCTTGGTCAATAAACCTGAGTTTGAATGGCACACGATCGCATTTTACCGCTGTCGATGACAAAAAACGGCGATCGCCTTCTCCTGTTTTCACTGCCTAAGGTTAGGCATAGGAGACACGATCGCCGCAAGCTATGTAAGGTAGATGTGTCGTTGCTGACAGGTGCCCTGTTAGCAGTCGTAGTACAGCGCGAACTCATAAGGATGAGGACGAATGCTGACTGGAATCACTTCGCGATCGAGTTTGTAGCTGATCCAGTTTTCAATGAAGTCTTCAGTAAAAACCCCGCCAACCGTCAAGAACTCATGATCGGTTTCCAGATTCTTCAACGCGTCCATTAGAGAGCCGGGAGTCGAAGGCACCTTCGCCAACTCTTCAGGGGTGAGTTCATAGATATCTACATCCAATGAAGCACCGGGATCGATCTCATTTTTGATGCCGTCAATGCCCGCACAGAGCATCGCTGAAAACGCCAAGTAAGGGTTACAAGACGCATCGGGACAGCGAAATTCCAACCGTTTCGCTTTAGGATTGCCACCAGTGAGAGGAATCCGAATGGAAGCAGAACGGTTGCCTTGCGAATATGCCAGGTTTACAGGCGCTTCAAAACCGGGCACCAGGCGCTTGTAGGAGTTAGTTGTGGGATTAGTGAACGCCAGCAGTGCGGGCGCATGCTTCAGCAGACCACCGATGTAGTGCATCGCGGTCTTGCTCAGTTGGGCATACTCTTCGCCAAAGAACGTGGGTTGACCGCCTTTCCAAATGGACTGATGGCAATGCATCCCGGTACCATTGTCGCCAAAGATGGGCTTGGGCATGAAAGTAGCAGATTTGCCGTGCTTCTTCGCGACGTTCTTGATGCAGTATTTGTAGGTCAACAGATAGTCGGCTGCCTGCACCAGGGATGCGAACCGAAAGCCCAATTCGCACTGTCCGCCCGTTGCAACTTCGTGGTGATGCTTCTCAATGGGCACACCGCAATGCTTCATTGCCAGCAGCATTTCAGTACGAATATCTTGCAGCGTATCGGTGGGTGCAACAGGGAAGTAGCCTTCTTTATTGCGCGGCTTATAGCCTAAGTTGCCGCCCTTGCCCGTGCTTTGATCAAACTCTTCACGACCAGAGTTCCATACGCCTTCGTCGCTATCGACGTAGTAGTAGCCAGAATTCTGGGTCTGGTCGTAGCGTACGTCATCAAACAAGAAAAACTCGGCTTCGGGTCCAAAGAACGCATTGTCGCCAATGCCTGTTGATTGCAGGTAGTCGATCGCTTTTTGGGCGATCGATCGCGGGTCGCGGCTATATGGCTCACCAGTGCGTGGCTCTTTGATGCTGCAAATCATGCTCAGGGTTGGCTCTGCCATGAAGGGGTCAATCCAGGCAGTGTCTGGATCGGGCACCATTGCCATGTCTGAGTCGTTAATGGCTTTCCAACCCCGGATGCTGGAGCCATCAAAGGCAACGCCATCGCTAAAGCTGCTTTCATCAATCATGTCGTGGAACAGCGTCAAGTGTTGCCACGTTCCTGGGGTGTCAATAAACTTCAGATCAATCATCTGAATCTTGTCACGCTTAATCCATTCCAGGATTTCCTGCGGGGTTGCCATGTATTACTCCTTATTGCGGTACTGTCTCAAAGTGGGAGAAGAGAAAGGGCGATCGCGACGGTTTTGACTGACTGGTGAATGATTTGAATGAGAGGCACTCAAGCTATCGATTCGCGCACGATCGACTCACAAGCTGAAGTGTTAAAGACAAAACATAAGCCTTGTACGAAACATAAACTTGCTTGTACGATACATAAACTTGTCATCTGCTCAGCTTTAGTCATAACCGACCGACTCAACCAACTCCTTCAAAACCCGAAGCTCAATAAGAGCGATTTGAGAGAAAAGCTCTTCAGCAATCGCACTCTGAGCTTGAGTCTTGGTTGTATCTGAACCATCCTAGAGACAGGCTTAGGCGGTTTTTGTATCAACCGTTACAAACATAGGCTGTCTCTCTGGTCTTAAGCTTAGATTAAGATTGCTCAACATCTTTAGATAAGGCGAAAGTGGTTGTCTGAGCCAGCTTCAAAAGCTTGTAACAGTTCATGTTTACAATCGCACTGCAACACGCTTCCGTTTCAGGCACGTGATAAACTTGACCATGCGTCTAGACTTGAAGAGCCGTCCGCTCTGGACTTAAGACTGCTGCATGGGTCGTGGATCACTGCACTGTTTTTGCGATCGCGGTCATTGCGAAGCGAAACATGCTTTGAGTTGCCTTGCGCCTGTGTTGGTCTGACTTTGGTGTTGGTTGAATCCCCTCGTCGAACGGATCAGAAATAGCCAAACGTGTATATAAGGATCATTGGGAGAAGAATCTTATGCGGGATGCAGTGACGAGTTTGATTAGAAACTACGATGTCACAGGTCGCTATCTCGATCGGAACGCCATCGATAGCCTGAAATCGTATTTTGATACTGGCATCGCGCGGGTGCAGGCATCGGCGGTAATCAACGCCAATGCAGCGGCGATCGTCAAGCAAGCGGGTCTACAGTTGTTCGATGAACTACCAGAGTTGATTCGTCCTGGTGGCAATGCGTACACCACTCGTCGCTATGCAGCCTGTCTGCGCGATTTGGACTATTACCTGCGCTATGCAACCTATGCACTTGTGGCAGGTGATACCGATGTGCTGGATGAGCGTGTGCTGGAAGGCTTGCGGGAAACGTACAATTCGCTGGGTGTGCCTCCGGGTCCTACCGTGCGTGGCATTCAAATTTTGAAGGCGATCGTGCAAGCAACGGTAGCTGAAACAGGTATGAGCAACACCGCCTTTTTGGATCAGCCGTTTGACTACATGGCACGTGAACTGAGCGAGAAAAATATTTAGGTCTGCGAACGACGTAGCGGATCGAACAAAGGAAAGAGGGGCAACGCGATCGCGTTGCCCCTCTTTCATTATTAAGTGCTGATACTGTGTGATTCAGTCTTTTGTAAGTTCAGCTACCGCCTTCGCAGCGATTGGTAGTCTGCTAAAGTGTGGCGTTGCTGTTCACGGTCAGCGTCAAGTCTGAGTCTGGGTTGATAACAATGACTTTGCTGTTGCCAGTGCGATCGAGGATGCCACCCAGCGTTGCACCAGCCGCAGCACCAGTGGTCACTTTTTGTGGCGTAATGGTGCGATTACCCGTGATTCCAGCTACACCAGCACCCAAAACGGCACCGATCGCAGCATCACGAACGGTTTTGCCAAGGTTCCGATTCTGATTCGCCCCAATCGCCGAGCCTAACACAGTACCTAAAACCGTCGTCTGCCCTGAAATGACTCGATCGCCCGTGACCCCTTGAATCACAGCCGAAGCCGCTGAGCCTAACGCTGCGCCGCCTAAGATGGTGCCAAAATTGGGATCACGCACATCGCGGGTTTCGGTAATGATATTGGATGAAGCATTGAAGGCAATCTGCCGACCATTCACCACAACTTGATTAGCGACAAACTGCGAACCACCTTGCGCGGGTTGCAGTTGACCAATGACCTGGCTACCCGCTGGAATGACCACAAAACCCTGGCTATTTCGCACATCCTGAGCGACCGTCAGCGCCACAGGAGCGGTTTCATTGGGTGAGACAATGATTCGCTGTGCTGCCGAGTACCTCACCGCGATCGTGCTGCCCGCTAAAACCTGGTTGCCTTGCGCTTGATTCGGTTGAGACTGCGTGGCACCCGCAATGTATTGAGTCGAGATTGTGGAAGCAGTTTGCCCAGTGCCTGCAAGCGACTGGCAGAGAAAGGCGGAGACTTCAGCCCGACTAGCAAGCTGGTTGGGATTCAGCGTACTCACGTTGGGATAGTTTACCACGAGGCGCTTTTCGGTCGCCGCTGCAATGCCTGTCTCAGCATAAGCTGGAATGGCAGCAGCATCAGAGAAGCTAGCATTCAGCGTATTAGCGGTTGGTTGAGTGGGCGCATAATTTAGCCCACTTGCCAATGCAACCAGCACCTGAGCACGAGGAATATTTTGCGCAGGGTTGAAAACGTTTCCAGGATAACCAGACAAAAAGCCTGTTTGGGTTGCGGTTGTAATCGCACTATACGCCCAGTAGTTAGAAGTCACGTCCACGAATTGAACTGCACTTCGCGATCGCGCCACGTTGGGGAACGCTTTGCCCACCATTGACGCAAATTCAGCACGAGTCACTGGCGCACTGGGGCGAAACGTGCCATCTGGATAGCCACTGATGATGCCCTGCTGAGTCAGTGAGGCAATACACGACTGCGCCCAATTACCTTGCACATCGGCAAAACTAGCCTGAGCAGAGGCGGGAGCCACTGTCAGCAGAGGCGCTAAAGCACTGGTCGTAGTTGCCAGCGCTGCAACGAGAGCGGAGATTGATCGAACCTTTGGCGTATGAAGCATAAATGTAATCACCACAACAACTATCTACTACGATGCCCAGAAGTGAAGAGTGTTCCTCAAACTGAGTGCAGTAGATGGCAGTAGAATGACTGGCACAACTTTGGGAGCAGAGTGTGTCTGTTAGCGTCAGGCAGCACCTTGATGACTACCTGGATCGATCAGTTGCATTCAGACAATCGGTTTCGGACGCTACATTGATTGTGCGATCGCCTACAGTACTATCAACGAACTAGCTCCACAGACGCGTTTGAATCTCATTAATCGTGATGGCGCTCCGACATCAGAAACGGTCAGGTAGCAAGCACTATCTTGTTTTCGCTGTCGGGCTAAGTATGTAGTTATTGACTTTTTTTGCGATCGCCTTACCGTATGCACGGCTCACTCAAACGCATTCTGACTGGCACAGGTTTTCTCACCCTGACCCTGGTAATAGCCGTGACGGGCTACATGCTTGCCGGTTGGAGTATGCTCGACTCCATCTACATGGTCGTCATCACTGTTTTTGGTGTGGGCTTTGGCGAAATCGGACCGATGTCCCCGCAGCTCAGAATCTTCACGATGTTTGTGATTATTGCTGGCTGTACCTCCGTGGGCTACATCTTCGGCGGTTTCTTCCAAATGATTACCGAGGGCGAAATCAATCGAGCGTTGGGAGCAAGACGGATGACAAAGGAGATCAAAACCCTCAAGCAGCACGTCATGATCTGCGGCTATGGGCGGATCGGGCAAATTCTGGCACGTCAAATGGTTGATGCAAATCAACCATTTGTCATCGTTGACAATAATCTGGCACGCATTGAAACCGCCGAAGCGATGGGCTATCTCGTCCGTCTCGGCAATGCTACTGACGAAGGCATTTTGGAGTCTGCCGGGATTGAACATGCCAAAGTCTTGGCGACCGTTTTACCAGACGACTCCGCTAATGTCTTCATTACCCTCACAGCACGGGGACTGAATCCCAATTTGATTATCATGGCGCGGGGCGAATATCCTTCCACCGAGAAAAAACTGCGTCAAGCTGGCGCTGATCACGTCGTTTTACCCGCTGAAATTGGAGCACTGCGGATGTCGCACATCATCACTCATCCAGCAGCTCTCAGCTTTTTAGACGATACGGTTGATGGCAGTAGCCTCAATGAATTGCTCTCGCAAATTGATGTGCAAGTGGATGAACTAGCCGTGCCGCTAGGGTCTTCTTTAGTTGGCAGTACGATTAGCATGGTGCAAATACGCGGTAAAGGCACTTTCATTGTTGTAGCGCTCCGCAAAGCTAATGGCGAGACCATCATCAATCCTGGTCAGGACGTACCACTTGACGAAGGCGATACCGTGATTGTGATGGGGCATAAGGGAGATATTCCGAAGTTCGCGCATCACTATGACCTGAAGCGACAAATGCGATGGGGAGCGAGAGGGTGAAAGCTAAAGGCTAAAGGCTGAAGGCTAAAGGCTAAGGGATGAAACTTTGAATCTAAATGCTGACTCTTGACTGCTTCAGGCTGCGATTACGATCGATTCTCTCTACTATAGTGATGACACTCTTCATGATTGAACTGAGATGACTGCAACGATTACTGATTTGTCTGTAGCGACGATCGATGGCAAAGACAAGCCCCTGGCAGACTATGCTGGCAACGTTTTGCTCATTGTCAACGTGGCTTCACGCTGTGGTTTTACGCCGCAATACACTGGCTTGGAGGCACTTTATCAGAAATATCATACACAAGGGCTAGAAGTGCTGGCATTCCCCTGCAATGACTATGGTGGGCAGGAACCAGGCACCAATGAAGAAATTGCACAGTTTTGCAGCACAAAGTATGACGTGACGTTTCCACTGTTCGACAAAGTTAATGCTAAGGGCGCGCAACAGCACCCGCTATACGCTCGCCTAACTGCTGTAGATTCTGCTGGTGATGTATCCTGGAACTTTGAAAAGTTTCTGGTGAATAAGAAGGGTGAAGTCGTAGCGCGATTCAAGAGTGCGGTAAAGCCAGATGCGCCTGAGTTAGTGAGTGCGATCGAGCAAGAGTTAGTAAAATAGCGATTCAGCCGTCAGCTTAAGCCAGTAGTATTCTGATGAAGGGATGCGGTCAGCCAAAAGTAAGCCTTTTAGCTGACCGCTGATAGCTGATCGCTGATCGCTGACCGCTAATGCTCAAACCTTGCCAACCAACGCTTCTAACTCGGCACAGAGCGATCGTGGCGCATAGCCCAAACCAGATGCCTTAGAACTATCCAATGACAAATCAGGCGGACGTTTGGCTGCCATCGGCACATCCTCTTGGCGACAGGCAATCATGCGTTCTGCTGGCAGGGAGAGGATTGCCGCCAGCAAACAACCAAATTCATAGCGCGATACTCGTTCTCTGCCGCCAAGATGCAGCCGTCCGTGTGCCGTTTGAAGCGCTAGCAGCAAGCCTTTCGCTGCTGTTTCACCACTAACAGGCGTACGAAACTCGTCAATAAATAGTTTGAGTTCCTGTCCGGTTCTCAAGGCATGAATGAATGGTTGGATAAAGCTACTGGCAGTCGGCGGTACAGCACCAAACATCAGCGGCATCCGACAAACGACAGTCTTTGGGTAGCGATCGAGCACGGTTACTTCTGCTAGCGCTTTTTGCTCACCGTAGCGGTTAATGGGCGAGACGCGATCGTCTTCCTTATACGGTGCCTTCAACCCATCAAACACCATCTCGCTAGAGGCAAACGCATAGGGAAGGTTGCAATCAGCGCATAGTGCGGCAAGTTGTACGGCAGCAGTAACGTTCAAACGATACGATGCCTCTGGTTGGGTTTCGCAAACGTTGGGACTGGATTGTGCCGCTAAATGAATCACAGCATCGGGCTGCACGTCTTGAAAGAGTTGCTTGAGTGCCTCAAAGTCGGTGAGGTCGATCGCCAACATGGTCGTACCAGGAATGGCGATCGTCTTTGCAAAAGAAGTTCCGTAGACCTTCCAGTCGTTGGCTGCCACCTGACAAAGGTTCCAACCAAGAAAACCGCTGGCTCCAGTGACGAGAAGTTTTTGCATACCTGCTTATGCCAGTTTAGGGAGCGGAGAGCGAGACTCTCTCGCTGCTATGCAATGCCACTATCCTAAAGCAAAGGGAGTACAGACACACTCACCCTACTGCCTTAACGGTTTTTGAAGGATATAGTAATGCAAGATTGGTGGCAGGCGACCTTTCCCAAAGGGCGACAGATGTTGATGATTCAGGATGCGAACGATCGTTCCGTTGCCATCGCTTACGGTGAAAAGGGAGTGGGCAAGCCGCTGGTCTTAGTTCACGGGGTCGCTAGTTGGAGCTACTGCTGGCACGCCAACATCGAGCCATTGTCACAGTCTTTTCGTGTGCTTTGCTTTGATGCGAAAGGCAGTGGGTTTTCGGATAAACCGTTGCAGCCAGAGCAACCGAATCATAAGGTGGTGGAACTAGAGCGGGTTATCCGGGCACTGTGCGAGGAACCCGTGACCATTGTGGCTGAGTCGCTCGGTGCATTGGCTGCACTAGCAGTTGTGCAGGCTCACCCAGAGTTGTGCGATCGCTTAGTACTGCTCAATGTCCCGATTTTTCCCAGGCAGTTGCCAAACTGGGGCATGCGTTTGCTCGCAGAACTACCGCTGAGTCTGATCGAACTAGCGGATCAGCTCCGTTTACCAAAGCTGCTCGATCCGGTTATCCGCCAACTTGTTTACAGCTTGCGTGATGAAGTCGTCGCTGACCCATGCCAGGTCACAACCGACGATGTTTACTGGAGTACCTACCCTCAAATTGAGTTTCCTGGCACTATCACTAAGCTAGCAGCAGAATTTCAGCTTGCCGCCCGTGAAATCCGCCTACTGGAGCGGGGGCAGCCCAATTTCATTCATTCAGTGCAGCAAAATCTCTCTAAAATTACATGCCCAACGCTCATTTTGTGGGCAGACCAGGATCGTTGGTTTCCAGTCAGCGATGGAGAGAAACTGCGCGATCGGCTGACAAACGCCAAACTACAAATTATTCCTCATTGTGGGCATTACGCTGCTGGCGGTCAGCCTCAATTTGTGAACACCGCCATCCTCTCGTTTCTTGCACAATCTAATCGTTCATTAATGCAAAATTGATGGTTAAAAGGCACCTAATTGCTCTCTATAACCGCCTTATTAAGGTGGCTTTTCTCACTGCAAAACCAGCAGCAAAATGATACCTAAGTTGAAGACAGCCGCATGAACAACTCGTTTTTTGGAAAGAGCCTTGCTTAGTGAGAGCGCCATCACTTCGGGTTGAGCGGTACCAAAACGAGGCTTTACGAGGCGATAAAGGCTCATTTTCCATCACAAATCACAAGTTGAGCATGAATCCTCTTGACAAGAAAACATAATATTTGGTAGGCATTACTCGAAATTTGTGATACGATAAAAGAACAATTTACATCAAACGAAAGATGAGTAGTTGCAGGATTAGCTGCCTTCTTTCTTAGCAAACTGAAATGCAAAAGTCGAAAAGTGTGAGCTTTCTCCCATCATCGACATCAAACTACGTTTAGATGTGCACCCAAAAACTTTTGCTCTTGCGTAACTCGCTCCAGTCAATCTATTACTAAGTTGAGTCTTAATTGAAAATTCAAGCGCTAAACATCCAGATGGGCGATCGCATCATCGCCTACTGCAATAACAAAATGCAGATCTGCACAGTGAGACAAATTCTTGATCCCGGTCAAGTTAATATCACGTTGTCCGTTTCAACGTCTGAGCATTCCCGAAGCTCCTTTTCGCGTGTCATTCGCTTTCAGCGCGATGCCTTGGTTGATTTGGCGAGTTGAACGCATTTGTGTTCGGTGAATTCAGTTTTAGGCGAGAATCTATAATCACGGGGTCATCATGGCAAAAGAACAGAAAGGCAATAAAGAGTCTAAGAAGCAAAAGAAGGAATCTGACGGCACGAAGAAGCAAAAGAAAGATCCCAAGCGTCATGATGGTGGGCTGTAGGCTTTCTCACACACTGATGTCCCTTCGCTCAAACGCTAAATATTACACATTGTTACAATGCTGCCGCCTAAACGAACGGGGAACACTTAAAGAAGTGTTATAATATTCGGTGAGAATAAGTAATCGGTTGCAGAATTTGTTTCTAGTCTTGACGGGTTTTTCGCGTTTTGTATTGGCAGGCTTCTCTCCGAAATCTCACTCTCTACGACCTTCTGATTTTGGAGACAATCTATGTCGATTTATGTAGGCAACCTCTCTTATGATGTTGCAGAAGCTGATCTAAGCTCTATTTTCGCAGAGTACGGTTCAGTTAAGCGAGTCCAGCTACCCACCGATCGTGAAACTGGTCGTCCACGTGGCTTTGGCTTCGTTGAAATGGGTACAGATGCTGAAGAAGCGGCTGCTATCGAAGCGCTTGATGGCGCTGAGTGGATGGGTCGTGATTTGAAAGTTAACAAAGCGAAGCCCCGCGAAGACAGAGGTTCTTCCTTTGGTGGTGGTGGCGGTCGTCGCAGCAATAGCTTCAACTAATGGCTGCTCTTTAGTTAGCCTTCTAAGCTTTCTGATGAGTGTAACGATCGCGCCAGCCGTGATCGCTATACACCTTAAAGTTTGACTCACGAAGCTCAGGCATTGATGTCTGAGCTTTTTTGTCACACCAATTTAAAGGGCAAACACGGCAGATTAAGGACGGGGTGCAGGGGTGGAACCCCTGGCTGGGGGCGAAGCCCCCACACCCCCATCTACAACCTTCATTCTTTAAATGGGTATCAGGTGAGTCTACCTACCCGACCAAATGCGTCAACAGCCGCAAACGAATGAGGTCGAGATGAACAGTCTACAGAGGTTGCGCACAAGGTGATCCAGCGCGCCGCATCACCGGGCTGAACGACCTAGCGGTAGGCACTGGCTCAGAAATAGCGGCTTCCGGTGCGACTGGCACTAGCTGTACAGCGCAGGCTTTCAACTCGGGTTGAAAGGAGTCTGGGCAGGATGCCGCGTGCGTGAGAGCATTTGCCTCAGCGTTGTTCGCCCACAGTGCGCCCCAGTGCATAGGCACGAAGACCGTTTTGGGTGCAATGGCAGTGGTGACTTTGGCAGGAAAGCGGGCAAAGCCACGACGCGAGCGCACCTCTAGCCATTCGCCGTCTTTGATAGCGATCGCAGCGGCATCGCGGGGATGAATTTCGATAAAGGGACCATCGTACATCTGGCGAATTTTATCGACTCGCCCCGTACGGGTCTGTGTATGCCAGTGCCCATATAGCCTGCCCGTAGTGAGGACGTAAGGATAATTGTCGTCCGCTGGTTCTGCCAAGCCGCGCGAATGATGGGCAGCAAAATTGGCACGACCATCGGGGGTGTGGAACTGGCGATCGACGTACAGTCGCTTTGCCGCCAACCGAGAGGCTGAGAGCTTCTGTGGATTTCGTATAAAGGAGGGAAAGCGAAATCTGCCTTTTTCAGTCTGCACATGATCGCCCTCATCTTCACCTTGAAGGCAGGGCCACTGTAGCGGACCTTCATGGCGGAGGCGATCGTGACTCATACCGGTCATATCACACGGACGACCGCGAGTAAGCTGCACAAATTCGGCATGAACATCGGCGGCACCATTGAAGGTAAACGGCTTACTGAAGCCTAGACGACGCGCCACTTCCGCAAAAATAACCCAATCGGCGCGTGCCTCACCAGGCGGTGTGCGAAACTGAGGGCAAAGCGTCACACGTCGCTCGGAGTTGGTCATAGTGCCGGGTGCTTCGCTCCACTGGGCAGCAGGCAGCAGAATGTGGGCATAGGGAGACGTTTCGGTGGGATAGTAGGCTTCTTGGTAAACCGTGAAGGGCGATCGCAGCAGTGCTCGTTTAGTGCGCTCCAGATCCGGCATACTTACAACGGGATTCGTTGCCGCAATCCAGAGAAACTCAACCGCTCCATCCTCTAAACCTGTAATCATGTCCCAGGCAGTACGCCCCTGTTGAGCGGAAATTTGTCCCGGTTCCAAACCCCAAAACTGTTCGACTTCAGCGCGGTCTTGAGGATTTTTCACGGAACGATAGCCTGGCAGCAGATTGCACAAGCCACCTGCTTCCCGTCCACCCATCGCGTTCGGTTGTCCTGTGAGCGAAAACGGTCCCGCACCCGGTTTGCCGATTTGTCCTGTCATCAGGTGCAGGTTGATGATCGATCGCACCTTTGCCGTTCCTTCACTGGACTGGTTCACACCCATCGACCACATTGACAGCACCCGCTTCGATTTACCCCAATACTGCGCGGCTGTCTCCAGATCTTCGACGGCAATGCCACAGCGTTTGGCGACGATCTCAGGCTTATAGTCCTCAATTACTTCGGCAAACGCCGTGAAGTGGTTCGTGTGCTTACTGACAAAAACCGAATCCAGATAGCCGCGATAGAGCAGTAGATAGGCAATCCCATTCAGCAAGTCAATATCAGTGCCGGGCTTGATTGCCAGATGCAAATCGGCAACCTCAGCCGTCTGAGTTTTGCGCGGATCGACCACAATCAGCTTGACCTGCTTGTTTTGCTTGTGTCGCTTCCGGAAACGATTGAAAATGATGGGATGGCATTCAGCCGCGTTTGTACCAATCAAAACAGCACAGTCGGTCACATCCAAATCGTCGTAACAACAGGGTGGACCATCTGCGCCAAAGCTTTGCACATAGCCAGCCACCGCAGACGACATGCACAGCCGCGAGTTGGCATCAAAATTATTGGTGCCGAGAAAACCCTTCATCAGCTTCTGGGCGACGTAATAATCCTCGGTGTTAAATTGTCCAGAACCGTACATACAGAGGGCATCAGCACCTTTCGTCTGGCGAACAGTTTGGATGCGATCGACGATTCGCCCCAGAGCTTCATCCCAGGTAACGCGGCGAAAGGGTTCGTCCAGCGAATCGCGCATCATGGGATGGAGCAAGCGATCTTTATGGAGCGACTCGGTAATTGTGGCACCCTTAACGCAGACCATGCCCTGGCTGGAAGGATGAGCACGATCGCCCCTTGCCTGCCAAATCGGAGTGCCTTGCTTATCACGAGTGGTGCCCCGACTCAGTGCAGCAGGAGGCGACACTTCAAGACCGCAGCCAACGCCACAATACGGGCAGAGGGTTTTAATAGGGTCAGTCATAGGCGCTATCGATCCTGGCATCGGCAAGGTTTAATTCAGCGCGGCTACCGTCTCTAACCTGTAAACGCAGACAGGGAATCTGGTCTAACAGCGAGGTGCTACCGCTGGTACGGATTTCGAGCAACGCGTCAGGCAATGCCTCAAATAGAATGCGCTGCTTGGAAAAGACCACACGCTCAAATAACCCGTTAGGAAGATTGGCAATGCGAACAGTCTGCACCTGGCTGGTGGCATTCTCGTAATAGCAAAGGATACGCTTAGACACGTCGCCAGGAAGCGATGTAGAGGTTTGAGCCATAGCTGAGATTCGTTGCGAAAGGGGGCATGAACCGCGGACAGGCAAACACACTAGGTAGGCGAAGACGTTGGACGGGCTGGATGGTGACCGGGTATGAGCGTAGATTGCTGAATTGAGGAGTCAGGTGTGAAAAAGGGGCGAGCTTTGGCTTTCGGGCTGACGTACCACAACTTTACTGAACAGCAAACTATGATGGCTAACCGACATCATCATGAGCAAAACGGTGATACAGGAAGTCGAGCGCGTAGTTACGGAGTTCGTAGTACTTGGGGTCTTCCATCACGTGGGTGCGATCGCGCGGACGCGGAAAGGGAATCGTCAAAATTTCGCCTACTTTTGCCGCTGGACCGTTCGTCATCATCACCAGGCGATCGCCCAGCAGCAGTGCTTCATCAATGTCATGGGTGATCATCAAGACCGTGACACGATGCTCCGTCCAGATTTTTAGCAGCTCTTCCTGCAATTCTTCGCGCGTAATGGGATCGAGTGCTCCAAATGGCTCATCCAAAACCAGTACCTGTGGACGCAACGCCAGCGCACGGGCAATGCAAACGCGCTGCTTCATACCACCAGACAACTGTCCTGGTTTTTTGTGAGCAGCGTCCGTTAGCCCTACCAGCGCCAGATGATCGTGAGCAATCTGCTCTTTCTCCGCTTTGGGCTTATCGGGAAAGACCGAGTGGATGCCCAGGTAAACATTTTCAAACGCGCTCATCCAGGGCAGTAGCGAGTAGTTCTGGAACACCACCATGCGATCGGGTCCCGGCTCCGTAATGCGCTTGTTTTGCAGTCGTACTTCACCCGTGGTGGGCTGTCGAAAACCCGATACCATGTCCAGCAGCGTCGATTTGCCACAGCCAGAGTGACCAATGACGCAAACAAACTCACCCTCATTCACTGAGAGGTCGATGCCATCCAGCACCATGTACTCTCCACCACCCGCGATCGGATAAGACTTGGTCACTTGCTCAATCACCAAAAACGGCTCTGATGGTGGCGACAGTTTAGGTTCGATGGTTGTGCTGTTGATTGTTTGCATAGGAGTGAGGAGTGAGGGGAGAGGAGTGAGGGGAGAGTTGTTGGTTTTTAGATCTAAAAACTAACAACCAACAACTAAAAACTAAACGGCTACTGGTTCAGGGGCATCGATCGCCACTTCTTCGATCCGCAGATCGCGCTTGATTGCCAAGCTGTTGAGGTAGCCAATGGGGTCATCGGGGTTGAACACGCTGCCATCGGCAAAGTGAAGTGGACCGCGATTGGGTTCAATATCTAACAACCCCAGATCGCGTGCGGCTTCACCAAAAACATCGACCCGACGAACGCGATCGAGAATTTCTAGCCAGTTTTTGGGAAAGGGGGTGAGTCCCCAACGGGCAAACTGGGTCATGATCCACAGCCCTTCAGTGCGGTAGGGGCAGTTGGTCTGATCGACGTAGAACTGATTAAAGCGGGGCAGGTTTTCTGGCTCCGAGTCGAGGCTGCGACTGTAGGGATCAAGCAAACCAGGACGAAGATATGCAGGCTTGGCACCTACGTATTCAGGGCGACTCAATAGTTCGACCAGTTCTTCACGGTTGCGGCGATCGTCGCAGTATTCGCACGCCTCCAGTAATGCTTTCACCAGTGCCAGATGCGTTTTGGGATGCTGGTTTGCCCAATCTTCGCGCACGCCCAGCACTTTTTCTAAATGCCCTGCCCAAATATCGAAGTCGGTTGCAATAATAAAGCCCAGTCCTTCTTGTACAGCATGAGAATTCCAGGGTTCTCCAACGCAGTAGCCGTCAATGCTACCCGCCTTCAGGGTTGCCACCATTTGCGCGGGGGGAATCACCGTCAGGTTGACATCTGTGTCGGGGTCGATGCCGCCTGATGCCAGCCAGTGACGCAGCATCAGATTGTGCATGGAGGATGGATGCACAACTGCCAGCGTATGAACTTTATCGGGAGTTTGTGCGATCGCCGTTTTGAAATCTGCCAGCGTCCTCACCCCAGCATCATACAAACGCTTGCTAAACGTGATCGCATTGCCGTTGCGACTGATCACTAACCCTGTCACTGTGGGGACAGGGTCTTTGCCGCCCATGCCCAATGTCATTGCCAGCGGCATTCCGGCTGTCATCTGAGCCGCATCCAAACGCTTCGATGCCACGCCCTCAGAGATCGCTTTCCAGCTTGGTTCGCGTGAAAGGGTGACCGCTTCTAAGCCGTATTTTTGGAAGAAGCCTTTTTCTTTCGCAATGACCAGTGGTGCACAGTCAGTCAGCGGTACAAAGCCAAGTTCCAGGTTGACTTTTTCCAGCCCATTGCGGGCGATCGCCGCTGTTTGGGGTGCCTGACGCAGTTTTGCTTTTTTCTGCTGATTCAGGAAATAAACCACTTCTGCCCGCAGCGCGTAGTAGTTGGGATGATTGACTACTTTCAAGCGATCGCGCGGACGCACAAACGGTACATCCAGAATTTGCCCAATATAGGATTCAGGTCCATTGGTCAGCATGACGATGCGATCGGACAGCAGCAGCGCTTCATCCACATCGTGCGTCACCATCACACAGGTTAGCTGATGCTCTTCGGCAATCTGCATCAACTGGTCTTGCAGACTGCTGCGAGAAAGCGCATCCAACGCTCCAAACGGTTCATCTAACAGCAGCAATTTGGGACGAATCGATAGGGCGCGGGCGATCGCCACCCGTTGTTTCATGCCACCAGAAAGCTGTCCCGGCTTCTTGTCTGCGGCGGGACGCAGTTTAACAAGATCAATGTGGCGCTCAACAATATCCTTCCGTTCCTCAGCAGGCAGATCTTTCAACACCCGATTGACCGCCAGCGCAATGTTCTCCCGCACGGTTAGCCAGGGCAGCAGCGAGTAGTTCTGGAAGACCACCATGCGATCGGGTCCCGGCTTGGTCACCTGCCGTCCTTCTAGCACCACGCCACCTTGGGTGGGGCGATCCAGTCCTGCGATAATGTTAAGCAGGGTCGATTTACCACAGCCAGAATGCCCCAGCAGCGACACAAATTCGCCCTGTTTGATCTTCAAGCTAATGTTCCTCAGCGCCGTGTAGCTGCCTCCGTTGGACAACTCAAACGTGCGATCGATGTGATCAACTTCAACGAAGAAAGACATGGTGTGAGATAAGGATAAAGGATGAAGGCTAAAGGATGAGTTTTGAGTTCAAGTCAACTGTTTGAAAGCTGATCGCTGACCGCTGACCGCTCATTCAAAACGCAAAACTATTTATCCGAGCTGACCAACTTGGCAAGTAACCCAATCATTTTGTCCAGCAAGAATCCAACGATGCCGATGTAGACCAGCGCCAGGATGACTTCGCTGAGGCTGCCGCTGTTGTAGGAGTTCCAGATAAAAAAGCCGATGCCTGTGTCGCCACGCAGCATTTCGGCGGCAACGATCGCCAACCATGCGAGACCAATCCCTAGCTTCAGCCCAGTGAACATGTAGGGCACGATCGACGGCAGCAGAATCTTGAAAAAGTACTCTTGATTCGACAAACGCAGGACTTTCGCCACGTTCTTGTAGTCTTGCGGCATCTGCTGAACGCCAACCGCCGTGTTGTAGAGAATGGGCCAGATGGCAGTGACAAAAATGATGAACAAGCCTGCTGGACCGGAGTTCTTAAAGATTGCCAGCGCGATCGGCAGCCATGCCAACGGCGGCACCGTTCGCAGAATCTGGAACATGGGATCGAAGGCATCGTAAAGCAAGGGGATGGCACCAATCAGCACGCCAGCAAGAATACCGACTACGGCTGCGAGGGAATAGCCGATCGCCACGCGCTGCAAGCTCGCCAAAGTTTGCCAGCCCAAGCCTTTATCGTTACCGTCTGACAAAAAGGGATTGATGATCAGCTCCCAGGTTTCTTCCACTACCTGGATCGGTCCCGGTAGCGTGTCCTGAAACACGGATGATCCCAACTGCCAGAGCGCCAGCACAACGATGAGGGCTGCGATCGGTGCCACAATCTTTCTAATATTTTTACGAGCCTGGATCACTAGATTGGATGGAAGAGAGGCAAGATTGCCACTGTGTGCTCTAACTGCCATTTTTAGGGATTCCTCTGGGACATTGACAGGTGATTCACGGAGACTGTGAGAGTCGATACTGAACGTGATTAAACGCCGGATCTCAGACTGAAACTGTCTTCAATGCACAATCTGAGAGCCGACGATCGACCAAAAGGTTATACAGCCTTGATTTTGAGGCTCTTCAAATAGGCTTCTGGGTTCTCAGGGTCAAACTTGATGCCATCAAAGAACGTTTCCACGCCGCGTGAGGTGCTCTTAGGAATGGCTGCTTGTTGCCCAATACCCTTCGCCGCTTCCTTCCAGATATCTTCGCGGTTGACTTTATCAACCAGTTTTTTCGTATCCGCATCCGCAGCCAAGAAACCCCAGCGCTTATGCTCGGTTAAGAACCAGAGGTCATGGCTCTTGTAAGGATAGGACGCACTCCCAGCGCCTGCCGTCCAAAACTTCATCACGTGAGGGCTGTTTTCCACGACCTTGCCGTTGCCGTAGTCAATCTTGCCCATCGCGCGATCGACGATATCCTTCGCAGGCGCTTTGAAATATTCGCGCTTAGAGACAATATCTGCCATCTCCTTCTTGTTTTCCATCTTGTCGCACCAGACTTGCGCTTCCTGGATCGCCATCAGCACTGCCTTGGCTGCTTTAGGGTTCTTATCCACCCAGTCGGCACGCATCGTGAAGGCTTTTTCAGGGTGGTTATTCCACAACTCACCAGTGGTCAAAGCGGTAAAGCCAACGTTTTGATTCACCAATTGAGCATTCCAGGGTTCACCCACACAAAAGGCTTCCATCTGTCCTTCCTTCATGTTGGAAACCATTTGAGGCGGTGGAATCACAATCAATGAAGCATCTTTATTAGGATTCAGCCCACCCGCTGCCAGCCAGTAGCGCATCCACAGGTCATGCGTACCGCCAGGAAACGTTACCGCGCACTTCGTCTCTTTGCCCGTCGCTTTTGTCTTGGCAAAGGCATCTTTCAGCGGTGCGCTTTCTAAGCCAACGTTGGCATCTTTGTACGTGTTCGAGACCGAAATGCACTGACCATCTACGTTCAAACGCGCCAGGATGTACATTGGGACAGGCTTGCCATCGGTGATTTTGCCCGTTGTCAGCAGGTAAGGCATGGGAGACAGAATGTGTGCCCCATCAATGCCACCACCTTGAGAACCAGTGGCGAGATTATCGCGAGTCGTTGCCCAGGAAGTCTGCTTGACGACCTTGACATCCTTCATGCCATATTTCTCGAAGTAGCCTTTTTCTTTGGCAATGATCAAAGGCGCAGAGTCAGTCAATGCGATAAAGCCCAGGGTTGCCGTTGTGGTTTCTGGCGCATCGGCTGCGCCCACGTTGACAGCAGGGGCAGCACTGGGTGAACTGGCGCTGGTCGAAGCCGTGTTGGAACTGGAGCTACAGCCATGTGCCAGAAGTGTGCTTGCTGCTGCAACGCCTGAAGTGATGATGAACTGCCGTCTGGAAAAGTTAGTCATACGTTATTTCGCTTGTCTTTGTAGAGGTAGGTTTAGGTGTATATCAACACAGGCACAGTCTGACTGGATGAGTCTCACTTAACCGTTCAGTCAAGTGAGACTGTGCCCGTTTTCGGACTTGGCACGATCGCCCCGAACGTTAGGCAGTCACTTCCGGGCGCGGTCTGGAGCCAAAGTGCTCAATGAGTAACGCTCGCAGAACGGGCTTGAGATCCTCACAGGGAATCCCTTTGGTGACACAGGTGCCCAATTCGGCATCTTTGCCAACTTTGCCACCCATGTAGATGTCCACGCCTTCAAGGGTTTTGCCATCCTTGCGAACTTTTGTGCCCATCAAGCCAATGTCGGCAACCTGAGGCTGACCGCAGGAATTGGGGCACCCTGTCCAGTGAATGCGGACAGGGTTGGGCGAATCGAGTTCCGCTTCTAGCTCTTTGATCAGCGCTTGGGCACGATTTTTGGTTTCGATCAGCGCAAAGTTGCAGAATTGGCTGCCTGTGCAAGAGACGAGCGATCGCAAAAGATTTGCAGGCTGGGTAGAAAACTTTGCCAGCAGCGGTTCTTGCAGCAACGACTCCAGGCGAGAATCGGGTACGTTGGGCAGAATGAGGTTTTGCTCCACCGTGAGACGAAGCTCACCGCTGCCATAGACCTCAGCCAGACGCGCCAGATCAAACATGTCGGCGGCAAAGAGACGACCCACTGGAACGTGTAGCCCGACATAGTGCAGTCCGGGCTGCTTCTGGGCATACACCCCGATGTGGTCACGCTTCTCCCAAAGAATTTCGTCTTTGAGAGCGGCAGTTTCCAGCGTTTGTCCCATCCGTGTTGCCACTTCAGAGCGGAGCCGTTCAACGCCCCACTCGTCAATCAGCCACATCAGTCGCGCTTTCTGACGGTTTGCCCGTAAGCCGTGATCACGGTAAACCAGCAGAATCGCTTCGCACAGTGCCACAACCTGATCGGGCGCAACCCAGACATTCAACGGTATTGCCGCTTCACAGCGTTTGCCCGAAAAGAAGCCACCCACCAGCACGTTGAAGCCCAGTGCCTCGTCCTTATAAGCCGGAATAAACGCGATGTCATTGATTTCGGCGTGAACCGAGTTGTCGCGGCAACCCGCGATCGCAATATTGAATTTCCGCGGCAGATTAGAAAAGGCTGGATTCCCTTTACCGTTATTGGTAATCAGAGACTGAACCTGACTAATCAAGTCACGTGTATCGATTAACTCGTCAGCATCAATGCCTGCAACCGGGGAACCTGTAATGTTGCGAACATTATCCATTCCAGACTGGATACTGGTCAGCCCAACAGACTCAAGGCGACGGAAGATATCCGGCACATCCTCAATCCGAATGCCGCGTAGCTGAAGGTTCTGGCGAGTTGTAATATCAGCGTTGCCGTCGTCACCGTAGCGCTGCACAATTTCTGCCAAGACGCGCATCTGAGCACTTGTGACAATACCGCTGGGCAAGCGCAGCCGCATCATAAATTTACCCGGCGTGACTGGACGAAAGAACACGCCCATCCATTTCAAGCGATGGTCACGATCGGTTTCGTCCATCGCCTCCCAACCGATCCGAGCAAAGTGCTCGAGTTCCGCCTTGACGGCTAACCCATCCTTCTCGGCTTTGAGCTTCTCAAACTTATTTAGACTGGTGACTGCTGGAACCGTGCTGGTCATATTGCCCTCTTTGCAGACTGCACTTCAAGCTATGCTCTGATATGGAATCAGCTAATGCGGTTGAAGACTGTTCAACCAAAACAAAGCCTGTATGAGACGGTGCGTAGTCCTTAAAGTAAGCGGGCTGCCCACAGAGATTAGTATCTTTGGTTACAAAATATTTCCAATCATGACGTTTACGCATAGATGTGATGCGGATTAAACGTCTGGTCTCAGTTCGTCTGTTTTACAGCACTGACCATACGATCGCAGACGCTGGCATCCTTGTGATCTTGCAGTTTTTTAAGTCAGCTAACTGAAGTCAGCAACCATTGACCACGTCTAACTGCAACCAAAGGGTATGGAACTGACCGATCGTCTCCAGGAAATTCTTGTCGCCTCACCCGTCGGTGACGTGCTTCCAGCAATGGCTCAACTCAATCTCCCTAACTGGTGGTTGGCAGGAGGTGCAGTGCGAAACACGGTGTGGCGATCGCTGTTCGGAGACGAATGTGCGTTGATCATTAAAGATTTTGACCTCGCGTTTTTCGATGCGAACGGCGTTGGTGCAGCCTCTCTGCAAGAGCATCGAGAACAAGAACTGATCGCAAAGGCAACCCTCACCGCTCAATTTCCTGACTATGTGTTTGATGTTAAAAATCAAGCGAGCTTTGCCCGCTGGCGTTCCGGTCGTAGACCCTACAGCAGCACTGAAGACGGCATTGCTGATTGGCTCCATACCGCAACTGCTGTAGGTGTCCGCTGTGATACCAGCGCCGCTTGGGAGTTTTTTACGCCTTACGGATTGAATGACCTGTTTAACGGCATTGTTCGATCGACTCCAGCGCATGGGCAGAATTTAGATGCAGAGCGGAAAGCTGCGTCATTTCTACAGCGCTGTGCCTCTCTGCGTCTAGCCTAATGGCAGACAGCGCGGGGTTGCTGGAACAGCACTGAGTGTGTATAGCCGTAGCCACACGGGTTAGGACGGGGTGCAGGGGGAAACCCCCTGGCTGGGGACGAAGCCACCACACCCCTTTCATCCCACTGTTCCAACTTCTATGGCGACAGCTATAAACAGTGCCTCTCTCGAAAGCAAGCGTTATGATAGGGGCTGATTGATAAACGTTTGTAACAAATTATCAATGATTGTTTCTCCCACAGGTATTGCCAGAATTAAGGCATCGTTCACTGAGAAAGTTCTTTTCGGCAACGAGCCAAGCGCCGAGTTGGTTGCGATTTTGCTGGTGTATTTTGTGCAGGGCATCCTGGGTCTTGCACGTTTGGCGGTCAGCTTCTTCCTCAAGGATGAACTAGGGCTGAGTCCGGCTCAGGTGTCGGCACTGGTTGGAGTGGCTGCACTCCCGTGGATGATCAAGCCATTATTTGGCTTTATTTCAGACGGTTTACCAATTTTTGGCTATCGGCGGCGACCTTACCTAATTTTGTCAGGTCTTTTAGGCGCGTGTTCTTGGGTTGCTCTGGCAACCGTGGTGCAGTCTGCCTGGACAGCTACCGCCGCGATCGCCCTTGGTTCTGCATCGGTAGCTTTTAGCGATGTCATTGTTGATTCGTTAGTAGTCGAACGAGCGCGGGGAGAATTAATCGGCAAAGCTGGCTCACTCCAGTCACTATGCTGGGGCGCTTCAGCCTTGGGCGGCATCCTCACTGCTTATTTCAGCGGCTCCTTACTAGAAAACTTCAGCGCGCGGACTGTTTTCGCCATTACGGCAACGTTTCCGCTGATAGTCTCGCTCATAGCATGGCTGATTACTGAAACTCGTGTCGTCGATCGCATGAATTGGGCAGTGGTCACCGATCAACTGGGGCAACTGCGTCAAGCGATCAGTCAGAAATCGATTTGGATGCCGACCGCTTTTCTTTTCCTGTGGCAGGCAATGCCAACGGCTGAATCTGCTTTTTTCTTCTTCACCACAAACGAACTGGGCTTTGAACCAGAGTTTCTCGGTCGGGTGCGTTTGGTGACGAGCCTCGCTTCTCTAGCGGGCATCTGGCTTTTTCAACGCTTTCTCAAAACCGTACCGTTCCGAGTCATCTTTGGCTGGTCTACAGTGATTTCTGCTGTGCTAGGGATGACGGCGCTGTTACTTGTCACGCATGCAAATCGCGCGCTGGGTATTGACGATCGCTGGTTTAGCCTGGGCGACAGCTTGATTTTGACCGTCATGGGACAGATTGCCTACATGCCCATTCTGGTGCTGGCAGCACGGCTCTGCCCGCCTGGGGTTGAAGCAACTTTTTTCGCGTTGCTGATGTCGGTGGTTAACCTGGCTGGCTTGCTATCTTACGAATCTGGGGCATTGCTCATGCACTGGCTTGGCATTACCGATACTAACTTTAGCAACCTGGCACTTTTAGTCGTGCTAACCAACGTCTCAACGCTGCTGCCGCTGCCGTTTCTAGGCTGGCTTCCTGGTGCTGATAATGCGACTGAAGGCGCGTCTACAGCAACGCTCCAGCCAATTCCAATTATTGACGCTGATTCTTCTGCTTCAAGACATTTAGGTCAACCGTTTCTGCCAGATCTGATGACTGAGTTTGTATCCCAGCCACGTCAGGTTGAGCCAGTGGGGGAAGAGTGAGAAAAAGGCTAAAGGATGAAGGAAGGCTAAAGAATTAAGTGAGCTGTGTTGGTCATTTCCTAGCTGTCTAATCGTTTCTTCTTCAAAAACTAACCACTACAACCAAAAACGTTACCAGTGTATGCAAAGCTTTCAGCTCAATGAACGTGCTGCTACAGTGCCTCCCGTACTTTCTTACGATCGCAAAGGATGGCAGAAAGGCTACAACTCTTTGAAAGAGGAACACTCATACTGGATTGATGATATTGAGGGCACGATTCCACCAGACCTGCATGGCACACTGTTCCGCAACGGTCCCGGCATGTTGGATGTAAACGGGCAGTCGCTTCAGCATCCGTTTGATGGGGATGGAATGATTTGCGCGATCGCCTTTGACAATGGGCGTGCTCACTTCCGCAATCGGTTCGTTCGCACTGAAGGCTACGTTGCCGAACAAGCAGCAGGACGCATTCTCTATCGAGGCGTTTTTGGGACTCAAAAGCCAGGTGGCTGGCTGGCAAACGCCCTCGATTTTCGCCTCAAAAACATTGCAAATACCAATATTCTCTACTGGGGTGGAAAACTACTGGCACTCTGGGAAGCCGCTGAACCCCACCGCCTTGATCCTGAGACGTTAGAAACGCTGGGACTCGATCGACTGGACGGCGTGTTGCAACCCGGTGAAGCCTTTGCCGCACACCCCTGGATTGATCCTGCTTGTAATCAAGATGAGGGCGCTCCTTGTCTGGTCAATTTCTCCATCAAGCCGGGGCTGTCTTCGACTATTACGCTGTTTGAGTTTGATCCAGACGGTAAACTGTTGCGAAAACATGCCCATGCCACGCCTGGTTTTGCCTTCATCCACGATTTTGCCATCACAGAAAATTACGCGATCTTTTTCCAAAATCCCGTTAGCTTCAACCCACTACCATTCCTGTTTGGCAAGCGCGGTGCTGGCGAATGCATTACCTTCGACCCTGAAAAGCCAACGCAGATTGTCGTGATACCGAGAAAGGCTAAGGGCTTAGGGATAAAGGATAAAAGTTCGGATTTAGCTTTAAGCCCTGAGCCGTTAGCCTTTGAAATTCACGCTGGTTTTGTGTTTCATCACGCCAATGCCTTTGAGCAGGGCGATGAGGTGGTCATTGATTCGGTATGCTACGGGTCGTTGCCAGCGGTAGAGGCAAACGCTGATTTCCGCGAGACGGATTTTGAGACGTTGGCACCAGGGCAACTCTGGCGTTTTCGGCTCAATCTGACCACTCAAACAGTAGAGCGAGAGTTGTTGGAACGTCGCTGTTGTGAGTTTCCTTACGTGCATCCAGCGAAGGCGGGACGATCGCACCGTTACATCTTTATGGGAGCGGCTCATGCACCAGAGGGGAATGCACCCCTGCAGGCGATCATCAAGATTGATGTTGAGTCTGGCGATCGTCAGCTTTGGAGTGCAGCACCACAGGGCTATGTGAGTGAGCCAATCTTTGTGCCACGATCGCCTGCTGCCTTCAAAAACGGATTCCCAACTACAGATATGGCGGGTGCTGAAGATGACGGTTGGCTGCTAACGCTGGTTTACGATGCTGCCCACGAGCGATCGGATGTCGTCATTTTAGACGCACGCGACTTGAATCGGGAGCCTGTTGCCCGTTTGCACCTGAAGCACCACGTTCCGTATGGCTTGCACGGTAGCTTTACGCCACAAGTTTTTGGGGAGTAGGGAGTGGGGAGTAGGGAGAAATAAGGGAAGCAGGGCAGTCAAGGAAGCGGTCTAAGGGATTCGAGGAGGGCAGAGGTTTAGCGCTAGGGTTGATTGAAAATCGCATCATCGACTCATGACGAAACTGAAAAGGTTTGTGAAACCCCTGCTGATTGCGACTCCGTTAGTTTGGCTTCTCGCTCAATGTAGTGTTGGCAATCCACTACCAATCCTAATTGGGAAAAAGATTTGGCTACATAGAGACGATAGTGTTTTGAGAAATGAGGTTCGCCGCATGATTCCAATCGGTAGTTCCATCACATTTGCCAAATTGCTTTTGGAATTTAATGGATTTGAATGCGTTTATGGCAAGAAGTCCGAACTTTGGGCTCATTGGGATACAAGGATAACCCGTAAAGATGGAGACTATCTTTCCTGTGGACGAACACACTCTTATTTGGTGTGTGCATTAACTAATGCCACCACTGTTCGCTACATCAAGGATGAAGTTACAAGTGTTTATGCGTCAACCGGGGGCTATTGTCTCTAGCCTCTCTACAGCACAAAACCTCTTGTCCGCATGGGTTACGCTCACGCTAACCCATTCTACAACTCAAAACTCTTCGTCTAATAACTAAAAACTAACAACCAACAACTGTTTCAACTCAAAACTTAAAACTCAAAACTCTCCTCCGCTGTCTTTTGCTAAAAATCGATAAGATAAAGTTACTTTACCTTCGAGCCTGTGAAAAAACGGGTCACACTTACCTTTCCGAAACGCTCGGTGCAGATGCCAGTCACCTACCGACTGGCAAAAGATTTTAACGTGGCAGCGAACATCATTCGTGCTCAGGTTGCGCCCAATCAAGTCGGTAAACTGGTCGTTGAATTGTCAGGCGACATCGATCAGCTTGATGCGGCACTCGACTGGATGCGATCGCAAGACATCGGCGTGTCGTTCTCCAACCGTGAAATCATGATTGACGAAGACACCTGCGTTCACTGTGGTTTATGCACTGGCGTTTGCCCAACGGAAGCCTTAAAGCTTGACCCAGAGTCGTTCAAACTTACCTTTACGCGATCGCGCTGCATTGTCTGCGAACAGTGCATTCCGACCTGTCCAGTGCAGGCGATTTCGACGAATTTTTAGTAGAGGCAAGAGCAGTTAGCGGTCAGCGGTCAGCGGTCAGCAGTTAGCGGTCAGCGGTCAGCGGTCAGCAGTTAGCGGTCAGCGGTCAGCGGTCAGCGGTCAGCAGTTAGCGGTCAGCGGTCAGCGGTCAGCGGTCAGCGGTCAGCAGTTAGCAGTTAGCAGTTAGCCTGAGTTTTAGAGCTATAAGTCAATCTGCTAGCCTCGCTTGAGCAAATTTAGAGCTGATAGCTGATAGCTGATAGCTCCTAACCACAGTTAGCGGTTAGCGGTCAGCGGTCAGCGGTCAGCAGTTAGCGGTTAGCCTGAGTTTAGAGCTATAAGTCAATCTGCTAGCCTCGCTTGAGCAAATTTAGAGCTGATAGCTGATAGCTGATAGCTGATAGCTGATAGCTGATAGCTGATAGCCGATAGCTGATAGCTGATAGCCGATAGCCGATAGCCGATAGCTCCTAACCACCGTTATCAGTCATTGAAGGATTGCGTGCCTGAACGATCGCTGCCTTATCTACCATCGTCATCATTGCAGGCATATCAGGACCCGCGCGATCGCTGATCCCTAGCTCCGCCACAATGTTAGGAAACGTTTTGCCTTGAGTCAGGCGAAACCCAATTTCTTCGACTTCTGCCCAGGTCAAATCGCTTTCCACATATGCCTTTGCCATCAAGTTGAGAATGCCTTCCCACTGATTGCCTTCGCCGATCGTCATCATGGTATGGGGTACTTTGTAGGTGCGATCGAAGCAGTGATACCAGCACTTCGGCTGAAACTGAAGCGCATCCGCAAAAAAGGCTTTGTGATCGTTCGTATCAACCGAATCATCGATTTCTGTCGAGAAAATAAACATGGGAGCCGCCGGGGTTGTTCGCGCTTGCTTGAGGAGTTTTGCGCCCAAGTCGAGAAACAACCGTAGTGCTGGCACCTGAAAATTTGTGTAGCCGATCGCCAGATCAGGGTTACCACCCCAGGAATAGTAGGAGTTTGACAGCTTAATGAACAGCTTATCGGTGATGCTGTTGCCGCTCAGGTAAGGAGCAAAGAGGAGGGCGCGATCGATCAAGTCTCGATGCTCTAGCGCTAACCAACCGCAAAGAGTGCCGCCACCTGATAGCCCACCAACCACAACCTGCTGCCCCAATGCCTGTGCCTGCCGAATCCAAGCCAACGCAAAGTCCTGATAGACTTTTGGGTCAGTGGGTAGCGGGGTAGGGCGATCGCGGTTCCAGTTCCCTGCCTGTCCGTGCCCCGGCAGCAGCGGTACCAGCACGTTATATCCCTTCTGATACAACGCTTTACTCAGGGGCAAAAACTGATTGGGATAGCCTGTAAACCCATGAAAAAATAAGCAAACCTTTTGAGTTGGCTGAGGGTGAAAGAAAAATTTCGAGCGACAGGACTCGTTGCGAACGGGCAGCGCATCTTCACGCGCCTTTGCTTCAGCCGCGATCGTGGTGGTTAAAGCGGAGTAGTTAGACATGGATAGATAAGAGCCAGGGAATAAGTTCCAGCAAGGGATAAATGGCTGCTTTATCTTAGTCCATGTTCTGTCTATTGATGCTCACCCAAGCAGGGTAAGAGATCTGACCCGGCAGCAGCGGCACCAAAACGTTAGAGCCTGCCTTGAAAAAGGTTGCTGCCATTGGCACGAACTGAGCTGGTTCGGCTGTAAACCCATGCAAGAAAAGACAGATCCGCTTGGTCGGCTTAGGTTGAAAGAAAAACCGGGAGCGACAGGACTCGTTCATCCCTGTGCTTAGAGTGCCCCAATTCACCAGCAAACTCAGCCCATAAACTCTGATGCCACAATCATGGAACCAATACCTGCATCGGTAAAGATTTCTAACAGCAGGGCATGAGGAATGCGTCCATCGATGATGTGGGCGGCGCGAACCCCTTGAGCGAGCGATCGGACACAGCAATTGACCTTCGGGATCATCCCACCAGAAACAATGCCATCATCAATCAGCGTTCGCGCCTCCTGGATGTCTATTTTTGGAATCAGTGTCGCCATATCTTTGTAATCGCGCAGAATGCCTGCTGTGTCGGTAAGCAGAATCATCTTCTCAGCACCCAAGGCAGCCGCAATTTCGCCTGCTACTGTGTCAGCGTTGATGTTGTATGTCTGTCCCGTTTCATCGGCTGCAACGCTAGAAACAACGGGAATGTGCCCCGCGGTAACCAACGTCTCCAGAATCCGGATATCGACGCTGGTCACTTCGCCCACAAAGCCAACGTCAACCGCATCAACCGGACGGGCTTTAATCAAATTGGCATCCATCCCGCAAAGCCCAACCGCCGAGCCGCCTGCTTGGTTAATCAGCGCGACTAACTCTTTGTTCACTCGACCAACCAGCACCATTTCTACGACATCCATCGTGGCGGCATCGGTCACTCGCAGTCCGTTCTTGAACTGTGGCTCAATGCCCAGCTTATCCAGCCATGTATTGATTTCGGGTCCGCCGCCATGCACGACGATCGGGCGTAGCCCCACACACGCCATGAAGACCACATCGCGAATCACCTTGTCTTTCAGGCTGCTGTCTTTCATCGCAGCGCCGCCGTACTTAACTACGACTGTCCGACCAGCAAATTGCTGAATGTAAGGCAGCGCCTCGCTCAGAACGCGGACTCTCGTCGCTTCCGCTTTGCGGATATATTCACTCTCGTTAGACATAGCAGCATCAAAACAGATCATATGCAGTGTAGAGGAGCTGACTGCGTTCGGCTATGTCAATTGCGACAATCTGGAAAATCGGATAGCGATCGCTACAATTAAAATACTCAACCTCCTTATCATCAGCCCTTATTCACTATGACCGCTAATGCGCCAGACCCAACAAAGCCATCGTCAGACTCTGCTCCAACCGCGATCGCTCAAACGACGCTTGGAACGCGAGTCCGAAATTTCATCATTGTACTGGTGGCGATCGTCCTCACTGCGTCTGTTTTCCTGGGGCTGAAGACCGAAACAGGGTCAGGGTTACTCTCAACAATGGCAGAAGATGCTGTGCCGCTGGAAGTGGCACTCAGCAACGGTAAGCCAACACTAATGGAGTTTTACGCCAACTGGTGTACAAGCTGTCAGACAATGGCACCGGATTTAGAAGCGTTGAAGCAGCAGTACGGCGATCGGGTAAATTTTGTCATGCTGAATGTGGACAACAGCAAATGGCTTCCTGAAGTATTGTCCTATCGGGTGGATGGCATTCCGCACTTTGTCTTTTTGGGTCAGGATGGGGATGCGATCGCGCAGTCGATCGGCGAACAACCCCATGCCATTATGGAAGCGAACCTCGTAGCACTTGCATCTGGTGGCACTCTTCCCTACGCGAAAACGACTGGACAAACCTCTGCCTTCTCTGCCCCTGTCACCCCAAAAGCCAGCGCTGACAGTGATCCTCGCAGCCACAGCAGCCAGATCGTCACAAACTAAGTTTGTCAGGGCGTTAGGTGTAACGCCCTTACGGATGGTGCCATTAACTAGGGGCTGTCATCAATTACAACTACACATGACTTGCAGCAAGGGTTCTAGCCCCTAGCCTGGTGTGTTGGGGCGGGCGCGATCAGGCTGATACCGCCAGGTTTTGGAGCTAATTGATGACGCGCCCTAGGCATTAAGCAGATGGTTTGGGCGCGTGTAGCCCGATACAATTGCCTTCCGTATCCAGGATAATGCCGATAAAACCAGGATCGCCGATCGCTGTTTTTGGCATGAGTGTTTTGCCACCGTTGGACTCAACTCGCTCTAACGATTGCTCCAACTGCTCAACCGTTTCTACGTTCAAGTAGATAAGAGTGCCTGTTGCGGCTGGCGTTAAGCGTTCACTTTTCACGATCGCGCCCCCAACGCCCTGGTCACTGCCAGGAAAAAAGGCTTGCGGCTCACCCATAAATTCACTTTTCTGGATTTCTGTGCCTAACACAGCGCCGTAAAAGTTAACTGCTCGATCAAAATCGATCGCTGGAATCTCAAACCAACTGATTGCGTTTTGCACAATATGCTCCTTGCAAAGCCTCTGGACGCTCTTAATTATCTGTCGCTGTTCACGTTTTGTCAGTCATGCAAAATACATTTGTACTATTTTTCTCATAAAACTGTTGTATCAAGACAAAACACGCTCAAAACGGAGCAGGAAAATAATGCCAGGTTCCAACCTGCACACAGACTATCCAGTATTCAACCAGTGCCGCACTAATTGAGCCAATTGCTCAGCACTATCGGGTACTGCTAAACAGCTTGCCTGCTGCGCCATTTTCTGTAGTCGTTCGGAAGGATGCGTGTGGCTGTGCTCATGACCCAGCAGATCCAAAACCTCAGCGGTTAGACCATCTGGTGTTAAATCATGCTGCTGGAACAGCTTGGCGGCTCCAACTTTTGTAAACACGGCTGCGTTACAGGTTTGATGATCTTCAGCCGCATAAGGATAGGGAATGAGGATCGAGGGCGTGTGGGTAATAGCGAGTTCTGTTAACGTGCCTGCACCCGATCGACTGATTGCCAGATCCGCTCGTTGCAGTAAGCCCGCCATATTGTTGTAGAAGGGCAACGCAAAGTATTGAGGATGCTGGAGGTGCGTCGCGTCTGGATCGTTTTCGCCTGTGAGATGCACCACCCAGAAACCAGCGTCAAACCAGGCAGGGGCACATTGCCGCACCAGCCGATTGATGCCCACTGCTCCCTGACTGCCGCCGATGACGACAATGAGCAAGGCATCATCAGGAAGGGCAAGGTCAGATATGTCGGTTGTTCCGCCAGCCTGAAACTGCGATCGCACGGGTGTACCGGTACAGATTACTTTTGTGTTGGGAAGATGGGTTGCTGCGGCTGCAAAGCCGATCGCGATCGCGCTACACCAGGGACCCAGAAACCGCGTTACTTTTCCCGGTAGTGCATTCGATTCATGCAGAATGACCGGTAGACCGAGCGATCGAGCAGCAAGAACCGCAGGCGCAGCAATGTAGCCACCCGTTGTGAACACGCCTTGAAACCCACCGATTTGCAGCAACCGCCGCACCTGCCAGATAGAGGCGATCAGCTTTGCAGCCACACGGATGCTATCTAAACCACGTTTTTGAAAGCCTTCAGCCGTTACGGTATGCAAAGGATAGCGCCCAGCCACTAACTGGCTTTCCAGGCGATCGGGTACACCCAGCCACTCAATCTGGTAGTCTGCAAGGCACTCTGCGACAGCGATTGCAGGGAAGACGTGTCCACCCGTGCCGCTGGCAGCAATCAGCAACCGTATTGGGGTCGTTGCTGCGGTTACAGCCTTAATGGTTGCTGGCAGAGTAGAATCAGGAGAATTGTTCACGACGATCTTAAAGACGCTGCATTCATAACTAACCTTAAGATGTTAAGTTGCAGATTGTACGCCAAACTTTGTCCGCGATCGACCCCATAGCGACCGAACTAATCCCCATGCCTAAGTCTTTGCACTCTTTAACCGCCACGCCTCCACCGATTTCGCGTCCAATCCAGGCAACGCAACGCTGGCAGGCTGCTTTGGTGGCAATGGGCATAGCGATCGCGTTTGGAGGATTTGCCAGTCGTGTCAACGCAGAACCACCTGAAACAGCTCCTGCACCACTAAAAGAGACATTAGCAGCGATCGACAAAGCTGCCAGTAGCCACAATGTTCAGAGTGTCCTGGCGTTTTATAGCCCGACCTTTACGCACTCGGATGGCTTAACCCGCCAGACGTTAGAGCAGGCGCTGACTCAACTTTGGAAACGCTACCCAAACTTGACCTATCGCACCGAACTCAAGTCCTGGAAAGCTGAAGGCAATGGCATTACAGCACAAACAGTGACGTATGTCACCGGAGCACAAAAAATGGGCGATCGGGAGCTGAAAATCGATTCTACTCTCCAGGCACAGCAACAGTTTGAAAACCAAAAAATCGTGCGACAAGAGATTCTCGCCGAACGTAGCCAAATCACCTCTGGCACCAACCCTCCCAACGTGAAGCTAAACCTACCAGAGCAAGTAAACGCTGGACAGGCATTTAGCTTTGATGCAGTTGTACAAGAACCTTTAGGAAATGACCTTCTACTAGGAACAGCGCTTGAAGAACCTGTCAAAGCCGATGGGTTCGTTAACCCCACAACCGTTGACTTAGAACTCCTATCTGCTGGCGGTCTTTTCAAAGTTGGTCGTGCACCACTCACGGCTGACAGTCGTTGGATCTCAGCCGTGTTAGTGCGGCAGGACGGTATGACGATGATCACGCAGCGCTTACGAGTCGTCAATCGTGTGAAGGCTCCTCAATAGTACTCAAGCACGATCGACTAAACGCTGGTATAAACCGTTGCATAGTAAGCCTGGTATTCTTCAGAGAGCAACGGTTGCCACCAGCCCTGGTTTGCCAAATACCACTCCACCGTTTGCCGTAGTCCGGTTTCAATTGTCTGCGCTGGCATCCAACCCAGTTCTGTTTTGATTTTGGTGGCATCAATGGCATAGCGCCGATCGTGCCCAGCACGGTCTTTCACAAACGTAATGAGCTTGCTAGACGGACGCATGGGCAAATCAGGCGCTAATTCATCCATCAACGCGCACAGCATATGCACGAGATCGATGTTCTTCACCTCGTTGTTACCGCCAATATTGTACGTTTCGCCCGGTCTACCGCGATGAAGCACCGCATCCAACGCGCTGCAATGGTCGCCTACATACAGCCAATCGCGAATATTCAGCCCATCGCCGTACACAGGCAGCGGTTTACCCATCAAAATATTGATGCACATCAGCGGGATGAGCTTTTCGGGAAAGTGATAGGGACCGTAGTTATTGGAACAGTTGGTAATTAGTGTCGGCAGCCCGTAAGTATGGTAGTAAGCCCGCACTAGATGATCACTACCTGCTTTTGACGCAGAGTAAGGACTGTTGGGCGCATAGGGTGTGGTTTCCGAGAAGGCTGGATCATCGGCACTCAGGCTACCATACACTTCATCTGTAGAAACGTGATGGAAGCGAAAATGAGTCGGCTGTTGGTGGGCATTCCAGTGTTGTCGAAAGGCTTCAACCAGCGTGAAGGTGCCATTGATATTCGTTCGTACAAAGGCATCGGGACCCAGAATCGATCGATCGACATGGGACTCCGCCGCAAAATGCGCCACTGTATCGATCGCTTCCTCCCGCAGCAAGGCATCCACCAACGCCCGATCGCAAATATCGCCTTGAACAAAGCGTAGATTCGCCTGTGCCTCTTGCGCTTCCAGGGTTTTACGATTGCCAGCATAGGTCAACGCATCAAGCACCACTACCCGATCGCCCGGATAGTGTTTGCACCAGTGATGGACAAAGTTAGCGCCGATGAAGCCCGCTCCACCAGTAATCAAAATAGTGCGCGGGTTTCTTGATAGGGATGGTTCTTGCTCTATAGATGTCATAAATTTTAGGTGCTTGCGTTAATTGAAGTTGAACTGGGACGGCGTGTTTTGGGCTTTGTAAAAAAGTGTTATCTTGCTATGACTTGGCGTTTACACCCTTCAGAATTTACACTCTGCTAACAGCATTACCTGCGTTCTCCGGGTTTGTCAGTGATCGCATGGGCGCGTTTGCCTTGAGTACAGCTCGATAAATTTCTAGAATGGCATCGACTTTAACATCCCAGTCAAAATAGCGCATTGCTCGGTGACGACCCCTTTGACCCATCGATTGACGCAAAGCTGGTGACGCTGCCATCCGGATCATCGCTGCGGCTAGATCATTGACAAATAAACGCTGCGATCGTGGCTCAATTAAAATGCCACACGATTCATCCAAATAATCTGACGGTCCGCCCCAGTTCGTCGCAATCACCGGAATACCCATCGCCATTGATTCTAAAATCACTGCACCACCGCACTCCAGCATACTGGGCAGCACCATCACATCCGATCGTTGCAGCCGTCGAGCACAGTCAGCTTGAGATAACCAACCCAGAAAATGCACTGAGCTATGGAGTTGAGTCTGCCTGCATATAGTCTGGTCAGTGCTTTGAAGTTCGTGCAATGGCAACAATCCTAATGCTCTTGCCTGCTGTCTCAGGCTTGTACTCTCAGGACCATCGCCAATAATTTCCAGCTCAACAGGTAGCTGCTGGGCAACCCGCTCAAACGCAAGCAACAGTAGATTAACCGCCTTCCAATGCACCAACCGACCAACAAAAACAAACTTGGTAACTGGGCTTTTTGTCTCTGTTAGCGGTTGTGTAGGCACCTGAGACACTGGTTCAGACGTTGGTTGCCATACCGACAGATCAACGCCATTCTCATGAAGCCTAACCACATCACCACAGGTACCCTTCGGTAGCGCATGGCATGTGCGTGTATTGGCAACCAGTAGAGCCGCCGCTTGGCGTTTGCCCGGAATGAGCCAATTAAGGCAGTCAGCCAATAAACGACCTACTTGAAGAGCCAGATGAACGAAGCGGCTTTGCATCCACTCAAAAGCGGGTGGGTAGTTCATGCCACCATTCATCGGTCCGATGATGACTGGTGCCCCCACATTAAAAATCAGAGATGGCTCTTTGGGTGAAACGGGAATTGGCTGATGCACAACGGTAATCCGGTGGCTTTGCACAATTTGTCTTACCAAACGGCGTTGAGCTATCTGCGTCAATAAGCGTAAAGCAAACCAGGCTGTAAAGTAAGCCAATCGCTGCGGTAAGTATTGACCAAGCCGCCACAGCAGTCGGTGTGCAGTTGTGTCAGAGACAAAAAAGATGCGATCGAAGTCGTCTCCGACACACAGCTTTAGCTCATCACGAGTGCGATCGTGCACAATCAGCCAGGCTTCAATCTGACGCTTCCGGAGCACTCTAAAGTAATGGAGCGGCAATGCTGCCTCACCGCCAAACTTCGCCGAAGCATGTTCTGCCACAAGCAGCACGCGGGGTTTGTCGCTAGTCATATCAAACTCTTTAGGGCTGGTAATACACCTGTTGGTTTAGGCGAAATTTACAACATAGTGCTTGGGCTAGAACTCCTCCCTCGGTAGTCTTTAGGTCGGCTCCCTTTACAGAGATTGTGGGAAGGTGGCGTGTCTTTTAGTCAACTGCAAACGATGTAGCCGTTATGCTAACTCAATCTGGCAGTCATCACCGATCATGAAGCGCAGTGCTTTTGGACGCTGTGGGGCAGTTTTGAGGTGAGCGCGTTGTCCGATCACGCTGTCAACGATGCGCTGATGAATGCCTATAACCTTTGCGCCTCGAAGAATGACACTGTGCTCTAAATCAACATCAATCAACGTCACTTGATCAGCAATGCTACTGTAAGGACCGATAAAGCAATTTTCCAGGTGGCAGTCTTTGCCGATCGTCACAGGACCACGGACACTACAGTTGATGAGTTTGGAGCCTGTGCCAATCTGGACGCGTCCGAAAACCTGACTTTGAGCATCCAACTCACCGCAGAGGTCGGATTTGAGGCATGTGTCCAGAATGATCTGATTCGCTTCGAGGAGGTCATCCTTTTTACCCGTATCAAGCCACCATCCTTCAATTTGACGGGCTTCAACGTGTTGTTTGTGGTCGATCAGGTCTTGGATCGCGTCAGTAATTTCAAGCTCACCTCTGGCAGACGGCTGGATGCGATCGATCGCGGCGTGAATGGTGTTAGCAAAAAAGTAGATACCGACTAGCGCTAGATTTGACGGCGGCACTTTGGGCTTTTCAACCAGATGCACGACCCGCCCCTGCTCATCAATTTGAGCAACCCCAAACGCAGATGGGTTAGCAACCGGACGCAGCAAGATGAGAGAATCCATCTGCTGTTCTTTAAAGTGATTCAGAAACTCGCCGAGTTCATTTTGAATCAGGTTGTCGCCCAGGTACATCACAAAAGGGGTATCGCCCAGAAAGGGACGAGCGATCTTGACGGCATGTGCCAGACCTGCAGGCTGCTCCTGCAAAATGTAGGTAATCCTGGCACCAAAGCGATCGCCATCACCTGTTTTTGCTTTGACTTCTTCGCCTGTTTCGGGGCTGATGATGATACCGATGTCGGTAATGCCCGTCGCCACAATAGCTTCTATGCCATACCAAAGAATGGGTTTGTTCGCCACTGGCACCAGTTGTTTTGCGCCAGTGTAAGTCAGTGGTCGCAGTCGTGTGCCTTTACCACCACTGAGAATGATTGCTTTCATAAGACGAATCTCTGAGAAGAGGGTTTTCGGTCAAGGATAGACTTCAGCTAATTTAAGAGGCTTTCCTGCTTGGTCTTTAGCAGACAGAATTGGTTCTGCTGTGAGAGACCAGTCAATTGCTAAATCAGGATCGTTCCAAAGCAGGCAGCGTTCGTATTGAGGTGCGTAGTAGTCTGTTGCCTTGTACAGCACTTCGGCGACCTCTGAAATGACCACAAAGCCATGAGCACATCCGGCAGGAACCCAAAGTGTGCGCTTGTTTTCGGCGCTGAGCTGACAACTAATCCATTGCCCAAAGGTCGGTGAGTGCCGACGAATGTCAACGGCTATGTCCAATATAGTGCCCAAAATTGTTCGCACTAACTTACCTTGAGGTTGCTGAATTTGATAATGTAGCCCCCGCAGAACGTTTTGACAGGAGCGCGAGTGGTTATCTTGAACAAATTGAACCTTGACTCCGGTTTTATCAGCAAACACACGTTCGTTGAAGCTTTCAAAAAAGAAGCCGCGATCGTCTTCAAAGACACGAGGCTCGAAAACTAACACATCAGGAATTTCGGTGGGCGAGACGTTCATCACAATTTCCTCACAACACGACCTCTGACAACTAAGTGCTTAGAGCGTTTTATGAGAACTTTACACTATACGCCTGATAAAGTTTGTTCACTCACTGTAAGCGTTATAACGTGCTGACTCATCAAGGTTCAATTGCTTGAGGAGATCTTCATTGAACAATGAAGATTGCACCGATAAACGACCAATGTTATCCTGAGCGGCGTGAAGTGCAGTAGACCCTATCGCTAACTGGCGATCGCAGTCGTTGCAGTTGTGGCTTTGCTTGCTGTTGTAAATGCTGCCGTTTTTGACCAGCCGGGTTCTGGTTATTTTGCAGTGCGGCAAGCGATCGACCATTACTGCGCGATTGCGTTTGGAGAGCGATTGGCTTGCGCAGATGATAAGCGATCGCACTCCCGGTAAGCGATGCGATCGTGGTGCATCAGTAAGACAACCTGGATAAAGATGGTTCTGGTGCGAGTCGAGCCAGCAATTGCTTGAGTACCATCACCGTCCAGTCGATATCAGCTTCAGTTGTCTGCTTTCCCAACGTGAGACGAACGCCTGCTTTGGCAATGCGATCGCTATACCCCATTGCCTGCAAGATTGGGCTGGGAGACAATTTACCGCTGTGACAGGCAGAGCCAGCGCTGATGCCGATGCCAGCGAGATTCATGTGGCGCACGAGCGTTTTACCGTTGAGCACCTCGCCATCAGCATGTTGAAGGTAGAAGCTGGTGTGATGGGGTAAACGATGCCAGCGATCACCAGTCGGTGCCAACTCAGGGACAGCGGCTAATTGCTCGAAAAGGTAATCGCGCAGTTGGATCAGTCGTGGCGTTTCGATCGCCATCTCCTGTGCGGCTAACTCAGCAGCAACGCCGAAGCCTGCGATCGCGGGTACAGCCTGTGTGCCCGATCGTAGTTTCGCTTCCTGACCACCGCCACCGATTAACGGCAGGAGCGTCACATCCGGTCGTACATACAGCGCCCCTGCACCTTGAGGACCATAAAGTTTATGGCTGGATAAGGACAACAGATCAACAGGTAGTTGTTGCATATCTAGCGGCAAGCGTCCTGCAACCTGCACGGCATCGGTATGAAACAAAGCACCGTGAGCACGGGCGATCGCCCCTAATGCCTGAATGGGTTGTAACGTGCCAACTTCGCTCTGACCGTAGATGATTGACACTAAAACGGTGTTTGCTTGCAGCGCCGCCCGTAACTCCAAAGGATTAACTCGTCCCTGCTGATCAACAGGTAAGCGCGTGACCTGCCAGCCCAATTGTTCAAGCCAGCGCACAGGTTCGGCGATCGCTGAATGCTCGACGCTGGAGATAATCACATGCTGCGGTGTGGCATATTGACGCACAACACCCATGATTGCCAGATTATCTGCCTCAGTGCCGCCAGCCGTAAAGACGATCGCTTCGGGTGGGGCATTAAGCAGTCGCCCTACCTGCACCCTGGCACGTTCAACGACGATCGCGGCCCGTTGCCCCCATGCATGAAGGCTCGATGGATTGCCCCACTGATCACTCAAGGCAACCTGCATTGCCGCGATCGCCTCTGGACGCGTGGGTGTCGTGGCGCTGTAGTCCAAATAAATCTGCATGGGCATCTGAGGCATAGACGTTCTCTCCTTCAGCATACAAGCCTGCTGAGCCAGTCTGGTCTATTCGATTTCGCCCGGTTCAAGAATGCGCTGAAAGAGGTAGCCTGTACCACGAGCCGTTAAGATCAGCTCTGGGTTACTGGGGTCGTCTTCGAGCTTGGCGCGGAGACGAGAAATGTGTACGTCTACAACGCGCGTATCAACGTGACGTTCGGGTGTGTAGCCCCACACTTCTTGCAGAATTTCCGATCGGGAAAATGCTTCTCCTGATCGACTGACCAGCAGTTCCAGCAGGCTAAATTCCATCCCCGTTAACCGAATACGTTCGTCACCCTTGTAAACTTGACGCTTGTTGGTATCGATGCGAATGCTGTTGATATGAATGACACCAGAGCTAGGAATGCCTGTGGTACCTGTTTTTTCGACTCGGCGCAGCACCGATCGAATCCGCGCTTCTAGCTCTTTGGGTGAGAAGGGCTTGACGACATAATCATCGGCACCGAGTTCCAGACCCGTGATGCGATCGGCGACATCGCCCAACGCTGTCAGCATAATGATGGGTACGTCCGACTCTTTCCGCAACTCCTGACAAACCCCATAGCCATCAAGTTTTGGCATCATCACATCTAAAACAACCAGGTCAGGGTCGGCATTACGAAAGGTGTCCAGCGCTTCTTCACCGTCAGCGGCTGTCACCACATCGTAGCCAATCATTGAGAGGCGCGTTTCTAAGATGCGGCGAATACTCGCTTCATCATCAACCACTAATATTTTTTCTTTGTGATTTTCCAAGATGATAGACTCCTTAAGCTAATTTTAGAATCATTAATTTCTGTACCCTATCATTAAAGATAGTACCCGAAGTGGTCTGGTTCGGAACGCTAAAATTGTCTCCCTCAAAGCGCTTCGGACGTTCTTACTATTACATTTGTTGGCGTTCTCGCTGATACAAGTACTTCTAACCGTTCCTCACCAAGAATGCCGAAACTTCGATCGCACTACGTTTGCAACCAATGCGGTGCAGAGTCCTCACAATACTTTGGCAAATGCCCTGCCTGCAATAGCTGGAATGCACTCGAAGAGCAGGTCGCCCCTGCTACAACTACAGCCGCTCGTCCCGGTGCCGTTCGCGTCGGTAGCCGCACTGCCCATCAAACGCCCGCTCAGCCCAAAGCTGCTCTCACACTGGCGCAAATCTCTGACCACCCTCAGTCTCGCCTGTCGTCCGGCTATGTGGAACTCGATCGCGTCCTCGGTGGTGGCATCGTCCCCGGTTCTCTAGTACTCATCGGTGGCGATCCGGGTATCGGCAAATCCACCCTGCTGCTACAAACTGCCAATCGCCTGTCTCAAACCTATCGCACGCTCTATGTCTGTGCCGAAGAGTCTGCCCAACAGGTGAAGCTGAGAGCGCAGCGGCTGGGGGTGGGGGAGGAAAGGGGGGAGGGAAGAGGAGGCAGAGGGCAGGCGGCAGAAGGCAGAAGGGAAGAGTCGGGAGTCGGGAGTCGGGAGTCGGGAGGCGGGAAAACTCAAAACTCAAAACTCTCTAGTTTGTCGGCGCAAAGCGCTACTCAAAACTCAAAACTCAAGACTCTTCCCGATTCTTCTCACCCCACACCCCACACCCCACACCCCACACCCTCCAACCTCTACCTTCTGCCCGAAACCGACCTCGATACGATTCTTGCAGAGTTGGAGTCGCTAAAGCCTCATGTAGCGGTGATTGACAGTATCCAGGCGCTATACTTCAGTGCGTTGTCGTCTGCCCCTGGTTCGGTGGCGCAGGTGCGGGAGTGTACGTCGGTGCTGATGCAGATGGCGAAGCGGCAGAATATTACGCTGTTCATTGTGGGGCACGTGACGAAGGAAGGGGCGATCGCGGGACCAAAGGTACTCGAACATATGGTGGACACGGTACTGTACTTTGAGGGCGATCGCTTTGCTAGCCACCGCTTGCTGCGATCGGTGAAAAACCGCTTTGGGGCGACCCACGAAATCGGCGTGTTTGAGATGGTGGATCAGGGGTTGCAGGAAGTGCTTAATCCCTCGGAACTGTTTCTGGGCAATCGGGATGAGTTTTCGTCGGGTAGTGCAACGATCGTTGCCTGTGAAGGGACGCGCCCGATCGTGGTTGAATTGCAAGCTCTCGTTAGCCCGACTAGCTACAGCTCACCCCGGCGATCGACCACGGGCATTGAATATAATCGGCTGCTGCAAATTCTGGCAGTGTTGGAAAAACGGGTCGGCATTCCCCTCTCCAAACTGGATGCTTACGTTGCCTCTTCTGGTGGCTTGAGCGTGGGAGAACCTGCTGCTGATTTGGGCGTGGCGATCGCAGTGGTGGCAAGTTTTCGCGATCGGGTTGTTGATCCCCGCATGGTCTTAATTGGCGAAGTGGGTTTGGGTGGGCAGGTGCGACCCGTTTCACAAATGGAGCTACGGCTGAAAGAAGCGGCGAAACTAGGCTTCAAGCAGGCGATCGTTCCGAAAGGGCAAGTCTTACCCGATTTGGGCATGGAGATTTTTCCCGTTGCCAGGGTTGTTGATGCGATTGCGATCGCCCTTGCAGGCAAAAAGTCTACTGATGAGTCCATTGATGAAGCCGAGTGATGCCGTGCAAAAGATGTCAGAGGCATAGCCCTCTAAAATGGAGCTACATCAAGCTGAAATGTTATGACTGACCAATCTCCTCACTAGAACTCGAAGCCCTCAATGCCCCTGCCAGCGGTTAATCGGAATGCAGTCAATATCTAGCTGATCGAGGGCGCGGGCAACGACAAAATCAACTAAATCTTCGATCGTTTGTGGGTTGTGATACCAGGCAGGAATCGCAGGCACAATGCGCGCTCCCGCTTCTGCCAGCGCTGTCAGGTTACGGAGATGGATCAGGCTAAAGGGCGTTTCACGGGGCACCACAACGAGTTTGCGTCCTTCCTTGAGCTGCACGTCGGCAGCACGTTCGAGCAAATCGGAACTGAGTCCGCCTGCAAGTTTGGCGATCGTGCTCATGCTGCATGGAATGACAAGCATACCCAGCGTACGAAAGGAACCGCTGGCGATCGTGGCTCCGACATCACTCCACGGGTGACAGGTTAGTTTGCCAGCCGTCTCTATGCCTGCCTGCTGCCGCCAGAACTGCTCCTGCTGCATCGGTTCCGGTGGCATTCGAGTGTTTTGCTCTGCCTGCCAAACCATGTAGACCGACTTGGAGGCAACTAATTCGATCGTGTAGTCTGCCTGCAACAGAAATTTGAGCGCACGAACGGCATAAATTAGCCCAGAGGCTCCGGTGATGCCAAGGATAAGGGGACGAGAGGGGGGAAGGGGGAGAGAAGAGGACAAGGGGGAGGGGGAGATGAGGGTATGAGGAAGGTGGGGAAAGTTTCGAGTTTTGAGCTTTGAGTTTTGAGTTGAAGAAGTTGTTAGTTATTGGTTGTTGGTTGTTGGTAATAACTTTTCGTTAATTCCTGTTTTCCCGGCTCCCTCTGCCCCCCTGCTTCCCCTGCTTCTGCTTCTCCACTCCTGACTCCTGACTCCTGACTTCTCTCTGTGCTTAATCATCCTCAAACTCTGGTTCTGATTCGGCAATCTGGATCGTGTCTAAACCTACTTCGTCATCTGGTGCTTCGCTGCCACCACCCACTGCAAGGAGGTCAATTTGCTGGCGGTAGTAATCCACGCTCTTCACCTGAACTTCGATGCGATCGCCCAGACGATACTGCTTGCGGTTTTTGCGTCCAACCAACGTTTGCTGGCGCGATCGGTACTCGTACCAATCATCCTTGAGAGAACTGACATGCACCAAGCCTTCCACCAATAGCTCTTCGATTTCGACGAACAGACCGTAGGACTGAACGCCTGTGATCAAGCCGTGGAAAATTTCGCCAGTGCGCTCTCGCATTAATTCGGCTTTCTTGAGTCCTTCCAGATCTTGTTCGGCTTCCTGCGCGACTTTCTCGCGTTCGCTCAGATGCACGACCTGCGAAGCAAAGTAGGTTTCTAGCTCCTGATGAATTTCAGGAGGCAGCACGTTCCAGCTAATGTTGCCGTGCGATGAGCTGTGCCGCAGATTGACCATTTCTTTAGAACGGCTAGACTTGCGATCGCGCCCTTCCTTAAAAACGGCATGGAGTGCCCGCTGCACCAACAAATCGGGATAGCGGCGTACAGGTGAGGTGAAATGGGTATAGCCATGATCCAGTGCTAGACCGAAGTGCGATCGAGGGGTAGTGCTGTAAAACGCAGGCTTCAGGGTTTCCAGTAAGAGATAGGTCATGACCCGTTCAGCATCCGATTCAGCGAACTTTTGCGTAAAGTGCTGGTAGTCTTCGGGTCGCACCACATCTTCTTGCTCTAGATGCAGCTCAATGCCCATGTTGATGGACAGTTTAATCAACTCCTGTACGTCGTCTGGGTCGGGCGTGGGATGCACTCGGTAGAGGCTCGGAGCGCCCAACGCTTGCAGGTGGTTGGCAACAAGCTGATTTGCCAGCAGCATAAACTCAGCAATCATGGCGTAGGTTGGGACGGAGGGCGAGACAACCATTGCGCCCAAGATCCCTTCGTCGTCATAGTGAAACTTCGGTGTAAAGACAAGCTTGCCTGTATCCTGGTCAGCGTCAGCAAGGCTACTGGATGTTGGCTTTTCTGGCAGGTTGAGTTCAAAGGCTCCTCGCTGATGCCGTTGGTCTTTCAACGCATGGCTGAGTGCCGCTAGCTGATCCAACAGCTCAAACACAGGTTCAAGCGCTTCGATCTCTACGGTCGGCTGATCGTTGTCGGCTGACCGCTCCAGAATTGCCTGTGCCTGATGGTAGCTCAACTGATGGTTAACTTTAATGACCGTTGGCTGAATTTCGTACTCTACAACGTGCCCTTCCGCATCAAGCGTGACTAGAACAGACACGGCTAGACGATCGTGTCCCACCTGAAAGGCACAAAGCGAGTGGGCGATCGCATCAGGCAGCATTGGGATCACGAGTTCACCCAGGTAAACAGAGGTGCCACGCTTACGTGCTTCACGATCGACGGGCGAATCTGGTTCAACATAGTGCGCTACATCCGCAATGTGAACCCCCAAGCGCCACTGCCCGTCTTGAGTTTGCTCTAAGGTGAGGGCATCATCCAGGCTATCGGTATTTGCCTGACTGCTGTCTGCCTTGATCGTCATCGTGGTCAGTTTGCGTAAATCCAGCCGATTTTTCAGCTCTGTCTTCTCTAGCTTGGTTGGCAGTGACTGAGCGGCAGCTTGCACCTCATCGCTAAAGGTGCGAGAGAGGTAATGCTTGCAGCAGACGATATCAATGTCGGCAGCATCGGTATCGGTGCCTAAAATTTGAGCAACGCTGCCCAACGGCGGATTTTGCCCCAGTGAGTAGCGCAGTAGCTTGACATGCGCTAAATGGTCGATCGCCTCACTCAAGTTTTCCCCGTTTTGCTGTAGCCGCACTTCAAACAGCAGGCGATCGTCCAGCGGTACGGCTCGAAACCCATCCTCTGCCTGCTTGACCCGCGCCAGCACTGAAGGGTTGGAGCGCTCTAGAATCAGACGAACTTCACCTTCGGGGCTGCGACGACGGCTGCCTTCCTTCGTTACCCGGACTAGAACGCGATCGCCATTCCATGCATTGCTGAGCTGGCTTTCACGAATGTAGATATCTTCTGCGCCTTCAACATCTTGAATGGCAAAACAAAAGCCCTTGCTGGAGCAGCGCAGTTTGCCCTCAACGACTCCTTCTTCTGCAATCCGCTTATACCGTCCCCGATCTTTGGTCAGGATGCCAATTTTTTCGAGCGCATCAAGCGCAATTTGAAGCCGCAGCAAATCATCGTCGTTTCGGCAATCCAGTTTTTTTTCTAAAACTTTGGGAGCAACGAGTTTGTCATCGGTGAAGTTTGACAACAGGGCAGCGATCGAAAATTCCATGAAGCGATAGATCCTTGTGTACGTAATTCTGTATTCGGTATGGAACAGAACCTTAAATTCAGGTTTGGAGGCTGAGCAACGCAGCTACGGTTAGACAACGCTTCATCCGGTGTGAACGTTACTTCACCCAACGCCTGTTTGCGCCTGCCCTCAATCGGTTTGAGCAACCAGGTTTAGCCCGATCGCTGAGGGCATCACGCAAAGCTGAAAGCATTACTGCGATCAATCAGGCTGGTCTGAACTAGTGCTGGCTCGAAGCGAACAGTAGGAAGCAGAATCGCTTCTGAATGACTCAAAGAGCGGCAAGCAGACAGAGAATAGGGGAGCGCTTGAGAGTTTAGGCGTATCAGCAAATGGCTGTCGGCGCTGTACGTTAAGCCTGATCAGTGTCTCGTGAGCAGTGAACAGGTGCCAGTACTTGGTAGTGCCATTGGTAGCGTCCATGTCAGGGATCTGGCTTTATCGCTCGATCGCTAATCACGCAACCTTTACAGACTGAATGCTCAAACCTTAGCGATTTCCTTTCTCTATTAAAACTCTATTTCGCACTTTCGCACCAATTGCCCTTTGCCTTCTGCCTTTTTACATTAATCAATGTGCCAGCACAAATTCGTCAGACTCGTTAAAATGTGATCTTCCCATTTGCCGTTGATCAATAAATAGTCTCTCGCATAGCCTTCGACTACAAAACCTAACTTTTTGAGTAGATTACCACTGCGTTGATTGCGGGGCATATAGTTTGCGGCGATGCGATGAAAATTCAGTTCATTAAAAATGTATTGAATTGATCGTCCCACCGCTTCTGTCATGTAGCCGTTTCCTTGCTTACTTTCTGCCAGACTGTAGCCCAAAATACAGGCATGAAGAGGCTCACGAAAGAATTGGGTGAAATTGATAATACCAATGATCATTTCAGGCTTTGCTTGCTCAAAGACGAACAGTCTAAGCGATTGGTTGTAATTGAACTCAATGAGATTGCGCTCCACCTGACCACGCCAAAAGTCTTCAACAAAAAAGTGCTCCGATCGCGTTGGCTCAAAAGGGGCTAAAAACGCTCGGTTCGTGCGGTAGTAGCGTGCAATTTCATGCACGTCCCGCTTGGTTGCCAGACGGATCAACAGTCGGTTTGTGGCTAGTTGGGGTGGCTCTGAAGGATGTCTCATCTCGCTCGAAGGCGCTCTAGCAAAGCATTAAAGGGTTGCCAGTCGTCATGCTGAGCGATCGCATCCCACACGGTTTCAATCTCTGGTCGCAACGGCACTATAAGCGGATTGTGGTCGCGGAGGCGGCTGGCGATCGTGTCCATCCCTGCCTCTGGAACATTCAGCAAAAGATTGAAGTAGCAGCTTTTCCAGGCGTTCCATAAATTGGCGAACTCACCGGGCGAGACGCTTGCCTGACTAAAAATATTGCCCACATCTTCTCGCCAATTGCTTGCGAACTGCTGAGCCAATTCAGCAAAGAAACTGTGGTAACCAATTTGCGTTTCTCGTAACAGTTGCAAGGTTTGGTTGAGTAAATGATCAAGTGCTGGATTGTCTAGCGCTTCAAATCCCAACTTGTGCAGCATTTGTTCCCGGTAGGTGCGCTCATAGTGTTGATCAAAGGTGGCGAGTCCTGACTCTAACGCCGATGCCTCAATGACGCGTTCTAACGGGCGTTGCAGCATTTCCAAATTCCAGCGGCAAATGACAGGTTGCCTGCCGTAGCTGTAGCGCCCGAAGTGATCGAAATAGGCAGCCGTGAAGCTGGGGTCGAGGGTAGGAAGAAAGGCAAACGGACCGTAGTCAAAGCTTTCGCCCGTGATTGCCATATTGTCTGTATTGAGCACCGCATGGCAAAACCCTGCTGCCATCCATTGCGCGGCTAGTTCGGCTACCCGCTGCACCAGTTCAGCGTAAAACAGGGCGTAGCGATCGCTCGTGCCTGCCAACTGCGGGTAATAAACTTCAATCACATGATCGAGCAAAATGGCGATCAGGTCTTTGCGATCGAGGTAATGCAGCCGCTCAAACGTGCCAAAGCGAATGTGGGATTGCTGAAAGCGCACCATCACAGACGATCGCGTGGGTGACGGTTCATCGCCACGCCACAGCGCATCCCCGGTTTCAATCAGGCTGAGACAACGAGACGTAAGAACGCCAGCCCGATGCAAGGACTCCGCTGCCAATACTTCGCGTACCCCTCCTTTCAGCGTGAGTCTGCCATCGCCCCCTCTGGAGTAGGGCGTTGTGCCTGATCCTTTGGTGCCCATGTCGTACAGGTTGCCGTCTGCGCCTCTCACTTGACCATACAGAAAGCCGCGACCGTCGCCCAAAAAAGCGTTGTACTCGCCAAACTGATACCCGTGATACCGTAGCGCCAACAGGGGACGCGGTGCTTGAAACCTGCCAAACGCCTCTACAAAGTCAGCATCACTCACAGCGTTGGGATCAAGCCCTAGCCTTGGCAATAACGCATTGTTGCGAAACCGCAGGATATGCGCTGGAAACTCAGCCGCCTCAACCTGGTCGTAGTAGTCGTCGCCCAAACGTTCGAGGGACGGTTCGTAGTCGAGCAGCAGCAGGGGATTAGCAGACATTGCGAAAGTTAAGAAATGTAGGAAACTGTAAATGCTTGATGCACGATCGCCTGCGCTTTGTCAGAAGGCGATCGTTTAACTAGCCATACTTGAGCCAGATGTGGCATTGATCCACTGCTTTGTTCCGACTACGCTGAACCTTCTATAGCTCGCAAGCGACTAGGAACGCCATTTGACAGAGCAACCGACAGGCTCTGTAGAAGTTGACTTAATCGGGGCGTTGAGCAAAATTTGGGCGATCGCATCCCGCAAATAGTTCACCCGCACCGCAGCAGGATCGTTGGGGCTATCATCGACCGAACCGCTGTAGCAAAGCACGCCATGCTGGTTGAGTAGAAAGATATGAGGCGTTTTCTCAGCGCCAAAGCTTTGGGCAACGTCTTGCGTCACATCCCGCAAATAGGGGAAGTTCAGTTGATGGTCGGCAGCAAACCGCTTCATGTTCTCGAAGCTGTCGTCGGGGTAGCGATCGGCATCGTTAGAGTTGATGCCAATGAGCGTCACGCCTTGACTCTGGAACTCTGCCTGGATTTGCCTGAGGCGATCGAGGTGCCGATGGACATACGGGCAGTGGTTGCACATGAACACAACCGCCACCGCTCGAAACTGTTCGAGGTACTTTGCCAGATGATGCACAGAGCCATCAATCCCCGGTATCTCAAAATCTGGAGCGTAGCAGCCAATCACGGTACTCATCTTTTCCATGCAGTGAATCCTGGTAGAGCGGAGGGGCGGAGACGTTGTTGGTTTTTAGTTGTTAGCAGAAAAGATCAAGAGGCAGGGGAGACGAGGGGCAAGGGGAGCATTTTGAGTTAATTCTGGCTTCTTGCCTTCCGGCTTCTTCTAACGTCATTGACTCCTGCTTAGCCTGTGAAGTCAACATCGTTACCTCCTGCCTTCTGCCTCCTGCCCTCTGCCTTCCGCCTCCTAACTCCTTCTAAAAACCAATCACTAAAAACCAAAAACTACTTCCAGTTTTGCGCGATCGCTTGATACCCAATTAGTTTATAGACCAATTTGGCTGCCGTAAACTCTGATACCACAGAATCGTTGATAGGAGCCAGTTCCATGACATCGCAACCGATAACTTGATGGGCAGCAAAGATACGCTGGATGAAGGTGAGCAGATTGTACCAGTTCAGTCCGCCAGGTTCGGGAGTGCCAACACCGGGAATGAGCGTGGGATCGATGCCATCGAGATCGATCGTGATGAAGACCTTCTCGGTTTTGATGCTGGCAACGGCGCGATCGATCCAGTCGGGTTGTGCGACAATTTCCCGTGCGCGGAAGACAGCAAGCTGTTTCTCTTTGATCAAATCTGCTTCTTCTTTACAAATGCTGCGAATGCCCACCTGCACGGTTGGCAAACCCATATCAACAATCCGCCGCATGACGCAAGCGTGGTTGTGAATGGAGCCTTCGTATTCGTGGCGCAAATCACCGTGAGCATCGACCTGCACGACGGTAAACGTCTCACCCGGATTCGCCTGCCGATACGCTTCGACAATGCCTGTAGTGATGCTGTGTTCGCCGCCCAACGAGATCACAAATTTGCCATCTGAGGCGAGCTTGTAAACCGTCTCTTGTGTCACGCGGAGCATCGCTTCAGACGACACTTTCTGACCGTTGCGAGTATCCGCGATCGCCTCCTCCGTATAAATTCCCACCTCCCACAGTTCGCGATCGAGTTCTTCGTCGTAATACTCGACCTGCTGAGATGCATCCAGAATGGCATCGGGACCATGCTCACAGCCGCGACGATAGGTAGTGGTCGCCTCGTAAGGAATGGGCAGAATCACAACTTTAGCGTTGTCGTAAGTTGCTGCGACAGCAGAATCCAGAAACGGCAGCGAAGAAGATGTTAGCGAAGACGTTTGCACCAGCATGGCAGAACTAATTTGAGTAACACCCGATCCTGACATATTCCTTGGGCGATCGGCTACTGAACACCAGCCAATTATGGCTAGAAGCAATACGTTCAGGCTACGTACACCACATAATCTGCGAAAAAATCGGACTGAGGCTCTAGCTTCTTGTCTGAGTCTGCTTCAAGTAAGCAGACAAAATAGAATGAAAGGTGACGCTCATTGATTACCTGGCGTACCATAAAAAACAGAGGCGGGGATAGCAGTGCGATCGCGATGGCATAGCAGAGTAGAGGTAAGCGATGACCCAGGCAAAACCACAATTCGCCAGTTTTGAGGATTATCTAGCATTAGACCCCGAAGAGCTTCCAGAAGGGCGATTTGAGTATGTGGATGGGGAATTGGTGGCACAGATGCCCGAATCGAGCTTGAATGATGAAATTAGTACGTACTTGTTCCTCCTGCTAGTGAATATAGGTATCTCGTTCCGGTTGATTAAAACAGGAACCTGTGAAATTGAAGTCGCTGGCAGACCACGTACCCGCATTCCCGATCTGGTGATTCTTCGCGAGGAACATCCTGAACTGACTCGACGACGATTGACAATTACACGCCAAATGCCGCCGCCTCGCCTCATTGCAGAAGTGATTAGCTCTGGGATGCAAAACCGCCAACGAGACACGATCGATAAGCGTCGTCAGTATGCCGAAATCAATGTCCCTGAATATTGGTTGATCGACCCGGAGACTCAAACGTTTACCGTCTTGCAACTGGAGAACGGATACTACATCGAACATGGAGTGTTTCGTGGCAATGATGGCATCCATTCTGTAATGTTTGGAGCATTGCCTTTCATCACAGATCAGGTTCTAAAGGCAGGGAAATAGTGCTCACCCACTGGCGGAACTGGCGCACCAAGCTCGTTTCACCCATAGTGTGGCTCAATTCTAGAAACCGCACGACTTCAGCGGCAGTGAGTTGAGGTAGACTGAGGCTGCGATCGCGGCTCTCATAGACTCCCGCTACCAGGTGATAGATGGTTAACGTTTGACCATCGTAGCGCCACACTTCAGGAACACCCAGCGCAGCATAGATGGCGAGTTGATCAATGGAACTGCTAGTAATGTCAACTTCAATGGCAAGATCAGGTGGCGGATCTTGCGTCAAATCAATACGATCGCGATTACGAACCGCCGCCTCGTTTTGAATGTAGTAGCACTGGTCAGGCTCTAACCCTCTTGCTAAGTCTTCGCGATCGCACGTCAAAGAACCCAGGCTACGAATTTCGATCTCTAATTCTTCGGTCAACGCCTCAATAAACCGCCCCAAGAGCTTTTTATACGTTTCATGCGGCGCTAACGGCATCATGATCTCCAACAAGCCGCGATCGTAAGTCAGACGCATTCCTGGCTGCTGCTCAAAATCCTTCAGCAACGATTGGTACGTCTGCCAACTAATATTCCGAAGCAAAACCCGATCAGAACTCTGAATCAGCGTGGCGGTCATAGGCTGAGATAAATGGCATGGCTTAACTCTAGTTTAGGGCAGAAGAAAGTGTGTCATGGTCGGAGTAGGATGGGCACACAAGGAAAATTAATAGCCTCTTTTCTTACAATCGTCATAGTACGGTTTAGATGGATCTGTTGCTTGTTGGCATATTGCTTGTTGCACCTGCTGAGGAGATAAACAATCTCCTCCTGGTTGGCACTTTGAGCTTCTAGAGCTTTCTGAGCTTGTTGTGTTGGTAGTAGGACTGTGAGAACATTGCCCTAGAACTGACAGCAGCACCCAACCTATGAAAATGAAACCTAAGCAACCTATACATCCTTGCTGGGCTTGTTGCTTATCAGGAGTTTCTCCTTGACTAGAAGGCTTTTGCTCAGGTTGAGTGGACATGATGATTTAAGGAAGTAAATGGTGTTTTCTTTCCCTAGAGTTCCCTACAGGTTTTGTGAGTAACGGTAAGGGTAGATGGTTTGTCAGGAAGCGATCGCATTTGCGCGATCGCCCTCACGCTACCTGATGCGTCTGCAACTAGACTTATTGGTTTCACTCGTAATGTGCGACGGCTACAGGGCGTTCAACCGCTAACTGCTGACGGTTTGATTTGATTTGCTCAATGTGGTGTAACGTTTCAGCCGTAAGATAGCTCTCACCACAATGGGGGCAACTGATGACAGGAATGTTCTCAATGACTAAGAGGTTCTCACCTTTGCCGTAGCTTTTTGTAACATGGCGAATCTTGGCTCCGCTTTGCCCGCAGCCATCACAAATGAAGCAGGTTGAGTCAGTCAGCATAAGTACACAGTAATAATGACAACGTTGCCCGTTAAGCTCAGTCTAGCAATGACTTCAGCCGCACCGCCCTCAAGGGTTCTGCCATGAACCCGATATTTCCATGTCTTTGTGTTCTGATCCTTCTGCCGTTCGAGGATCATACCCGAATCAACGATCGCCTCAATGTCATAAATAGACAGCCCATCGTCGGTCATTTCTTCTTCTGCGTGCAGAGTCATGACGTACTGACGCTGACGCATCTTGTCCTGCATTTGCTCCAGGATTCGGTCAAACAACAGTCATCCTCACTTCGTCAGGCAGGCATTAAAGAGCGATCGCGCTCACGCTACCTGATGAGTCTGCAACCAGTTCACCAAATCTGCTAACGCATCAAAATCGAGCAGCGCTTCGCCCAACTCCTCTAGCTGTGTTACTGATAACGGCTGAATTTGGGCTTGAAGGTCGTCGGAAAGCGCACCAACTTTCCGGTTAAGCAGCCGCCGAATCAGTGTGAGTGCTTCTTCTTGAAGAATACTTTGATAGATGACCGATTCCTGCATGAGGTCTCTCCGCAACACTTGCTGGATCAGTCGTTGATGTCCTGAGGTTCAACCGTGATGCGCTAAGGTTCAATGGTCAAGCTCAGAGCAACAGCGCGATCGCTCCGCCCTGACTCAACGTAGTGGCGATCAACCTCAATGAACAGCGATCGTCTCACCGTAGACCAAGGCTGCGTCAGTACAGCCGTTCGCGTTCCGTCAAGACTTTGATGCTTCAAAGACTCGACGACGAGTGTTAGAGCCTCAAGTGCTAGATCCCCGACTTCTGCATCACGTTTAGCCACACAGCAGGATTGAATGGGGGTCTCAGAAACCGGGTTTCTCAACGAGAAAATATCGTTACCATCCAGGTTGTAGCCAGAAACCGGGTTTCTCGCCTCGCTACTCCCGCTCAAACGTTTGTTACTTCCGCTCAAGCATTGGTTACTTCCACTCAAGCATTGGTTACTTCCACTCAAGCATTGGTTACTTCCGCTCAAACTGTGGTTACTTCCACTCAAGCATTGGTTACTTCCGCTCAAGCATTGGTTAGTAATTGTGAAGCTGTGGTTACTTCCGTTGAAGCTGTGGTTAGTAACGGTAAAGCGTTTGTAAAGACAGAGAAGGACGATCGCCACTCTTGTCATGTGCTTTTTGACAACGCTGATAGCAACACAGCTTACTAGAAAGAGGCGCGATCGCGCTGGGTATCGTCATCCAGCAAACACACACTGCGTCAAGAGATGAGCTATATTCTGTGTGAATTTTCTACGGAGAAAGCTATGCAGAGATCGATCGGAATGCTCTCGTTCGTGGGTGCGCTTTGTTTGTCGGCTACGGCGATCGCTCAAGAAGGGATGTTGCAGAGTCAAGCCCTGGTTAGTGCCTTGCGCCAAGGTGGTTACGTGATTCTCATTCGTCATGCTGCGGGCGATAAGGCGCAGAAAGATGCTGCCAGTGTGAATCTTGCTGATTGCAACACCCAGCGGAATTTGTCTAAAGATGGCAGAATTGCCGCTCGGACGATCGGTCAGGGTATTGATACCCTTCAAATTCCAGTGAGCAAAGTTTTTTCTAGCCCTTACTGTCGGGCAATGGATACGGGACGGCTTGCCTTTGGGCGACCCGAAGTGTCTGATGCCCTGAATTACGTGACTGACAATGAGGAAGGGAAGCGAAGGGCTGCCTCTGGTTTGAAGCCACTGCTGGCGGCAGCGCCATCCTCTGGCACGAATACAGTGCTCATTTCCCACAGCACAAATATTCTAGCCACGATCGGCTTTGTTCCCGAAGAAGGTGAAGCGATCGTCTTTAAACCTGGCAAGAGTGGCTCCTACCAAATGGTCGGACGGGTTGTCGCTCAGCAATGGAGCAGCCTCATGCCTCAGAGTGTCACTGGCAAACAATAGTTTCTAGTGCGATCGCCCCGCAATCCAGTCTGGCAAAAGGGGGTTCACCAACTCCGGTGCTTCATCCTGAGGACAGTGACCCACGTCTTCTAGCGGGATCATACTAAGGGCGATTGCCGCTCTTATGGCTTTCCTATGGTGCGTTTGCTTGACAGCAGCGCACCATTTTATTGGGCATCATAAATTGTCTCTCCCCTGGAAAATGTACAATACCCAATTGCAGTCCGATCGCCGCATGACAGGAGGTACATGACGGTGTGACGCTACACACCAGCTCACCAAGCACACCGCCAGCAGTTGAGTATCAGTTCTAGTGTCTGTGTGCCCGTGACTTTTACCACCTTTACGTTCTCATACCATTTCACTAAGCTGTGGCTACACAGGCAAGCTTCGGCTGGCGGTCAGCGGTCAGCGGTCAGCAGCAAGAACGAATCTGTAGGGCGATTTTGTAGAATTGGTATAAGTAGGCATTGCACCTTTCACGATCGCGCTTGGAGCTTATCACGGGTCTAACCGCCTAAACTTTTCAACGGATAACTTTCAAAGCTGAGCAAAGATCGGTACTATGAACGATACAGTAAGTCGATAGAATAACCGTAGTTTGGCATTGCCAGTCGATTATCTACTCAACCACCGTTTAGCTCAAGATCCGCATTCCTTTGTAGCCAACTCAAAGACCTCCTATGACTGAGCAGTATCGCTTTGAAACCTTGCAAGTTCACGCTGGGCAGGAGCCTGCTCCTGGTACAAATGCCCGCGCTGTGCCCATTTATCAAACCACATCCTTCACGTTCGATAGTTCAGAGCACGGTGCCAATCTATTTGCACTGAAAGAATTCGGGAACATCTACACGCGGATTATGAATCCGACAACGGATGTGTTTGAGAAGCGGGTGGCGGCACTGGAAGGTGGAGTGGCGGCACTGGCAACGAGCAGTGGTCAGGCAGCACAACTGTTGGCGATCGCTAATATTGCTCAGGCAGGTGACAATATTGTGTCTACAAGCTACCTGTATGGCGGCACCTACAACCAGTTCAAGGTGACGTTTCCCCGGTTGGGCATTCAGGTCAAGTTTGTGGATGGGGATAATGCAGAAGCTTTTCGGCAGGCGATCGACGATCGCACCAAAGCACTGTTTGTAGAAACGATCGGCAATCCCCAGTTCAACGTACCGGACTTCGCTGCACTCGCTCACATTGCCCATGAGAACGGCATTCCCTTGATTGTGGATAATACCTTTGGAGCAGCAGGTTATCTGGCTCGTCCCATTGATCATGGGGCTGATATTGTGGTGCAGTCTGCCACAAAATGGATTGGTGGACATGGCACCTCGATCGGTGGCGTAATTGTTGATTCCGGCAAGTTTGACTGGGGCAGCGGTAAATTTCCGGTCTTCACCGATCCAGCACCGGGCTATCACGGTCTGATTTTCAATGATGTCTTTGGTGCTCAAGGTTCGTTTGGCAATATTGCCTTTATCATTCGCGCCAGAGTGGAAGGGCTGCGCGACCTAGGACCCGCCTTGAGTCCCTTTAACGCCTTTTTATTCCTGCAAGGGTTGGAAACACTTTCCCTGCGAGTTCAGCGCCATGTGGATAATGCTTTAGCACTCGCACAGTGGCTCCAGCAACAGCCTCGGGTGGAGTGGGTGAACTACCTTGGTTTGCCCGATCATCCTTATCATGAACGTGCCAAAAAATACTTGCAGCATGGCTTTGGTGGTGTGTTGAATTTTGGCATCAAGGGTGGATTGAACGCTGGCAAGGCATTTATTGACCACGTTAAACTTGCCAGCCATCTAGCGAATGTAGGTGATGCCAAAACGCTGGTCATTCATCCGGCTTCCACCACGCATCAGCAGTTGAACGATATTGAACAGGTTTCAGCAGGTGTCACACCTGATTTGGTGCGAGTATCGGTGGGCATTGAACATATTGACGACATCAAAGCCGACTTTGAGCAGGCGTTTCAACACGTATGAGCGATCGCCAATTCGTCTCACCTCAAACCCACTACCACACTCTCACAGAGCCATTTTACTTAGAGTCGGGCATGGTACTGGAGGGTGTGCAAATTGCTTACCGCACGTGGGGACAGTTGAATGCCAAGCGAGATAATGCCATTGTGGTTTGTCACGCTCTCACCGGATGGGCAGATGCCGATGATTGGTGGGCACCGCTCTTTGGCTCTGGTCAAACCTTTGATCCAGAAACCGATTTCATTCTATGCCCTAATGTCTTGGGCAGTTGCTACGGCACAACTGGACCAACGAGCCTCAACCCTAGCAACGAAAAGCCTTACAGTGCCGACTTCCCATCGATTACTATCCGTGACATGGTGCACTTACAAGCGGTTTTGCTGCAAGCGCTGTCTGTCGATCGGATCAAGCTGGTCATGGGTGGCTCAATGGGTGGGATGCAGGCACTCGAATGGGCGTTGCTATACCCCGATTGGGTAGGGGCGATCGCGCTCATTGCCGTTTCTGGTAAGCATTCTGCCTGGTGCATTGGCATCAGCGAAGCACAGCGGCAAGCAATCTATGCCGATCCCAACTGGCAAGGGGGACATTATTTACCAGAGCAGTCCCCCAGTGCTGGATTGGCGGCAGCACGCATGATGGCAATGCTGACCTACCGTTCGTGGGCAAGCTTTGAGGCGAAGTTTAGCCGTCAACAGCAGGAGCACACATCCGATCGCCCCTATGAGATGGTTGACTACCTGCATTATCAGGGGCAAAAGCTGGTGGAACGCTTTGATGCCAATACTTACATCGCGTTGACCCACGCGATGGATACCCATGATGTCGCTCGCGATCGAGGTGAATATACAGCGGTTTTGAGTCAAATTCAGCAGCCTGCGTTAGTGGTAGCGATCGACTCTGATGTACTCTATCCACCCGTCGAACAGCAAACCTTGGCAACCCATCTTCCCAACGCCCAGTTCGCCTGGCTCCATTCCACTCATGGTCACGATGCCTTTTTGATTGACATGGAAGCTTTGAACCAGCTCATCATCACCTTTCGGCATCAGATTCAAGCAGGCAACGGTGCCTTTGAGCCAACCTCTGTCTGTTCTGCTTGATGCCTTAGAGCTAGGTATAGCGGTTCTCATGAGAGTGCAGTACAAGGGCTGAGGTTTCAAGGCAGAAGGCAGGAGGAAAGCCGCCGTTCTCTTTCACTTCTGCCCTCTGCCTCTTTGCGACTGTACTTCACTGAATTAGAAACCGCAATACCCCTCATTGGTCACTCTAACGACCATCGACCATTTTCCGGTTGCAGCGTATTCCCCTTCTCATCATGTTTGAAGGAACCTTTGAGTGGAGGAAATGGGTGAGTTTACCGTAATCTTAAAACTCTTCACAACAAAAGCTTACAGAGGCTTCAAGTCAAATAAGGTGGGTTCCCTACCTGAAATTAAGACGTTGATTTTGAATCACTTTAAGACTTTTGCAACCATCTGAGAAGTCCAATCTAGAGAAGGGCTTGAGCGTGCGGGGAGTGCTGCCGCCCTTCTAGCCGTTAATGATAAAGAGAAGCAAAATTATTAAATTTGGCTAAGAGAGTTGGGGTGTCATTAAGTATTTGAAAAATAAAAGTGGATAGAAAGGAGCGCTGCGATCGCACCAACGTTGATCGCAAGTTCGCATAACTTATGCCATAGGAGCGTGGCTTTACAGCATTAGGGCTATGCTCATTAATGTTTTTCTGCGAGATCTAATTAAACTTAGTTTTGTAGGATTGAACCCGACCAGAATTGGAGGGTATTGGTTGAAACCCTGAAAATGCGGTGGAGAAGAAAATTTCCTGGCAGTAGCTAATTAAAACTGACAAATAGCTCTTTAATGGACAAAAGCACTTGTACGTTCGCACATTAAACGTCGCATTTCATAAATCGTTTTAGCTGGGTACAAACGGACTTAAACAACTGTTTACCAGGTTGTTCAGGCTATTTGTACAAAAAAGCGACATTCAAGCAGATTCGCATATTATGCGTCGCAAAGTCAGCTTCGCTAATTAACTGTCGTTTCTCTGAAACAACTTGCTTCGCAAATTAAGTGTCGGTTTTCTAGGACTAATAGTTTCACTGGCTCATGTAGCTAATTTAATTGTTTAATGTCAAGTAGATTACTTTCTAGCCTAAAGTGGCTCTAAGTTGATTTGGAGGTTGCGCATAACTTGTTCTGCTTCGGCTACAGGCAGACGATCGAGCAGATAAGCAAGCAGATCTTCCTGACGGCTTTGCCCGAAGACCATCCGGTAAACTGCCAGCGATCGGCGTAGAACCACCAAGCGCTCAGAATCACGACTCAGGGGTAAGTTGGGAACGTAGCGCTCAATTTGGGCACCGTCTACCAAGGGGTAAAGCCAGAACGGTATGAGGTCTGAAGACTCTTGTGGGCGATCGCGCTTACCTGCGGCAAACAGACTTTCCCAGGGATCACCATCAGCACTAGCAATTTCACCCAGACCATATTTGAGCGCCAAATTTTTGCGGACGGCGTGTCCTTTATACCGATGGATTCGCCCCTCACGCTGTTCGAGATCAACAGGGTTGGAGGGTAAGTTCCAGTGAACGATCGCATGGCAGTAGGGGTGAAAGTCAAGCCCTTCTTGTCCAACTGAAACGCACCGCAAGATCGGGCGCGAAATCTAGTGAACCGTTCCCTTCAAATTGCAGTTGTAGGCAATACAGGTCAGAGGCTTCGATTAGCAAAACATGAGCGGTCAGAGAAAATTTCAGCAGCTTAACCTCTGCGGCTTGAGCCAGGTCTTGCAGCGAGTCGTCAATCAGGATCGGTTCAGACGGTGGGATAAACGGTTCTAGCAAGCTTCTGAACGAGACTTCGTGATCATGCAGCGCTAGGAGAGTATCAATGCCGAACTGCTGCTTACTTCCAACCAGTTCCACCAGAAATTCCACGTTGCGCTCGAAAGCTGCATCCGTTGCGTTGGCGGAACCAGTCCAGATGCGGACGGTTGGTCCTGCTTCTGCAACGTAGAGTTTGGCATGAAGACCCACTAAAGGAGCCTGAGTAGAAGTGCTAGGCGTTGCATCAGCATCCTCAGGATTGGCAGCAGGGCTAATTTGATAACACTGGGCAAAAGTGCCTAACGTCGTTAAGGGGATTTGTTCGAGTGCTTCAGGGCGAGCGATCAGAATATTACGCTTCCCTTGTTGACTCAGTTGATGTAAGCGCTTCTCGCTGACGAAAGGAGAGACAACTAGTAGGCGATCGATTTGCCCAGCAATAGGTGACTTGGAATTTCCCTGTAGTCCTAACGGGTGGAAGAGCAGTTGCTCAAAGCCAGCAGGCAGTTCAAACTGTACGCGCTGCAATTCTGTCGCAATGAGATCGACCTGCGTTTGTACCCGTTCCACAAGCGATGGATTACGAGCTAATCGAGGCAGGGAAGCAACGAAATCACTGAGGGGACGGTTCGCTGCGACTTCCTTGCTGTTCTTTATAAGCTGACCATCCAACACCAGCATGGTATCCCAGGAGCGATCGAAGGTGAGGTTGCGGCTGAGGCAGAGGCAGCGATACAGAATCGGTTGATTAGGGGCTGTGAAGCGCAGTACCCAGACTTTAGGATGGAAAATACCGCCTGAACGGGGAGCATTGACTTCAACCACAGAACCTTCCAAGTAGCTGTAGAGCAAGCTGTGATTTTTAGGAATGGCAATTTTGCCCGTTTGACAAAAGACGGTGATGCCAACATCAGGTTGTAGAGTAAAGCCGCTCCCTGGACGACTTCAGAAAAGTTACGGGCGTGCTGCAACTGCTCTTGGATGTGAGGAGGAAATTGATCAAACAGAGGATGTTCCCACGCAAAAGCGGCAGGGATGTTAGTTTGGCGGCGATCGACCAGAAACGCTAGCAGGCTATTGGAGCACTTGGTCAAAATGCGTTCTGCCAAATACTCTGCCTCAGCAGAAGTGAGACGAAAGGTGACATTGTGAGGGAAGTTGGGTGGAGCTGGCGGCAATCCTTGATGCCAGTTGTAAGTGATCTTGCCATCAATGGGTTCGCCATCATCGTTGCGCTGAGAACGGCTGGCGAAATGGTATGGATTACTGTGGTAATCTTCCTGGGAGCCCTGAAACAGGCGGATATGCCAGGTTCTTAACCCAGACCAGTAGACATTGCTGGGAAGCCGCTTTAAGCCTGCTCGTGCCTGGATGCCAATGACTCCCTTCGTTTCACCCGAATCGGCTAGAGCGTTAATGAGTTCAACTTCTCGCTGTCGCAGTTTGGCTGCAATCTGGTTGGAGGGTGTTTTGCGGCTCACCAGATCAAGATAGATCCAGGGGATGAAGAGAAAGTAGCGTGCACGGGTCTGGATAGTGCTGGTGCCTGGAAAAAACAGCTCGGCGAAGGCATCGCGTACAGAACCAATGCCTAGTTCGTCGCGAGTGGTCTTTTCACTAAACAAGCTGATGACATCAGGCATTTTACGCTTGTCTTGCTCAGAGTAATCTAGCCAAGTAAAGGATGATGCCATTTTGACGGGGAGATATAATCAATCTTGCTTGAAAGTGCCCTTAAATTCAATTTTCATCGCCATGTCAAAGTTGATTGATGACGATATGCTTGCCAACAAATTTCATCCCGATCGCATACCGTGGTCACAGATTTCTAGATAAGCACAACTGCTACAGCTTGTTTGAGACGGTTGGGGTGGATATTGTCCTTTGGCGATCGCGTTTGCTACAGCCTCAGCTTCGTCTTGCAGTTCAGTTAAGTCTTGAGCAGTAAAGGTATGCACTTGGCTGTGGCGGAGATACGCGATATGAGCAGTCGTACGCTCAGTGGCTTTGGCGTACGCCCACAACTGCAAGCGATGGTGATGAGGCTTAGGTTCCTGATCGGTCTTAAAATCCAATACACACTCCGGGGTTAGCCAATCAATGATCCCGTTGAATGTAATTTGACCCAGCTTCAGCGTTATGGCATGTTCTGCCAATCCTTCTGGATGCCGATACGGTGCATACAGCTCTCGCTGATGGAATTGCTGCGCCAGTATCAGTGCCTCTTGCAAGATATCGATCGACAGGTGTGAAAAGTTTGCCGACAGTGGTTGAAGCTCTTGAATCTGATGCTGTAACGCCCAATGAGTGACTGTGCCAATCTCAGTGCCGTGATTCCCATTGGCTTCACGGTAGCCCAGATGTCCGTCAACGTAACGATAGCGAAACCGTTGGGGGCACTGAGCATACTCGGTAAGCGCGGTAACAGGCAATTCCCAAAGCCCTGATCCGACCGTGCCAGTGAGAATACGCGTAGGAATGCTGGGTAAAGGTGGGTCTTCAATATCTACGGGGTGAAGGCGATCTTGTTCCATTGAAATTTCCTCAATGGACACAGCCCCTTGTAGTCCAGGGTGGAGTATGTCTAAACCGCCTCCTTTGTTACCTGCGGCAGTGAGAATGAGGTGATCGCGCGCACGAGTCAGAGCAACATAGAGAACCCGCTTGTTCTCCTCCTTTTCCGCCTGGCGCTTGCGATATTCCAGCAGCGTGTAAAGGGCAGATTTTTGGTTGTCACCCGCTTCATCTGCCAACTGGAAGGTTAAACCAAGGTCTGGATCAAACCGAACTTGCGAAGAATCTGATGGCGATCGTCGTGTTAAATCAGCAACCGCAACCACTGACCATTCCAATCCTTTAGAGGCGTGAATGGTCATGAGCTGCACGGCATTGCCTGCTTCCAGGGCTGGGCGAGGCACTTCCACCTCACTCGTCACTAAAATTTTCAGCCGTTGCACAACGCTCAATACATCATTGCTTCCCTGTTCCAACTCTCGGACAAACGCCAGAAAGCCGAGCCAATCAGCTTCCCGACGGGGAGCATTTGGGAGATTGGCGATGACTGCCGTGTAGCCAGTGACGCGATCGGCTAATTGTAGGAGACGCGTGGGTGCTTCGCTATGCCGTTCGATCAACAGTTTTTCGAGTACTTGAATCGCGGCATAGCTTCCAGCGTTTGGCTGGTGTTTCAGGTGCTTCCACCAGGAGACCTGGTCGGGTAGAGTTTGAGCCAATTGAAAGAGCGTACGATCGCTCACCGCAAAGAAGGGACTCCGCAGCACTGCCATGAAGGCAATATCATCAGTGGGGTCCGCCAGGAAGCGCAGCAGCGCCCATGCATCTTTAGCTTCACGGGTCTCCAGAAGGCTGCCACCTCCAGCTTGAAAAATCGGAATGCCCTGGCTCTCTAATGCCTGACCGTATAGCTCTAAAGGACTCCACGTGCGCGACAAAATGGCAATATCACGATATTCGATCGGGCGTAAGGTTCCTGTCAGCTTGTCATACACCATTACCTGATCGTCCAGCAGTTGTTTGATCAGGTCAGCAATTTGTTGTGCCTCAATTTGCCGACATTGATCGATTGGCAGACCATGCGTGTCTTGAATCGTCAAGACACGCAAATGGGGAGCGGTATGGGGTTCCTCCTGTCGATGAGCGTCCAGGTTTTGATGCAATCCATTCAATATCGGCTCAAAAATGGTATTGATGCTCTGCATTAAGGTGTGATGAGTCCGAAAACTGAGGCTCAGTTCTTTGGGCGGATTGCCTGCACTGTAAATGTGATCGCGCCAGGACTCAAAGACCTTCACATCAGCTCGACGGAAGCCATAGATGGATTGCTTCGCATCCCCAACAATGGTAAGCAACTGATTCGCCGTTAACAGTTCTAGAAGTTCCCCTTGAATGGGATTCGTATCTTGAAATTCATCGATTAAGAAGACTTGCCAGCGTTGAGCGTAGTAGTCCCGTACTGCTTGATGGTTTAAGGCTTGCAGTGCATGAATTTCTAGATCACTAAAATCCAATACTCGCTGACGTTGCTTCGCCTGCTGGAGCTGCGATCGCACCTGTTCGAATGCCTCTCGCAGAACGGGTAAAATTGCTTCTGCTTGGTCATCCCAGATATTTGGTTCCAGGGTCATTAGACCTTGCTTTTGATGCTCCTGAGCCAATTCACGTATGCATTTGATGGCATCTTTGACAGCATCTAACTTTTCTTTGCTACCCCATGCTTTTTGGCTTCCGACATTCACTTTCAAATCACATAACGCTTCCAAAGATTCGGCGAAAGCGTGTCCTTGCTCTATGCTCGCGATCGCGTCTAAAGTAGACTCGCGCACATCGTTGAGCTTGTCCCCAGGAGCAGCGTAGCTCTGCAAGATATCCTTAGTATTGAACCAATCCTTATGATGCACGAACGCTTCCAGCGCTTCTTGCTTCACTTGTTGAAGTATCGGCAACCAATCCTTCCGCCTTCTCGCAAGTGCCTTTGTTGCCGTCAATGGATCGCCCAAGAGCGCAAGCATAATCGATCGCATTGAGGAGTAGGGCACTTGCTTGTAAAGGTGCAGCGGAATCTGATCGAGCGCCTCTGTAAACGCTTCTGCCAGCCAAACCTTGCCATCCAAATCGTCTAGCACGGCGAAGTCGGGTGGCACCCCTGCGGCATCGGAATGTTCTCGACAAATACGCGCTGCCAACGCATGAAAGGTACTAATCTGAGCCGCTTCCAGCTCTGCAACAAAATCAGGGTTGGCTAAGCGATCGCCAATCGTTTGACGAATGCGCGATCGCAACTCAGTTGCTGCTTTTTCAGTAAACGTTAGAGCGACAATTGTCAGCGGTGAGTAACCTGACTCCAGATGGTACAAATACCGTTCTGCCAGCATATGAGTTTTGCCAGTGCCCGCGCCTGCTGTGACTGCAACACTGTGGACTGCATAAGCGGCAGCGGCTTGCTGTTTAGTCAGCATCATGGGTATTCTCCTTGCGTGCTTTGCGGCTCAAGCGGCTTCCCTGACGGCAAACCAGATCAAAGGCGCAGTATTGACAGGCAACCCCTCCCACATCGGGCTGCACTGGAAAATGACCGTGATTCAGGTGAGCTTTACAACGATCGGCAACGTCTGCTAACTCTTGCTCTGAAGGCAGCGCCTTAGATAGCTTTTTCGTTTTAGTGAGTGAATAGTAATACGATGTCGCCACCGTCGCCGCTGGAAAGAGAGCAGGGGCAGCAACCTGTTGATAAAGAGGGAGTTGGAGGTCAATACAGGCTTTGCCATTCGCGTCGCTAACGCCTTTTGGGGGTGAGGAGCCTGTCTTGTAATCAATGAGCACCAATCCCTGGGGGGTGCGATCGATACGATCGACCCGTCCCGTTAATTTCAGGTCATGCCAGATCCCTTCAAATTTAGCTTCTAGCGCGATCGCTTCTGCTCCGTCTGGAAAGAAGTTAGGCTCGTTAAGAACTCGCTGCAACGTCTGTAGATGCTCAATGCGTCGTACTGCCCAAAGGGGCAAGTCTGTGAGCTTCATGGCTTGCTCAACGCTTTGAAATTGCGCTTCCAACAGTGCTGGATCTTGCAACGATTGTTGTGGGTTAGTCTGTAGTTCCTTAAAGACCAGTTCCAGCACTTTGTGATACAAATTACCTCGACGACTGGGGCTGAGATCATCCTCGCTTTCTTCGGGTTCGCCCAGTTTCAGCACTTTATCGGCAAACCATTGAAAGGGACAAAGTCCTAGCTTGGTTAATTGAGAAACGCTAAAGATACGATCGCGATAATCAATGGGCATTCCAGTGACACCGTCATACTCATCCTGTGTTGCACTACTTTCGCGACGACATTCCACAGTCCAAGCGTGAATCGCGTTTTGCAGGACAACATCCTCAGGATGAGTTGCCCTACGTAAGGAAAGCTTTTGCAATGCCTCCAAACTGGCGATCGGCATTTCAGGCGGCGCGATCGCCTTCAGCCCCAATTGAGCGAGATATGGACTGGGTAATTGCTCCTGACGACCGTTTAAGCTTGCATACGAAAAGACAACGGCTTCGGTTATAGTTTGCAGCAGGTAATAGAAAAGCAGTGCTTCTTGACGAGCTGCCTCAGAAGCCAATTCAAGTGGAATGCCAATGTGTCGAAGTGCCTTGCGCTCGTGAAAGTCCAGGACGCAATCGTTACGCACTGGCGCAGGTAAAGTCTCCTCTGCCATGCCAAGGACAAACAAATAGGGATAGCGTGCTCCGATGATAGAGCTTGGACTATGCAGCTCTACGCCACCGCGACCGGGTTGGGCAGGCACGCCTACGATCGCCAGCACCTCTCGCATCTCTTGGGCAAAGGCACTCCAGGTTAGTATTTCTTCCTCTGGTTTGGCTAGATTCACCAACGCTTGATTCAATGCATTGAACGCCAAACTTTCTCGTGCCCAACGGGAGCAACGTCGTCGTAAATCAAACGTCTTGAGAATGGTTTGAAGGCGTTCAACCCAGAAATCCCGACGTGCCCGATGCCCCACCTTCAGCACTGATAGGTCAAAGTTCAAAACGCTTTGGCAAACCTCTTGCCATGCCGTAAACCCAGTCGGATGGAGACACCGCACCGCGCTCCAAAATTCAGCATCTGGGTTTGTATACAGCGGATGGCGGAGGAGTTTTGCGGTTGCCTCAAAAGGAAATTGCTGTTCGATCGCCTCTAGCAACAGGTCGATCCACGCTCCGAAGCGCGTTGTGTTCAAGGGTGTGGCATACAGCGCTCGTAGTGGAATACCACACTCCCAGGCAATCTCCAGCAGTTGAGGACCGTAGGAAATTTCATCTCTGGCAATGATGGTAATATCGCGGGCAGAAACCCCCTCATGCAACAATTGCTTGACTTGAGCTAGGGTGCCTCGGACTTCCGCCTCAACGTTGCTGTAAGCATAAGTTGAAGGTTTTGCGATCGCCTCAACGGGTGCAAGAAATTGTTGCCCTAGCTTTTCACCAATTGTCTGAAGTGATGCTTCAAATGCATGAATCGTCCAGCTTTTCTGTTGTAGCCATTCGACTGCAACGCGACTTTCACGAAAAAGCTCTCCAGTCCCAATTGGCAAGACAACGATGCTACCATCAGCGGCGATCGCATCAATCAACGTCAACTCGTCCAATCGCGGTTGGAAGTAACCGTAAATGAGGGCTGGGTGAGGCTCCGGCTGTTGCTCGACAGCCCTCCACAAGACTTCTGCTGTGTCAAACTGGTTCTGCTGTCGCAGGATATCCACATACCGCTGCGTCACTTGCAATAGTTGCGTTGCCCGTTCTGTACAACTGTCTAGCGCGATATTGAATGAGGGCGACGATCGCAGCAAGGCTTGAACCGTTGGCATCCACGCTCGTGCTGTCCCTTCAACGTCATGAGGCTGAACCGTTTGATGGATTGCTTCGCGCAAGGCTCTCTGTGCCTCCAGGGGAGACGCGATCGTTGTCCCCTTGGGTAATTGCTGCATGGCAAAATCTTGCAGCGATCGCTTCTGTTTGCCCAAAGCCCTTGCTGTAGTTTTGGTAGGAGTAGTTACAGCAAGCTGATTTTGATCAGCCACTTCCTTCGCACGGAAATACGGCTGAGCCTCTAAGTAGATTAAACGGCTCATTAGTGACTCTAGTGACTGTGCAGTTTGTGAAAAATCTTGCTCTGTAGCCAAGTATTCCCAGCCTTTCTAGAGTTCTAACTGGGCGAAACCGGATCATGATCGGTATTCCTACCGAAAATCCATCAAGTTCATGAAAAGCCTACATTTGAAGAAGATCTGACTCAGTTTGCTGCCGTGCCTCGGCGATATTCTTCTCAAGCTGCCCATAGACCTGATTTTCAAATTGCCACAGTTGGTTCTCCATTTGCTGTTCGAGGTCGATGGCGATCGCCTTGAACTGACTGGTAATATCACGACGAACATCTGCCATTTGCTTCTCGTACTCTCGTTCTTAATGCATCGTGTGTAGATCCATCCCTACGGATATAACGACTAGGGCAGGTCCCAGAACCATCGCAGCATTGCCGATATTCTTAGCAATGCCTACTGCTTGACAGGGTTTGAATTTGAAGCCGATCGCCTTCCCGAGTCCAAGCACACCTTGATGAAGGTCACTGCCTGCAACATCCATGGAATGGAGAAAGCCTTGACCAGTTGTAGTGGCAAATTCTCTGGTTGCTGCTTGCGTAATTTTTGCGCCTACTTGACCACCAATCTGTTGCAGCCACTCAACTTGCCCTTGTACCTGCTGTTGTTTCAGATTGACCTTGAGGTTTTGCGCTGAGACTGAACCGTTGAAGTTGAGTTGAGCCACAAAAGCCTGAGTCAGATTGCTTTGCAGTTCAGCTTCAACTTCAAGCTGAATCGACTGAATGGCTTGCTCAATCGTTTGCTCTAGAGCTTCGCCAGCCTTCTCGTAATGCTTACGAACATTGATTTCGGACTGTTTATGCAGATCCTCAAAGTTTGCGTCACCAACGGCTGTGGCAAGCCGCGTTCCTTCGGTCGTGATCGCCGCTGACATCTCTAGCATGATGCTTTTAACTTGAGTGCGAAGCCGTTCTCGCTCTTTGTTGCTACGACGCACCAACCGAGAGAGGACTTCCAGGAAGGCTGTATCTTCATTTGAGTTGCGGGCAAAGCCAATCTGAGCCTCATCAAGGCAATCCAAGACAATCCTGTCCGGATTGTCTAAGAGGATGTTTTAAAAGTCCTCCTGTTAGTAGCAAAAAGCTAGATGCCCCTCAATCCCCGCGCTTTGCGCCGCTGACAGAAAAAAGGGGGACTACAGACGTATTTTCCCCTTTTTAAGGGTGACAGGGGGGATCGCTGAGTGCTTAAGCTTACAGACCATACCTTTTCAAATAGCCTCTTAGCTCGACTTTATCCAATTAGGCAGCGTAGCACAATAGGCTGAAACAGCAGTCTAATAAGACTTTTGGTATTTTTACCATATCGGTTGTTGCGCTAGAGACTGGGAAAAGTCGAGCTTG